>VYKZ01000518.1_pt1 | contig 14307 bp, 9 predicted proteins | sample 5114421 | NCBI WGS metagenome assembly VYKZ01 (sample SAMN12291788, study PRJNA351875) | freshwater metagenome | isolation source: freshwater lake | place: USA: Michigan, Gull Lake | collected 2013-08-08 | reverse complement strand
TCAAGCTAGAGGTTTAAAGACTGATCGGGTTCCAATTATTTTTATTAATAAATATTTTACACAATTCATACCAGGTAAGCAAGAGGGCTACGCCACTACTACCGAATCATTACCGGGGAGGGGAAGTCGAGCATTTGTGAGGAAAAAAAACCTGCCCCTAATGCCGATGATAACCAGAAAAGGGACAGATTGGCTCAATTGAATGAGATTATTTTGAAGGGCCAGACGGCATCAGGAATTACATCATACCCATGCCGCCCATGCCACCCATGCCGCCCATGCCGCCCATGCCGCCCATGCCGCCCATATCGGGGGCTGCGGCTTCTTTAACGGGTTTTTCGACCACGAGGGCTTCCGTAGTTAAGACCATACCGGCGATGGAAGCGGCGTTTTGAACAGCTGACCGCACCACTTTAGCTGGATCGATAATTCCGGCGGCGATTAAATCTTCGTACTTGCCGGTGAGGACATTGTAACCGATGCTAAAAGCGGTATCGCGCACACCTTCCACGATCACATCGCCTTCCACACCGGCGTTGTTGGCTAACTGACGCAGGGGGGCTTCTAGGGCTTTGGCGACGATATCGGCGGCGACTTTTTCCTCATCGTTAGTGAGAGAAGCTTTGAAAGCCTTCACCTTAGAAGCCAGATGAATCAAGGTTGTGCCCCCGCCCGGGACGATACCTTCTGCCACGGCGGCTTTGGTGGCATTGAGGGCATCTTCGATGCGGAGTTTGCGATCCTTGAGTTCGGTTTCTGTGGCTGCCCCGACCTTAATGACGGCCACACCGCCGGCTAATTTAGCGATGCGTTCCTGTAATTTTTCCTTATCGAAGTCAGAATCGGTTTCTTCTAACTGTTTTTTCAGTTGGGCGAGACGTTTCTGCACATCGGCTTTATTGCGGCTGTCCCCGGAGGCGACAATAATTGTATTGTCTTTTTCTAGGGTGATTTTTGCCGCTTGCCCTAGCAGATCGAGGCTAACCGTGTCAAGACTTAAGCCCACTTCTTCGGAAATCAGACGACCGCCGGTGAGGATGGCGATATCTTGTAAAACCGCCTTGCGACGTTCCCCGAAACTGGGGGCTTTGATAGCGACGACATTTAAGACCCCCCGGGCCTTGTTGACCACGAGAGTGGCTAAGGCTTCGCCGTCCACATCTTCGGCGATAATTAATAGGGGACGACCTTGACGGGCAACGGCTTCGAGGACGGGGACTAATTCTGCGATCGCACTGATTTTTTTATCGGTAATCAGGATCAGGGGGTTGTCGTACTCGACGATCTGTCTTTCTTGATCGGTGATGAAATAGGGAGAGATATAACCGCGATCGATCTGCATCCCTTCCACCACTTCTAATTCCGTGGTTAGGGATTTCGATTCTTCCACGGTGATTACGCCATCGGTGGTGACTTTTTCCATGGCGGCGGCGATCATTTTTCCCACTTCTTCGTCGTTGCCGGAAGAAACGGTGGCCACTTGAGCGATCGCATCTCCAGCGACCGGTTTAGCGACGGCGGCGATTTCCTCGACCAGATAGGCGATAGTTTTGTCTAGTCCGCGTCTTAAGGCGACGGGATTGGCCCCGGCGGTAACGTTTTTGAGACCTTCTTTAATTAAAGCTTGGGCGATGATGGTGGCGGTAGTGGTGCCATCTCCCGCTAAATCTTTGGTTTTTGAGGCTACTTCTTGAATTAATCTCGCCCCGGTGTTTTCGAGGGGATCGGACAATTCGATTTCTTTGGCGACGGTGATGCCGTCATTAACGATCTGGGGGGCGCCGTATTTCTTTTCTAACAAGACATTGCGTCCTTTCGGACCGAGGGTGATTTTTACCGCATCGGCCAAGGCATTGACACCTTTTTCTAGGGCGCGACGGGATTCATCTTTAAAGGCAATGATTTTGGACATAGTATCGCTGTTGTGATAGGACTCCTTATAGTTAATTTAGCACTCTTAGGGCTTGAGTGCTAATCTAGGCGATCGACTCCCCTCTAATCCCTGAACCGACAAGCGCGATCGTTTTGGTTGCCCTAGCTGGAGAGATGAGTTAGTCCCGATCTATTTTTGGCCTTAAAAATGCGATCTGGGAAAGTGAGCGATGTTAACTTGCATAATTTAAGATGAAGATTCCGACAGCCTAATCAGATCGATGATAACCAAGCTAACCCTGAGAAATTTCAAGAGTATCAAGGAACAAACCTACGAGTTTGCTCTCTTCGATCTCTTGGTTGGACGGAATAACAGTGGTAAAAGCACCATCTTACAGGCTTTAGCGATCTGGCAGTTCTGTATTGAGGAGTTCCGGCGGGCAAAACGGGGGGGAAAGACCGGCAAACAAGTTGTCCTTCCCAACTTTACAGCCCTTCCCGTTCCAGAATTTAATCTTTTGTGGCGAGAGAAGACCGAGCGCCACTATCCAACAAAAGCAGATGGTTCCAAAAAGCAAGAGTTTATTCTCATTGAAATTGATGTTACTTGGATAGCGGAATCTTCCGGACCAAAACCATGCTCTTTGGGGGTTAAACTACGATATAGTTCTCCTCAAACTATCTACGCAATTCCTTCGGAAGGATGGGAACATTTCCGTGAATTAGAAGGAGAGTCAAATCACTCCCCTTCTCTGTTACCTATTATTGCTTACGTTCCGCCTTTTTCGGGATTAGAACCCAATGAAGAATGGCGTGATGACGGACCGCTGCGAAAACAAGTGGGAAAAGCGCAGCCCGGAAGTATATTAAGAAATTTACTGCTGCGAGTTTGGCAAGAAAATCGAGATGATTGGAGTGAAATTAAAAATGTTGTCAAAAACTGGTTTACCGTTGAGTTAAAAGAACCTCAATACGAACGAGGAGTGGACACCCAAATAATCTGCGAATATAAACAGGGGAGCAAATCCTACGACATTATATCTGCTGGCAGCGGTTTCCATCAAACCTTAACCTTGTTGGCATTTTTTTATGGTTATAAACCTACTACTATCTTACTGGATGAACCCGATGCTCATCTTCATGTTAACTTGCAAAGAGAGATTCTAGATTATTTTAAGAATCAAAAGGCGATCGAGAGAAATACTCAATTTCTTATTGCCACCCACGCAGAAGAGTTTATTAGAGGGGTTGACGTTCGGCAAATAATCTCATTACTTGATAGCATTCCTAAAAGAGTGGAAGCTACACCAGCGATTTTAACAGCGATGGCCGATGTTTCTAACTTAGAGATAACACAGCTTTCGCTTTCGGAATCTAATTATCCCGTTATTTTGTATGTTGAAGGAGAAACAGATGAGCGTCTTTTACGAGGTTTTGCCACTTCTTTAGGAAAGCAGGATAACTTAAATAAAGTTTGTTTTCGGGTTATGGGAGGCGGCAATAAGAAGAAAATGAAAGAAGATTCTGATCGTCATTTTGCTGGGATTAAACAAATAATTCCATCGGCGAAAAGGTTGGTATTGTTTGATTATGATGATGACGATCAGGCCTTCCACCCAGAAGCAAATGATCCGAAGCAATCATTATATGAATGGCGACGAAAAAATATTGAGAATTATTTATTAGTTCCCGATGCTTGGATGAGAGCAGCCCTACAAACCGGCGGTTTTAACGACCCAGATATTTTTTTTCCTCCAGTTCAAGAATTAATTAGGAAGAAAAAGCTATTGTTTGAAAATAAGGACTCTCTTTTTCAAAGGCTTAAATCTCATCAACTTCCTTTAGAATCTGTTCCATCTTTAGAATTGACGCGTGAAATCGTCGCCACTAATATGAAATCTGATGAAATTCATGAAGATGTTCATCAATTCTTCGCTAAGTTGGATCAACTTCTGAGTTAAGCAAAATTGTTATTTTTGACTTGTAATCGGAATGGCCAATGCTTGAACTTGAATTTTTTTCAACTCGGAAACTAATCGAATTGCCTGCTGTTCGTAGAGGGGGGCGCCCAGAGTCGCTGGCAAATTTTCCATGAGATCGCTGGCGGTTTTCAGGGGACAATTAGAAAAACGACTGATTACGGTGGGTGCTTCCGCGGCAATATTGCGGTTAAAGGCTTTTTCCACCCGCACGCGCCAAGTTTTGGGAGTTCGACGACCCTGTTCCACCCGTCGCAGTCCGTTGATGGTGGCCAGCACCACAATGCGATCGCCAATGCGTAAGTTGAGATAATCTTCGGGCATTAATTTCGGGGCTTGCCGTTCTCGTTGGTGTAGGATCGGCACGACTCGATAACCGTAGGCAATATCGCCGATCGAGCTACCATTGAGAGTATCTCCAGCTTCGATCTCGTATTCTGTCACCAGAATCGTTTTTTGCGCCCAACGGAACAGATAGATGATATTTTCTCCGAAAGCGGCCCCCGTAAAGGCTTCTGCCGCCACGGTGTTGGTTCCTAAAATGTGAGATTGGGGCAGAATTTGACTTAATTGTTGACTAAGGGTATCGTCGGTGGTGCGGATGACTAAGTAGCTTTGGGGGTTGAGTTTGCGGGTGGTTAGGGCCACTTCTAAATTGAGGATTTCGTCATCGGTAACAATCGCTATACTTTTGGCCCTGTCTAAATTGACATTTTTTAAAGATTCTTCGATATTTCCCGTCATCAAGGGCATTTTTGGCAGCATAGTCACATCAAAATCCCTATTTAAGCTGACCCCGACAATCGCCTGTTTCATTTCTAGTAATAAATTAGCCACTTCTGTGCCGACTCGACCTAAGCCCACAATAACGATATGATTCTGTTGGGGAACTGGGGGACGGTTAGGGATAAATTGAAATCTTGATGATAATAAAGTTTCTGTCAAAATGGCGTAGAGAACCCCGATAAAAGCGGTTCCAGCTAAGGTTAAAAAGAGACTAAATAGCTGCATCCACCAGGGGACTGCATTTAAATCTTCGGGGTTAGAGGCACCGAAAACATCACCGTAACCACCTAATAAAAGAATCGCCGTTCCTGAAAGAGCGGAAATAAAGGAAGCTCTCGGGGCGTAGAGATGGAAAAGAAAAGTCCCGATCATTACCAGCAGGATAATGATAAATACTGACAGGAAAGCCACCCGGTGAATTTGCTGCTGAAAACTCAATTGCCAGAATTGTTGTATTTCTTTGAGCAATTTTTGCCAAAAATACCGCAACTTCTGACGAGAATTTGACGGTTTCTGGCGGGTAGCATCGATGTTTTGGTAGGTAGTTTCGATGGTGGTAATGGTATCACCGGCTCTGATAGTGGTGGTGGGGGACCATTGATAAAATCCGGCCGTTAAAGGTTCATCGGGGGCTGTGTGTGCTAACAGACGACGGGTGGGGGTATTTAAATCACCTAAAAAGCGATCGAGTAAACCATCTTCGGGGCTAATTTGTCTCTGGATAATCCGCAATTTCTGACCGTCGAGATGCAAAAAACCGAGGGTTTCCGTGCCTAATGTGGCTAAAGCAAAGGCATTGGCGGGTAGTTGGGTGGGTTCATAGGCGATAAAATTGCCTAAACGTTCCTTGAGTAGCTCATTGAGATTATCTTTAGAAGAACGCACCACTAAGCGGGTAAGGGGATTTAATTGCCGAATAATTAGGGCAGTAGTGGCATTAATTCGACGACAATCACCGATAATTATTTCCTCTAATAAATCGGGAAAATCATTAATTTCCCAACTGGGAGGCTGTATTAGTTCGATACCGACAACGCTAACCCCAAACTCTTTTAAAGACTTGACGCAGTGTTGTCCAAGACTACCCAATCCACACACTAAAAAGCGATCGGCTAACTTGACATTCCCATGGACAAAGCTGAGAGATTCTTGGTTCATAGATTCTGCTTGTCTTAAAAAATAGAATGCTTTTTCAAACTTTTAATCCACCCTTAATTTCCTCTTAATAAGGGGGGTATTAGACAATTTTAAACACCTACCTAATTATAACATCCCTGCATTTTTATTGCGTACCCGTTGATACATTTCTTCCATTACCTCGATAAAGGAAGTATCCCGATCCCAAAATGCAGGATAATCACCAGCTTTTTTAATGACAATTGCGGGAATAATTGCCGCTTTAACTAACTGAGGATTTTCGGATAAACGGTGATGAGAGTGCCAAAGAGGAGGAAAGCAGCTTACCGAGGGGAGTTTTTGCTAACTCTTGCAGTAATTTTTGACGAGAGATACCTCGTAATTCAAATAAGAGGAAAGGATCCTGATCTAATTGGGAAGCAACGAGGTAATAAACTCCAGCAATATGTTTACAGGGATTTTCCCAATCGGGACAGGAACAATTAGTGATAAAATCCTTTTGACTGTGGGGTAATAAGTGTAGATTCAGATCGCTAAATGCTTCATCAATATTATCAGGAACTTCTTTGAGCAGCAGTTTAGAGATCATACTCGCTCTTGAACCAAGATTATATAAAGCTTGTGACCACTCTGCTTTAGTAATTGGTTTAATCTCGATACTCACCCTATACAAAGGTTCTTTGTAAACTCCAAAGTAGGGATTAATGGAACCTCGCACCTGAGCAGTAATTAAATTACCATCAATTTTATAATTCTTGACTTTATCATTTTTTGCGTAGGAACGTCCTCGACTCAAGCGCGCTGAGTCAGTAAATTCCTCTAATGCTTCTATAAAGCGTTGTCCCCACCAAGTTTTACTAAATTTATTCATGGGTTTACCTCGATTAAATAATTGTCTGTTTATTCAATGCGATTAACTGACGAAAACTTTCGTTATCTAATTCCGTTAACCAGGATTCATCATTACTAACAATAGCATTAGCTACCTTTTTCTTTTCCTCGATCATTTCATCAATTCTTTCCTCTAAGGTTCCCAAAGTGACAAATTTATGCACGAAAACATTTTTTTGTTGACCAATTCTAAAAGCGCGATCAGTTGCTTGATTTTCTACCGCAGGATTCCACCAACGATCAAAATGAAAAACATGATTTGCTTTGGTTAAAGTAATCCCCACCCCCCCAGCTTTTAAGGATAAAATAAATACGGAAGGTTCTGTTTCGGGATGTTGAAATTCTTCGATCATTTGTTCTCGTTTTGGTTGAGAAGTCCCCCCGTGAAGATAATAAGTATTATAGCGAAAAGTTTGTTTCAGGTACTTTTGTAAGGAGTCCCCGATTTCAGTAAATTGAGTGAAAATTAGCAAACTATCTCCCTCTAAAATTACTTCTTCTAGCATTTCTCCCAAACGCTCTAACTTATGCGATCGCTCAGGAGTAAAAGCGCTGTTATCCTGTAAAAATTGACGCGGGTGATTACAAATTTGTTTCAAGCGCATCAGGGTAGATAAAATTAATCCTTTGCGTTTTATTCCCTCCGCTTCTTCTAATTGTTTTTCCACTTCTTTGATGACAACTTCATAGAGAGAAGCTTGTTCTTTAGTTAAATTACAATACTGTTTGTTTTCCACTTTGTCAGGCAAATCTTTAATTATCTGCTTATCGGTTTTTACCCGACGCAGAATAAAAGGTTCCACTAATTTTTTGAGAACCGTGGACTGGAGACGATCATTTTGTTTTTGGATTGGCACTTCAAACGCTTTACGAAATTGAGTTTCTTTACCTAAATAACCGGGGTTAAGGAAGTTAAAAATTGACCATAAATCAAGCAGTCTATTTTCCACAGGAGTTCCCGTTAATGCGAGACGATGTTGTGCAGATAAACTCAAGATTGCTTTAGTTTGTGCCGCTTTAGGATTTTTGATATTTTGTGCTTCATCAATTACCAAACGTTGCCAAGATTGCGAGTTAAATAATTTCAAATCCTTGCGAACTAGGGTAAAAGAAGTAATGACGATATCCTTTTGACTAGCTACTGTCTGAAATTCGCTCTCATCTTGATAGCGCTTACTACCATGATGAATTAAAACCTGAAGATGGGGGGCAAATTTTTCAATTTCTTTTGCCCAATTTCCCACCACAGAAGTGGGTGCGACTAGCAGAGTTGGTAAAACATTATTATCTCCCTCTCTTTCCCCAACCAATCTAGCAATTACCTGTAGAGTTTTTCCTAATCCCATATCGTCAGCAAGACAACCATTTAAACCCAATTGTTCCAGGTATTGAATCCAAGCAACCCCGCGCTTTTGGTACTCCCGCAGCGTTCCTTGTAATTGGGGAGGATTTTCGATCGGTTCTAGTTGACTAGGATTTTGTAATTTCTCTAGCATAGAACCTAAAAAATAATCGGTTTCAACAATAATTTCCTCTGGGTATTCGGCAGCTTTTTTCATTAATTCAATCAGATTCATCTCAGGATTTTCCTGCTGATATTTCTGCCAAAAATCCAGCATTTGCTGCATTTTATTTTGTTCTAATTCTACCCATTGACCTCGAAATTTAACTAGGGGTGTTTTGGTGTTAATTAATTGTTGCCATTCCTCTTGACTAATAGTTTCTTCACCGATGGCTAATTCATATTGATATTCAATGATGTTTTCGAGGCTAAAAATCCCTTTACTAACGGGGGTAGATTTGCCCGATTTAGAAGTAGTTTTTAGCCGAACTTTGGCGCGCTGACGACCTTGGGGAGTCCACCAAGCGGGAATAATCACTTTATATCCCGCATCTTCTAAAATCCAAGCAGTTTCTTTCAAGAAAGTAAAAGCTTCTGTAAGATTGAGAGAAAATCCCGTCGGTTTATCCGTTTCTAATCCTTGCCAAATAGGGGGATAAATACGGGCAGCATAACCCAAACTTAGTAAAATATTTTTGTCTAAATCTTGACCAAAATGCGCTCGTATGCTTGTTCTAGTTTCGGGGACTGCATACCAATATTCGTCTAATTCTAATCGCAGGGAGGGGTCTTGTTTAGAGATGAGGATAAAGGTAATTTGCCACTGTTCAATATTATCTTCTGGTGCTTCCGTTAGTTTAAAACCAAGGCTAAAACTAGATATATTTTGGTCTCCTAGTAATTGCTGTCTCCAAGTTTGCCACTGTTGATATTTTTCTAAGGCAGCGGCAGTTTGCAGAAATCCAGCAGCTTTAGTCACAGAGAGGCAGTCACCTATAATTGTCTCGCCAATTTTTTTATCAAAACTGGCAGGAATTGCCGTATTAGTGACAATTTCATTGAGGAGACATTCGGAGAAGTGCCGGAGTAGGGTTTTGGGATCGTATAATTGTGGTGAAGCATGGGGATTTTCAGCACCAGCAAGACAAATGCGGGGAAGATATTCGAGATAGCGATCGAGATTGGTTTCGTAGGTTGCTGATATAATTTCCCAAAGAGGGTAGATGGCAAAGTTAGCGGTTTTCTTGTTATTTGTGGCTAATTCTCGATATTTAAAAGCAGGAATATAGTTATCTTTGAGAATTATTTCTTTAAAAGCTTGACTGTAGTGATACCAAAAAAGTAGATCTGCACCTAACTGAATCTCTGAGGAGTTGTAAAGACAGATAAAGTGCAGATCATTGAGCAGTTTAAGTACAGGACTAAGGGGATAACAATCAATTTGCCAAGATTGCCATTGGCTATTTTCTGGGGGTTCTTTTTCTAGATAACGCAGTAATTCTAAGGAGGGTAAAGGTTGATTGTCGTGGCTAGGTAAAAGAAAGTAGCGGGGGACAAATTGCCGACTAAGAGGATTATAATTCGATTGAACTATTCCTAACTCTCCGGTGAGAAAGCTAGTTAATTCTTCTTTGCTTAACTGAAAAGGATGATAATTATCAGCAGTGGTGCGACTCTTTTTCGGGGTGCTAGTTTCTCCCCAAAGATAAAAGCTACCCTTCTGAATAAATTCATCCGTTGATTGGGGAATCCAAGTACCGTGAAGAATTTTCATGGTTTTCAATGAGTACAAAAGAACTTAAATGAGGGCAATACTTAGCCTCTAGAAAAATTGTAGCGATTATGGGAGGATTCTCCACACTTTTTTGTCCCTTTGCGAACCCAGAAGTCCTCTGGATAAGAGAAAAAGGTTAATAGAGCTTCTAGGATAAAAAACCATTGAGAAGACGTGATCAACGGTTTTTTGAGCTTAAAGCTTATCCCTACATGGGTTTAAAGCTATTTTTGTTCTAGGTTTTGTTGAGGTTCCACTAAGAGGGATGTCTAATTATATCAATTCTCCGAAATCCGGCTACAAGAGTTCGATCCCCCTGCCTTCGTCTCCCTTAAAATGGGAAAAAGGGGAAATGGGAACTTAAATTCGATAATTCGATCTGTAGTTTTTATGGGTGAGAATTAGTATTAATTCACTTTTACCCAAATACTGCGGAAATATTTTTCGGGATTATTTTTATCGATAATATCTTTACAGGGAGTATTACCAACTCGCTCGATTGTACCATCATCGCTTAAAATCTGAAAGCGATCTGGGAAATGGGGATCAAACAACAAAGCTTCTGGACGAAACCCGTCAGGGAATTGCAGTGATTCTATCTTTTCTGGTGCATCTTCTTTTTTTCCTGACCAAGTATAGAAAACAAACTGATCCCCTCCATGAAATTCTCCAGCAATAATTAAATATACTTCTAAAGCTGGCCAAAATTCAATGCTACGAATTCCTAATCTTCCCAAATCTAACAAGATAGGATCATCAAATTCAGCTTTAGCCGTGGTTGAATTAGTAACTAAACTCTTGGGATTTTTTAGGGGTAATAAAAGAGCTTTACCGTTGGGGACAGGATTACGAAAACCGATCAAGATATTTCCGTCTGGAGTTGCTGTTAAACCTTCAATATTTAATCCTCCTTTAGCTTTAGGAGCTTTGGTTTCTGCTGTTTTGAAATCAAATATTTTAGCCAAGTCAGAGTCTTCGATAATATCGCGCAAGACTAACTGAGTATAAGACTCACCCACTTGAACTATACTAGAGCCGTCATCGGTAATTTTACTAGCAAAAAATTGATGACGAGGGAGTTTTCGTTCAGCATTTTTATTGCGACCATGGGAAGTAATCCAATAGATTATGTCATTTAGTACAGCTACCCCCTCCAAGTCGATTTCTTTATTTTTAGGATTGTTTTTCAGCCAACTATTAATGTCAATGGTTTTCAGGGCTTTTCCCGACTCTTGAGAGGAATAAATCCAGAGAATATTACCTAATTCTGGATCCGCCTCATCATTACCAACAACAAATTTATTTTCTCCTAAAGCAGTGGATGCAGAAGCATCACAAATTCCTTGATGTTTGATTTCTTGGATAATAGAAAAGTTGAGAGGTTGCATGATTGTATTCTCCTTGTTAACTGAAAAAGTGAGGATTGAGAAAATTATAGGCGATAGAGGAGAAAAAGACAAGAAATGACTAGAAATAATCTGAGAAAGGACTGGTTTGAGGATTGATTGAAAATCTTTAAGGTGACAAACATAGTTATTTATTTCTGAGTATTAGGTAATATGGGTTTACCAGTATTACGCACATTGATAAGCTTCCCTAAAATATCAAACCAAAAAGGTGCGCCCATCGCCACGGCTACTCCTGTCATCAACCAGCCAAAGATAGCTTGTAACAAGCCATTTTGTTCTTTTATTTGTTCACCATTAAACCATCCTTTTTCATTCCAACCAAGCGGCAAAGGTTGATTAATTTTTTCTAAATTCTTGACACTAACTTGTAATTTTTCTGTACATTTAGCTACTTTGGTAGGATCATCTTGAGCATCTTTAAAACAAGATTCATTAGTCTGAAAAACTTCTGTAGCCACCTGATTAATTCCCTGTCTTAAATTGGGATTTTTGGATAGTTGCTCAATGACATAAAAGCTGTCAATATTGAGCAAGGCAGCCGCTAAAAAACCAAAAGCAAAAGATACCCCCTTGGCATTTCTTTTATATACTCCCGATGTTCGCTCCATAATTTGAGTAAAAGTGTTGGCTATTTCATCAATAAAATTCTCCACAATCGCTAATTTGTCTATTTTTGAGAAATTGGAAAGACTAGCTAATTTCTTAAAGATTCCTGTTTTTTCTTCAACAAGATCTTTTCCTAAAAAATCCGCTTTTAATAATTTTTTATTATCTGAAAGTTTACTATTAACTAGACTAATTAGGGACGCTGCCAAAACCTTTGGTTCAACATAGGAAGGACCAACTGACTTCCCCAAATTAGTGTATTGATTTAAACTTGATAATAACGATCCATTATTGTACAAAGATTTGACCGTCTCTTTCCCCAAGAATATTTCAAGAGCCTTTTTTAAATTCCTAGCTGTAATTCGGAGATAATAAGGCTGGAAGTTAAGTAGATAAAAATTAGAGCAACAATAATTTCGAGAAGGGTTCCTAGGTTCATTTTTAAGACCTCACTATTGATTTTACAAGTTTTTGTTTTTAGTTATGACCAAAGCAAATTAAGCCAATTCTTCAGTTAAAATACGTCGAACTATTTCAGTAACAGCGGCGGCTAAATTGGTATCTCTCCCATCAAAATCAGCAGAAACTGGACTCGGACAACGTAAAGCTAAAGCAAAAGTTCTCAATTTTGCAGGAGTAAAACGTCGATCAACAAATTTAACAAATACGGTATAAGTCATTGACCCAGAAGTAGCAGATACGTTTCCCCAACCTACTTTTGAAATAATCACTGGTTCACTGATAATATTCATAACTCCCAAGGTTTCAAAAGCTACATCTACATATCGTGCTGTATCATGACCCATTGCCCGAACTATGCTTTCTAAACTTTTCCATTGGGCTGAGGGAAGTTTAGCATTATTGGGTAAATGTAAATGCCAACCTAGCATGGAAATTAAGCGGGCTAGATCGTAAGCTGAAAGGGAATTTGTTGAAGTAGCTGCACCAACAGACCCAGAAGATAAGACAATATTTCCAGTCGTTGTGTCTTTAATTCTTGCAGGAGAAATTAAGGGATCTTCTCCATAGGAACCAGTAAAATTTAGATTACTACTTCCTGTTTGTGTTTCAATCCATTTACTTAAAACTTCTCTTTTACTAAAGCTTTTAAATAAAGCACCAATACGATTGGAAGATAGTCCCTGATAACTCACCATATCTCTTACTAAATCATTAAATCGGTTTTTAGGGGACTCAATCACACAATCATCAATGTCTGTATTAATGGAGTTTTGATGAATTTGACAAACTGTATTTAAAACTCCAATAAATTTAGTGGTACTCCACCATAAAGTAACAGGTGTTAGGGCATCTTTTCCTAACCATCGGGCTTTAATTGGGCTATTACTATCTGTAAAACTTCCGATACAAAGGCAAGCATGAGAGATATTACTAGGAAGAAAATTTAAACCATTATTGTCAATATTAGGCTGACTTCCGCAATTAGGATAGTCATTAAAATTAACGGTTCTACCATCAGACAAGGTGAAACTATCACCATAAGAAATTAGGGAGGTTCCGTCGGGTTTTTGGGTTAAGAAATTTGGATAATTAACGATAAATTGTCTAAGGGGAGATTGCTCAATACTTCGAGATACAAAAGCAGAAGAAGGTGTATTTTTATTAACAATCGGCGATGAGGCTTGAATTTGTTGAAGACGGGTAAGAATTGAACTTTGATTAGCTGCTTTAAGAACCGAGTCAACTTGATTGGTTGTTAGCAATTTTTGGGCAATCTCTTGATTGATAGCTAGGGTATCGGAGGGAATGGGAAGGCTACCTATTTTTTTACAAAAATCAATGAAACCCAACCAAGAAAAACTACTTAATCCTCCTAAATCTCCATCAATCCAACCACCACCGGGATAAAATCCTAAGTTAGCTAGTTTGGTTTGAATTTCTATTACTAACCCTTTATCCACTTTTAGTTGAGAACGGTTTAGGGTTTTGTTATTGTTGATAATATCTTGTAATGTAACCATAATTTTGTCCTTGAAAGTTAGAGAAATTAGCAAAAGATGAAAAAAATACTAGAGCAGATTCTTAATAACAACAAACCAAGGACGGCTGGTGTCTTTTACTTTGCCATTGCCATCAAGTTTAAGGGTCTTTTTGGTAACTGAATCACTGACATTTCCTCCAATAATATCAACTTCATTGATTCTTTTGGCTACTACTAAATCACAGTGAGATGCATATCCTTCTTTGCTATCGTAAGTGACCCCTAATTGACGAGGAGCGCAAACTAAATCACCTACTTCTGGGGTAACTTCATCAATTTTAAAAGCGATAAAAGGCGCATCAACTGTTTTATCTTTTCTTTTTTTTACAGCGTCTCGAATATAAACTGAATGACTAGCATTGCGCTTAAATTTATCGGCTACACCTGCTTTTGTCGGCTCTTCGTTACTCTTTATGCTAAATCAACAGACAAGATGCCAAGATAACATACTTCTAACCCAAAAATTCTGAAAGTTTCTCAAGCCATAGCCTCTCCGTTTTATTAGTTTA
>VYKZ01000159.1_pt1 | contig 14431 bp, 16 predicted proteins | sample 5114421 | NCBI WGS metagenome assembly VYKZ01 (sample SAMN12291788, study PRJNA351875) | freshwater metagenome | isolation source: freshwater lake | place: USA: Michigan, Gull Lake | collected 2013-08-08 | reverse complement strand
GGCGCGCAGCTCGGCCCGATAGGCGGCCACGCCCGCGTCGGTGCTGAAGTCCGGCTTCGTCATGCCTTCACCGGCGCCGAGTTCGGCAGCTTCTTGATCGGCTTGGCGGCCGAGCCGTCATACAGCTTCGGATCGGTCAGCGTCAGCGCCCCGCCCTCCGGCGCCGAGTTGACCCGGTCCACGCGCGGACCCGGCTCCGGCGACTTGCCCGCGGCGAAGTCGTCGATGATCCGCTCCATGTCCTTGGCGGTCAGGTCTTCGAAGTAATAGTCGTTGATCTGGGCCATCGGCGCGTTGGCGCAGGCGCCCAGGCACTCGACCTCCTGCCAGGTGAAGCGACCGTCGGCGCTCAGCTTGTCCTTGGGCCCGATCTTCTTCTCGCAGACCTTCATCAGGTCGCCCGAGCCGCGCAGCATGCACGGCGTGGTGCCGCACACCTGGATCAGGGCGGTCCTGCCGACCGGCTCCAGCATGAACATCGTGTAGAAGGTCGCGACCTCCAGCACCCGGATCACCGGCATGCCCAGCAGCTCGGCGATGGCGCGCATGGCGGGCTCGGAGATCCAGCCCTCCTGCTTCTGGACCAGCCACAGGATCGGGATCACCGCCGACTGGCGGCGATCGCCCGGGTACTTGTTGATCCACCAGTACGCCTTTTCCTTCGTCTCTTCTGAAAAGAGGAAGGATTCCGGCTGGACCTTGGCGAGGCGACGAACACCCATCAGACGTCCATCTCCGTGACCGTCACGCCCTTGCCCATCATCTTCTTCCTCAAAGTCACGATCTTCCGCTGGCCGTGCCGGCGCAGCAGGAAGCAGTGGTGCACGTGCTCGCCGTACGGCGCCGTGGCCGAGTAATGCTCCAGGTCCCACCCCTGCGAGAGCCATGCGGTCAGCGCGCGATCGGTCATCGGTTCACGCTCATCTCGACGATGCAGCCGCCCTCGACCCGATAGACGGTCAGGCCGGTGAAGGCCCCCGTCTGTCCGCCCGTATAGGCTTCCGTCTGGGCGACCAGATCGCCGCTGGTCAGCTGCTGCAGCGGCCTCATGACGTATGGCGGATCTGCCACGAAGATCACGTCGCGATAGTTTTCCGTCAGCCGCGCGCCGGTCAGCTCGCCGTAGCCGGCAAGCACCCGGGCCTGCGGCCACAGCACGGCGCGCACACCTTCCACGTCGCGGGCGTTGTACGCGGTCATGAAGGCGTCGACCGCCTCGACCGGGGTGCGCGTCGTCGCGCCGGGCTCGCAGACCGTCAGAACCGACATCAGGGCGGCGGCGATCATCGACGTCCCCCGAACCAGCGGCCCAGACGCTCCGACCAGATCGCGCGATCCGCCCGGATCAGCGCGCCCGTGGCGAACGAGAACGGCGGCAGGCGGCGCACCGCCAGCCGGCCCAGGAAGATCGCGCCGATCATCCACGGCAGGCTGCGCAGATTGGCCTCGATGAAGCCGCGCCCGTCCTCCAGATACCCGAGCCGGTACGCCCCGCGCACCAGCGTGACGCCCGCGATCGCCGGCGCTTGCATCAGGCCCGCGCCCAGCAGGAAGCCGGCAGCGCCCAGCCGCTCGCGACGCCGGGGCGAGAAGGCGAACTCCACCGCAAGGCCGAACGCCAGCAGGCCGGCGAAGGCCCACAGCTGCAGCTGCGTGAAGACCGGATCGACCGCGAAGGCGCTCATTCGGCGGCCCCCGCGTCCGGCAGGATCCAAGACCGTGCGATGGTGCAGCCCTCGACCTGATAGATCACCACGGCGCGCATCACCTCGGCGCCGCCGACGGCGATGACCTCCTCGTCGATCACGAACTTGCCGTTGGCGATCCGCTCGCCCAGCGTCAGCGTGAACTGCCGGTTCTCGAACGCCGGGGCATAGCCCGCCCGCATCTCGTCGTGGCCGGTCATGACCGGCGTGCCGGGGAAGTTCGAAACGACCGCGTCCGGGGCGTACATGGCGACGAACGCGTTCAGGTCGCCGGCCTGAAAGGCCAGCAACTGCCGCTCCACCACTTCCACCGGATCGCAGTCGAACATCATCAGCGGTCGACCTCGCCGAAGACGATGTCCAGCGACCCCAGGATGGCCGAGACGTCGGCCAGCATGTGCCCGCGATTCATCCAGTCCATGGCCTGCAGATGTCGGAAGCCCGGGGCCGAGATCTTGACCCGGTACGGCTTGTTGGTGCCGTCGGAGACCAGATAGATGCCGAACTCGCCCTTGGGCGCCTCGACCGCGGCGTAGACTTCGCCTTCCGGCGTGCGGAAGCCTTCGGTGTACAGCTTGAAGTGATGGATCAGGGCTTCCATCGACCGCTTCATCTCGCCGCGACGCGGCGGCACGATCTTGTTGTCCTCGACCATGACCGGCGCGCCGGGGCAGTTGCGCAGGCGGTGGATGCACTGCTCCATGATCCGCGCCGACTGCCGCATCTCTTCCATGCGGCACAGGTAGCGGTCCCAGCAGTCGCCGTTCTTGCCCACCGGCACGTCGAACTCCAGCTCGGCGTAGCACTCGTACGGCTGGTTCTTGCGCAGGTCCCAGGCGATGTCCGAGCCGCGCAGCATCACGCCGGTGAAGCCCCAGGCCAGCGCCTGCTCCTTCGACACCACGCCGATGTCGACGTTGCGCTGCTTGAAGATGCGGTTCTCGGTGACCAGGGCGTCGATGTCCTTCATCGCCGCCGGGAACTCCTGGCACCAGCGGGCGATGTCGTCGATCAGGTCGCCCGGCAGGTCCTGATGGACCCCGCCCGGACGGAAATAGTTGGCGTGCAGGCGCGCTCCCGACGCGCGCTCATAGAAAACCATCAGCTTTTCGCGCTGCTCGAAGCCCCACAGCGGCGGCGTCAGGGCGCCGACGTCCATCGCCTGGGTCGTCACGTTCAGCATGTGCGACAGGATGCGGCCGATCTCGGAGTACAGCACCCGGATCAGCTGGGCCCGGTACGGCACCTCGATCCCCAGCAGCCGCTCGATGGCCAGGCAGAAGGCGTGCTCCTGGTTCATCGGCGAGACGTAGTCCAGCCGGTCCAGATAGGGCACGTTCTGCAGATAGGTCCGCGCCTCCATCAGCTTCTCGGTGCCGCGATGCAGCAGGCCGATGTGCGGATCGACCCGCGTCACCAGCTCGCCGTCCAGCTCCAGCACCAGACGCAGCACGCCGTGGGCGGCCGGGTGCTGGGGCCCGAAGTTGATGGTGAACTTGCGGTCGTCCATCTCGCGCGCGTGCGCGGTGCGGCCGTCGTGCGGCGCGTCGTCGAACACGTCCGTGCCCAGGACGGCCGTCGGCGGGGGCGCCGGGGTGTGGGTTCCGTCGGCCATGGTCAGCCCTTCACCTTCTCGTCGCCGGGCAAGACCGGCGCCGGATATTCCGCGCCCTCCCAGGGCGACAGGAAGTCGAAGTTGCGGAACTCCTGCTGCAGGCGGACCGGCTCATAGACCACCCGGCGCTGCTCTTCGTCCCAGCGCACCTCGACGTGGCCGGTCATGGGGAAATCCTTGCGCAGCGGATGCCCCTCGAAGCCGTAGTCGGTCAGCAGCCGGCGCATGTCCGGATGGTCCGAGAACAGCATGCCGTACATGTCGAACGCTTCGCGCTCGAACCAGCCGGCCGACGGATAGACCTCGATCACGCTGGGGACGGGCTGCACCTCGTCGGTCGCCACCTTGACCCGTACGCGGGCGTTCCGCGTCATCGACAGCAGGTGATAGACGACCTCGAACCGCTCTTCCCGGTCCGGATAGTCCGCGCCGCACACGTCCAGCAGCTGCTGGAACCCGAACCGGTCGCGCAGGTCCGTCAGGACCTCCACGATCTTCTCGCGCTCGGCCACCAGCGTCAGCTCGCCGAACGCGACCTGGGCCGTCACGCCCAGCTCGGCCACCATCTCGGCGCCCAGCGGCGTCAGCGCCGCCTCCATCTCGACGATCGCGCTCATCGGTCGATCGTCCCCGTGCGCCGGATCTTCTTCTGCAGCTGCAGCAGCCCATAGACCAGCGCCTCCGCCGTCGGCGGGCATCCCGGCACATAGACGTCCACCGGCACCACCCGGTCGCAGCCGCGAACGACGGAATAGCTGTAGTGGTAATATCCGCCACCGTTGGCGCAGCTGCCCATCGACAGGACGTAGCGCGGATCGGGCATCTGGTCGTAGACCCGGCGCAGGGCGGGGGCCATCTTGTTGGTCAGGGTGCCGGCGACGATCATCAGGTCGGACTGGCGCGGGCTGGCGCGCGGGGCCATGCCGAAGCGTTCGAGGTCGTAGCGCGGCATGGACGCCTGGATCATCTCCACGGCGCAGCAGGCCAGACCGAACGTCATCCACATCAGCGAGCCGGTGCGGGCCCAGTTGATCACGTCGTCGACCGAGGCGGTCAGGAAGCCGCGCTCGCCCAGCTCCATGTTGACCTGTTCGAAGAACTTGTCGTGGATCGCGGGGTCGTAGCCCTCGACCGACGAGCGGGCGGACAGACCATAGGGGCTGGAGGGCGCCGGCGGGCTCGCGCCGGGAACGATCACTCCCATTCCAGGGCTCCCTTCTTCCACTCGTAGATGAAGCCGACCGTCAGGACGCCCAGGAAGACCATCATCGACCAGAAGGCGAACACCATCCCGGCCTGCGACAGGTCGAACAGCGACACCGCCCACGGGAACAGGAAGGCGACCTCAAGGTCGAAGATGATGAAGAGGATCGACACCAGATAGAAGCGCACGTCGAACTTCATGCGCGCGTCGTCGAAGGCGTTGAACCCGCACTCGTACGCCGCCAGCTTGTCGCTGTCGGGGTTCTTGGGCGCGACCACCAGCGCGGCCACCGTGAACAGAATGCCGATCACCCCGCCCAGCGCCAGAAAGATGACGGCGGGCAGGTATTCCAGAAGGAACGCGTTCATCGAGAAAACCTCGGTCGCCCGAAAGGGGAAGGCGGGCGGAATCGCGGCTTTCTAGACGCACTCCCCCTCGCGTTCAAACCCCTGCGACACGGGGAATTTCTGCGAGTCGTTCGCATGGGCGAGCGCGTCGCACTTGCGCTTTGCGGCCGGACCGTCTCCCTTGGTCGCTTCCCATCGCAGTTCGGAGTCCTCGATGAAGCTCGGCGCCCGCGTCCTCGACGCCGTGGAAAGGGTCGGCAACAAGCTGCCCGACCCCGTCTTCCTGTTCCTGTGGTTCATCCTGGCCTTGATCGTGCTCAGCATGGTCGGCGCCGGTCTCGGCTGGCAGAGCGTCAACCCGGTGACGGGCGACGTGCTGCAGGCGCAGAGCCTGCTGTCCCCGGCGAACCTGGAAAAGCTGTTCATCGACATGCCCAAGACCCTGGCGGCCTTTCCGCCGCTGGGGATCGTGCTGACCGTCGTCTACGGCGCCGCCGTGGCCGAGCGCGCCGGTCTGTTCACCACCGCCTTCCGGGGCATGCTCCTGAACGCCCCGCGCTACATCCTGACGCCGGCCGTGGCGGTCACGGGCATGGTCTCGCACCATGCGTCGGACGCCTCGTACGTCGTGGTGATCCCGCTGGCGGCCGTGATCTTCGCCGCGGCGGGACGCCACCCCCTGGCGGGCCTGGCCGCGGGCTTTGCGGCGGTGTCCGGCGGCTTCGCCGGCAATCTGTTCCCGGGCGCGTCGGACGCCCTGATCCTGGGCATCACCGAGCCCGCCGCCCAGCTGATAGATCCCAGCTACAGCGTCACGATCGCCGGCAACTGGTTCTTCTCCATCGGCATGGTCGTGGTCTTCACCCCGATCATCTGGTTCCTGACCGACGTGGTCATCGAGCCCCGCCTGAAGGCCCGCGCGCCGCTGAACGTCGAAGGCCCCAAGGCCGACGAGAAGACGCCCCTCACCTCGGCCGAGAAGCGGGGTCTCGCCTTCGCGGGTCTGACCCTTCTGGCCATGGTCGCGCTTTGGGCCTTCATCGTCGCCCTGCCCGGCTCTCCCTTCATCGACGCGGAGGCCGAGCCGAACCAGCGGTTCAATCCGCTGTATCAGTCGCTGGTCGCCTTCTTCGCCATCCTGTTCTTCCTGGCCGGCGCAGCCTATGGCGTCGGCGCCGGCACGGTGAAGAGCCACCGCGACCTGGTCGTCATGATGCGCGACGGCATCGCCCAGATGGCGCCCTACGTCGTGCTGGCGTTCTTCGCCGCCCACTTCGTGGCCATGTTCAACTGGTCCGGCTTGGGCCCCATCCTTGCGGTCAGCGGAGCGGAGTATCTGAAGACCGTCGCCCTGCCCGCGCCGCTTCTGCTGATCGCGGTCGTGCTGGTGTCGTGCTTCTTCGACCTGTTCATCGGCTCGGCCTCGGCCAAGTGGTCGGCGCTGGCGCCCATCGTGGTGCCGATGTTCATGCTGCTGGGCATCAGTCCGGAGATGACGACCGCCGCCTACCGCATGGGCGATTCGGTCACCAACATCGCCACGCCGCTGATGAGCTACTTCCCGCTGATCCTGACCTTCGCCCAGCGCTGGGATCCGAAGTTCGGCCTGGGCAGCCTGATGTCGACCATGCTGCCTTACGCCGGGGTCTTTCTGATCGCGGGCCTGGCGATGGTGGCGATGTGGGTCGCGCTGGACCTGCCGCTAGGGCCGGGCGTGGGCGTGCATTACGAGCCTCCGCCGCCCGCCGTGGCCGCCCAGCCGCCCGCCGAGGGCGGCATCGCCGGCGAGACGACGGGACCCCAGGCCGCGGCCCGCTAGGCCTCGAAAAAAGCGTCGGGGCCGCGCTTGACGGGCGCGCGGCCCCCGCCTAAACGACGCCCCTCGCCGCGGCGCACCAGCGCTTCGGCCGGGATGTGCGGGTGTAGCTCAGTTGGTTAGAGTGCCGGCCTGTCACGCCGGAGGTCGCGGGTTCGAGCCCCGTCACTCGCGCCATTCCTGACGGACGTCGGAATGGCCACCGCCCATCCCCTTTTCGTCACCCGCCCGAGTAGCCGCCGATGATCGGCAGGACCTCGCCGGTGATGTAGCTCGACATCTGGGGCGACGCCAAAAACACGAAAGCCGGCGCGATCTCCTCGGGCTGGGCCGGGCGCTTCATCACCGTGTCGGAGCCGAATTTCGAGGTCTTCTCCGCGTCCTTGTCCGCCGGGTTGAGCGGCGTCCAGACCGGCCCCGGCGCCACCACGTTCACGCGGATGCCCCTGGGCGCCAGATGTGTGCCCAGCGACCGGGCGAAGGCATGGATGCCGCCCTTGGTCAGCGAATAGTCCAGCAGATCCTTGTTGCCCATGATCCCGGTCACCGACCCGGTCATGACGATCGCCCCGCCCGCCTTCATGTGCGGCACGGCGGCCTGGCAAATGTTGAAATAGCCGTAGAGGTTGGTCTTCATCGTCCGGTCGAAGTGATCGAACTTCAGATCCTCGAACGCCTGAACGTGCTCCTGAAAGGCCGCGTTCGGCACCACGACGTCGATCCGGCCGAAGGCGTCCAGCACGGCCTTGACCGCCGCCCTGGCGAACTCCGGATCCGCCACATCGCCCTTCAGCACGATCGCCCGCCGCCCTTCGGCCTCCACGGCGGCTTTCGCGTCCTCCGCGTCCCGGTCTTCGTCCAGGTGGCAGATGGCGACGTCGGCCCCTTCGCGCGCGAACAGCACCGCGACCGCCCTTCCGATACCGGAGTCGCCGCCGGTCACCAGCGCCGCCAACCCCTCCAGCTTTCCCGAGCCCTTCCAGAACGGCGCGTCGTACATCGGCGCGGGATCCAGCGCGGCCTCGTCGCCCGGCTTGGTCTGGTGCTGTTTCGGGAAGGGCGGTTCCGGATACTTCCGAGCGCCCGCCTGGACGGCGCCCTCGTCGCCGCCGTCGCCCGATTTCGCGTCCTTGGCGTCGATGCGCGCCTGCACCGCGCGCTCGTGGTCCGCCACCTTCTCGGCGCGGGGGTCGAAGCGGTCGTCCATGTCTGCCTCCTGCGGGGTTCGCAGGGGCAACGGACCGGGCGCGCGGCCCGTTCCGAACGGCTCAGCTCAGCAGGCCGACGGCACGCCGTAGCGGGTGACCACGGCGGTCGGCGCGGGGCCGTTCAGATCGATGCGCGTCATGCGGTCGTACTCGCATTCCGGCATGTCGTCCGCCTCGACGCCGAGGGCCCGGGCGATCAGCGGCACGGTGTTGCTGTGCCCGACCACGAGGATCAGGGCGTCGCGCGGGCGTGCCCGCACCTCGGCGACCACCGCCGCGACATGGGCCTCGACGCCTTGATCCAGCCCGACGACCTTCATGTCCGGGTCGAAGGCGTCGAGCGTCGGCCTTGCCGTCAGGAACGTCCGCTGCAGAGGGCTGACCACCACCAACTCGGGGCCGTGATCGCCGAAGGCCGCATCGAGGTCCGCCGCGCGACGGACGCCTGCTTCGGACAGGACCGGATCACGCGACGCGTCCGCCTTCTCCGCATGGCGGACCAGCACCACGGTCTGGGCCGACGCCGTGCCGGCCACCAGAACCATGCCCGCCGCCAGCGCGGCCAAGATCGTCGCCTTCATGTCAGCTCCCTTCCCGGCCGCGCCGGAACTCGTCCCTTCCGCTGACGTCGGCATAGACCTCGCACAAGCCCTCGAAAACCCGTCCCCAGGAGAAGACGTCGACCGCCTTGGTCCGCGCCGCCGCGCCCAAAGCCTCCAAATCGCGCTCGAACAGGGCGCGCACCGCCTCGGCATAGGCGCCGGGTTCGGCCGCGCGGGCCAGCTGGCCGACGGACGGGTCGACCGTCTCCTTCACCCCGCCGGCGTTGATGCCGACCACCGCCCGGCCGCACGCCATGGCTTCCAGCACGATCAGGCCGAACGGCTCCTTGTCGTTGGCGTGCACGAAGGCGTCGCAGCTGGCGATGATCTTCGCCACCACTTTCGGGTTCGCCTCGTAAGGCAAGGAGATCACGCGCTCTTCCGCCGGCAGACCCTGGCCCGCCCCGACCAGCACGAGGTAATAAGGGTCGCCCAGCTTCTGGACCGCCTCGATCAGCACGTCGACGTTCTTCTCCCGCGCCGGGCGGCCCGCGAAGCACAGCAGACGCGCCGAATCCGGTAGACCCAGCCGCTCCAGCAGCCACTCCCGGTCCCGCCGGTCCGGCCGGAAGGTCTTCACGTCCACGCCCAGCGGCTGGATGACGATGTCGCGGATGCCCGCCTCCTCCAGCCGCCGCGCGATGTAGCGGCTGGGCGAGACGACGCGGTCGAACTGGCCGAACAGCCGGGCCCAGCGCTTCTCGACCGGCTTCTTGGCCCATTCCCCGAAATGCAGAGCAGCGAGCCCCGCGGGGTCGGAGTGGCAGAAGCCGATCACCGGACACCCCGTCCGCTGCCCCGCCTCCAGCGCGCCCTGCCCAGGCGTATAGGGATCGCCCGCCTCGATCACGGCGGGGTTGGCGGCGGCGACCCAGGCGCCCCAGCGCCGCACCGACTGGGGCCAGCGATACCCGTCCCCGAACGGCAGCTTGGCCGCATGCAGCCGCACCAGTCCGTCCGTCCCCATCTCGTGATGCGGACCCGGCACGACCAGCGAGTGCGCCACGTCGGGACGCTCCGCCTCCAGCCAGGCCTTCTTGGACATCAGATACCGCTTCACCCCGCCGGACTTGGGCGCGAACAGCATGGTGGTGTCGACCAGTCGCGGGCGGGCGTCGCCGGCGGTGGCGGCCTTGAGCGCGGTCAGCGTCTCGGAGACCTCCTCGTCCAGCCCGGGAATGAGCCTCAGCTCCGCTTCCTGAACCGGGACGCCCCGAAGGGCGCGCGGATCGGGCGACCCCGAGTCGACGACGTCGCCCTCCACGATCTTCCGGCGACGGGACTTCAGGCGCTTGATCATTCAGCGCGCATAGGGCCGCGCGGCGCCAATCTCAAGCGCCCTGATCGGGCGTCGTGGGTCGATCCGTGGGCGGAGCATGCCGGGGCGACCGGCCGCGCGCGCCCAGCGCCTCGCGCAGCAGAACCTCGACCTGCGCGTTGACCGAGCGCAGCTCGGCGGCGGCCAATCGCTCGACCGCCGCCATCACCTCGGGAGAGGCGCGAAGCAGGAAGGCCTTCTTCGCCTTGCCCGGCATCAGCCGTACAGGGTTCCGGTGTTGACCACCGGCTGCGCCTCGCGGTCGGCGCACAGCACGACGAGCAGGTTCGAGACCATGGCCGCCTTGCGATCCTCGTCCAGATCGACGACGCCGCGCTCGCCCAGATCGGTCAGGGCGTTCTCCACCATGCCGACGGCGCCCTTCACGATCAGGCGACGGGCGGCGAGCACGGCCTCGGCCTGCTGCCGCTTCAGCATCGCCTGGGCGATCTCCGGCGCATAGGCCAGGTGCGCCAAGCGCGCCTCGTCCACCACGACGCCGGCGACCGAAACCCGCGACGCCAGCTCCTTGCGCAGCCGGTCGGCCACGTCCTCGGCGTCGGCGCGCAGGGTCAGCTCATGCTCCTCGCCGTGGTCGTAGGCATAGTGGGACGTCAGGTCCCGCAGGCCCGTGTCCACCTGGATGTTCACGAAGGCCTGATAGTCGTCGACGTCGAACAGGGCCTGGGCCGAATCCTCGACGCGCCAGACGACGTTGGCCGCGATCTCGATCGGGTTGCCGCGCTTGTCGTTCACCTTCAGCTTGTCGCTGGTCAGGTTGCGGGCCCGCAGGCTGATCTTCTTGCGCGTGTACCAGGGCAGCACCCAGCGCAGACCGGTGGTCCGGTCGGTGCCGCGATAGTCGCCGAACAGCAGGATCGCCGCCGCCTCGTTCGGCTGCAGCGCATAGAAGCCGCACATGAGGAACAGGCCGACGGTCGCCAGCGATATGCCGCCGACCACGTTCTGCCAGGCGTCGGGGTTCTGGACGACCATGAGTGGGCCCGCCAACACCATGACGATCGTGGCCAGCAGGATAGGAATGCCGCCGGTCGCCCGGGCCGGCCGCTCGGTGGAACGCTCACGCGCGTCGATCATGGAAACCCCCTTGGTGTTGATGTCAAAGTGATATCATATTGATCGCGGCGGAGACAAGCCCGTTTCGTGGCCGACGGCCTTGCATTCGCCTCAAATTCGGGAAACTTGGGACAAACGTCCGAAGGGCCTGCTAAACGGCCCCGAAATCGCTTCGTGCGCCGTCGAGGGGTGATCCCGGTTATGCGTCTTTTCTATGCGACCGCCGCGGCGCTCGCCCCTCTTCTGTTCGCCGCCGGCGCCCAAGCCCAGGTCGTCATCAGCACGGCCCGAACGACCCCCGTCGTGACGTCGAACGCGAACAACGGCGCGCCGGCGAACGTGGAAATCGCCAGCGGCGGCGCGGTGAACGTGACGTCCGGCGCGGCGGTCACGATCGACTCCAGCAACGATCTCATCATCTCGTCCGGTGGATCGATCAACATGACCAACTCCGCCAATGGGGCGACGGGGGTCCTGGTGGTCGGCGGCGTCAATGCCGACATCACGCTGTCTGGAACGATCGGCGTGGCCGACTCGATCACCAGCTATCCGGACACAGACTCCGACGGCGATCCCGACGGGCCGTGGGCCAGCGGCTCCGGGCGCTACGGCATCCGGCTCGCGGGCCCGGTCACCGGCGACGTGCGCGTGGACACTCTCGGCGGCATCGTGGTCGACGGCAACGACTCGTGGGGCATCGCGATCGACGACGGCCTGACGGGCAATCTGCGCATGCTCGGCGACGTCCGGGTGTTCGGTGACCGCAGCACCGGCATCGGGGTCAAGGGCGTTCTGGACGGCAACGCCTACATCGGCGGTGCGGTGAACGCGTTCGGCGAAGACGCCGTCGGCGCCAGGTTCGACGGCGACGTCACCGGCCGCATCAACGTACAGTCGAACCTGACCGCCTCCGGCTATCGGTTCACGACCCGGCCTTCGGACACCGTGATCGCCAAGCTGGACGCCGACGACCTGCTTCAGGGAGGCCCCGCGCTCTGGATCGGCGCCAACGTGGCCGACGGCGTTCTGATCGACGGCCTGCCGACGGAAACGGACTCCAACTCCACTGACGACGACGGTGACGGGGTCGCCGACGCGCAAGAGATCTCGGCGCGGATTCAAAGCTTCGGCGAAGCTCCGGCGTTGCTCGTCGGGTCCGCGACCCAGGACGTGACACTCGGCGTCGTCGGGACGGGCGTTAACGACTATGGCCTGATCAACAACGGGCTCATCACCGGCCAGGGAGTCTACGACGGCGTTTCCGCACAGGGCATCCGGCTGGGCGTCGCGGGCGGCGGCGCGGTCACCATCGACGGTGGGATCCGGAACGGCGGACAGATTTCGGCGCTGGCCTTCGACGCCGATGCCACGGCGGTGCGCCTCTCGTCGGGCGTCACGACCCCCAGGTTCGACACCAGCGGCTTCATCACGGCCGGCGCGGCCAGCGAGAACAGTATCGACGTCACGGCCGTGCTCATCGAGGCGGGAGCCAGCCTGCCCTCTTTCTCGAACAGCGGATCGATCCTGGCGGCGTCCGGCGGCGGTTCGGCCACGGTGAACGCCCTTCTGGACCTCAGCGGCACGTTGACGTCGATCACCAACACCGGATCGATGCAGGCGACCCTCGGCGTCAACGAAGACGGGTCTGCCCCGGGAAGCACGACCGCGATCGACGTACGGGCCAACACGACCGGGGTCACAATCCTTCAACAGGGCGTGTTGAGCACGCCGGCGTCCACCGACGCGGATACGGACGGCGACGGTGTGCCGGACTCGAAAGAGCCGATCATTTTCGGGGACATCTTCCTTGGATCGGGGGCCGATCTCGTCGACGTCAGGAACGGCGACGTCATCGGCGACATTTCGTTCGGCGCCGGGCTGGACAGGCTGACCATCACCGGAGGCGCGTCCGTGACGTCCGCGATCTCCGACGCGGACGGCGCCCTGGACATCGAAATCATCGACGGCCAGCTCATCGGCAGGCATGACGCGGCCGTCCAGATTTCGAACCTGAACGTCGGTGAATCCGGCAGGCTGATCGTCACTCTCGACCCGGAATCGGGGGGCGCGAGCGGCTATGACGTCGCCGGCACGGCGACCTTCGCGGACGACTCCCAGCTGGGCGTGCGGTTCCGCTCTTTGATCGACGCGCCGCAACGGTTCACCGTCGTGGACGCCGGAACCCTCGTGCTTGGAGACGTTCGGTTCGACTCGATCGACGAAAACTCGCCTTACCTGTTCCGCGTCGAGGGCGGGGCCGATGTTGCGGCCGGTCAGGTGTACGTGGATGTCCGTCGTCGGACGGCCGAAGAGGCCGGCCTCATCACGGCCGAAGCCGGGCTCTTCGACGCGTTCTATGGCGCGCTCGAGTCGAACGAAGCTTTGCTGGGGGCTTTTCTGTCCCAGATAGATCGGGCGGATTTCATCAATCTGTACGAGCAGCTTCTCCCGGAACATTCCGGCGGGCCCCTGCTGTCTCTGGCGGGCGGCGTCGATGCCGTCACGCGCGCGCTGGTCGGGCGCAACGCATCCGCGGCTCCGGGCCAGGCCAGCGCCTGGCTGCAGGAGATCAGCTTCTACGCCGACAAGGACAAGACCGACACCTACGGCTTCCGCTCCGAAGGGTTCGGCGTCGCGGGCGGCGTCGAGATGGGCTCGGATTACGGCAACATCGGCGTCAGCCTGGCCTTCACGTCCTCGGACCTGGAAGACCCGGAATCCGAGGCCGAGGAAGTCGTTTCCGCAAGCCTGATCGAGCTGGGCCTCTATTGGCGCGCCCAGGGCCAGTATTGGACCACCTGGGCGCGGGCGGCCGGCGGCTACGCCACCTTCGACTCGACCCGCCGACTGGTCGGCTCGGGGCTGAACCTGTCGAACACCTCCAGCTGGAACGGCTGGACGGTCGCGGTGGCCGGCGGGGCCTCGTACGAGCGCACCTACGGTCGCTTCACGATCCGCCCTGAACTTTATGCCGAGTACTTCTCGCTGAGCGAGGACGCCCACGTCGAAAGCGGCGGCGGTCCCGGCTTCGACCTGGAGATCGACGACCGCGAAGGGCATATGTTCTCGGCCACCGCCGCCATGAACGTGGCGCTGGGCCTGGGGCAGAACAGCTGGCTGAAGCCGGAGGTTCGTTTCGGCTGGCGTCAGAACATCTCGGTCGATCCGGGCGTGACCATGGGCCGGTTCGTCGGCGGCGGTCCGGACTTCGCCATCACGCCGGACGGCATCGAGGGCGGTGGGCCGATCGTCGGATTCCGCCTGAACGTCGGCAACGAGCTGGGCATGCTGTCGGTCAGCGCCGACGCCGAGATGATCGACGACTACGTCCGCTACATGCTGCTGCTGCGGGCCAGCTTCCGGTTCTAGGCGCCGGATCATCAAGACCACGAAGGGGCCGCTGGGCGATCCGGCGGCCCCTTTCATTTGTCCGGCGAGGCCCGTGCGAAGTGCAGGAAATCTCCATGGGGTGTCCATGAAGATGTCCAGGGAAGTGCAGTGCCGGGCGGTGGGCGGCGAGGGGTTCGAACCCCCGACC
>VYKZ01000157.1_pt1 | contig 14498 bp, 8 predicted proteins | sample 5114421 | NCBI WGS metagenome assembly VYKZ01 (sample SAMN12291788, study PRJNA351875) | freshwater metagenome | isolation source: freshwater lake | place: USA: Michigan, Gull Lake | collected 2013-08-08 | reverse complement strand
GATCGTCTCCGGCACAACCGGCTGATCCCGCAGCAGCTTTCTCAGGAAGCTTTCGGCGGTCGCCGCATCCCGCCGGCGCTCGACGGCGGAGCCGAGCACCTCCCCTTCGTCGTCAACCGCCCGCCAGACGTACATGTGCCGGCCGCCGATCGAGCTCACCATCTCGTCGAGGTGCCACCGCGGCGAAGGCGCCGGGCGGCGTCGCCGCAGGTTTCTGGCGATCTGCAATCCGAACTTCCGGCACCAGTCGCGGATGGCCTCGTAGGAGACGTCGACCCCGCGTTCGGCGAGGATCTCCTCCACGTCCCGAAGGCTGAGATTGAAGCGGTAGTAAAGCCAGACCGCACGCTTGATGACGTCGCTCTTGAACCGGTGCCGCTTGAAGCTGAGTTTCGCCATAAGTCCCTGCCCTGCATGGACTTTTCAGCATATCAGTAGAGACCGGTTAGGGTTAGACTGACAGCACCGCCACCGTCTCCGTTGTGCCGGAAGATCGCTCTCCAGCGGGTGACGCCCCGTTGCACCGCATCAGGCGCGCCTGCCCGCAGCCAAACGCGTTGAGGGCGCGCCGGGTTGAGCTAGAATGAACGGGCATTCGGAGAGACGCCCATGCCCGAGCCCATTCGCTCCATCCTAATCGTCGGCGGGGGCACCGCGGGGTGGATGGCGGCCGCCGCGCTGGAGCGGGCGTGCGGGCCGCACGTCAAGGTCTCGCTGCTGGAATCCGAGGAGATCGGCATCGTCGGCGTGGGCGAGGCCACCGTGCCGCCCATCCGCGACTTCAACACCATGATCGGTCTGGACGACGCCGAGTTCATGCGCGCCACCCAGGCGTCGCTCAAGCTGGGCATCGAGTTCGTGGACTGGGGCGTGAAGGGCACGCGCTACTTCCACCCCTTCGGCACCTTCGGGCCCGGCGCGGTCCTGGGTGACTTTCACCAGACCTGGCTGACCGCGCACGCGCGCGGCAAGGGCGGGGATCTGGAGGCCCACTCGATCTGCGCCGAGGCCGCCCGGCTGGGCAAGGCGGGCGTGCGCGATCCGGATTCACGATCGCCGCTGGCCAGCCTGTTCACTGCCTACCATTTCGACGCCGGCCTCTATGCCCAGTACTTGCGTAAGGTCTGCGAGGTTCGCGGCGTTCAGAGGATCGAGGGTCAGGTCGTCGAGGTCATCCAGCGGCCGGACGACGGCTTCGTCGCCTCGGTGACGCTGAAGGACGGGCGCAGCGTTTCGGCGGACCTGTTCATCGACTGCACCGGCTTCCGAGGGCTGCTGATCGAGGGGGCGCTGAAGGCGGGGTACGAGGACTGGTCGCACTGGCTGCCGATGAACCGGGCCTGGGCCGTGCCCTGCGCACGGGTGGGGCCGGCGACGCCCTACACCACCTCCACGGCACGGCCGGCGGGCTGGCAGTGGCGGATCGCCCTGCAACACCGCACGGGCAACGGCTATGTCTACTGCTCGGACTTCGCCTCGGACGACGAGACGCGGGAGACGCTGCTGGCCAATCTGGACGGCGAGGCCCTGGCGGAGCCGCGCCAGCTGAAGTTCGTGACCGGGCGGCGCAAGGCCTATTGGCTCAAGAACGTGGTCAGCCTGGGCCTGTCTTCCGGCTTCATCGAGCCGCTGGAATCGACCAGCATCCACCTGGTCCAGTCGGGGATCACCCGCCTGCTGCAGCACTTCCCGGACCAGGAGTTCAGCCAGACCAACATCGACGCCTACAATCGCCGTCTGGGGCGGGAGGTGGAGTTGGTTCGGGACTTCGTCATCCTGCACTATCACGCCACGTCGCGGGACGACGCACCGCTGTGGCGGCACGTGCGCGACATGCCGATCCCCGACAGCCTGCGCGAGCGGGTCGAGCCGTTCCGCGACCGGGCGCAGCTGTATCCGGTCGGGGCCGACGAATACTTTTCCATGGGCAGCTGGCTGGCCGTGATGTGGGGCCAGGGGATCCGCCCGCGCACGCCCAATCCACTTTACGGCTTCCAAGACCCGGCGCGGGTCGACGCCTTCCTGGACGCCTCGGCCGGGCGGGTGGCGCAGGCCGCGCGCGCCCTGCCTGACCATGAAGCCTTCCTGAAAGCGCGAGGCATGTGGGCGGGCGACGCGGCGAAGGCCGCCTGAACCGCTCCGCCCCGCACAAAGAAAAAGCCGGACGCTGAAGGGGCCTTCGCGTCCGGCTTTCAGTTGAGAGGTCCGGGGCCGGCTGGCCCCGTCCCGCCCAGGAGATCAGTAGCGGTAGTTCACGCCGAAGAGGAAGGTGCGGCCGTACGACTGGTAGTTGATCGTCTGGCGCTCGTCCCCGTTCACGTTGGTCGTGAACTCCTCGTCCGTCAGGTTGTTGACCTGAGCCAGGAAGGACAGTCCTTCCAGCGGGCCAGTCTGGAACTGATAGCCGATCTGGGCGTCGACCACGCTTTCGTCGCCCACCTGCCGGAAGGTGCGGGTGTTGCCGAAGCCGGACACTTCGCCGGTGAACTCCGAGCGGTAGCGGTTGCTGACGCGCGCCTGGAACCCGTCCTTCTCGTAGTAGATGGTCGTGTTGGCGACGACTTCCGACAGACCCGGAATGGGCTGGGACGGGTTGCCCGGATCGGGCTGGATGTCGCTCTCGGTCGACGAAATGCTGAACGATCCGCCGAAACCTTCCAGCGCCGGCCAGAACATGTCGAACGGCGTGGAGATGGCGAACTCGACGCCCTGGATGTAGCCGCCGTCGCCGTTCTGGGGCGAGTTGTAGCTGCCGATGAACGACGCCGGATTGCCGCCTTGGGTCGGGAAGCCGGTGAAGTCGAACAGGACGTTCTGATTGTAGATGTAGCTCTCGAGATCCTTGTAGAAGGCCGCGATCGAGAAGTAGGCCGACCGCCCGAAGTAGCGCTCGTAGGAGACGTCGAAGACGTTGGCGATCCACGGCCGCAGGTTCGGGTTGCCGCCGCCGCCGCCGAAGAAGGGCTGCGTCGGGTCGGTCGAGTTCTCGTTGGCGAAGTTGACGCCGTAGGTCTGGGAAGCGCGCATCTCGTCCATCCGCGGACGGGCGAAGGTGCGGGCCGCCGCCACGCGGAACACGTGATCGTCCCAGGGCTGGAAGATCAGGTTCACCGAGGGATACAGCTCGGTGTAGGCGTCGCCGCCCGTGATCGCCGTGACGGTCGTGCCGTTCGCGGCGAAGCCGTCGGAGCTCTGGTCGGTGTGCACGATCTGGACGCCGAAGTTGCCGGTGACCGGCACGCCCATCAGCGTGGTGTCGATGTCGGCCTGAACGTAGCCGTTCAGCACCTTCTCGTTCACCAGCCAGCTTCCGGCCACGACGCCCGGATCCAGGTTGGCGACGCGGTTGTAGATGCCGCTGTCCAGCAGGCCGCGCACGTCATAGCTGAGCACGCCGCCGGTGATGCCGACATAGTCGAGCGAGGTCGGCTCCAGCAGGAACTGCGTGGGGACCGGCACGCTGCCGGGCGAGGCCTGCAGCGTCAGATAGTACTGCTCGTTGGTGAAGGACTTCTCGCGCTCGGTGGCGTAGACGCCGACCTCGATCGCGTTGATGAAGCCGAGGTCCATCTCCTCGAACCGCGAGCCCAGCTTGAGCGACAGAAGCTCGTCGTCGATGGCGGGACGGTTCAGATAGCCGTCCTGGCCGTTGGCCACGCCGCCCCAGCCCTGTGGGCTGGTCAGCAGGATCAGGCTGGGATCAGCGTAGTTCAGCTGGCTGGTGAAGCGCGGGGCGCCGTCCGGCTGGATGCGGAACCCGAGAGTGTCCAGGGCGCCGGCGATGTTACGGCCGGTCCCCGCGGTGGTTTCGATCAGTTCGTCTTGGCGCTCGCCCTTCGACCAGGCGACGTCCGCCTCGATCGTGATGGTGTCGGTAAGATCATACTGGGTGTTGAAGCCCAGCGCAGACAGTTCCGTCTCGCGGAAGTAGCCGTAGTTCTGGACGATGGCCTTTACGTTGGAGAAGGCGCCTTCGGTGATTAGGCCGTCCTCGACCGTATAGCCCGGCTGTAGCTGCGGACCCGGTCGGCAGGTGGCGACCGGCCCGGGGCAAGCGCCGCTGCTGCCGCCCCACCACAGGGGAGCCTCGAGCCCGCGCAGGACCTGGGTGTTGTCGAAGGTCGAGTGATAGGCGTCGATGACCGTACGACTGCGATCGTTCGGACGGAACTCCAGCGCGCCCATGAAGGCGTCGCGTTGCAGGTCGCCGGACATGACGCGGAACTCCGCGCCGCCCAGCACCAGGTCGCCGCCGGGGCCGTTCGGATACGGCGGGCCCCAGGCGCGGAACTGCTCGGCCTGATAGGGCGAGCCGGTGTGCGCGAAACCGAAGGCCACGCCCACGGTGTCGTCGGCGAACTGGTCGATGTAGGAGACGCTGAAGCGATGACCGGCGTCGTCGGTGCCCGCGTTCAGCGCGCCCTTGTCGTTGATCTCATACCGGTAGTTCGCCGCGAGAGCCTCGCGGCCGTACTCAAGCGGGCGCACGGTGCGCAAGTCCACCGTGCCGGCCAGCCCCTGGCCGACCAGGCTGGCGTCCGGGGTCTTGTAGACCGTGACGCCCGAGAGCAGTTCCGACGGATACTGGTCGAACTCCACGCCGCGGTTGTCGCCGCTGGTGACCTGTTCGCGTCCGTTAAGCAGGGCGGTCGTGAAGTCGGGGCCCAGGCCTCGCACGCTGATCACTTGGCTGCGCCCATCCAGGCGCTGCGACGTGAGGCCGGGGAGGCGCGCCAGCGATTCGGCGATCGAGACGTCCGGCAGCTTGCCGATGTCCTCAGCCGTCACGACCTCGACGATCGAGGTGCTGCGCCGCTTCTCGGCGATCGAGCTTTCGATCGAGGCGCGGATGCCGGTGACGATGATTTCTTCGACCTCAGTGACCTCAGGGTCCTGATCGGCCGACTGGGCGTTCGCGACGCCGGCCAAGGCCAGGCTGAGGGCGAAGGCGGCGCCGCCGGTGAGCAGGCGCGCGCGACGGGTGTGCGTGGTTCTCATCTCGATCCTCCCGAGCGGCCGCCTTCTCATGAAGCGATCCGCAGTTCGCAAATGAATGCAAACCATGTCGAATATTGCAAGCGATTAATCTGCGCGGCCAAACCGGGACGGTAGCGGTCACCCACATTTTCCGGGCTTGGTGGCCGCATCGACACATTCACGACACGGGTCTGCCGCTCCACTGACGCGTTGACAGGGCCCTGAGAGGCTGCAAAAACTTGCAAACGCACGCTGCGGCAATGCACCGCGTCGGCGGGGAGGAGATGTGGAGATGGCGGGATTTCGATCCTTTGCCGGGGCGCTGCTCGGAGCCATCGCGCTGGCGCCGACCTTCGGCGGCGATGCCTTGGCGCAGATCGCCGATGCGACGTTTGCGATGCGCGCCCGCCTCCCGCAGGACGAGGTGATCTACTTCCTGCTGCCCGACCGCTTCGCCAACGGCGACCCGTCCAATGATCGCGGCGGTCTGACCGGCGGACGACTGACGACGGGTTTCGACCCGGCGCACCCCGACTTCTATCACGGCGGCGACCTGGCCGGTCTGGCCCGTCGTCTGGACTACATTCAGGGTCTGGGCGTCACGGCGATCTGGATCGCGCCGGTGTTTCGCAACAAGCCAGTGCAGGGCGAACGCGGCCGCGAATCGGCCGGCTATCACGGCTACTGGATTTTGGACTTCACCTCCGTCGACCCGCACCTGGGAACGGACGCGGAGTTGAAGGCCTTCGTCGACGCGGCGCACGCGCGCGGCATCAAGGTCTACCTAGACATCGTCACCAACCACACCGCCGACGTGATCCAGTATCGGGGCTGCACGAACTGCGCCTATCGCGGCACGGCGGATCATCCGTGGACCCGCGCCGGCGGCGTGGACGGCACGGCGATCAACGCCGGCTTCAATCCCGCCCGACCCGAGACCTTCTCCGCCCTGACGCGCGTCGACTGGGCCTATCAACCCTACGTCCCCGACGCCGAGCGGAACGCCAAGACGCCGGCCTGGCTGAACGATACCGGCGTCTATCACAACCGCGGCGACTCGACCTTTCGCGGCGAGAGCTCGCTGCTGGGGGATTTCGCCGGGCTGGACGGGGTGATGACCGAGCATCCCCGGGTGGTTCAGGGGTTCATCGACGTCTATGGCGACTGGATCGACCGGCTGGGCATCGACGGCTTCCGGATCGACACGGCCAAGCACGTGAACCCGGAATTCTGGCAGGCCTTCGTGCCGGCCATGCGGGCGCGGGCCGTGGCGCGCGGCATTCCGAACTTCCACATCTTCGGCGAGGTCTACGACCACGACCCGGCCGCCCTCGCGCGTCACACGCGGGTCGATGGCCTGCCGTCGGTGCTCGACTTCGCCTTCCAGACCAAGGCCACCGACGTCGCCGCCGGACGCGCCGGGCCGGACGCCCTCGCCCGCGTCCACGCGGCGGACCCGGTCTATGAGGGCGGGGAGCGAGCGGCGCTGGCTTTGCCGACCTTCTTGGGCAACCACGACATGGGCCGGATCGGCTGGTTCCTTGCCAAGGACCGACCGGACGTCTCCGACGAGGAGCTTCTGGCCCGCACCACCCTGGCGCACGCCCTGATGATGTTCTCGCGCGGCGTGCCCGTGATCTACTACGGCGACGAGCAGGGCTTCATGGGCGAGGGCGACTACGGCCGGTCGCGCCATGACATGTGGTCCTCGGCGGTCCCAGACTACCGCGACGGTCGGCGCGTCGGCGGGATCCACGACCCCTATGACGCCTCCGCCCCGCTGTACGTGCGCCTGTCGGAAATGGCGCGCATCCGGCGCGAGACGCCGCTGCTGCGGCGCGGTCTGCAGGTGACGCGTCATGCCGACGACGCGCCGGGCCTTTACGCCTTCTCGCGTCTGGCGGACGATCTGCCGGGAGAGGTTCTGGTCGTCTTCAACACCGGCGCGACGCCCATCGAGGCCCGTGTCGCGGTCGAGACGACCTCCGCGACCTGGCGCGCCCTCCACGGCGAATGCGCCCCACGGGCGGCCGCCCCGGGCTCCGTCGACGTGCGGCTGGCGCCGCTCGACTACATCGTTTGCGTATCCGAGGACCCGCGTTGACCGTTCAGACCCTGACCAAGCCCGCCGCGTCGTCCGCGGATCAGCCCGCCGAGTGGTGGCGCGGCGCGGTGATCTATCAGATCTATCCGCGCAGCTTCGCCGACTCCAACGGCGACGGCGTGGGCGATCTGCCGGGGATTCTGGCGCACCTCGACCACGTCGCCTCGCTGGGCGTGGACGCCGTCTGGCTGTCGCCCTTCTACGCCTCGCCGATGAAGGACTTCGGCTACGACGTGGCCGACTATCGCGCGGTCGATCCCATCTTCGGGGACCTCGACGACTTCGACCGCATCCTGACCCGCGCGCATGAGCTGGGCCTGAAGGTCATCACCGACCTGGTCCTCGCCCACACGTCGGACCGGCACGCCTGGTTCCAGGAGAGCCGCCGCGCCCGCACCGGTCCCTACGCCGACTGGTACGTCTGGGCCGACGCCAAGCCGGACGGCAGCCCGCCCTCGAACTGGCAGTCGGTGTTCGGCGGCCCGGCCTGGACATGGGACGCGCGCCGCGGCCAGTACTACATGCACAACTTCCTGCCGGAGCAGCCGCAGCTGAACCTGCACTTGCAGGAGGTTCAGGACGCGCTGCTGGACGTGGCGCGGTTCTGGCTGGACCGGGGGGTCGACGGCTTCCGGCTGGACGCCATCAACTTCTCGATGCACGACCCGGCCCTGACCGACAATCCGCCCCTGCCGCCGGGGGGAAAGCGGACCCGGCCGTTCGACTTCCAGGACAAGGTGCATAACCAGTCCCAGCCGGGCATCGTCGACTTCCTGAAACGCGTGCGCGCCCTGACGGACACCTACGAGGGCCGGTTCACCGTGGCCGAGGTCGGCGGCGATCATGCCGAGCGCGAGATGCAGGCCTTCACCCTGGGCGACGACCGGCTGAACAGCGCCTACGGCTTCCTCTATCTCTACGCCCCCGCCCTGACCGCCAGGCTGGCGCGCGAGGGCGCGGAGATTTGGCACGGTCGCGATCGCCAGGGCTGGCCCAGCTGGACCTTCTCCAACCACGACGCGCCGCGCGCCGTGTCGCGCTGGGCCGCCGGCCGCGACCGCAAGGCTTTCGCCGACATGGCGCTGGTCCTGCTGATGTGCCTGCGCGGCACCGCCATCGTCTATCAGGGCGAGGAGCTGGGCCTGCCCCAAGCCGAGGTGCCGTTCGACCGGCTGAAGGATCCGGAGGCCATCGCCAACTGGCCCCAGACCTTGGGCCGCGATGGGGCGCGCACTCCCCTGCCATGGCAGGCGGACGCACCGTTCGCGGGGTTCTCGATCGCCGAGCCCTGGCTGCCGGTCGATCCGGCGCACGTCGGTCTGGCAGTGGACCGGCAGGAGGCCGATCCGAGCTCGACCCTGCACGCCGCGCGGCGAGCGATCGCCCTGCGGCGCCGGCATCCCGGGCTGCGCGCGGGCGACATGACCATGCTGGACATGGCGGGCGACCTGCTGGGCTTCACGCGGGGCGCCGGAGCCGAGCGCCGGCTGTGCGTCTTCAACCTCGGCTTCAAGCCGGAGGCCTGGTCCGCGCCCGACGGCTGGACGGTGGTCGAGCGGGTCAACGCGCCCGAAGACCCGATCGACGCCCTGCCCCCGCTGGCGGGCGTCATCCTGGCGCCGGTCGGATGACCTCAGCCGCCGCAGCTTTCCCGCACGATCAGGTCGGCGGGCACCCGCTCGGAGCGACCGGCCGTCTCGCCGCCGGCGTCCAGCAGTTTGGACACCATCAGGCGACCGGCCTTTTGGGTGTCCTGCGCGATCGTGGTCAGGGCGGGGCGGCTGTAACGGCTGAAGGGGACGTTGTCGAAGCCGATCACCGACACGTCGTGCGGCACGCGCCGGCCCTCGCGTTCCAAGGCGCGCATGGCGCCGAGCGCGATCTGGTCCGAGGCGCAGACCACGCCGTCGAAGGCCACGCCCCGGTGGATCAGGGAGTCCAGCGAGGCCTCGGCAGACTCGACCTCGAAGTGGGCGTCGACGACCAGGTCCGGATCGAAGGGCAGGCCCGCTGCCTCCAGCGCCTCGACGTAGCCGCGCTGGCGTTGCATGGCCTCGGGCGGGTCGAGGTCGCCCAGAAACACGATCCGCTTGCGCCCCAGCCGCGCCAGATGGAGCGTCGCGCGACGCCCGCCCGCGATGTTGTCGGACCCGACGCAGCAGTAGTCCTGGTCCGGCAACTGGGCGCCCCAGACGACGAACCGGGCCTCGGTCTGGACCAGCCGGTTGAAGGCGCCGTGCAGGGTGCTCTGCCCCAGAAAGATCACGCCCTCCGCGCGGCTGGTCGTCATCGCGGAGATCAGGTCCTCATAGGACGTCGGCGAGAAGTGGCTGATCAGCAGGTCGCAGTCGCGGTCGCGCGCCGCCTCGCTGACGCCCGCCATCAGTTCCAGCATGAACGGGTCGAACAGGCGGCCGTCGCGCCCCTGGGGCCGCGGCACGACCAGTGCCAGCGTGGCTTCGGCTCCGATCGGGCCGGACGGCATGTGGCGGCGGAAGGGATAATCGTGCTCGCGCGCCAGCTTCCAGATCAGCTGCTTGGTCCGGTCGTTGACGGCCGGGCTGTCGTTCAGTGCCCGCGAGGCGGTCGAGATCGAGACGCCGGCCAGCTTGGCCAGGTCCTCCAGACGGGTGGTCTTGCGGCTCACGCGGATCCTCGCCCCTCGAACGCCCTTGCTGCAAATTTTGCTGCAAAGTTTGTGACCGCCGTCATGCGCCCGGAACCCCGGGGTTGGCAAGAGGGCAAGCTTGACCTTGGGAGTGCCGCATGATCGCCCGCCGTCACCTGCTGGCTCTGGCCGGCGCCTCGCTGCTCCCGCTGGGCGGAACCGCCGCCGCCCAGACCGCACCGCTGGTCGCCAAGGCGGCCTCTCCGGACGGCACGATTGAGGTCCAGGTCGCCACCGACGGCGACGGCCGGCCGCTGTATTCGGTGACGCGTCTGGGCGCGCCGGTGATCACGGCGTCGAAATTGGGCTTCATCCTGACCGACGCCCCCAAGCTTGAGCGCGGCTTCCGCCTCGGCGCGCCGGTGATCCGGTCGTCGGACGAGACCTGGGAGCAGCCGTGGGGCGAGCGCCGCACCATCCGGAACCGCTTCACCGAGATGCGCGTGCCGCTGACCGAGCGCGGCGCGCTGGCCCGGCGGATGGACGTGGTCTTCCGCATCTACGACGACGGACTGGGCTTCCGCTACGAGTTCCCGGAGCAGGCCGCCCTGCCCGCCCTCAACGTCGGCCTGGAGCTGACGGAGTTCACCCTGGCCGAGCCCGGCGAGGCGTGGTGGATTCCGGCTTGGGAGTGGAACCGCGAGGAGTACCTCTACAACCGCACCGCCATCGACGCCGTCGGCGCGGCGCAGACGCCGATGACGGTGCGCGCAGCGTCGGGCCTGCACGTCTCCATCCATGAGGCGGCGTGCGAGGACTATGCCGGCATGAACCTGTCGCGCGCGGAAGGCCGCCGTTTCCGCGCCGCCCTGACCCCCGGTCTGTCGGCCGCCGCGGTCGAGCTGGCCGTGCCGTGCGTCACGCCCTGGCGCACGCTGCAGATCACCGACACGGCCGGCGAGCTGGTCGAGTCCGGCCTGATCCTGAACCTGAACGAGCCGAACGTCCTGGGCGACGTCAGCTGGGTGAAGCCGATGAAGTACGTCGGCATCTGGTGGGACATGCATCTGGACCGGAAGACCTGGGCCAGCGGCGCCAAGCACGGGGCCACCACCGACTACACGATACGTCACATCGACTTCGCGGCCGAGCACGGCTTCGACGGCGTGCTGGTCGAGGGGTGGAACGTCGGCTGGGACGGCGAGTGGTTCGGCAACGGCTGGGACTACAGCTTCACCGAGGCCTATCCGGACTTCGATCTGGAGCGCGTCGCCGCCCACGCCCGGGCGAAGGGCGTGCAGCTGATCAGCCACCACGAGACCGGCGGCAACGGACATCACTACGAGCAGCAGATGGAGGCCGCCTTCGCCCAGATGGAGCGGCTGGGCCAGCATGCGGTGAAGACCGGCTACGTCGCCGACGCCGGCGGCGCGCGCGTGACCGGCCCGGACGGCAAGCCGCATCTGGCCTGGCACGAGGGCCAGCCGATGGCGCAGCACCACATGCGCGTCATCAAGGCGGCGGCGAAGCACAAGGTCGCGATCAACGCCCACGAGCCGTTCAAGGACACCGGCCTGCGCCGCAAATACCCCAACATGATCACCCGCGAGGGCGCGCGCGGCATGGAGTTCAGCGCCTGGGGCCAGCCGGGCAATCCGCCGGAGCATGAAGCCAATCTGGTCTTCACCCGCCTGCTGGCCGGGCCGATGGACTACACCCCCGGCATCTTCGGCATGGAGACGCGCAGCCCCGACGGCATCGCCACCACCTGGGCCAAGCAGCTGGCGCTTTACGTCGTGATCTACAGCCCGCTGGTCATGGCCGCGGACCTGCTGGAGAACTACGAGGCCAACCCGGAGCCGTTCCAGTTCATCAAGGACGTGCCGGTCGACTGGGCCGAGACCCGCGTCCTCAACGGCGAGATCGGCGACTACGTCACCATCGCCCGCAAGGACCGCAACTCCGACGTCTGGGCCCTCGGCTCGCTGACGGACGAGCATCCCCGGGTGCTGACCGCGCCCCTGACCTTCCTCGACGCCGGCCGACGCTATCGGGCGGAGATTTATCGCGACGCGCCCGACGCCCACTGGAAGACAAACCGTGAGGCCATCGTCATCGAGAGCCGCGAGGTAACCTCGGCCGACGTCCTGACCCTGCGTCTGGCCCCCGGCGGCGGGCAGGCGATCCGCTTCGTTCCGCTGGGAAGGGCGCGTCGATGACCCTGGAAACCGCCGCCGCGCCCCCGATGTCGGTCCGGCCGCGCCTGACGCGGCTGGCCATCTGGAACATGTGCGTCGGCTTCTTCGGCATCCAGATCGGCTTCGGCCTGCAGAACGCCAACACCAGCCGCATCTTCCAGACGCTGGGCGCCGAGGTGGACAGCCTGGCCATCCTCTGGATCGCCGCGCCCCTGACCGGCCTGATCGTGCAGCCGATCATCGGCCATTACAGCGACCGGACGTGGGGCCCGCTGGGACGGCGACGGCCTTATTTCCTGTTCGGGGCGATCGCGACGACGATCGCCTTGGTCTTCATGCCCAATGCGCCCGTCCTCTGGATGGCGGCGGCGACGCTGTGGATCATGGACGCGGCCATCAATGTCACCATGGAGCCGTTCCGCGCCTTCGTGGGCGACAACCTGCCGGAGGAACAGCGCACCGCCGGCTATGCGATGCAGAGCTTCTTCATCGGCACGGGCGCCGTCTTCGCCTCCTGCCTGCCGTGGCTGCTGACGCAGATGGGCGTGGCCAACACGGCGCCGGAGGGGATCGTCCCCGACAGCGTGCGCATCAGCTTCTACGTCGGCGCCGCCGCCATGCTGACGGCCGTGCTGTGGACGGTCTTCACGACGAAGGAATACAGCCCCGAGCAGATCGACCGGTTCGAAGCGTCGCGTGAGACCGCGTCGGTCCCGACGGCGGCCCCCGGCGGCCAGACCGCGTGGGCCGTCGGATGGCTGATCGTCGGCGGCGCCCTGTTCGTCGCCATACAGGCGATCCGCGCCCAGGCCGCCGCCCTGCCCGAGGGGGTCGACGACTGGCGGCTGGCGGTCGGCAAGGAACTGTACGTCCTGGCCGGCTTCGTCGCTGGCTTCGGACTGCTGAAACTGCTGGCCGGCTTCATGGCGAGCGGGGGCCGGTCCAACGGCCTGACCGAGATCCTGGACGACATGGCGGCCATGCCCCGGACCATGCGCGATCTGGCCTGGGTTCAGTTCTTCAGCTGGTTCGCGCTGTTCGCCATGTGGATCTATACGACCGCCGCGGTGACGGCCGTCCACTTCGGCTCCAGCGACACGACCTCCGCCGCCTACAACCAGGGGGCGGACTGGGTGGGCGTGCTGTTCGGCGTCTACAACGGCGTCGCGGCGCTGGCGGCCTTCGCCCTGCCCGTGCTGGCCAAGCGGATCGGCAAGCGCGGCGCCCACGCCCTGGCGCTGGCGATCGGCGGGGTCGGCCTGATCGGCATCTTCCTGATCCGCGATCCGGACCTGCTATGGCTGCCCATGGTGGGCGTCGGGGTCGCCTGGGCCTCCATCGTGTCCCTGCCCTACGCCCTGCTGGCGGGGGCCGTGCCGGGGCGCAAGATGGGCGTCTACATGGGGGTGTTCAACATCTTCATCGTGGTGCCCCAGCTGGTCGCCGCGACCCTGCTGGGCCTGATCCTGAACGCCGCCTTCGACGGTCAGGCGATCTGGGCTCTGGTGGTCGGCGGCGGCAGCTTCCTGATCGCCGCCCTGCTGAGCCTGCGCGTGCGCGAGGCAGTCCGATGAACCGTCGAACCCTCCTCGCCGCCGCTCTCGCCGCTCCCGTGCTGACGGGTTTTCGCGCCCCCGTCGCGGGCGGCACGCTGGTCGAGCTGCCGCAGATGACGTCCGCGCACGTCGCCCCGCGCGACGTCACCGTCTGGCTGCCGCCGGGCTATGAGGCCGGGGCGGATCGCCACCCCGTGCTCTACATGCACGACGGCCAGAACCTGTTCGATCCCGCCCGTGCCCCCTTCGGCGAATGGGGGATGGACGAGCATCTGGTGCGACTGATCGAGACGGGTCAGGTGCGGGCCCCGATCGTCGTCGGCGTGCACAACACGCCGCTTCGCCTGCGCGAATACGTGCCGGCCACGATGATCGCCGCCCTGCCGGTCGAGGTGCGGGCGGACCTGATCGGCCTGTACGGCGGCGAGCCCCTGTCCGACGGCTACCTCGCCTTCCTGACAGAGGAGCTGAAGCCGCTGGTCGACCGGACCTGGCGCACCCTGCCCGGGCGGGACGACACGGCGATCATGGGCTCCAGCATGGGCGGCCTGATCTCGCTGTACGCGATGATGCGGCATCCCGAGATGTTCGGCGCCGCCGGCTGCGTCTCGACCCACTGGCCCCTGCGCATCGAGCGGCTGGACGAGGGCCGGCTTGAAGCCTGGCGCGAGGTCGTGGTCCAGACCTGGAGCCGCGTCGTCCGCGACGGCCTGCCCGATCCGGCGACGCACCGCCTTTACATGGATCGCGGCGACGAGACGTTGGACCAGTTCTATCCCTTCTTCCAGTCGCGCATCGATCAGGTGATCCGCGAGGCCGGCTGGGGCCCCGACCGCTTCCGCTCGCTGGTCTTCCCCGGCGCCGCGCACAACGAGCCCAGCTGGAACCAGCGGCTGGACGTGCCCCTGACCTTCCTCCTTCCCCCCGTTTCGTGAGTTCCCCCATGCGTCTGCTCGCCGCCGTCTCCGCCCTGGCCCTGCTGACCGCCGCGCCCGCGCTCGCCCAGGACGTCGGCCCCGCCCCCGGCGCGCCGGGCGACGCGCCGACCTGGGTCA
>VYKZ01000228.1_pt1 | contig 14643 bp, 12 predicted proteins | sample 5114421 | NCBI WGS metagenome assembly VYKZ01 (sample SAMN12291788, study PRJNA351875) | freshwater metagenome | isolation source: freshwater lake | place: USA: Michigan, Gull Lake | collected 2013-08-08 | reverse complement strand
GAACCTTTGTATCTAGTGGCAGACCAAAATAGTGTCCCGACAATCGCTAGAGTAACAGTTGCTTATCAAAATAAAATTGTCATGGAACCAACCTTGAAGGAAGCTTTAGAAAAGTTATTCTCAGGCCATCAGAGTTAAATTGCCACTAATTGCCCACAAATTAGCAAGAAAGCTGATGCTGGTTCCAGAACGATCCTCAATATCCCCGAATTTGCCCAGAAAATTGCCTGCTCTGGTTAATCAACCAATTTTAAAATCCAGTATCATCAAAGGATTGAGTTATTCTTTTAATTAGAAAAGTGGGCAATTAATTCTGTGCGAGATGAATTGAGTATCAAAGGGGTAAACTCCTCCACTGGTAATAATAAAATGCGATCGATGATTACGGAGAAATCGGGGTCTAAACTGCCAAAACGAGCTTTCAATAAATTTTCTACCACCAATAAATTTTCTACCACCAGACGTTCTCCCTGTTGAAGACCCTGTTGAAGACCCTGTTGAAGACCCTGTTGAAGACCCTGTTGAAGACCCTGTTGAAGACCCTGTTGAAGACCTTGTTGAAGACCTTGTTGACGGCCAGCATCCAGTTCTTCCTGAAGACGGGAAGTGTATAAAGGTGATAATCTCATAATTAACTCTCTGTCCTCCTGTTCAAGCTCTTGATCGTTAGTTAAAGAAGTTCTCAAGTTTAATAATAATTCTAGAGCATTTACCCGAAAAGGATGGTCCTCTGGTAACGATTCTAACTCATCGATCGCCCTTGCTTGTACTTTTCCCCGGCCTAAAATTCTTAACCAGAGAGTTGCTTCTGTTGGGGGTAATTGATGGATAACAGTGATTGCCGTGCGTAAAGAGGGAGCCAAAAAATAGATACCTTCCCCCCAATTCTCCTCATCTAATTTAGCTCCGAATCCTCCTAACAGTTGCGAGGAAGCACTGGGAGTCAAAATCCAGAGACGGGGGATTTCCCCATCGTTAACATTCGTTTTCTGACGATTTGCTTGACGATTAATTTCCCCTTCCACTTACAATAGTTTTAACAGACAAGTTCTAATTTCTGTAGCGGTGACAGGATTACGAAAGGGTTCAAATAAACAGGGATTAATCGCCATTTTTCCCAGTAATCCCAGCAGCTCTCTAGGATTATTATCGAGAATATTGGCTCCTAGGGAAGATAATAATTCTTCGAGATAATCTTTGGCAAACTGGTCATGAATAAATCTAGTCATAGGTTTATCTAAGATGATTTAATAACTTATCTCGCAATTGCTTAATCTGATCACGATATTTAGCTGCTGACTCGAATTCTAGATTTTTCGCCGCTTCTTTCATTTGCGCTTCTAGTTGTTGAATTAACTCGGGAATTTGTTCCAAAGAAAGCTCTTCTATATTCTCACAAACCTGCTCTAATTGTTGAGAATTTAGGCGACGAGAAATATTCAGAAAAGCCAAAATTGAATTACTTGACCTTTTAACAATCGGTTGCGGAATAATCCCATGTTTCTGATTATACTCCTGTTGAATAGCGCGCCGTCTCTTGGTTTCTTCGATCGCATTAATCATACTATCGGTGAGATTATCTCCGTAAAGAATTGCCTGACCGCGAATATGACGAGCGGCCCGGCCGATAGTTTGAATTAAAGAGCGGGTAGCCCTTAAAAATCCTTCCTTATCTGCGTCTAAAATCGCCACTAAAGACACTTCCGGCAGGTCTAACCCCTCGCGAAGCAAATTCACCCCGATCAGCACGTCAAAGACCCCTTCTCGCAGGTCTTGGATAATTTCAATCCGTTGAATTGATTGAATTTCTGAATGTAGATATCTAACTTTAATTCCCCTTTCTTGCAAGTATTCGGTTAAATCTTCCGCCATGCGTTTAGTTAAAGTGGTAATCAAAACCCGTTCATTTAACTGCACTCGCTCCTTAATTTCCCCTAATAAATCATCTACTTGTCCCTCGGTTGGCCGCACAAAAATCTCAGGGTCTAAAACTCCCGTCGGTCGGATAATTTGTTCAACAATGCGATTTTCTGACTGTTCTAATTCCCAATCTCCCGGAGTGGCCGAAACAAAAATACATTGATTAACTTTCTGCCAAAATTCTTCCGACTTCAAAGGACGATTATCCGCAGCACTGGGTAAACGAAACCCGTGATCGATCAAAACTTTTTTTCGTGATTGATCGCCATTATACATCCCGCGAATTTGCGGCACACTAACATGAGATTCATCCACAACTAATAACCAATCTTGGGGAAAATAATCCACCAAACATTCCGGCGGTTCCCCCGCTAATCTACCCGCTAAATGCCGCGAATAATTTTCCACGCCATTACAATAACCCACTTCCTGCAACATTTCTAAATCATAACGAGTCCGTTGGTCCAAACGTTGCGCTTCCAGTAATTTGCCCGCTTTTTCTAACTCCAATAAACGGTTATCTAACTCGGTTTTAATATCCCGACAGGCCACCTCTAAACGCTCCTCCGGGGTAACAAAGTGACGGGCCGGATAAATACTAATTCGCTCTAATTTTTGCAAAACTTCCCCCGTCAGGGGATCGAGATAACGAATACTTTCAATCTCATCGCCAAAAAAATCAATTTTAATAACCCGATCCTCGTAAGCGGGAACAATTTCCAAAATATCGCCCTTAAGACGAAAACGACCGCGAGTTAACTCTAAATCATTGCGATTGTACTGCACTGACACTAAGGCCCGTAATAATTGCCTTTGGTCGAACTCTTGACCAACTGTTAAGGAAATCGCCGCTTTCAAGTATTCCGCGGGCATTCCCAAACCATAAATACAACTAATGGAAGCGACGACGATCACATCCCTGCGTTCAAACAGCGAGCGCGTGGCCGAATGGCGCAGCATATCGATCTCATCATTAATCGAAGAACTCTTTTCGATGTAGGTATCGCTGACGGGAATGTAAGCCTCCGGTTGATAGTAGTCGTAATAGCTGATAAAGTATTCCACGGCGTTATTGGGGAAAAATTGCCGCAATTCGTTGCATAATTGGGCGGCCAGGGTCTTATTATGGGCAAGAACGAGGGTAGGCCTGCCAATTTTCTCGATGACGGCGGCAATGGTGAAGGTTTTGCCGCTGCCGGTTGCCCCCAAGAGGGTTTGGAAACGATGCTGGTTTTGCAGGGAATCCACTAATTTATCGATCGCTGCCGGTTGATCCCCGGTGGGTTGAAAGGGTGCTTGTAGTTGAAAAGCGGTCATTAGCGGCTAGGTGTAGAGAACAGGCAAAATAAATTATCAATCAAATTACCAAAATTTTGGGTTAAAGCCCCGTCCCATTAGGACGGCTTTATGTGAAAATGAAATTGGTTTGAATCCCCTGAGTGGGCGGTAGTGAATGGCTCGATTGAGTTGAACCCTTGAACTCGAGATATTCTAGTAGGTTCGGTTCAGACCTAATCGTGTAAGACCTAAGTAAGGGAAACCAGAAAGGGCTGTGATTAGCTCAAGAATCCTCACGCCTTTAGGCCCAGGAGTGTCAACAACACTTATAGGGTTTTGGGAGAGAAAGGTGTATCTTAATATTAGAGAGGATTTTAAAAAAAGATTAAAAGTCTTCGAGAATACCCTAAACTTAAATCTTATCGTTTCCCCGAAGCTATTAACGGAAAGGAGTATCAGGTTATGACGGTGGAAAATCTAGAAACAAATGGGACTCAAACCCCAGCAACCACAGAAGAAAAAACCAGCACTGTGCGCGGTAAGGCTAGTACGGCTAAAACCGCCAAAGATAAAGAAGTGGTCGCCCTTTCGGTGAAAAACAACGCTGAATCGGCTTCCAAAGCCTTAAAATTCTATCAACCTGAACATCGCTTGCCCGAAAATCGCCCTGTTGGTAGTAGCCATCTTCACTTCACGGAAGATGAAATGTTACCCGGTGGTCGTCCCGTGGAAGTTAGCCATCTGAAAGTTGTGAGTACCTATTCTTCCGTCGGTGGATTGCGTCCTGTCGGCTCTAGTGGTATGGAAATCAGTAGCACTCTAGCGATATCTGGCAATCGTCCGATCGCTCTGAGTCATCTGCACATTAGCGAAACTTATACAGTCATGGGTAATCGTCCCGTTGCTTCCAATGAAATCGATGATCCCGAAACTTTAATGGGATTTTTGGATTAATTGTTTTGTTGATCAAGACGGATTTTTTCCCTGTCCTGGACGGGGAATTTATTTTTTCTAGCCCACCGTTTTTAATCCCGATGCTGTTTAAGCAAAAATTTTTCTTAATTGTCTCGTTTCTAATAGTGGTTTTTTGCGGTTTCGGATTATTAAATTTTACCTACGATGCTTCAGTTTTAGCGGCAGAGGAATATTATCAGATTCGATCGCTTCATAGTCGCGATGGTATCGGTAAATTTTATCTAGGACGGGAAATCGCTAAAGTCATGGGACACCAAGAAATGTTATGGTTAGAACGTCCTAGTCGCCGTTTCACGGAAAAACCCGATGATCTGATCACCGCACTACATTTAAAACCCACAGACCTAGTGGCAGATATCGGCGCGGGGACAGGTTATTTGAGTTTTCCTATGGCGAATTTAGTAGAACAAGTTTTCGCCGTCGATGTGCAACCGGAAATGTTAGGGGCAATTGATTTTTTGGCCGAGGAAAATCAAGTGAAGAATGTCACCACAATTCTCGCTACAGAAACCGATCCCAAATTGCCTATAAATGCGATCAATTTAGCTTTAATGGTCGATGCTTATCACGAGTTTTCCTGTCCCCGCGAGATGATGGAGAATCTGGTCAAATCCTTAAAACCCGATGGTAGGGTGGTATTAGTAGAATACCGTCGTGAAAATCCCCTGATTCCCATCAAGTCCCTTCATAAAATGACCCGCAGACAGGTAGAAAAAGAAATGGCCGCTGTCGGTTTAGTGCCAGAAGAAATCATCGAGACTTTGCCCCAACAACATTTAATTATTTTCCAAAAGGCTGGTTCTTCGGGTTAATTTTATCGGTAAGCTTGGGTATCATAAGATTATCTAGGCAAAGAGGTAGATAAAAATGGATATCGACGATCGAGTAGATTCTCTCTATAAACTAGCCAGAAATTATCCAGATAATCGGGAGTTACAAGAAGCTGTTGCTGTAATTAAGTCCCTGCAAAGCTCTCAAGGACAATATAAACGATGGAATCAGCAATATCGAGATGATAACAGTCATTTAAAAGACCAAATTGTTGAAATATCTGCCACTAATGTTGACCTGCAAAAAGAATTAGATTCTTTAACTTCAGAAATGCGGAATTTAACTGAAGAAAAAGCCAAAATTACGGCGGAGAGAGAGAAAGTTATTGCTGAATTAAAGCAGATCGAAATGGAAGTAAAAGTGGCGGCCCATAATGTCCGTAGTACCAAGTCTGTATATGGAAAGCTAACTATTTTATGGACTTTAGTGAAATCTCTATTTCTCGATGATAACTGGGAAGATTTTGGTTCGATCGATAATAACTTGCCCTCCGATCCTGACCGGCCACAAATGGGGAGTGGTCAGTCCAATATCAACAAATCTTTGCTAGATAAATAAATCAGTTAAGGAGTAAAATCAATCATGTCTAGAATCAGTAAATTAATTGCTAACCTAGAAGATTTGCACCAGCAGGATCTAAAAAATGCCGCCCAAGTTTACGGAATTACGGCCACTTTGACTGTCCGCTTGCAAGAAGTTTTAAATAGTTTAAGCGATCATAATTTGAATATTGCCCATAAGTCTTTGCCTGAAGGAAATTTAACTAAAGATGATATTATCTCCCTTTACGGTAACTATAATAATGCCTATAAAGCCTATAAAGAAGCCTACAATATTAAATGCTCAAAGGGATGGGAGGCATTTTTGCAAGCGATTCATGGTTTAAAACCTCCCAGTCCTTCTCTTAGTTTAGAGCAGCGCGTCGAACAGTTAGAGAAAACGGTAAAAACCTTAGTGGAAATTCTCCTCGATAAAACTTAACTCCAACTGAACTTAATCCGCGGGACTTTCTTTTTGGATTAACACCTCACCAGCGATTAAACGTCGGGCTGCCGACAGTAAAACATCCTCAATATAGGGCTTGACAAAATAACCTTTTGCCCCTTTAGCAGCGGCGAGATGCTGCATTTTTTGCGACCCTCGCGAGGTAATCATCGCTACTGGTATCCCCTGAAGTTGTTCATCCTTTTGCAGACGAGAGAGCAATTCTAACCCATTCAGGCGAGGCATTTCGAGATCGCAGAGAATCAGATCACAAGCTAATCCAGCCCGTAATTTTTCCCATGCTTCTAAACCGTCTCGGGCCTTTTCAATGCGATAACCAGCTTTAACCAAAGAAATCGCTAACATTTCCCGCGCCGTTACCGAATCATCGACAATCAAGACCCGAGGAGTCGATTGTGCAAAGAAATTAGCGGGATTACTGTCAATAATCGTTGCATCGGGGGATAAAGGCTGATTACGAGTCGCTTTAATACTATTAGCTAGTAACACTTCCCCCGCAATCATTCTTTCAGCCGCCGAGAGTAAATCTCTTTCCGTGTAGGGCTTGGTAAAATAACCACTAGCTCCTAATGTCGCCGCCACCTGACGATGACGTTTCCCTCCTTGGGAAGTCAATAAAGCCACGGGAATGGACGCTAATCGGGGGTCTTTTTGCAAATTATACAGTAATTCTAGGCCATTCATGCGGGGCATCTCGATATCGCAGAAAACGATATCACAGGGCAAACCGCCGCGTAATTTTTCCCAAGCTTCTTGACCATCCCGGGCCTGTTCCACACGATAACCGGCTTTACTAAAGCTTAAAGAGAGCAATCCCCGGACAGTAATCGAATCATCGACAATCAGAACCATAGCCCCCGATTTTTGGCTAGTTTCCACCGCTACGGGGGGGGCAGGTTGGTGCCAAAGACCACCGTTATCGGTACGCAGACGACCCCTGGCGATGTCGATTAACTCTAACACATCGCCGATCGGCATCACCGTACCATCGCCCAAAACCGTCGCCCCAGCAATCCCAGCCGTTTTCGGAATCGGTCCTTCGATCTGTTTGATGACGATTTCCAGTTCACCGATCACTTGATCCACCTGTACTGCGAGGAGATTATTACCACCGCGCAGGATCACGATCGAAAAAGAGTCTTCCTCCTGTTTGCCAGTATAAAAACTACCGCGACTTAGTTGCCGATTGTAGGAAAGCAATTCGCTTAAGGGTTGGAAGGGTAGTAAAGTATTTTGCCAGAAAACGCAGCGCCGTCCCTCCCTATCCATTTGGATATCGCTGGACCGGAAATCCTTCATATCTTCCACTCCGTCCATGGAGAACCCGATGCGCGCATGATTACTCACACAACAGAGGGCCTTACAGATACTCAGGGTTAGGGGTAAACGGATGGTAAAAGTGCTTCCTTTGCCCAGTACCGAGTCAATAGTAACGGTCCCGCGCACATCGATTAAACTGGTCTGCACCACATCTAAACCCACCCCACGACCGGCAAAATCATCGGCCTGATCTTTGGTACTAAAACCGGGGTGAAAGAGGAGTTCATAGACTTCTTGGGGACTGAGGTGTTCAGCTTCCTGATCGCCGATCAGGCCTTTTTCGATCGCCTTGCGTTTCACCTGATCAGCATCAATACCGGCCCCATCATCACCAACGGTGATCACGGTTTGATTCCCCTGTAGGAATGCCCGGACAGAGATGGTACCGAGGGCAGGTTTCCCTTTGGCCATGCGTTCTTGGGGTGATTCAATGCCGTGGGTGATCGCATTGTTGACCAGATGGGTCATGGGACTATTGAGATGTTCGAGGATCATCTTATCGATGAGAACATCACCCCCTTCCACTTTTAATTCGGCTTGTTTATCAAGTTTCAGGGAAATATCGCGAATTGCCCGGGGTAGGCGATCGGCGGCTTGACTAAAGGGAACCATGCGCGATTTGGTCATCCCTTCCTGTAGTTGGGTGGTGGCCTGTCGCAGACTGCGCGTCACCTGATCGGTTTCATCGACGACAAATTGAAGATCAGAGGCCGATTCTCGCACTCGTACGATCAATTCGATCATCTCTTGGGATAATAAATGGAAATCGGTAAAACGGTCGATCTCTAGGGCATCTAGTTCGCCAGCCATGGCCGAATCCCCCTGATTTTCTCCCTGAACTCTACCGTAACCGATGGCACCACCGGAATTGCGACTAGCCAGTAAAGCCCCTTCTAGGAGGCTTCTTTCATAGAGATCCTGCATCCGACTGCCCACATCCCCCAGATGTTGGACGCAGGTTAGCAAATTATCTAAAAAGAGACGCAGGCGATCCTGTTCCTCTTCAAGGCGATTGCGTTTAACCACCAGTTCCCCGATCAGATTGCTGAGGTTATCCAATTGTTTGATCGGCACCCGCATCGTCTGTTCAAAAGCTTTACTGACAAGGGGACGCAGGTTTTTTGACCCGACTGGCGGACTGACACTGGCCGCCGGATTTGCTGCCATCACCTGATTGGTTTCTTCGAGGAGTTTTTCTAAATCCTTGAATTCATCCTCTAGGAGGCTTTCTGGGGCAATTTCCAGTGATTCTAACCCTTGCAGCGGTTCCACCGCAGCCACCGGGTCCACTGCTGGGGATTCCCAGAGGAAGGCCTCTAGGGATTCAAAGATGTCTGGTAGTGGCGGTTGCGCCGGTGGCGTGGGTTTTTCCAGAAAAGCTTCTAAGTCTTCGAGGCTGTCGTAAAAATTGGGGTTGCCGATGGCTATAATTGCTTCTGAGTCCAGGACAACCGCATTTTCTAGCAGCAGAGATTCGAGATCATCCCCATCTTCCGGTTCTAACTTGGGAGCCGGTCCGGGGGTAGAATAAAGATCATTAGTGGCGGATTCTTCCCAATTGATACTATCGCCAAAACGTTCCTCTAGAGCCTCGTCACCGTCGGCGTCTTTGTCTTCTAAACTCTCTAACAGCTGTTCGAGATCCTCGTTAAAGAGATGATCCGAGTCGGGTTTCATCATGATTTGCTTCCTGCCAAGTCTTCCTTTTTGATCAACCAATACGCTCTCTCTAGCTTCAGATTACCCAGAATTTTACTCGATAACTCTATCCTTTAGCAATTTTTTTATGGCTAATCAAACTCTTGGACTCGATCGACAATTTTATTCCTATTATCAATCTATCTGTCTGCGAGAACCTCCTATTTTAGCTCAATTACGTCAAGAAACTGCCTCTCAACCCCTGGCAGTCATGCAGATTGCCCCCGAACAAGGTCAGTTTATGGCTTTTTTGGTACAGGCGATCGGGGCGAAAAAAACCCTAGAAATAGGGGTTTTTACCGGTTATAGTTCTCTAGTGGTGGCCTTAGCTTTACCCCCAGAAGGCAAGCTGATCGCCTGTGATCTAAGGGAAGAATATACCAGTATAGCCCGCCGTTATTGGCAGCGGGCCGGTGTCGCCGATAAAATCGATTTAAGAATTGCCCCAGCCCTGGAGACTTTAGATCAATTAATCGCCGGGGGAGAAAGTAATAGTTTTGATTTTGTCTTTATCGATGCCGATAAAAGTAATTATGATCTCTACTACGAACGGGCGTTACAATTGGTCAGAAGCGGCGGAATTATCGCCATCGATAATGTTTTTTGGTCGGGACGAGTAGCGGCGGCCGATAGCACCGATAATCGCACCAAAATTATCCGTTCACTTAATGCCAAAATTCAGCAGGATGAACGGGTAAATATCAGTATTATTCCTATTGGTGATGGTTTGACCCTAGCAATGAAAAAGTAAAGAAGTGGGGGAGAGTGGAAAAGCTTTTGCTCTTAACAATCAGGGTCGATTTTTGTTGTCTAAATTTAGTTAAGTAGTCGCAAACCACCCAGGACAAAGCTATATCTCTTAAGACAGTTGACCAAAAATTATGGCTGAGAACGACAGCACTAAATTATCAGTTCAACGGAGAGGGTGGGATTTGAACCCACGTTAGGTGTGACCCTAAAGCAGATTTCGAGTCTGCCGCATTCAACCACTCTGCCACCTCTCCACAGGGTTTGAGTCTGGATTATCATTTTAACAGATTACTTGTCCTCGGATTGATTTTTTTTGATCGACCTCTTGCATAATTGATTTTTGAGGGTTTAAAAACGTCAAAAATCAGGATTAAGTGGCATAAAATATCTAAATAGACCATTTAATTGATTATTATTCATTCTTAATTCTCCTGACGACCGACTACTGACTCCTCACCAACCACGACAATTTTTGATTTTTACAAGAGGTCTGATGAATCAAGCTCCTTTTCTTCCAGTTAACCATCCCCAGCCTAACTTTCTCCACCGGTTAGGGAGTCTCTGGAAATTTTCCCGTCCCCATACGATTATCGGCACTTCTTTCAGTGTTTTAAGTCTCTATTTAATTGCTTTGGGCAATATTAGCGATTTTTTTAGCCATTGGTCGGTTTTATTGCTCACTTGGGTCGCTTGTCTTGCTGGTAATGTCTATATCGTCGGTTTAAATCAGTTGGAAGACATCGACATCGATAAAATCAATAAACCCCAGCTTCCCCTAGCCAAGGGCGAATTTTCTCGGTTAACAGGAGGGTTAATCGTGGTTTTTACTGGTATTTTAGCAATTATACTGGCTTTTATCGGTGGTTTTTGGCTATTAATCACCGTGGGCATTAGTTTACTCATCGGTACTGCCTATTCCTTGCCACCAGTGCGTTTAAAACGCTTTCCTCTCTGGGCAGCCTTCTGTATTTTTACCGTCCGGGGTGTCATCGTCAATTTAGGTCTTTTTCGCCACTACAACACAGTTATTAATCAAAATCAGTCTATCTATGCCTCGGTCTGGGTTTTAACAGCTTTTGTTCTCGTTTTCACCGTTGCGATCGCTATTTTCAAGGATGTTCCTGACCTAGAAGGCGATCGCATTTACCAGATTACCACTTTTACCCTGCTGCTCGGCCCTGAAAAAATCTTAACAATTTCTCTATTGACAATTTCTTTATGTTATGCAGGGATGATTGCCGTCGGTCTCTTGGGGATAACGGGAATTAATTCTCCTCTGGCCATTGTCGCCCATCTGCTCCTACTTCTTCTTCTTTGGTGGCGTAGTCGCAGGGTAAATTTAGAAGATAAAAGCGAAATCAGCCGATTTTACCAATTTATTTGGAAATTATTCTTTTTAGAATACATTATATTCCCCCTGGCTTGTTTGATATGAAAATATCTCCTTTTTTAGCGGCCATTCCCTTACTTTTGCTAGGTGGTACAAGCGCACCTAGTCAAGAAACCATCGATCCGCAATTATTAACCGGCAACCTTCGTTTAACCCTAAAAAATGGCGTTTGGAAACTGTGGCAAGATCAACCCGTTTATCAAAATCTTACCCTAGATTTAAGCTGCGATCGATCTGTTTGTCAGCCTTCGGTGTGGGGATACGCGCCCAAATTCAATAAAGAAGTGGATCACCAAGGTACGGTAAAAACGATTAAATTAGACAATGCTTGGCGATTACAGGTGAAAATGAACATTCAAACTCACCCTTGGCAAGCGGAAGTCAGGGAAGCTATCTATAATATCGAAATTGTCCCCTACCAAGACCAACTTATCGGCAGTTATCAAGGCACTTTAGGGGGAAGAAGACTACAAAACACAGTTAATGGTACAATTTCCCCTTTATGGCCTAATCCTGTCCCTAATCATCAACCCCTACAACCGCGAGAACATCCCCGTTTAATCTTTCGCAAGTCAGAATTAACTAATCTCAGAGAAAAAGCGAAAACTCCCATCGGTCAAACTATTATCGCCCAATTAAACAACAGTTTACAGCAAAAAATTTATTACGATGGTTATGTTCCTAATGGGGGTTATCATGCCACAGGTCATTGTTTTTTAGCGATTTTAAATCAAGATAGAAAATCAGCAGAAACCGCCTGGGAAATTCTCGAAAAAACCCGTAAAAATCGGGGAAGGAGAGTCTTAGAACAATCTCCAATTGTCGCCGGAGTCGCTCTCGCCTACGATCTTTGTTATGATTTTTGGGGAGAAAAGCGCCAACGGGAAATTACTGGCTGGTTATCCAGTGAAAGTAAAAAACTTCTCAGTGGTTCACCCAAAGATGGATGGAATGGAGAGGCAGTTAGTAACTGGAATGCGCGGGCCAGAGGTGCGGCAGGATTAGCTAGTTTAGCGATTCTCAAGGAAGATTTACCGCCCGATCCTCTCTATTATCCCTCGGCACAGGTGGAAATGGCCAAACGTCACATCGAACGCTATTTTACCACAGCTATCGGCGATCGAGGATTTGGCACGGAAGGAGATTTATACAGCACCGAACCCATGGTTATCGCTGTTTTTCCTTTTCTGCAAGGGTATCGAAATAGTCTCGGATTAGACTTAGTAACTGGTTCCTCGGCAGCCCAATTGATCCCCCATTATTTAACCAGAATTGTCCCTAAAAATGGTCAATTATTGATTCCTGCTTATGGCAGACATCAGATGTTTGTAGGAGTGTCTTTATTAACTATCGGATTGGGAATTACCGATAAATCATGGCTACCAGCAATAAAATGGCGATTACAAGGTCAAGAAAAACAACTTTTTCACCCCCATTATCCTCATATTGCCCCTTTTCTTCTCGCTGCTTATCCATCTAATCTTACTCCCGAAAATCCTGATCGCCAACTTGACCGGGTTTTAGTTGATCAACAAAAGGGATTTTATGCTTTTCGTAATCGCTGGCAAAATGAAGAGGATTTTGTCGCTAGTATCTATCTCAAACAGCAACCTTTTGTGGGAGGATGGTCTTTTCCTGATGTCGCCAGTGTGAGAATTTGGGGACTAGGAGGACATTGGGCGAGTTTTGAGCGGTCAAAAGGCGACTGGAACTCAGAAAATACGGTTATTTTCCCGAAAACACCGCCTTGGAGCCAGGCAAAACCGATATCTTTTCAATCTAGTCCCGATGGTTCGGGAGTAATTACGTTAAAAACTGATAAAATTAGGGTTAAAGGAGCTAATAAACCCGTAGAAGTTGCTCTAGTTCGCTCTTTCGCCGTCGATTACAGTCTGTCCTCCGGTTCCCCCGGATTATTCGTCTTGATGGATAAATTATTAGGTAAAGTCGATCAACCAGAATTTATTAATAAAACTTGGGTGATGAATACACAGGGAAATGTTACTCTCGGAAAAAATAGTTTTACTATCACTCAAAATCGGGCAAATATGCAGGGAACTTTTATCACTCCCGTGACTTTAAAAGTCGAGAAAACTAATACAGGTGAGCGCATTTTAGCCACGGGCAGCGAGGAATTTTTTCTGGTGATGACCGTACAGAAAAGTCGTCCCCCAGCAGTTAAAATTATTGGTAAGGGATTAGATGCGATCGTGCAAATTGGCTCCCAGGAAATCTCAATTATCGACGGTGCAGTTAGATTAAAAGAGATGAATTTTCAAGAGTAGAGGTGCGTGTTTGCGACTCCCAATTCTGTTAAAAAACCAAAATCAACAATCCCCACCCCACGCACCAACTTCATCATCAAATCGGCGTTACACTATCGAAGAGCGCACCCTACATTCTAACTATGATACCTTGGTAGTAGGAAAACGACAAAGTTTTAAAGTGCGGCGTTTAGGGGGAGATTGAACTATACTTGAGTTTATGAACTTACAATTTGATTGGGATAAGTACCTAGGAAAAATTAATTACACATATCTAACCACCTCTTGACTTTTGCCTCTTGCATGAGTGCCTATCCTAACCAAGAAATTAATTTTGCACCACTACTTAACCCCAAGGCAAAACTTAATCTCAAAAAGCATGGCATCAATTTTGAAGAAGCTAAGGCTGTTTTTCGAGATTCCCTAGCCTACATTTTTGATGATGAGTGGCATTCGGTCAGTGAAAAACGAGAAATTATTATCGGACACGATGACAATAATCGCCTTTTAGTCGTTTGTTTTACTGAAAGAAATCAAATAATTAGTATTATCAGCGCACGTTTAACAAACAAAAAAGAACGCCAAGACTATGAAAGATACACAGGATTCTGAAACCAACCAAAATTTACAAGATGACCTACTTCCTGAATATAATTTTAATTATACTAAGGCTCATCCTAATCGTTTTGTTTCTCAGGTAAATGAAATAAAAATCACTGTCACCTTAGAACCAGATGTCGCTAAAGTTTTCAAAAATTCTGAAGATGTCAACAAAGCACTTCGAGCTATCTTATCCGCTATCCCTGAAAAATAAGTTAAAAAAACGTTCGATAACTAATTTCTCAGAGAAAGCAGGGGAGAAAGTGCGGATAGAGTATTAAGAGACTGGCTAAATTCTAACGAGAGATTGACAAAATTATGACCAATCTTCTAAAATAGATAAATCGTGCGTCAATCTATTCCCAGCCTGAAACCTTCTCAGTCTCTCTCTTAAACGTTTTCTGAGAACTCTTAACATTAATCAATTTCATCGTAATTTAAGAAAAGATGCTGATTTTTCGCCTATGTCAAGCCCGTGGATATTTTGACGATTAAAGACGAATGAACTACCCCGCCGCAAGCGGACGGGGTATCAGAATCAAAATATACTCAATTGTAGATTTTGGTGTAGCTGCAGGTATTCTTTATCTTGTTCTTTTACATATCTCGCTA
>VYKZ01000156.1_pt1 | contig 14727 bp, 15 predicted proteins | sample 5114421 | NCBI WGS metagenome assembly VYKZ01 (sample SAMN12291788, study PRJNA351875) | freshwater metagenome | isolation source: freshwater lake | place: USA: Michigan, Gull Lake | collected 2013-08-08 | reverse complement strand
CTCGGCCAGCACCGCCTGGGCGTCCATCAGCTTCTCAGCCTTCAGGCCCGTGTCGAAATGAGCCGACTGGGAGCAGTAGCCGCAGTTCTCGGCGCAGCCGCCGGTCTTGATCGACAAGAGGCGGCTCTTCTGGATCGCCGACGGGTCGAAGTGGACGCGGTGCACCTCCGCCGCGCGGAAGATCAGGTCCATGAAGGGCAGGTCGAACAGGGCCGCGACCTGGTCGCGGGTCCAGTCGTGGCGGGGCTGGGCGGAGGCGATGGACATGGCCGCTTCCTGCGACGGTCGGGGCGTTCGGGCAAGCCTCAGATTTCCAGGATCAGCTCGCCGCGGGCGAGGTCGATGACCACGCCCTCGAACACGCCCAGCACGTCGACGCCGATCAGCATCGCCGGCTCGTCGGCCAAGCCGAGATGCCGGAAGATGTGGAAGTCGCCCATCAGAACCCCCAGCCGGTCCATCAGCATGCCCCCCATCCGCACGGCGTTGACCGACATGGGCTGGGCCGCGATCGACGCGCCGGTGGGGGACTGCACGGCATTCCCGTCCTCCGCGCCGACCAGCGCCAGAGGTCGCGCCTGCGCCGCCTCGGCCAGCGCGGGGTTGATCAGGCTGACCGCCGCACCGGTGTCGACCACCCCCTTGGCCGGGCGCCCGCGCACCAGCATCTGCAGGGTGATCAGGCCGCGGGCCGGCGCATCGGCGGGCGCGGGCGGCGGGGAGAAGGTGATCCGGGGTCGCTCCGCCTGCAGGAAGCTGTCGTCGTCCAGCCGCGACCGGCCGATGGACGTTCCGCGACGCCCGCGCAGGCGCAGATCGACCCTCTGACCGGCCAGCAGATCGAGGCCCAGCAGCCCGTCCAGTCCGATCAGGCCGCGCCGGTCGCCGACCGCCAGACGCACGTCGTTCCGGCTCAGCGCGCCGCTGGACAGGGCGCCGGCCCGCACCATCCGGACCGGCTCAGCCCCCACGATGGTGTGCATCACCGCGTCGCCGGCCGGCGCCAGTTCCAGCTGCCCGACCAGGTCCGCTGCGACCACAGAAGCCGTGGCGGCGGTGTCGAGCGCGAAGATCAGATCGCGGCCGTTCAGCCGAACCGGGACCGTCGACCGCCCGACCCGATCCAGCGCGTCCTGCGTCCATGCGCGGCGGGGGGCGCCCGCCAGCGCGGCCAGTGCCGTCAGTCCCGCCAGCACGGCGCGACGATCCGAAGCCGTCATGTCCGTCCCTCCCGGCCGGAGAGTGGCACGCCCCCGCGCGCGCGGCGAGAGCATCATATAAGGACATCCTTATGCGATCTTGTCGGAGGGCGGCTCAGGGTCTATGAGGCGCGCGACCCCTTCCGCGCGAAAGCCGAGCCATGACCGACCACATCGTCCGCGACATCTCCCTGGCCCCTTACGGCAACAAGGAGATCGCCATCGCCGAGACCGAAATGCCGGGCCTGATGGCGCTGCGCGACGAGTACGGGGCGGCCCAGCCGCTGAAGGGCGCGCGCATCGCCGGCTCGCTGCACATGACGATCCAGACGGCGGTGCTGATCCAGACGCTCGAAGCCCTCGGGGCGGAAGTGCGCTGGGCCTCGTGCAACATCTTCTCGACCCAGGACCACGCCGCGGCCGCAATCGCGGCCAACGGCACGCCGGTGTTCGCCGTCAAGGGCGAGACGCTGGAGGAGTACTGGGACTACGCCCACAAGATCTTCGAATGGGCCGACGGCGGCTATCCGAACCTGATCCTGGACGATGGCGGCGACGCGACCCTGCTGTGCGTGCTGGGGCCCAAGGCCGAAAAGGACCCGTCGGTCCTGAACAATCCGACCAATGAGGAAGAAGAAGCCCTCTACAAGGTCATGAAGCGCTATTTGGCCGAGAAGCCGGGCTTCTATTCGGCCATCCGCGACGCGATCGGCGGCGTGTCGGAAGAGACCACCACGGGCGTGCACCGCCTCTATCAGATGGCCGAGCGCAGCGAGCTGCCCTTCCCCGCCATCAACGTCAACGACAGCGTCACCAAGTCCAAGTTCGACAACCTGTACGGTTGCCGCGAGAGCCTGGTCGACGCGATCCGTCGCGGCACCGACGTCATGCTGTCGGGCAAGGTCGCGGTGGTCTGCGGCTACGGCGACGTGGGCAAGGGCTCGGCCGCCTCGCTGCGCCAGGGCGGCGCGCGCGTTGTCGTGACCGAGATCGACCCGATCTGCGCTCTGCAGGCCGCCATGGAAGGGTATGAGGTCCAGACGCTGGAAGACGTTGCCGACAAGGCCGACATCTTCGTCACCGCCACGGGCAACAAGGACGTCATCACCGTCGACCACATGCGGGCGATGAAGAACAACGCCATCGTCTGCAACATCGGGCACTTCGACAGCGAGATTCAGGTCGCCGGCCTGAAGAACTTCAAGTGGGACGAGATCAAGCCGCAGGTCGACCACGTCGAGTTCCCCGACGGCAAGAAGATCATCCTGCTGTCCAAGGGCCGTCTGGTGAACCTGGGCAACGCCACGGGCCACCCGTCGTTCGTCATGTCGGCCAGCTTCACGAACCAGACGCTGGCCCAGATCGAGCTGTGGACCAACAAGGCGAAGTACCAGAACCAGGTCTACGTCCTGCCCAAGCACCTGGACGAGAAGGTCGCGCGCCTGCACCTCGACAAACTGGGGGCCAAGCTGACCCAGCTGAATCCGGACCAGGCCGACTACATCTCGGTGCCGGTGCAGGGCCCGTTCAAGCCGGACCACTACCGCTACTGAGCCGGATCACGCCGCCAGGGCCGGCGCATCCGGCATCGCGCGGCCGGACAGGCTGACGTCGAAGTCGGCCAGCAGATCGAGCAGCTCCTCGCCCGTCAGGCGCGGCTTGCCCGCCGCGGCGCGGAACCGCCAGAAGCTGACCACGTGCTGGACCGCGCCCAGCCGCTCGCCCAGCCGCGAGAACAGCGACGGCGCGTCCTTCAGGAAGTCGCGGAACCGGCGGGGGTCGCCGCGCTGGGTCATGGCGGCGAAGGCCTCGTCATAGACGCCCAGCATGTCGGCCGCCGCCTCGCACGTCTGCAGGATGCGGCGATCGACCCGGTCGCGCGTCCGCTCGATGGCGGCCAGCTGCTCGGCGTCCGTTCGGCCGTGCGGTCGGGCGCGGCGCACGCCGTTCAGCACCTCGCCGACGTCGCCGATCACCGTCCGCAGGGCCCATTTGTAGTAGAGGAAGCCCTTCCAGCAGAAGACGCCCTCCTCATACTCCTGCGGGTCCAGCTGCAGGGTGGCGCCCAGCGCGCTCATGTCCTCGCCCGGCGTGAACGACATGATCCGGGCGGTCAGGCGCGCGACCGGATTCTCCGCCGCCAGATCGGCGTCGGGGCCCAGGCTCAGATCGACCAGAGGGCGCACCTCCTCGGCCACGAACTCCGTCATCCGCGACAGGTCCGCCTCGGTCAGGTTGAAGTAGCAGGGGTCGGGCGCCAAGCCGTTGCGGCGCAGCTGCTCGCGCAGCAGGAAGGGATCCAGCCCCGGCAGTTCGTCCATCAGCGACAGCGTCAGCCAGTCCGGATGCGACGGGCCGATGCCGAAGCTTTCCCGCATGGTCCGGTCGTAGCCGATCTGGTCCACGAACAGATATCGCCCGCCGATGCGCAGGTCGCCGCCGTCGATGGGCAGGATGATCTTGGTCGCCACGTGTCGACGGATGCGGAACCGGTCGATCTCGTCGCGACGCAATCGGTGCTTCAGGATCAGGGCCCGGTTCAGCGCCGGGTGGCGGAACATGGGGGCGGACTTCCAGCCCGCGGCGCCGGCGTGCTCCTCCCACACCCGCAGCAGGTTCAGAACCCGCGCGGTCGAGGCCGACTTCTTCAGGTTGGCGAGGTTGCGAACGGCACGATCGGTCAAGGGGGCGCTCCGGCGGACCCCGACCCTGCAAGGCAAAGGTTGAGATCGCGCCGAAGAGCACGGTTAGCCGGGCGTGAACGCCGCCGTCAGTTCCCGGCGGCCGGACGCGCCCCGCGCTGGCCCGCCTCCAGGATCGGCATGCCGGCCTCGGTGGGGATGTAGATGATCTGGCGGTCCTGCTGGTCCGCAGTCTCCTTCAGCATGTCGATGTAGGCCCAGCGAAGATAGTTCTCCGGCCCGCCCAGGCTCTGGGCCATGATGCGGTTGGCCTCGTTGGTGCCGCGCGCCCGCTCGACCTCGGCCTGGGCGGTCAGGCGCGCGGAATCCAGCGCCGCCTGCGCCTCCAGCACCCGGATGCGGCGATCCTGCACCGCCTGCTCATAGGCGGCCTTGCCCGCCATCTGCTTGCGATAGACGTTGTAGGTCGGCAGGCCGACCAGGACGCCCACGACGACGATCAGCACGCCGACGATCGCCGCCATCGTGGTTCCGAATCCGCGCATGTCCTTGCTCCCTTGATGCCGGCCGAGGCCAACAGCCGCGCGGCGCGAAGTCAACCGGACACGCGCGCGCTGGACAGAACCGGTCGGCGCGGCCCACGTTCGGAACGCCATGAACGCCAACCTCTTCGCCCTGCTCGCCGTCTTCGCCGCGGGGGCCGCCGCCGCCATCCAGGGACCGACGAACGCGCGTCTGGCCCAGGGCGTGGGCACGCCGCTGAACGCTGCCCTCGTGTCCTTCGCCGTCGGCACGATCACCCTGATGATCCTGGCCGTCGCCATGCAGCACCGGCCCGAGGGCCAGGCCGTGCGCGCGGTCCCGGCCTGGGCGTGGATCGGCGGACTGTACGGCGCCCTGTTCGTCTTCGTCCTGGCCTGGGCCACGCCGAAGCTGGGCGTGGCGACGTCGCTGGCGGCGGTGGTGGCGGGGCAGCTGGTGCTGGGTCTACTGATCGACCACTTCGGCCTGATGGGCGTGCCGCGTCAGCCGATCAGCCTGTCGCGACTCGGCGGGACGGCCATGGTGATCGGCGGCATGCTGCTGGTGCGGCGGGGGTGAGGCCCGTGGCGTGAGGTGCGCGGACCGGAGATTGACGCCGCTCCACGCGTGCGTACCTTCCCTGACTGGTTGTGGGAAGGCGTGAAATGCTGTTCGAACAGGCGACGGAGGTTGACGATCCGGTGCGGGGTGACGAAGGCAGAGATGGAGAATCGTGAAGACTTGCCCCCGGTGACCAATGGGTGCGGCTCGTGAGGCTTGTTCTCCTGGCAAGCTTGTGCGTCTCGATCTCGCAGGTCGCCTGCGCGCAAGAACCTGTGAGCCCCTCGGTGGTGGAGGTCTTGGGCCAGCTACCGCCGGGTGGACAGGGTCGTCCACCGCGAGCGGTGGAAACCCATCAACGGTATGACTGTGAGGGACGGCGTTTCGACGTTCGTTTCTCGGAGCAGGAAGTGGACGGGGAGCGAATGCGTGAAGTTCGCCTTCATGAGATCGGGACGCCGAACGGATCCTTGCCGCAGCCGGAGTTGGATGCGGTCCAAGCGGTGCTGGACCCCTACTGGCTGATGTTCTCGGCCCCTCTGACGTGCCGTGGCGAGGACTTCACAATCTGGTTTGAAGGTCGTCGTCGCGATCAGGCGGAAAACAGCCACGTCCGAGTTTCCGGCAACGGGTTAGAGGTGCGCAACATTCAAGAATCCGGTGTTTCTCCGCTCCCAATCACGACGCATCAACGCCTTGCCTGCGACGGGCGACGCCTGGACGTCCGGTTCTCGGAGCGAGCGGCCGGCGGCGACGGCGGGCGTGAGGTCCGGGTGCTGGCGATCACCGCTCCGGCGGGTCCACTGTCGCAGCACGAAGTCGACGAGGTTCAGTCCGCCCTCAATCCGTTCTGGTCGATCTCTCTTCTGGCGCTGGAGTGCAGCGGCGACGACTTCGCGATGCGCTTCGAAGGTCTCAGGCGAGGCCAAGATCGCACCAGCTCCATCCGGGTTTCGGGCAGCGGTCTGCGGGTGACGCATATCGCGCATTGACCTCAGGGCGGTCGCGAAGACAGCTTCCGCCGCCTATGTTGCCGGCGATGACCGAGGCGATTCCGGCCCCTGAAACCGATCTGAAGGCCGCCGAGCTGATCCGCGACGAGGCGCGCCGGGCCCCGGACAGGCCGGGCGTCTATCGCATGTACGGCGAGGACGGGGCGTGCCTGTACGTCGGCAAGGCGCGGTCGCTGAAGAAGCGGATCGTGCAGTACGCCCAGGGGCGGTTCCACACCCAGCGCATCGCCCACATGGTGTCGCTGACGCGGTCGATGGAGCTGGTGGTCACGGCGACCGAGACCGAGGCGCTGCTGCTGGAATCCAACTTCATCAAGAAGCTGAAGCCGCGGTTCAACGTCGTGCTGCGCGACGACAAGTCCTTCGCCGAGTTGATGATCCGGCGCGACCACCGGGCGCCGCAGGTACGCAAGCATCGCGGCGCGCACACGATCAAGGGCGACTATTTCGGGCCGTTCGCCTCGACCTGGGCGGTGAACCGGACGCTGACCACGCTGCAGAAGGCCTTCCTGCTGCGGTCGTGCTCGGACAGCGTCTACGAGAGCCGGACGCGGCCGTGCATGCTGCACCAGATCAAGCGCTGCTCGGCCCCGTGCACGGGGCTGATCTCGCTGGAGGACTATGCCCAGCTGGTGGACGAGGCCGAGGCTTTCCTGCGCGGCAAGTCGCGGGCGGTGATCGGGCGGCTGTCGAAGGAGATGCAGGCCGCCAGCGACGACATGGACTTCGAGACCGCCGCGCGGGTGCGCGACCGGATCCGGGCGCTGTCGGCGATTTCGATGGAGAACTCCGTCTCCGCCGAGGGCGTGGCGGAGGCGGACGTCTTCGCCGTGCATTCCGACGGCGGGCAGGCCTGCGTGCAGGTGTTCTTCTATCGCGGCGGCCAGAACTGGGGCGGACGGGCGTACTTCCCGCGCGTAGACAAGTCGGACACCGACGCCGACATCCTGGGGGCCTTCCTCGGCCAGTTCTACGAGGACAAGCCGGTCCCGCGCGAGATCCTGTCCAACGTCGTGCCGTTCGAGAAGGAGCTGTTGGAAGAGGCCTTCTCCATGATGGCCAAGCGGACCGACGGTCGGCGCGTCGTCTCGATCGAGCGGCCGCAGCGCGGCGACCGGCGGGCGCTGGTGGACCACGCCCTGACCAATGCGCGCGAGGCGCTGGGCCGGCGGCTGGCCGAGAACTCGGCGCAGGGGAAGATCCTCGACGAGGTGGTCGAGGCCTTCGGGCTGGAGGGGCGACCGGAGCGAATCGAGATCTACGACAACGCCCACATCCAGGGCTCGAACCCCGTGGGCGCCATGGTGGTGGCGGGGCCCGAGGGCTTCCGGAAGAACCAGTACCGCAAGTTCAACATCCGCGGCGAGGAGCTGAGCCCCGGCGACGACTTCGGCATGATGCGCGAGGTCATGCGCCGCCGGTTCAGCCGCCTGGTGAAGGAAGAGGACGAGGGCGAGGCGCCGGAGCGGCCGGATCTGCTGCTGATCGACGGCGGACTGGGCCAGCTGTCGGCGGTGCGGTCGGTGCTGGACGAACTGGGGCTGGAGGACATCCTGGCCGTCGGCGTCGCCAAGGGGCCGGACCGGGACGCGGGGCTGGAGAAGTTCATCATCCCCGGCAAGGCGCCCTTCATGCTGCCGCTGAAGTCGCCGGCGCTCTACTACATCCAGCGGCTGCGCGACGAGGCGCACCGCTTCGCCAACGGCGCCCACGCCAAGCGCCGGTCCATGGACATCAAGAAGAACCCGCTGGACGAGATCGAGGGGGTCGGGCCCGGTCGCAAGAAGGCCCTGTTGCACGCCTTCGGATCGGCCAAGGGGGTGGGGCGGGCGTCGGTGGTCGATCTGGAGAAGGTCGAGGGCATCAACCGCGCGCTGGCCGAGCGCATCCACGCCTTCTTCCATCCTGCCGGTCGGGCTTAGGGTGCGCGCATGAGCGATTTCGCGGAAGGCACGGCGCACCGGGCGGCGGAGGACCTGAAGTCGGCGATCCGGGCGGACGCCGAGGTGTTGGCGCTGTGGCAGGGGCTGACGCCGCTGGGGCGCAACGAGTTCATCTGCTGGGTCGAGGACGCGAAACAGGCGCAGACGCGCGAGCGCCGCATCCGCCGCACGATCGAGGAGATGCAGGAGGGCAAGCGCCGCCCCTGCTGCTGGCCCGGCTGTCCGCATCGCGACGACAAGCCGCCCAGCCGCTGGCAGCAGGCGATGGCCGCGAAGAAGGACGTGAAATGACCGACGCAGATCCCCTGTTCGACGGCTACCGCCGCTTCCGACGGGACCGCTGGCCGGAGGCGAAGGCCGAGTACGAGGCGCTGGCCGCAGACGGCCAGACGCCGCACACCCTGGTGATCGCCTGCTCCGACAGCCGGGCGGATCCGGCGCTGATCTTCGACGCGGCGCCCGGCCAGCTGTTCGTCGTGCGCAACGTCGCCAACCTGGCCCCGCCCTATGCGCCCGACGGCGACCTGCACGGCGTTTCGGCGGCGCTGGAGTTCGGGGTCAAGGTGCTGAAGGTGCGCCGCATCGTGGTCATGGGTCATGCCCACTGCGGCGGCGTGGCGGCGATGCGCGCGGGCGCGCCGGACAGCTGCCGCGACTTTCTTGCTCCGTGGATCGCTCAGGGCGAGCCGACGGTGCGCCGCGTCGCCGAGGCGGTCGAACGCGATCAGGTCGAACAGGCCAGCGAGGAGGCGGTCGTGCGGCTGTCGCTTGAGAACCTGCGCAGCTTCCCGTGGATCGCGGAAAGGGAGGCGGCCGGTGAACTGGAACTGGTCGGCCTGCATTTCGGGATCGCCGAAGGGCTGCTGCGGCGGCTGACGGGCGCGGGGCCGTTCCGGCCGCTCGCCTGATCAGACGAAGCGTGGCATCTCAGGCCATCAGCCCGAGGACGCAATGACCCCCGCCCCGCATCCCCACGCCAACCCCATCCCCAACATCCTGACCGGCCTGCGCCTGGCGGCGGGGGTGGTGATGTTCCTGATCCTGGCGGGGGCGACGGGCGGCATCCCCTATCTGTCCAGCTATCTGAGCCCGGAGGATCAGTTCGCCCTGTATCGCGCGGCCTTCTTCATCTTCGTGGTGGCGGCGTCGACGGACTGGATCGACGGCTATCTGGCGCGGCGCTGGCATGCGACGACGCGGTGGGGCGCCATCCTGGACCCGATCGCCGACAAGGTGCTGGTGACCGGCGCCATCCTGGGCGTTCTGACCTCAGGCTCGGTGCCGCAGATCGCCATCCCCTGCGGCCTGATCCTGTTCCGCGAGTTCGCGGTTTCTGCCCTGCGCGAGACCGTTGCGGGCAAGGTCAAGCTGCCGGTCACCCTGCTGGCCAAGTGGAAGACGACGCTCCAGCTGGTGGCGCTGGGCGCCCAGCTGTTCGCCCGCAACTGGGACGGCTTTGGGCTGGAATTCGACTGGCTGCCGCATTTCCAGCTGTTCGCCGACGTCCTGATCTGGGCCGCCGCCGTGATCACCGTCTGGACAGGTTGGCAGTACTTCGAGAAGGCGCGGCAGAGGATGAGCCAGATCTAGGCGATCCATCCTTCGTCACGGCCATGCCCGGCGCGCCAGAAGCGGGCCGCATCCTCGTCACACCTCGAACCGCACCCCCTGAGCCAGCGGCAGGGCGCGGCTGAAGTTCACGGTCTGGGTCTGGCGGCGCATATAGGCCTTCCAGGCGTCCGATCCGCTCTCGCGCCCGCCGCCGGTGTCCTTCTCGCCGCCGAAGGCGCCGCCGATCTCGGCGCCCGAGGGGCCGATGTTGACGTTGGCGATGCCGCAATCGCTGCCCCAGGCCGACAGGAAGGCCTCGGCCTCGCGCACGCTGTCTGTGAAGACGCAGGAGCTGAGCCCCTGCGGCACGGCGTTCTGCATCTCGACCGCCTGATCGAAGTCGCGCCAGGTCAGCACGTACAGGATCGGCGCGAAGGTCTCGTGCTGCACCACCGCCGTCTGGGCCGGCATGCGCACGATGGCGGGGCGGACGTACGCCCCCTCGCGCGCCACGCGGTCGCCGCCGACGATCACCTCGCCGCCTTGCTCGACGGCCTGCGCCAGCGCCGCGTCGAAGGCGTTCGCAGCATCCGCGTCGATCAGGGGGCCGACCAGCGTGCCGTCCTCGCGTGGGTCGCCGATCGGCAGGGTCTCATAGGCCGCCTTCAGCCGCCCGATCAGGGCCTCGGCCACGTCCTCGTGCACCAGCAGGCGGCGCAGGCTGGTGCACCGCTGGCCGCAGGTGCCGACGGCGGAAAAGGCGACGGCGCGCACCGCCATGTCCAGGTCGGCGCTGGGCGTCACGATCATGGCGTTGTTGCCGCCCAGCTCCAGCAGGCTGCGGCCCAGCCGCGCCGCTGTCGTCTGCGCCACCGCCCGGCCCATGCGGGTCGATCCGGTCGCCGACACCAGCGGGATGCGTGGGTCGGCCGACAGCGCCTCGCCCGCCTCGCGCCCGCCGATCGCCACCTGAGACAGACCCTCCGGCGCGTCGTCGCCGAAGCGCGCCAGCGCGCGCTCGAACACCGCCTGGGTCGCCAGCGCCGTCAGCGGCGTCTTCTCCGACGGCTTCCAGATCACGGGGTCGCCGCACACCAGCGCCAGCGCAGTGTTCCACGCCCACACCGCGACAGGGAAGTTGAAGGCCGAGATCACCAGCACCGGGCCCAGCGGCTGCCACGTCTCGCGCATGTGGTGGCCGGGCCGCTCACTGGGCAGGGTCAGGCCGTACAGCTGGCGCGACAGGCCGACGGCGAAGTCGCAGACGTCGATCATCTCCTGCACCTCGCCAAGGCCCTCGGACGTGATCTTGCCGGCCTCCAGGGTGACCAGCCGGGCCAGATCGGCCTTGGCGGCGCGCAGTTCCTCGCCGAACAGCCGCACCAGTTCGCCCCGCCGCGGCGCCGGCACGCGGCGCCACGCCCGGAAGGCCTCGACCGAGCGGGCGACGACGTCGTCCAGATCGCCGGTCTCGGCCAGCGCCGGCCCCGTCGAGCCATCCAAGGGCGAGCGGGTGGGCAGGCCGCCGTCGCCCTGCGCCGGGCTCACGCCCAGCCCGCTCAGAATGTCCCACGCCTCGTCGATCGCCGTCATCGTCCGCTCTCCGTTCGTCGCCCCGATAGCGCCCGCGCGCGCCGGGCGGAACCCCGCGCGGCCGCCCGGGTTCTGGGTTCGACCCCACAAGCTTGAGAGGACCAGACCATGAAGGTGCGCGACGTGATGAGCCGGGACGTGCAGGTGGCCCGCCCGACCGACAGCCTGCGCGAGGTGGCCGCCCGCATGCGCGCCGGCGACTTCGGCTTCATGCCCGTGGCTGACGGCGACCGCCTGCTGGGCACGGTGACCGACCGCGACATCGTCGTGCGCGGCCTCGCCGAGGGCTCCGGCCCCGACGCCACCATCGACGGCTGCATGAGCCGCGACGTGAAGTGCGCGCACGAGGCCGACGACCTCAAGACCGTGCTGGACGCCATGGGCGGCTCCCAGATCCGCCGCCTGCCCGTGCTGGACAAGGACGAGCGGTTGGTCGGCGTCGTGTCGCTGGGCGACCTGTCGACCCGCGTCAAGGAACGCTACGCCGGCGAGGCTCTGGAAGAGATCTCGCGTTAACCTTCCGGTCACCCTGCGGGCACACCGCCCGTTCATCCGCGCGCGTCATCATTGCGGTTCCTGATCTCCCGGAGCGGTCGATGGCGCGCGCGCAATTCCAGAAAGGCCAGCGGGTCTGGGTCGAGTGCGTCGGCGCCTGGGCCCAGATCGAGAAGGTCCAGCCCGTCTGGGCAAAGGGCTTCGAGGAACCGGTGCGCGTCACCTACGACGTCGGCCTGGGCCGCGAGTTCCTGGCCCACGAGCTGCTGCTGCCGGTCGAGGACCAGGCGGGTCACGGCGGCGAACACTGGCGCCTGCTGCGCGCGCGCAACAAGTGGCAGACGGCGGAGGACTGTCCGCACCATCCCTTCCCCGGCACCTATCCCGTGGTCGTCACCGACCCCACCGACTGGGGCGGCTGGCGCGTGCCGGGCGCGGAGTACGACCGCGACCCCGAACGCATCGAGCGTCAGGCCCGGCTGATCGCCGCGGCGCCGGGGCTGGAGACGCTGGCCCGCACCCTGCTGGAGGCGGTCTCGGAAAGCCCCGAGGACGCCCCGCCGGTCATGCAGGGTCTGGCGCGGCAAGCCCGCGACCTGCTGCGCGGCGTCGACGAGGTGCTGGCGCCGCCGGAGACAGCCGCTCGCGCCGCCTAACGCCCTCGACAGGAATCCGCGACGCAGCCTAGATTCGTCGGATCGGATCACATCGGTCGGGAGGCGCGCACGTGCGGGGCCAGGAGCGCCGCATCACCGGGCAGGGGCGACGCGCGACCGACCGTCGTCGCGGCCCGCCGACGTGGGCGCGCATTCTGGGCCTGCTGTCGGCCTTGGTGCTGGGCCTCTACGCTCTCTGGACCGTTCGCTCGCAAGGTGTGGCGCTGGACCCCCGCGCCCTGACCACCGACGGCTGGATCCTGCTGATCCCGGCCGCCGTCGGCATCATGATGATCTGCCTGCTGCTGGTGCTGAACGCCCGTCAGGACGCCATCCGCAAGGAATGGGCCGAGACCGAGCACCGCTTCCGCATCGCCGTCGAGGGCGCCCGCTGCGGCATCTGGGAGTGGGACCTGCGCACCGATCAGGTCGATCTGTCGGACTACATGGGCGCCCTGATCGGCCTGCCCGGCGGCGTGCATCCGGCCGAGACCGTGCTGGCGCGCATCCATCCCGAGTATCGCGAGGAGCTGACCCACGCCCTGCGTCAGGCCCAAGCCTTCGGCGCCTTCGAGGCGACCTTCCCGGTACCCGACCCCCACGGACGGCCCCGCTGGATCGACGCGCGGGGTCAGGCCCAGGGGCGACGCGACGACGTCGGCTTCGTCCGCATCACCGGCATGGCGCTGGACATCACCGAGGAGCGCCGCGCAAAGGCCAAGGCCCAGGCCGCCGAGGGGCGTTTGCGCGACGGCATCGAGAGCGTGACCGACGCCTTCGTCCTGTTCGACCGCCACGGCCGGCTGATCCTGTGGAACGAGGCGTTCGAGGACGCCTTCGGCTTCGAGCCCGGCGCGGTGAAGCGCGGGGCGCGCAAGGACGACCTGAACCGGATCGCGGCGCTGGCCGTGAAGTCCGACCAGCCTGCGCCAGGCGGCCGCGCCGGCGCGCGCGAGCTGGAGCTGCACGACGGCCGCTGGCTGCAGGTGTCGGAACGCTTCACCGGCGACGGCGGCACGGTGGTCACCGCCGCAGACGTCACCGCGATCAAGCGGCAGGAGGAAGAGCGGCGGAAATCCACCGAGCGCCTGCGCGTCATGGTGAACCAGCTGGAGGCCAGCCAGGAGAAGCTGGCCCTTCTGGCCCGCAAGTACGAGGTCGCGATGACCCGGGCCGAGGCCGCCAACCAGGCCAAGTCCGAATTCCTGGCCAACATGAGCCACGAACTGCGCACCCCGCTGAACGCCATCAACGGCTTCTCGGAGATCATGGCCGCCGAGATGTTCGGCCCCCTGGGCGACCCGCGCTACAAGGGCTATGCCGCCGACATCCTGAAGTCGGGCCAGCATCTGCTCAGCCTGATCAACGACATCCTCGACATGGCCAAGATCGAGGCCGGCAAGCTGACGCTGCACTATGAGACGGTGTCGCTGAAGGAGATCTGCGACGACGCCCTGCGGCTGATGCGCGGCAAGATCCAGGAGGCCGGCCTGACCGCGACGCTGGACGCGCCGGACCTGCCGGACGTGGAGGCGGATCATCGCGGCCTGAAGCAGGTGCTGCTGAACCTCATCTCCAACGCCGTGAAGTTCACGCCGGAGGGCGGGTCCATCGTGGTGGCCCTGTCCCAGCCGGACCCGCACCACGTCAGGGTCGCCGTGACCGACACGGGCATCGGCATCGCGCCGGAGGACATCGACCGGCTGGCGCGGCCCTTCGAGCAGGTCGAGGGCCAGCACTCCAAGACGACCCAAGGCACCGGCCTTGGCCTTGCGCTCACCAAGTCGCTGATCGAGATGCACGGCGGGCAGCTGGCGCTGGAGAGCGAGCCCGGGCGCGGCACGACGGTGTCGTTCGTCATGCCGATGCGGCGGCCGGCTCAGGACGCGGAAGCGCAGTCCCAGGCCCGCGCTGCCTGAGACGGATCACTCCGCCGGCGGCGCCTCCGGCGGGCCTCGATCACGACCGCCCCGCCCACGGCCGGACCGCGCCAGCATCGGCGCAAGACGTGCCCGGTCGGCCGGTTCCAGCGTCGCCATCAGGGCCAGGGAGTCGGCCTCCAGCCGCTCGCGCCCGCGCAGCTCGGCGGCCCGCGACCGCTCCAGAAGGTCGGCGACGGCGGCTTGGTCGAATCCTTCGGCGGCCACGGCCTCCACGGCCTGGCGGCGCAGGCGACGCGCCTCCTCGAAGTCGGGTCGCGCCGCCAGGGCCGAGGCGCGCAGGGCCTCGCCCACCCGCTCGCGCATCTCAGGATCCAGGTCGCGCATCATGCGGCGGGGCGAGCGGCGCTCGCCGTTCGGGCGGGCGTCGACCTCGGCCTCCAGCCGGGTCTCGACCCGGTTCAACTGCACCAGCGTGGTCCCCAGCGCCGCCAGGGCGAAGACGTTGACCAGCACCAGCGCCACCAGGGCGATCTTCAGTCCGCGGGCGCTCATCCCAGCAGGTCCACGTCGTCGACCGCGCTGAGCGAGGCCTGGTACAGCACGGCGTCCGCCTGGACGTCGGCGGTCAGCACCTGGGTCAGCATCAGGCCGGCGACCACGCCGGCGCAG
>VYKZ01000148.1_pt1 | contig 14972 bp, 16 predicted proteins | sample 5114421 | NCBI WGS metagenome assembly VYKZ01 (sample SAMN12291788, study PRJNA351875) | freshwater metagenome | isolation source: freshwater lake | place: USA: Michigan, Gull Lake | collected 2013-08-08 | reverse complement strand
CCAGGGCCCGTCCCCGGCGTCGACGCACGCGGATCGGCGGCTGTTCCGTTTCGGTCACGTGTCGACGCCCGTCCCAGTCGAGGCCGCGCGGCGCTCCGTGGCGCACGGGCCACGGCAAAGTGGCGCAAAGGTCACTTCAAGTGCAGCGCGGGGCCAATGGCCAAGGTCACGATTTCGGCTTTTCGCGTTCACGCCGCGTTCCTGATTTTCGACTGGCCGATCTTCGACGAAACCGGCCGCCGAGACTTGGAAATACACAAACCCCGCCTTCGGTTTAACGATTGGTAATGGAGATGCTTCACATCGGGACTCCGAGAGGCTATAGGCGAGGCGCGCTTCCGGGGGGACCGGGCCGGCGCGAACCTTGCTTAAAAGTGGTTTGGCGCCGCCGGGCGTCGTCGATTGCCGGGTACCGATGGCTCAGTTCGATCCACGTCGCCAGCCCATGCGGGTTGCCCCTCACGTGTTCACGATCGCCGCCGCCGTGGCCGTCACCCTGCTGGCCGGGCGAGTCTACCAGCCGGTCCGCGCCGAAACACCCGCCCCCATGACCGTCGAGCAGCTGGCCGCGCTGGAAGCGCGCGCCCTGGCCGCCGCCGGATCTCCCGCCGGCCTGACCGCACCGGAATCCATGCAGGTCCAGATCCGCAAGGGCGAGACCTTCGAACAGGCCATCCGCCGCACCGGCGTGGGACTGGAAGAGGCCAAGGCCGTGGTCGCCACCATCGCCGGCGCCTTCGACGTGACCCAGCTGGGGGCCGGCCTGAAGTTCGAGACCGCCGTCGCCCGTCCGCGCGGCGGCCGGGGCGGCGACAGCCGCCTTATCGGCCTGACGATGCGCACCGGCCCGGCCAGCCAGCTGACGGTCTCCCGCACCTACGACGGCGCCCTGCGCCTGCGCGCGCTGGAGGAGAAGGTCACGCACGAGACCGTCGTCCTCAAGGGCGAGGTCAAGGGATCGCTGTACGCCACGGCCCAGCGCATGGGCGCCTCGGGCGCCGTGACCCGCAAGGCGGTTCAGTTGTTCTCGCACAAGTTCGACATGGACCGGGACATCAAGGGCTCGGACGAGTTCACCTTGGTCTTCGCCCGAACCGTCACCGAGACGGGCCGAGTGGTCGAAACCGGCGAGCTGCTGTACGCCGAGCTGAAGGGCCAGGTCTTCTACCGCTACAAGCCCGTGGGCGGCGGCGAGACCCAGTATTTCGACGCCACGGGCAAGAACACCCGCTCGGCCTTCATGCGCACCCCGCTGGCCGGCGGCTATCGCATGAGCTCCTCCTTCGGCTATCGCCGCCACCCGATCTCCGGCTATCGCAAGATGCACCAGGGGATCGACTTCGCGGCCGGCACCGGCACGCCGATCGTCGCCCCCGCCGACGGCGTGGTGGTCGAGGCCCGGCGCTGGGGCGGCTACGGCAACTGGCTGCGCATCCGCCACTCCAACGGTCTGGAAAGCGGCTACGGCCACCTGTCGCGCTACGGCGCCGGCATCCGCGCGGGTCAGCGCGTGCGTCAGGGCCAGGTCGTCGCCTATGTGGGCTCGACCGGCGCCTCCACCGGACCGCACCTGCACTATGAGATCTGGCGCAATGGCCAGCGGATCAATCCGGCCGGCGTGAAGACCCAGGAAGGCACCATCCTGTCGGGCGCCGAGCTGACCGCCTTCCGCGCCGAGAAGGCCCGCATCGACCGCATCATCCTGGCCGGCGGCGAGCGCCGCGCGGGTCAGGCCAGCGCCCTGCGCCCCGCCTCCAACGGCTGACCGCGGGGCTCAGACGCCCCGCATTTCCGCGACCACCTCGACCAGCCGCGCCAGGTCGGCGGGAGTCGACAGGCGGTGATCGCCGTCCGGAACCAGCTCCAGACGAACGGGCGCGCGTCGAAGGCGCTCCAGCAGCGCGATCTGGTGCGACCAGGGCACGACGTCGTCCCGCCGCCCCTGCAGCACATGGATGGGGCAGGTCAGATCCAGATCGGCATCCAGCAGCATCCAGTCCCGCGCCTCCTCGAACATGCGGCGGGTCAGGGCGTAGCGGCCAAGACCCGGCTCCTCGATCTCCGCCCGCCCGTCGCGCAGGACGGCCTGTCTCACGTGATCCTGCAGCGAGGGCCACATCAGCCGGTCGGTGAAGTCCGCCGCCGGATTGACCAGCACCAACCCCGCCGTCCGCTCCGGCCGCGCCTGCGCCAGCAGCAGCGCCAGCCAGCCGCCCATCGAGGAACCGACGGGCAGGACCGCCCCCTGCAGATGATCGACCAGGGCGATCGCGTCCTCGCGCCACCGCCCGATCGTCGTCTTCTCCCAGTCCCCGGAAGACGCCCCGTGGGCGAAGTGGTCGTAGCGGACGTAGTTCCACCCCCGCTCGCGCGCCGCCGCGTCCAGCGCCAGCGCCTTGGTCCCCTCCATGTCCGAGCGGAAGCCGCCGATCCACAGCACGGTCGGACCGCCGCCGGGGACGCGCCGGAAGGCCAGGGTTTCGCCGTCGGGACGGGCCAACAAGTCCATGCGTCAGATGTTTCCGTTCCGCCTGAGGGAGATGAGAACACACACGCTGCCGACAACCGCGCCCACCACCACGGGCCAGTGAAACCACCCTAGGTCCGTGTCGCTCCGTGCCGACAGCCACAGCAACATGCCCGAGCCCACGCCGACGAAGGCGTCGGCGAAAATCGCCCACTCCCAGGCCTCCGGCTGCGGCTCTGGCCCGATCCGGCTCTTTCGCCGCGGCTTGAACAACTCCGACAGGTCCATCATCCCTCTTTCGGCGACCTCTGCCCGCCTTTTTGCCCCGACTTCCTCCCATCGTCACCCTCCGCTAGGACGGAGGCCATGCCCGCGCCCCAGGTCCTGTTCGTCACCTCCAACCGCATCGGCGACTGCGTCATCTCCTCGGGCGTGATCCGCGAGATCGGGCGGCAGCTGCCGGGGGCCGAGATCACCGTAGCCTGCGGCCGTCCGCCCGCGCCGCTGTTCCGCGCCGCGCCGGGGGTCGTCGAGGTCATCGCCTGGGACAAGAAGCCCCTGGCCGGCCACTGGTTCGACCTGTGGGGTCGCGCGCGCGGCACGCGCTGGGATCTGGTGATCGACGTGCGCGGGTCGGCCCTGGCCTGGGCCCTGAATGCAAAGCGGCGGGTGGTCTACTCCCGCAAGCTGGAGACCGGCCGGCGCAAGGTCGAGACGGCCACGGCCATGATGGGCGCGACCGAGCCCCTGCATCCCGAAATTTTCCTGGACGACCGCGCCCGCGTCGAGGCGGCGGCAGTGATCGACCCCCAGCTGGCGGTAGGCGCCGGGCCGGGCCCGATCCTGGCTCTGGCCCCCATCGCCCACCAGCCGGGCAAGAGCTGGCCGGCCGACCGCTGGGGTCAGCTGGTGGAGCGGCTGAAAAAGGAGCCGCGCTTCGACGGCTGGCGGTTCATGCCCGTGGGCGGCCCCGGCGACCGGCCGCCGGCGACCCCCGCTCTGGAGGCCGCCGGGCCGCGCGGCATCGACTTCGTGGGCAAGGGCGACATCCTGGCCTCGGCCGCCGCCATCGACCGGGCGGCCCTTTTCGTGGGCAACGATTCCGGCCTTATGCACGTCGCCGCCGCGGCCGGCCGGCCCACGCTGGGGCTGTTCGGACCGACGGAATGGTGGCTGTACGGTCCGTGGGGGCCGCGCACGCGCACGGTCGCCTCGAACGAGGTGCGCGGCCAGTTCGCGCCGATCGAGGACCTGACGGTCGATCGTGTCTTTTCCGCCGTGATCGACCTGCACGACGCCTGGCCGCCCTCCTGAATCCCGGTCCGCCTTGAAGAAAAGCCCGCGCATCGGCATATTGCCCGGGCGGAGAGGGACCGCAGGCGCACGCGCGCCAATCCCCCACCGCGATTGAAACAGGCAAGGAACCGACGCCCATTCGTAGACCGATGAACCAGCCGCCTGTGAAGGACGGCCCCCCGATGAACCAGGACATCCGCGCGCCGCGGGTGCTTCTGATCGACCAGAACGGCGAAAAGCAGGGCGTCATGCCCCTGTCGGCCGCGCTGGAAGCCGCCGAAGAGGCCGGCATGGACCTGGTTCAGATCGTGTCGACGTCAGAGCCGCCGGTCTGCAAGATCCTCGACTACGGCAAGTTCCGCTTCGAGGAGCAGAAGAAGAAGGCCGCCGCCCGCAAGAAGCAGAAGGTCGTCGAGCTGAAGGAGATCAAGCTCCGGCCGAACATCGACACCCACGACTACGACGTGAAGGCCAAGGCCATGACGCGCTTCTTCGAGGAGGGCGACAAGGTCAAGGTGACCCTGCGCTTCCGCGGCCGCGAGATGGCCCACCCCGAGCTGGGCATGAAGCTGCTGAACAAGGTCCAGGCCGACTTCGAGGAAGTCGCCAAGGTCGAATACGCCCCCCGCATGGAGGGCCGCCAGATGATCATGATCCTGGCGCCGAAGTAGACCGCGCCCGATCGACGTCCCGACGACGCCCCGCCCGACCGGTGGGGCGTTTTCGCGAGTCCCATTGCCTTCGCGCTCCGCTTCCCCTAAAAGCCGCGCCTTCGCGTACCGGACCGCCGGGCGAACAGGCATGCCTGGGCGGTCTTAAACAGGGCACACCGACCCTTTGGCTCAAGCAGCCGACAGGCGGTGGCCCACTCAAAAGAGTGAGATGAAAATGCCGAAGCTGAAGACGAAGTCGGGCGCCAAGAAGCGCTTCAAATTCACCGCGTCGGGCAAGGTCAAGGCAGGGGTCGCCGGCAAGCGCCACCGCCTGATCAGCCACAATTCGAAGTACATCCGTCAGAACCGCGGCACGCAAGTGATGTCTGACGCCGACGCCAAGAAGATCAAGACCTACATGCCGTACGCCTGATCGGCGCGCGCATCGGACTGATCAACTCGCACTGAATTTGAACTCAAGCCCCTCAAGCAGCGAGCGACCGCGTCGCGAGCGTTAGGGGCTTCCCGAAGGGAAAAGCAAAATGGCTCGCGTCACCCGGGGCGTCACGTCCCACGCCAAGCACAAGAAGGTCCTGAAGCAGGCGAAAGGCTTCTACGGCCGCCGCAAGAACACCATCCGCACGGCCAAGGCCGCCGTGGACCGCGCCGGGCAGTACGCCTATCGCGACCGCCGCAACAAGAAGCGCTCGTTCCGCGCCCTTTGGATTCAGCGCATCAACGCCGCCGCCCGCCTGCACGACATGACCTATTCGCAGTTCATGCACGGCCTGTCGCTGGCCGGCATCGAGATGGACCGCAAGGTCATGGCCGCGATCGCCGCCGACGAGGCCGGCTTCGCCGCCATCGCCGGCAAGGTCCGCGCCGCGCTGGACGACAAGGCCAAGGCCTGAGCTTTCCGGACACGGAAGCCGCAAAAGCCCTCCGGCCCGTGCCGGGGGGCTTTCTTTTTTTGGGTCGGCTTCGGGCGAAACACCGCTCGTGTGCTGATGAGAATGGCACCCGCCTGCGCCTGACCCACGGTTGAGATTCTTCGCCCGCATGCCATAAAGCGGCATGTCGCGGGGGCGTTTCATGATTGCCGAACTTCGTCTGGGCCTTGCGTTTCTGTTCGCGCTGGCCATCCACACCGTCGCGACGGCGCAGTCGCAGCCCCCGCCCGCCGCCGCGCCCTTGTCGGCCTATGGGGACCTGCCGGCCGTGGAGATGGTCGCGCTCTCTCCGACCGGCCGTCGTCTGGCCTTCGTCACCGTCGCGGGCGAGGACCGGCTTCTGGCGGTTGTGAATCTGGACGACCAGTCGCTCGTCGGCAGGGCGGGGATCGGCGAGACGAAGGTGCGTGACGTCCAGTGGATTGGAGAGGACAAGGTCGTGGTGACGGCCTCATCCACCGAGTCCCTGCCCCAACTCGGCCTCGGCAAGGAAGAGTTGTTCTATGGTCAGGTGTTCGATCCGGCCGCAGGCAGCGTGACCTCCATGCTCGCCCGGAACCACGACTTGTTCCCTGCCCTGGTCGGCCCCGTCGACGTCATCGAAGACGGCGAACGCGGGATCTACGTCAGGGCGCACTCCTTCGCCTCGCCGGGGGGCCCGGACCTTTATCGCATCGACCCGACGACCGGTCGCGCCCGGGTGGCTGAGCGCATGGACCGGGAGGTGGACGGCTATGTCCTCGACCCTGCGGGCCGATCCGTCGCGCGCGCGCACTACGATGGGCGCACCAAGGTGTGGAGCCTCCATCTGCGGCAGGGCGATGAGCTGAAGGAAGTCTGGCGCACCGAAGCCCCGCTCGACGCCCCGACCCTCATGGGGCTGGGCCTGCTGGGAGAGAGCGTCGTCATCGCCGCGGACCGGCCGGATCTGGATCGGCCCGGCCGCGAGCCGACGGGGTACTTCGACGTAGACCTGGCCACCGGAACCTGGCGTCCCCTCAGGTTCGATTTCGATCCGACGGCCCTGATCTTTCACCCGTCGACCCACCGTCTGATCGGCGCCATGCGCCTGGACGAGGCCGAGGCTCGCTACGCCTGGTTCGACGACGCGGCCGCCGGCCTCTGGGACGGCGCCGAGGCCGCCCTGCCCGGCCAGTCGCCCAGGCTGGTCAGCTGGAGCGACGACCTGACCCGCGCGGTCGTCTTCGTCAGCGGGGCCAGAGACTCGGGCTCATACCACCTGATCGACGTCGGAACGGGCGAACATACGGCGATCGGGTCCGTGTACCCGGCCATAACCTCCGACCAGGTGGCGTCCATCACGCCGATCTCCTACCCCGCCGCAGACGGGCTGGAGATCCGGGGCTATCTGACCCTGCCCCCCGGACGGGAGCCCACGTCGCTGCCACTGGTCGTGCTGGCCCACGGCGGACCCGCCTCGCGAGATCATCTTGAGTTCGACTGGTGGGGTCAGGCGCTGGCGGCGCAAGGCTATGCGGTGTTGCAGCCGAACTTCCGCGGATCGACCGGCTATGGCCGGGCCTTCCTAGAGGCCGGATATGGCGAATGGGGACGCAAGATGCAGACCGACCTCTCGGACGGCGTGCGCTGGCTGGCCGCGCAAGGCACGATCGATCCCGCGCGCGTCTGCATCGTCGGAGCAAGCTACGGCGGCTACGCAGCGCTGGCCGGACCCACGTTGGATCGCGGCGTCTATCGTTGCGCGGTGGCCGTCGCCGGTGTGTCGGACCTTCGGCTCATGGTCGAGCACGAGGCGAAGAGCGGGGCGCGCCGGGACAATGAGGCCGTGCGCTACTGGAACAGATTCATGGGATCCGAGGGCCCGAGCGATCGGTCCCTCGACACGCGGTCGCCGGCGCGCCTGGCCGCTCAGGCCGACGCGCCCATCCTTCTTCTGCACGGCAAGGACGACACGGTCGTGCCGATCGCGCAGAGCCGGATCATGGCCGAGGCCCTGCGGCGCGCCGGCAAGCCCCATGAGCTTATCGAGCTGAACGGCGAAGATCACTGGCTCTCCAACGCCTCAACGCGCCGCCGCATGCTTGAGGAGACGGTGCGCTTCCTCGCCCGGCACAATCCCGCCGACTGAGGTCGGTCGAGCGGGCCCCTCGGCCGCCTGGGGATGACGAACGCCGTCGGGGCGGCTACAGGCTGCGCGACATGACCGACCTGAACCAGCTGGAACTCGACCTGATCAACGCGATCGGCGCGGCGGAGACCGCCGCCGCGGTCGAGGATCTGCGCGTGGCGGCGCTGGGCAAGTCCGGCACGATCTCCGGCCTGCTGAAGGGCATGGGGGCGATGAGCCCGGACGAGCGGCGCGAGAAGGGCCCGATCCTGAACGGCCTGCGCGACCGGGTCCAGGCCGCGCTGACGGCCCGCAAGGCCGCGCTGGAGGCGGCCGAGCTGGACGCACGCCTGCAGGCCGAGCGCGTCGACCTGTCGCTTCCCGCCCGTCCCCGTCGCAAGGGGGCGGTGCATCCCACCATGCAGGTGATGGAGGAGATGATCTCCATCTTCGCCGAAATGGGCTTCGCCGTGGCGGAGGGGCCGGACATCGAGGACGACTTCCACAACTTCACGGCCCTGAACTTCCCGCCCAAGCATCCGGCGCGGGAGATGCACGACACCTTCTTCCTGACGCCCGATCCGGAGACGGGCGAGCGCAAGGTGCTGCGCACCCACACCAGTCCGGTTCAGGTGCGCACGATGATGAGCCAGACGCCGCCGATCCGCATCGTCGCGCCGGGCCGCACCTTCCGGAAGGATTCGGACGCCACCCACACGCCGATGTTCCACCAGGTCGAAGGCCTCGTCATCGACCGCGGCATCCACATGGGCCACCTCAAGTGGACGCTGGAGACCTTCGTCGCCCGCTTCTTCGAGCTGGACGGGATCGACGCCCGCTTCCGCCCGCACCACTTCCCCTTCACCGAGCCGTCGGCGGAGATGGACATCCGCTGCGACCGCTCCGGCGGGACGCTGAAGCTGAACGAGGGCGACGACTGGATGGAGATCCTGGGCTGCGGAATGGTGCATCCCAACGTCCTGCGCGCCTGCGGCCTGGATCCGGAAGAATGGCAGGGCTTCGCGTTCGGCATGGGCGTGGATCGTCTGGCCATGCTGAAGTACGGCATCCCCGACCTGCGCCCCATGTTCGACGCCGACGTGCGCTGGCTGGCGCACTACGGCTTTTCCCCCTTCGCCGCGCCGTCTTCGGCGGCCGGCCTTAGCTGACGAGACTGTTCTGATGACCAAGACGCCGAAGGCCGGAATGGCTCCCAGCGAAGAGTTCGGGCGCGCGCTCGTCGCGCGGACGACTTTCGAGAAGGAGGCCGTCTGGCTGCCGCTCCTTACCGTGCACCACTGGAACGCCGGGGAAATGGCCATTCGCGGCAAGACCTTCACGGACTGCGTCATCGAGGGCCCCGCCGTCATGGCCGTCATGGGCGACACCACCTTCCAGGACTGCGCCCTGGGCGTCGCCACCGACATGCGCACCCTGTTGTATCGGCCGCTCGGGGAGAAGATGGCCGGCGTCGTCGGCATGCAGGACTGCAAGTTCGTGAGGTGCCGGTTCGTGCAGGTGGGCTTCACCGGCTCGGAAGCCTTGCTGGACGAACTGCAGACCAAGATCGGCAAGGACCCGGGCCAAGAGACGACGCAGTGAAGTTCACCCTGTCGTGGCTGAAGGACCATCTCGACACGGACGCCGACGCGGCGAACGTGGCCGGCGCCATGACCCGCGCGGGGCTGGAGGTCGAGGACGTCCATGACCCGATCGCCGCCCTCGCGCCGTTCACCGCCGCGCGCATCGTCTCAGCCGAGCGCCACCCGCAGGCCGACCGGCTGCAGGTCTGCCAAGTCGAGACCGTCGACGGCCTGAAGGAGATCGTCTGCGGCGCGCCCAATGCGCGTGCGGGGCTGGTCACCATCTATGCGCCGATCGGGGCCTATGTGCCGGGACTGGGCGTGACCCTGGTCGAGAAGCCGGTGCGCGGCGTCGTGTCGAACGGCATGCTGTGCTCGGCGTCCGAACTGGAGCTGGCGGACGAGAGCGACGGCATCGTCGAACTGGACCCCGCCACGCCGGTGGGGGCTCCCGCCGCCGGCATCTTCGGCGCCGAACCGGTCATCGACTTCGAGGTGACGCCGAACCGGCCCGACTGGCTGGGCGTCGCCGGCATCGCCCGCGACCTGGCCGCGGCCGGTCTCGGCGCGCTGAAGACGCCGGAGATCGCGCCGGTCTCTGGGACGTTCGGCAATCCCGTGACGGTGCGTCTGGAGGCGCCTGAGCTTTGCCCCGTCTTCGCCGGGCGGGTGATCCGCGGCGTGAGCAACGGGCCATCGCCGGAGTGGCTGAAGCGGCGCCTGACGGCGATCGGCCTGCGCTCCATCAACCGGCTGGTCGACGTCACCAACCTGATCTCCTACGACCGCGCGCGGCCCTTGCACGTCTACGACATGGCCAAGCTGGTGGGGCCGGAGATCGTCGTGCGCGGCGGCCAGACGGCGCGCGACACGGGCGAGCCTGAGCATCTGATCGCGCTGGACGGCAAGACCTACGCCGTCGCCCCGACCCACTGCGTCATCGCCGACGCCGCCGGCGAGCGGCCGATCGGATTGGGCGGCGTGATGGGCGGGGAATCCACCGGGTGCGACGACGCCACCACGGATGTGTTTCTCGAAAGCGCTTGGTTCGATCCTCTGGCCACGGCCCAGACCGGCCGCGACCTGGGGATCACCTCGGACGCCCAGTACCGCTTCGCGCGCGGCGTCGATCCGCAGTCGGTCGTGCCGGGCATCGAGCTGGCCACGCGGCTGATCCTCGATCTGTGCGGGGGCGAGGCCTCGGAGGTCTCGGTCGTCGGCGAAGCCCCGGCCGCGCCCTCGGCTTTCGACTTCGATCCCGGCCGCGTGGCGGCCCTGACCGGGCTGGCGGTCGGCGAGGACCGGATCGTCGAAATCCTGTCCGCGCTCGGCTTCGAGGTGACGCAAGGCGCGCCTTGGCGCGTGACGCCGCCCAGCTGGCGGCGCGACGTCGAGGGCACGGCCGATCTGGTCGAGGAGGTCGCGCGCATCGTCGGCTATGACGCCCTGCCGTCCACCCCCCTGCCGGATCTGGGCGCCCCGCCGCGCGGCGTGCTGAGCCCGCGTCAGGCGCGGGTGCGGACGGCGCGCCGGGCGATGGCGGCGCTGGGCTGGTCCGACGCGGTCACCTGGTCCTTCCTGAAGCGGTCGACGGCCGAACTGTTCGGCGGCGGGTCGGAGCGTCTGGTGGTGGAGAACCCGATCGCGGCCGATCTTGACTGCATGCGGCCCTCGGCCCTGCCCAACCTGATCCAGGCGGCGGCGCGCAACGCCGCGCGCGGTCATGGCGACGTCGCCCTGTTCGAGATCGGCCCGATCTATCTGGGCGACGGTCCGACGGATCAGCGCTCGGTTCTGGCCGGCGTCATGTCCGACCGCGCCGCGCGGCATTGGTCGGGCAAGGGCGAAGACGCCTTGTTCGCGGTCAAGGGCGACCTGATGGCCGTCCTCAATCGCATGGGCGCGCCGGTCGCCTCGCTGCAGCTGGCGCAGGGTCAGAACCGCGACTGGTGGCACCCCGGCCGGTCGGCCCGCCTCCAACTGGGCCCGAAGACGGCCGTCGCCGAGTTCGGCCAGCTGCACCCGCGCGTGCTGAAAGCGCTGGACGCCGACGGCCCGCTGTACGGGTTCGAGGTCGTCCTGGACGCCCTGCCGGAACCGCGAGGCGCGAAATCGAAGTCGCGCGGGACGGCCGACCTGCCCGTGCTGATGCCCCTGACCCGTGACTTCGCCTTCGTCGTGGACGACGCTGCCGCGGCCGGCGATCTGGTCCGCGCCGTCGCGGGCGCCGACAAGACCCTGATCTCCGACGTGCGCGTGTTCGACGTCTATCGCGGCCCAGGCGTGCCGGACGGCAAGGCCTCGATCGCGCTGGAGGTCGTCGTCCAGCCGCGCGAGGCGACGCTGTCCGACGCCGACATCGAGGCGCTGACGGCCAGGGTCACCGCCGCCGCCGCCAAACTGGGCGCCGCCCTCAGGAGCTGAGCCATGGGCATCAAGCCGCGGATCGAGACGGCGTTCGAACGCGGCCTGTTCATGTCGCGCTGGCTGATGGCGCCCTTCTACCTCGGCCTCGTGTTGGCGCTGTTCATGCTGCTGGTCGTGTTCGTGCGGCAGCTGGCCGGTTATGTGCCGCTGGTTTTTGGGCCCTCGGGCATGACCGACGCGGACGTCATCCTGGCCCTGCTGACGTTGATCGACCTGTCGCTGACCGGCAATCTGCTGCTGATCGTGCTGTTCTCCGGCTATGAAAACTTCGTCTCGAAGCTGGATCTGGACGGCGAGACGGACCGGCCGCCATGGATGGGCACGGTCGACTTCTCGGGCCTGAAGATGAAGCTGATCGCCTCCATCGTGGCGATCTCGGGCATCCAGTTGCTGAAGACCTTCATGAACATCGGGAAGCCCGGCTATGACTTCGATCAGGCCGAGGCCATGTGGGGCGTCATCATCCACCTGACCTTCGTCGCTTCGGGCGTGCTGCTGGCCTTGATGGACTGGCTGACGGCCAAAACCGACAAGCACTGACGGTTCCCGACGAAGCGCCGCTCCGGCTTGACGAACGGCGGTCTGAAATGCTGGTTTCCCCAAGGGAGTTGGGGAGAAAACTCATGAACGTCAGAAAGTTGGCAGCCGGCACGGCCGTGGCGGGCGCGTGCCTGGGCCTGATGGGATGCGCGGAGCTGGCCACGACCATGATGATGGTCTCGGACCAGATGGCCTATGAGCAGGGCTACTTCTACGAGGACGCCCACGAGAGCCAGTACTTCGGAGAGGGCGACTGCGCCGGCCTTGCCGAGTTCGGGATCGTGAACAACCAGACCTATTTGCGCGTCAGAAACACCGGCTCGCGCCCGCTGGAAGCGACCGTGACCTGGAACACGGGGTTCGAAAGCCCCTTCTACCTGTCGCCCGGCGAAACCAGCCAGTTCGTCTACATGTCGCCGTCCATCCGGCCCTCGAACGTGGACTCCCAATGCACCGGCTGACGGCAAGGTCTCGTTAACCTCGTCGCCGCAAGGCTGACTCAATGGGCGGCGAGGCTTGCGCTTCGTCGCACCACTCGTCGAACGGGGCCCTTCGCATGCATCGCCGCCATCTGATCCAGTCCGGTCTCGCGCTCGGGGCCACCTCGACGCTGGCGGCCTGCGCCACGCCGAACGCCGCGCCGACGACCAATTATCCGATCGACCGAGACCGTCAGGCGCCGGCCTATACCGCCGACGAGCTGGTCGCGGCCGGCTCGCGTGAGCTGGGCATCGCGGCCGAGGCGATCGGCGGCGCCATCGAGCGCATCTTCGCCGACCAGGGCGACAGTCCGACCGCCTACATCGCGGGCGAGGAAGGTTCCGGCGCCGTGGGCGTGGGGGCCCGCTACGGCCGCGGCGCCCTCCACATGAAGGACCTGTCGGCCAGCCAGGAGGTGTTCTGGCAGGGCATCTCGATCGGCTGGGACGTCGGCGGCAACGCCAGCCGCGTCTTCACCCTGGTGTACGGCCTCTACTACCCGGACATGATCTATCGCCGCTATCCGGGGGTCGAGGGCTCGGCCTATCTGATCGGCGGCCTGGGCGTGAACTATCAGCAGGCCGACGGCATCATCCTGGCCCCCATCCGCACCGGCGTCGGTCTGCGTCTGGGCGCCAACGTCGGCACCATGGCCTACAGCCGCCAGCGGAATCTGCTGCCATTCTAGGGGTCCTATCGCTCGCGACGCGGTCGCTCGCTGCTTGAGGACCGAAGGTTCGGCGATGATCGGCGCCCGTGGCCCCGCTCAGGGCGCGACGGCGACGTCTTCCAGAAGGCGGCGGAAGCGGTCCAGCGCCTGGGTCGTCAGGGCGTCGTCATAGCGCATGGGCGGGGCGTTCATCGGCTCGTCGAAGCTGTGAGTGCCCTCCGCGATCCAGGTCTCCACCTCGGCGCCGCAGTCGCGGACCATGTCGTGCACGCGCTGGGCGTTGCGCACCGTCGTCAGGTGATCCCGCCGCGCGACGACGGCCAGGGTGCGGGGGCAGTGCCGCCACGGCCGCATCCGGTTCAGCGCGGCGATGCCGACGTAGGGATAGGCGAGGAAGGTCGCCCGCACGCCGGCCAAGTCCGCCGTCTCAGCGTCCTTGACCCCCAGGGCGCCCGACCGGGCGGGATCGGCGCTCATCGCCTCCATGATGCCCCAGCCGCCATGGCTCCAGCCGGCCAGGCAGAGGGCGGAAGCCTCCACGTCGGGCCGTCGCGAGACACCCTGCACCGTCGCCAGAACGTCCCCACCGCGCTCCCAGCCCCGGAAAGCCAGCCCGGTGCAGACCGTGGCCATGGCCCATTCGCGCGACCAGCCGCGCGGCGCATACGAATCCACGATCGCCGCCCGCCAGCCGACCGACACGGCGGCTTCGGCATATCGGGGCAGATGTCCCCGCACGCCGCCGCAGCCGTGAAACAGCAGGGCGGTCGGACGCGGCCGGTCGTCGTCCGGGCCGTGCCACGAGACGTGGGGTTCAAGCCGCGCCCAGCGGTCGGATAGGGTGTCCATGCGCCGCTTCTAGCCTGCCGACGGCGACAGGGCGACGACGGCGTCAGGCCGCGCTGAGTTGGGCCTGCTGCTGGCGGGCGCCGGCGAAGATCAGGTCGATCTGGCGCTCCAGCGTGGCCGACAGGGTCTTCAGGTCCTGACGGTCATAGGCGGCGCGGCGGAAGCCGGAGACGAAGGCCGTCCAGATCATGCCGCCGATCAGCTCCAGATCGGCGTCGCGGGCGATCTCGCCCCGCGCGGCGGCGCCGGACAGCAGCTCGGTCATCAGGCCGTTCAGCGGCTTGATCGCCTCGCGCGCGCGCCGCTCGGCCTCCACCGGATGGAACCAGCCGCGGGCGACCACGGCCTGCACCAGCGGCAGCTGGTCCAGCGTGGCGCGATAGCCCGCCGTCAGGGCGGCGCTCAAACGCTTGCGGGCGGAGCCTTCGCTCTGCGCCGCGCCGCGCATCTCGCCGGCGACGCGGGCCAGATCCTCGGCCAGCACGGCCTCGAACAGTTCGGCCTTGTCCTGGAAGTTGGCGAACACCGCGCCGGTCGACATGCCGGCGCCCTTGGCGATGTCGCGGATGGTGGCGGGGTCGTAGCCGCGCTGGGCGAACAGCTCGCGGGCTGAAGCCATGACCTTGCCGCGGGTGCGGACCTTGGCGGCCTGACGGCGGTTCATCGCGGCGCCGGAATCGGCGGAGGGGGAGGAAGCGTCACGCATGGAGGGGAGGGCTACTCGGAACTGTGTGAAGCGGAACCTGACGAACGTGGTTTCCGCCGACCAAAAAACCGGCGCCGGGCCGGAAGTTGCGAAGCTCGGTCTGACCACGGAACGATGACCAAAATGCGCCCGGCGCGCGACTTTGATGTAATACTGTCACACAGGTTGTGGGCGGGGCCGTGCCCGACGAACCTCCGGGCGAACGCTCAGCTTCCCGGCGGCGCCCGCGCCCTGAGCGCCCGCGCGGGACGGGCGCGACCCG
>VYKZ01000147.1_pt1 | contig 15078 bp, 16 predicted proteins | sample 5114421 | NCBI WGS metagenome assembly VYKZ01 (sample SAMN12291788, study PRJNA351875) | freshwater metagenome | isolation source: freshwater lake | place: USA: Michigan, Gull Lake | collected 2013-08-08 | reverse complement strand
GACTGGGCCAGCCTGGTGACGCGGCGGGACGGACTGTATGAGCCCGGCGTCTTCGACCTGTCCTCGGGCACGCCGCGCCGGACGGGTCTGGCGGAGCTGGTCGAGCGGCTGGCCGACGATGGCGACTGGGCGGCCGAGGGACCCGGCTGGTGGGAGCGGCAGGAGCGGCTGATCTACCCGATCGTCCCCGTCCCGACGATGTCCGAAGGCCGACTTTAAGCTCGAAAATCGGGGCTTTGGGGCCCTTTCCGGAACCGCGCGACGCGCCCGCGCTTGGCCTTCGGAGAGCTGAAGGAGCCCCCATGCAATCACCCTCCCCGCGCGACGCCGGCGCCGACGTCATCCTGCTGGGTGCGGACGATCCCGCGCCGCTCATCTGCCTGTCCCACCTGCGCTGGGACTTCGTCTGGCAGCGACCGCAGCATCTGATGTCCCGCTTCGCCGCGCGTCGACAGGTCCTGTTCTTCGAGGAGCCCCTGCCGCCCGCCCCGGGGGCCGGCGTCGGCGTCGACCTCCGCACCTGCCCGACCAGCGGCGTCATGGTCGCCACGCCGCGTCTGCCCGACGGGCTGGAAGGCGCCTGCCGCGCGGCCGTGCTGCGCCAGCTGCTGGACGAGGCCCGCGCCGGCGCCGGGATCGAGCGGCCCGTGCTCTGGTACTACACGCCGATGATGCTGCCGGTCGCGCGGCACATCGAGGCCGAGGCCGTGGTCTACGACTGCATGGACGAGCTGTCGGGCTTCCGCTTCGCCCCGCCGGAACTGACACGGCTGGAGGCCGACCTGATGGCGACCGCCGACGTGGTCTTCACCGGCGGCCACAGCCTGTATGAGGCGAAGCGTCATCTGCACACGGACATTCACCCCTTCCCTTCCAGCGTGGACGCGGCCCATTTCGCCCGGGCGCGCGAAGGGCGGCGGTCGGAGGGTCCGCTTCGGCTGGGCTTCTGCGGCGTGATCGACGAGCGGATGGATCTGGACATGGTCGCCGCCCTCGCCGACGCGCGGCCGGACTGGGACGTCGAGATGATCGGTCCGGTGGTGAAGATCGCCGAGGCGGACCTGCCGCGCCGGGCCAACATCCGCTGGACGGGGTCGGAGACCTATGACCGCCTGCCCGAGCGGCTGTCGGCGTGGGACGTCGCCCTGATGCCCTTCGCCCTGAACGAGGCGACGCGCTTCATCAGCCCGACCAAGACGCCGGAGTATCTGGCCGCCGGCCTGCCGGTCGTCTCCACCCCGATCCGCGACGTGGTGCGCCACTATGGCGAGTTGGAGGGCGTCGGCATCGCGGGGGACGCGGAGGCCTTCGTCACCGCCTGCGACCATGCCGCCGAGCTGGCGCGCGGCGACCGGTCGGACTGGCGCAAGGAGGCCGACGCGGCGCTGGAGAACATGTCGTGGGACCAGACCCAGGTGCGGATGTCGGCGCTGATCGAGCGGGCCGCCGCACGTCGCCGCCCGGCCGCGCCGGCGATCCGGCCGTCGAACCGCACCGCCGCCTATGACGCCCTGATCGTCGGAGCCGGTTTCGCCGGCGCCGTGATGGCCGAACGTCTGGCTTCGGAGGGTCGGCGCGTCATGATCGTGGACCGGCGCGACCATGTCGGCGGCAACGCCCACGACCGCCTCGATGCGGCGGGCGTGCTGATCCACCAGTACGGGCCGCACATCTTCCACACCAACTCGGCGGAGATCTTCGACCACCTGTCGCGCTTCACCGAATGGCGGCCCTACGAGCACCGGGTGCTGGCCCAGATCGACGACGCCCTGGTGCCCATTCCCATCAACCGGACGACGATCAACGCCCTGTACGGGCTGGACCTCCGCTCGGACGAGCAGGCCGAGGCCTGGCTGGCGGATCGGGCCGAGCCGCGCGAGCGCATCCGCACGTCGGAGGACGTGGTCGTCGCCGCCGTCGGCCGCGAGCTGTATGAGCTGTTCTTCCGGGGCTATACCCGCAAGCAGTGGGGTCTGGATCCGTCGGAGCTGGACCGGTCCGTGACCGCGCGGGTCCCCACCCGCGCCAACGACGACGACCGCTATTTCACCGACGCCTTCCAGGCCATGCCCAAGGCCGGCTACACGCGCATGTTCGAGAACATGCTCGACTCGCCGCTGATCACCATCGAGACGGGCGTCGATCACCGAGACGTCGTCGACGACGTGGCGCACGATCATCTCGTCTTCACGGGACCGGTCGACGAATACTTCGATCACCGGTTCGGCAAGCTGCCGTATCGCTCGCTGCGGTTCGAACACCGCACCTATGATCAGGAGCGGTTCCAGCCCGTGGCGACGGTGAACTATCCGGACGAGGCGACGCCCTACACTCGCATCACCGAGTACAAGCACCTGACGGGCCAGTCGCACCCGCGGACGAGCGTGACGTTCGAATATCCGACGGCGGAAGGCGACCCCTACTATCCGGTGCCGCGACCCGAGAACCAGGCCCTGTTCAAGCGCTATGAGGCCCTGGCCCTGGCCGAGCGGGACGTGACCTTCATCGGCCGGCTGGCGACCTATCGGTACTACAACATGGACCAAGTGACCGGTCAGGCCCTGGCGGCATGGCGACGTCTGGGACCGCGACTGGCCGCGGGCGCCGGCGCGGCGGCGGGCACGGAGGCGCGCGTCGTCAGCCTGTGATGCCGTACTGGTTCCACTTCTTCTACGCGGGCGGCGGGGAGGCGCCCGCGCGGGAGCGGCACGACTGCGAGGACGATCCCGCCGCGCGGGTTCTGGCGGCCCAGCACCTGCTGAAGCAGCCCAGCCGCCATGGCGTGGAGGTGTGGCGGGGCAGCCGGCTGGTCTATGCCCGCTGGAGGGCTCGCGGACCGGCGACCCGCGAGCCGGACGCGGCCTAGACCGGGCCCGCCGCAGTTGGATGCAGGATCTGCCGGGCCTTGCGTCTGAGGGCGAGGTAGTCCCAAGCCCAGCTGAAGGCCACGGCTATACGGTCTCCATGCCCCTCCAAGGGCGCCGGGACGGGGCCCGTTGCGCTGGGTTCGGCGTCCGGCTCGTCAGCAGCCGCAGGAGAAGCGCCGCAGACGCTCCGGGCAGACGATCTGCAGGCGGGCCCGGCGCGTGCGTACCGCCCCGTCGCGTTCCAGATCCTTCAGCGCGGCGTTCACGCTGGTGCGCTGGACTCCCATAGCCAGCGCCAGCGCCGCCTGGGTGGTGCGCAGTTCGCCGCCTTGGCCGCCGCTGAGGGCATGGACCAGGCTGGCCACGCGCTGGGGCACGGCATGCACGGCATGGCAGGCGGCGCGGCTCTGCAGCGCCTGCATGCGATCCAGGGCGTGGCGGGCGAACACCCGCTCCAGCCAGGCCGACCCCACGGTTTCCCGCATGGCGACCGCCGGCACCTCGACCCATTCGGCGTCGAGCAGGCAGAGAAGGTCCAGACGCGGGGCGTGGTCCGACAGCGACGTCTCCCAGCCGAAGGTCGTGCCCGGCCCGAACAGGCCGACGGCGGCCAGCGAACGACCGTCGAAGGGCGCGAGGCTGCCGCTGAGGACGAAGCCGACGACGCCGGCCGAGGTCACCGTGTCTCCCACGGCGCAGCGCCGCAGGCGTCCGCGCGCGGCGACGGCTTTCTGGAGGTCGAGGGGGAACAGCCGCAGGACGGGATGGTCGTCGATGACGTCCGCCACAATCCGGGGGGCGGTCCAGAAGGCGGCGTCGGCGGGGGGCGTGACGGCATCCAGCATTCGCCCACCATGACGATGCGCAAAGGCCAAGCCATTCACATGCGTTTAGTCCGACATTTCGCGACGCCGTGAACTGACTAACCTATGTGAAGGGGCCGCTCCGCCAAGCCATGCTGTTGCTTGGACGATGTCGATTCGTCCTTCGCCCACTCCGCTGACGGCGCCGCTGGAGCGCCTGCTCAGCAGTTTCGGCGTTCTCGACGAGGACGCCCTCGATCGCGTGCGCTCCAGCTTCACACAGGCCGCCGAGACGCCCCATGCCCAAGGCGTGGAACTGGCGCGTGACGGCCGATCGACCGGGCCCCGGCTTCTGACCCATGGCTGGATCGCGCGCGGCGTCCACCTCGCCGACGGGCGGCTCCAGATCGTGGACCTGCACCTGCCGGGCGAAGTCGTCCATGCCGAGCCGGATTTCGGCGATCTGGCCGTCTGGGCGGCGACCGAGGCCCGGACGGCCTGCGCCGCCCAATTCTGGCGGGAGGCCGAGCGCGCGCGCCTGCGCGATGGCGACCGGCTCGGGATCGTGTGGACGGCCGTGCAGGCCGAGGACATCGCGCGGCTGATCCGTCATGTGGTTCGTCTGGGTCGCCTCAGCGCCTATGAGCGCACGGCCCACCTTCTGCTGGAGCTGCGCGACAAGCAGAGGCGCAGCGGCGCCCCGGACCCGCTGAGACTGGAGCTGCCGATCGCGCAGGAAATCCTGGCCGACATGCTGGGGCTCAGCGCCGTGCACATGAACCGCACGCTGCAGGAGCTGCGGCGGTCCGGCCTGATCGAATACCGGGGGGGCTGGGTCGATCTGTGCGACCTGGAGGGCCTGCGCCGCGCGGCGCACGCGCCGCTCGGCGACAAGGGCTGACGGGCGTCCGTCGACCTTCGGACAGTCCGGCCCCCTGAACGGCGTCCTGCCCTTCCCTTCTCGGACCCCCCGAGGAGAAGCCGATGATTCCGATGACCGACGACGTCTGGCGCGACCTGTTCGTGACCGGGCTGAAGAACGCCCACGCCATGGAGCACGAGGCCCTGGCGATGATGGACCGCCAGATCGAGCGGGCGAAGAATTTCGACGAGGTCGCCGAGATGCTTCAGGCGCACCGCGGCGAAACCGAGGAGCAGGTGCGCCGGGTCGAGGCCATCCTGGCCACGATGGACGAGCGGCCGTCGGGCATGAAGGACGCCGCCATGTCCATGGGCGGGACCATGGCCGCGCTGGGCCATGCCCTGGCCGACGACGAGATCCTGAAGAACGCCTTCGCCAACTTCGCCTTCGAGAATTTCGAGTCCGCCGCCTATCAGGCCCTGATCGTGCTGGCCGAGCGCGGGGGTCAGTCGGGGGCGCTGGATCCCCTGAACGCCACCCTGGACGAGGAGCGCCGGATGGCGCGGTGGGTCGAGCAAAGCCTGCCGATGATCGTCGACAAACACCTGGAACTGCGCCGCGCCGGCGTCGAAGCGAGCCGCTGAGGAGCCCGAACATGTTCATGCACAACAAGAAGCTGATGTACACGGTGCGGGTCGCGGAGCCGAACCCGGGCCTGGCCACCCTGATGCTGGAGCAGTTCGGCGGCCCGCAGGGCGAGCTGGCGGCGGCCATGCGATATTTCACCCAGGGCCTGGCCGATGAGGACGTCGCCCGGCGCGACATGCTGATCGACATCGCGACCGAGGAGCTGAGCCATCTGGAAGTGATCGGCTCGATCGTCGCCATGCTGAACCGCGGAGCCAAAGGTCGCCTGGCCGAAGCGGCCGAGGAGGAGGCGGACCTGTACGCCGGCATGACGTCCGGCGGCGACAGTCACACCATGTCGATCCTCTATGGCGGGGGCACGGCGCTGGTGAACTCGTCCGGCGTGCCTTGGACCGCCGCCTACATCGACTCCATCGGCGATCCGGCGTGCGATCTGCGCTCCAACATCGCCGCCGAGTCGCGGGCGAAGATCGTCTACGAGCGGCTGATCAACGTCACCGACGATCCCGGCATCAAGGACGCGCTGACCTTCCTGATGACCCGGGAGGTGGCTCACCAGAAGGCCTTCGAGAAGGCGCTATACGCCATGCCGGCCAACTTCCCGCCGGGCAAGCTGCCGGCCGACCCGCGCTTCGCCGACGTCTATTTCGACATGTCCCAGGGCGAGGGCAACGCGGAGGGGCCGTGGAACAAAGGCGAGCAGTGGACGGTGGTGGACGACCGAGAGGCCCAGGCCGCGGTCGACGGCGGCGACGGCCATGCGACGGTCGGGATGGGCGACCTGGAAGGCGAGGCGGTGGAAGCCTTCGCCTCACGCACCCGCTTGGATCCGACCGCCGACCCGATCACCGGCGCGGACCTGGGCGCCGGGCCGGGCGCCGGCCGGACGACCTCTCTGAGGGTGGAAACGGAAGTGGACTGAACAACCTTCAAGCGCGGCAAAGAGGGGAGGCCTTGTGTCCGACTCCCGACACAAGGCCTCGTTTCACGATCGCGTCGTTGTCCGGATGTTCAGGCTCGTCCGGCTTCGCAGCGTTCCTCCGCGCAGGCGAGGTAGCAGGCCGTCCAGGCCGGGCCGCCTCCGGGATGCTGGACGTAGCAGCGGTACTGACACTCGGTGTAGCAAGGGTTTCGGGCGGATCCCTGGGCCTGACCGACCGTGAGGGCCCAGAGCGACGCGGTCGCGGCGATGACGAGAATGCGCATGATCGTCTCCTGTTGCCCCCGAAGAAACCGTCCGATCCCGGTCCAAGTTCAGTCGGAACCCACGGCGACGCTTCGCGTTGGCCCCCTCGCTTCGGGAGGGATCCATGCGTCGAGTCCGCGTCGTCGGAAGTGCCTTGGTTTCGGTCGCGGCCCTGACGGCCGGCATGGCCCATGCGCAGCAGGCGCCCGACCCGGTCGAGGACGTCACCCGGCTGTCGCTGGAAGAACTGGCCGCCGTCGAGGTCACCTCGGTGTCGCGCCGGCCGGAACAGTTGAATCAGGCGGCCGCGGCCGTGTTCGTGATCACCGCGGACGACATCCGGCGCTCCGGCGCCGTCAGCCTGCCCGAAGTGCTGCGGCTCGCGCCCAATCTGGACGTCCAGCGCGTCAACGCCGTCGACTATGCGATCTCGGCGCGCGGGTTCAACGGTTTCGAGACGTCCAACAAGCTGCTGGTCCTGATCGACGGCCGCAGCGTCTACTCGACCCTGAGTTCCGGCGTCTTCTGGGACGCGCGGGATCTGCCGCTGGAGAACATCGAGCGGATCGAGGTGATCAGCGGGCCGGGCGGCGCCCTGTACGGCGCCAACGCCATGAACGGCGTGATCAACATCATCACCTATCCGGCCTCGCATCAGCCGGGCACGCTGGCCTCCATCACGGCGGGGAATCGCGAGGGCGCCCTGTTGCTGCGCCACGCGGGGCGGCTGGGCGAGAGCGGGGCCTGGCGCGTCTTCGCCTCCGGCTTCACGCGCGAGCCGACCTATCTGCCCGACGGCAGCGAGGGCGTGGACGACGCCGAGGGCCTCAGGGTCGGCGGGCGCGCGGACTGGACCTTCGGCGACCAGTGGCTGACCTTGGGGGCCGACGCCTTCTCGAACGACGTGGCGGTGAACGAGGGCATTTCCGGCGAGCGGACCACCGTGTCCGGGGGCTTCGCCCGCGCCGCCTGGGGCCGGCCTCTCTGGGGCGGCGACCTGAGAGCGCAGGCCTATTTCGAAGCCTTCAGCCGCGACGAGGGCGCGACGCTGGAAGAGTCCGAGACCTGGGACGTCTCGCTGGAACACGCGGTCCGTCTGGGCCGCCACATGGTGGTGACCGGGATCGGTCACCGCGTGATCGAGTCCCGCTTCGAGGCCGGAGCCAGTCCGGCCTTCCTGGATCCGGCATTTCGCCGGATCACCCTGACGAGCGCCTTCGTGCAGGACCAGATCACGCTCGGTCGCGGGGTGCAGCTGACCCTGGGCACCAAGTTCGAGGACGACAGCTTCTCCGGCCAGCAGTTCCTGCCGAACGTCCGCCTGGCGTGGGAAATGCCGAACGGCAGCCTCTTGTGGGGCGCCGTCAGCCGCGCCAGCCGGACGCCCAACCGCATCGAGCGCGACCTGACCCTGCCCGGCTTCCTGGTCGGCGGCGACTTCGTCTCGGAGGAGCTGACGGCCTATGAGATCGGCTGGCGGGCCACGCCGAACGCCTGGTCCAGCTTCTCGATCTCGCTGTTCCACAACGACTACGACCATCTGAGGACGGCCTCGCTGGACCCCGTGACGGTGTTCCCGATCCGTCTGACCAACTTCGGGTCCGGGACGACGTCGGGCGTCGAGGCGTGGGGCGCCGTCGACGTGACGCCCGCCTGGCGCGTGACGGTGGGGGTCTCCACGCTGGAGAAGGACCTGTCGGCCCCGCCGGGCACGGACCTGACCGGCCTCGTCTCCGCCGGCGACGACCCCTCGGCGCACGGCTATGTCCGCTCACAGACGAGCTTCGGCCGCGACGTCGATCTGGACGTCATGGTCCGCGCTTCCGACGACCTGGCGGCCACCGACGGTTACGTCGAGGCCGACGTCCGTCTGGGCTGGCGCTTCCGCGAGGGGCTGGAGCTGGCGCTTGTCGGCCGCAACCTGGTCGAGGACCGGCACTTCGAGACGGGCGACCCGGCCCGCCGACGCATGATCGGCCGCAGCGTGCATGCCACGCTCAGGGCGACCTTCTGATGCGCGCGGGGGCGCGGCGGGCCTCCATCTGGCTGTTCGTCCTGGTGCTGATGATCCCGGCGCCGGAGGCGCGGTCGACCGCCCAGGTCGCCGGGGCGGTCAAGGCGACCTATCTGGTCCGCTTCGGCGCCTTCGTCAGCTGGCCACCGTCGGCCTTCGCTTCGGGGCACGAGCCCTTCGTGCTGTGCGTCGCCGGACGCGATCCCTTCGGGCCGGCGCTGAGGGCGGCGGCGGCGGAACAGTCGGTCTCAGGCCGTCGCATCGTGATCCGCTCGGCCCAGACGCCCGAGCAGGCGCGCGCCTGTCATCTGGTCTATGTCGGCGCGGGCGGACAGGCGGCGGTCAACGCCCTGCCGGCCCGGGCGCCCGTGCTGGTCGTGACGGACGCCGAGATCACGGGGCGCGAGGGCATGATCCACTTCGTCGTGGTCGGCGGCCGGGTGCGGTTCAACGTCGACCTGACGGCCACCAATGCGGCCGGCCTGCAGGTCAGTTCTCGCCTTCTGGCACTGGCGGCGTCGGTGGAGGGGCGGCGATGACCGCAGCCTGGGCTGAAAGGCGGTTCGCCCTGCTGGTCGCGGCGCTTCTGGCGCCGATGCTGGTCGCGGCGGTGACGATCGCGGTCCTGAACGACCGCGCCGTGAAGTCCCAGCTGGCGCGCGAGGCCGGAGCCCAGGCCGACCTGCTGGCCTCGGCCGTGGCGGCCCCGCTCGCCTTCGACGACCGAGCCGTGGCCAAAGACTACGTCGAGGCCACGCGGGTGAACCCCAATGTGCTGGCGGCCGCGATCTATGACGAGAACGACCGGCTGATCGCCAGCTTCGCCCGCGACGGCGAGACGATCCCCCAGCGCGCCCCGCCGCGGCCGCGCACCACCCAGTTTGAGGACGGCCGCCTGTACGTGGTGCGTCCCGTGGTCGAGGGCGGCCAGTATCTGGGCACGGCGCGCCTGAGGCTGCGCGACACGGCGCCGGCCCAGCGCATGGCCAACGTCGCCGGGCTGATCCTGTTCGCCGCCCTGGCCTCGCTGTCCATCGGCGTGCTGGCCTTCGCCCAGCGGTCGCTGCGTCGCGCCAACCTCGAGCTGGAAACCCGCGCCGTCGAACTGTCGCGCGCCAACGACCGGCTGACGCAGGAGATGCTGGAGCGCGAGAAGGCCGAGCAGGCCCTGCGTCAGAGCCAGAAGATGGAGGCCATGGGCCAGCTGACCGGCGGGGTGGCGCACGACTTCAACAACCTGCTGATGGCGGCCTCCAGCGGCATCGAGCTGATGGAGCGGACGGACGACCCGGCGCGACGCCGCATGCTGGCGGACGGGGTGCGCAAGGCGGTGGAACGCGGCGCCAGCCTGACGCGGCAGTTGCTGGCCTTCTCCCGCAAGGCCCCGCTGCGCGCCGAGTCCATCGACACGCACGCCCAGCTGCAGGGCATGACGATGCTGCTGGACCATTCGTTGCGGGAGGACGTCCAGGTGCGCTTCGACGTCCAGCGGGACGTCTGGCCCATCGAGGTGGACAAGGGCGAGTTCGAGCTGGCGCTGCTGAACCTGTCGGTGAACGCGCGCGACGCCATGCCTCGCGGCGGGACCCTGACCATCGCCGCGCGCAACGTCGTCGGCGACGGCGAAGAAGGCGACCGCGTGGAGATCTCGGTCACCGACACGGGCAGCGGGATGTCGGACGAGGTGGCCGCGCGCGTGTTCGAACCCTTCTTCACCACGAAGGAAGTGGGCAAGGGCACCGGGCTCGGCCTGGCCCAGGTCTATGGTTTCGCCCAGTCGTCGGGCGGCACGGTGATGGTCGAGGGGCGCGAGGGGACCGGCGCGAGGTTCACTCTGCGGCTTCCCCGCGCGACCAGCGCTCCGGCCGAGGCGCGGGCGCCGAGCGCGGTCGACGCCTCGCCGGCGTCGGCCCAGAGCCGCCGCATCCTGCTGGTCGAGGACGATCCTCACGTGGCCACCGGGGTCGGCCACATGCTGAGCGAGCTGGGCCACCGCCACGTCCATGCCGCGTCGGCGGCGGAGGCGCTTCATCTGCTCAGCGAGGACTCAGAGTTCGACCTGCTGTTCTCCGACGTGCTGATGCCGGGGCTGATGACGGGAGCCGATCTGGCGCGCTCCGTGCGCGGCCGATGGCCGTCAGTGGCGATCCTGCTGACCACGGGCTACGTCGGCGCGCGGGCCAGGCTGGACGACGACATGCGGGTTCTGAGCAAGCCCTACGGCATGGCCGAGCTTCATTCGGCGATCGAGGCCGCGCTGGATCGAAGCGCGCCGGCCTGAGCTGGAGTCGGCCTCCCGACACAGGAACCTCGACTTTGCGGGCTCCGTTGGATCGGGCGGAGACCGAGAATGACCAACGACCCGACCCGCCCTCGATCGCCGGCCCGCCCTATGCGGCGGGGAGACGGCGTCCGTCTTCCCGCGAAACCGCCGATCTGCTCGCCGCGCTGGCCGAGCGCGGCTTCTATGTGATCGGGGGCCTGCCGCATGACGAACCCGACGGGCCTGACCTCCTCGCTCCCGGACGCGACGGCCGCCCGGCTCAGGACGATTCTGGAGCGGCTGGATGAGGCCGATCTGACCGTCGCCTTCGCCGAGAGCTGCACGGGCGGGCTGGTCAGCGCGGCCTTCGCCGGCGTCGAGGGCCTGTCGCACGTGCTGGAGTGCGGCTTCGTCACCTATGCCGAGGACGCGAAAGTCCGTGTGCTCGGGGTGCCGGCCGCCGTTCTGGAGACCGACGGCGCGGTCTCGCAAGCCTGCGCTGTGGCCATGGCCGAGGGAGCCCTGACGCGGTCCCGCGCCGACGTGGCGGTGGCGATCACCGGCTTCGCCGGTCCGGGCGGGCCCGACGACGAGGAGGGCCTGGTCTGGTTCGCGCTGGCGCGCAACGGGCGACGGACCGAGGCGCGGGAGGTGCACTTCGGCCCCCAGGGCCGCGACGCCGTGCGTCTGTCCTGCCTGAAGTGCGTGCTGGACCTGATCGAGATGACCCTGAACGCGGACGCCCGCGCGGCCGCCTGACCCCAACGGAGACGCCCATGCCGAGAGGCGACAAATCGAAGTACACGAACAAACAGGAGCGCAAGGCCGATCACATCGCCGAGGGCTATGAGAAGCGCGGCGTGCCCGAGAAAGAGGCCGAGCGCCGCGCCTGGGCCACCGTCAACAAGGACGACGGCGGCGGCAACAAGTCGGGCTCCGGCCGCGGTCGCCGCACGGGCAATCCCGCCGCGCACAGGGGCGGCGAGAAGGGCGGGCGAGCCTCCGCCTCCCGATCGAAGGCCGACCGGTCCGCCGCCGCCAAAAAAGGCTGGGAAACGCGTCGCCGCAACGCCGGCAAATCCTGAAGGAGCCCATCATGGACAGTCTGCAGAACTCCCCCTGGCTCGCGGTGGTCGTGCTGGGGCCGCTGGCGCTCCTGATCCTGTTCATCTGGGCGCGCGTGCGCACCGGGCGCAGGAACGACGACCTCGACCCCGACACGCCGTCGGACGACCCGTCCAAGGGCATGCCGGGCCACGACTGAGGCGGGGGCCCTTTGCTCAGGCGCTACGCCTACGCCTGGCTGACGCTGCTGTTCTTCGGCATCTCATTCGTCCTGCACTGGCTGCTGGGCTGGCACGCCTACGTCGAGGAGACGCGCCAGCACGGCCAGGCGCCCCACTTGGCCGCATGGGCGGTCGAAATGGGCCGGGACACATTCGAGAACTGGCAGTCGGAGTTCCTGCAACTGCTGTGGCAGGTCGTGGGCCTGGCCTATTTCCTGTACGTCGGCTCGCCCTCGTCGAAGGAGACGACGACCGGCTGGAAGCCAAGATCGACGCCCTGCTGGAATTGGTGGGAAAGGAGCGCGGTCTGGCTCTGGTGCGCGAGATCGACCACACCAACCTGCGTCGCGGCGGGCACCCGGACATCCATCACGAGCCGCCCTTACGCGCGCGTCTGACGGGCGTGGCGTCAGTCCGGCGTGCGGGTCGCCGCCATGCCGGGCGTGACGTCGGACAACTCCTGGGCCTGCGATCTGGGCGGGACGCCCTGCAGGTCGTCCTGCCCCACGTAGGTCTCGACCGCCTTGACCGACAGCACGCTCTCGCCCGGCAGCGCGAGCGGCATCGCGGCATCCGTCGCCTGGACGTCCGTCTCCGACGGCACCCGCACCGTGCGGCTGGATCCGTCGCGGCCGAGCACGACCTCATAGACTTTCAACGACATAGGCCTCTCCTTTGGATAGCCAACGCCGCGCAGAGCGATTGGATGCCCCGGCGCTCGTCCTAGACAGCGAGCTCGCTCGAAGTACGGAGACGTGTTGGCCAGTGACTGACCGCACCGCCAGTCACTCGTCCGATGAACGCCAGTCGACCTGACACGGGATCGAACCGGAGCTGCCGGCCGGGAGCCAGGCGCGTTGCCGCGCAGGCCGTCGTCGATTAGTCCAAGGGCGGGCTTGGAAGGGCGGGCATGGCCGGAGCGACCATCTATGACGTGGCGGCGCGCGCGGGCGTGTCGATCAAGACCGTGTCGCGGGTGGTCAACCGCGAGGCCAACGTCAGCCCCGCCTTGCGCCAAAAGGTCGAGGACGCCGTCGCGGCCCTGGGTTATCGCCGCAGCCTGTCGGCGCGGGCTCTGGCCGGGTCGAACTCCACGATCATCGCCGCGCTCGTCGATGCGGAACTGACGATCGAGCACTGGAAGAGCGGTCGCGGCAACGACTATCTCAGCCGGCTGGAACTCGGCGCCCTGATGGAGTGCCGCCAGGCCGAATACCATCTGATGGTCGAACTGGTGGACCACGGCGCTGCGACGCTGGAACGCGACGTCCTGGCCCTGCTCGGATCCATCAGACCCGCGGGGGTGCTGCTTACCCCGCCGAACTCGGATCACCCCCTGGTCCTCGACATTCTGGATTCGGCGGGCGTCGCCTATGCGCGGATCAGCCCGGAGAAGGAGTTGGACCGCGGCGTGTGCGTGCGGATGGACGAGCGGCGGGCGGCGCAGGACATGACCCGGCATCTGATCGACCTGGGCCACCGCCGGATCGCGCACCTTTCGGGCCCCGCCGCCTATGCGGCCAGCGCCCTGCGACGCGAAGGCCATGAGGCCGCGCTGGCCGAGGCCGGCATCGCCATGAGGCCCGACTGGGTGGTCGAGGGCGACTTCACCTTCGCCTCGGGCGTGGCGGGCGCCGCCCGGCTCTTCGACGGAGAGCGTCCGACCGCGGTGTTCGCCGCCAACGACGACATGGCGCTGGGCGTGCTGCAGGCCGCGGCCGCGGCAGGAATCTCCGTGCCGGGCGACCTGTCGGTGGCCGGCTTCGACGACACCCCCAGCGCCCTGTTCAGCACGCCTCCCCTCACCACGATCCGTCAGCCGGTGGCGGAAATGGCGGCGGCGGCGACGCGCGGGCTGGTGCCCGGGCGACCGGGCGGATCGACGGGCGCGTCGAACGGCGGCGTGGTGACCGTGCCCTACGATCTGGTGCTGCGCGCCTCGACCCGCTCGCCGGCCTGATGGGTTGACAGCGCTGTCATAGACGACATGATGGCGTCAGGAGCGGCACAAGATCGCTCGAGGGGGAACGCCGCCGGTTCGCATGATCCGTCGTCCATTTCGCCTTCGAGCGCTCCGGGCCTGGTTCGACGCCAGCTCCTCTCCTGTAGAGCCTTGCCGCGACGGGCGACCGTCGCGGCGCTTTTCGACGTAGAGGTCGCTGATGCGTGGCGCCGTTTCCGCCCTGGTCCTTCTGCTGGCGATGGGCCAGCCCGCCGCAGCCCAGGTCGCCGACCCTTCCGTCTGGCCGCGCGCCGCCTCGCCGGCGGCGCTGACCGACGCGGAGACCGAGGCCTTCGTCGATGGCCTGCTGGCCCGGATGACGGTCGAGGAGAAGGTCGGCCAGCTGATCCAGGCGGACATCGCCTCCATCACGCCGGAGGACCTGCTGACCTATCCGCTCGGCTCCATCCTCGCGGGGGGCAACTCCTCTCCCGGCGGCGACGAGCGGGGACCGGCCCAAGGCTGGGTGGATCTGGCCCGCGCCTTCCGCGCCGCCAACCTGGCGCGCGGGGGGACGGCGGTGCCCCTGATCTTCGGCATCGACGCCGTGCACGGCCACAACAACGTGGTCGGGGCCACCCTCTTTCCGCACAACATAGGACTGGGCGCCGCGCGCGACCCCGACCTGATCCGGCGCATCGGCGAGGCCACGGCCATCGAAGTCGCCGCGACGGGCGCCGACTGGACCTTCGGCCCCACCCTGGCCGTGCCGCGCGACGACCGCTGGGGCCGCGCCTATGAGGGCTTCGGCGAGGACCCCGAGATCGCGCAGAGCTATGCCGCGCCGATGACGCTGGGCCTGCAGGGCGAGATCCCGGCGCGCGGCGGCATCGCGCCCGGACGGATCGCCGGATCGGCCAAGCATTTCCTCGCCGACGGCGGGACCCGGGACGGCAAGGACCAGGGCGACTTCGTCGGCACGGAACGCGAGCTGATCGACGTGCACCTGAGCGGCTATCCGCAGGCGATCGACGCCGGGGTGCTGTCGATCATGATCAGCTTCTCCAGCTGGAACGGGGTCAAGCATTCGGGCAACGCCACGATCCTGCGCGACGTGCTGTACGGCCCGCTGGGCTTCACCGGCTTCACCGTCTCGGACTGGAACGCCCACGGCCAGATCCCGGGCTGCTCGAACGAGAGCTGCCCC
>VYKZ01000146.1_pt1 | contig 15082 bp, 16 predicted proteins | sample 5114421 | NCBI WGS metagenome assembly VYKZ01 (sample SAMN12291788, study PRJNA351875) | freshwater metagenome | isolation source: freshwater lake | place: USA: Michigan, Gull Lake | collected 2013-08-08 | reverse complement strand
GCCGGTCTTCAGGTCGAAGACGGGCTGGGCCGCCAAAGTGATCGAGAGTTCGCGCCGCGCACGGCTGACCAGGGAGAAGGTCAGGCTCTCATAGGCGGCGGCATAGGCGGCGTGCGCCGGGGGGATGTCGGCCCGGATGCGGCCCGCGCGGTCGAGGTCCGTCATGACCGCCCTCCTCTGGCTGGCCGACTGGGATCCCCCCGCCGTTCACGATGAACCCAAATCCTGACCGGATCGCTGAGAAAGCCGGTGAATCCGGCGTTCACCGTGATGCGTCACTCCGGGACGCGCGCGCCGTCCCAGGCGAAGACGCCGCCCGACTGCGCGGGCGTCAGACCGTCCAGCACGGCCAGCAGCCGTTCGGCGGAGAAGTCGGGCGTGAACAGCTTCTCCGGCGCCACGCCCTTGCGGAAGGGGGCGCTGAGCGGCGTCTCTACCGTGCCGGGGTGCAGCCCCGCGACCACCGCTTGCGGATGGGTGCGGGCCAGTTCCACGGCGAGGTTGCGCAGGATCATGTTCAGCGCCGCCTTGGACGCGCGATAGGCGTGCCAGCCACCCAGCCGGTTGTCGCCGATCGAACCGACCCGCGCCGACAGGGCCGCGAAGACGGCGCGCCGGTCTCTCGGCAGTGAGGGCAGGAAATGCCGGGCCACCAGCGCCGGGCCGACGGCGTTGATCCGATAGTCGCGCAGCAGGTGCTCGGCCGACAGATACTTGTACGTCCGCTCGGGGTCATGTCCGGCGTGCAAGACGCCGGTGGCCACGAAGATCAGGGTCGGCGCCGGCCCGTCGGCCACGCGGGCGGCGGCGGCGGCGATCGAGGCTTCGTCCTGCAGATCCAGCCCCGTGCCCGACCGCGACAGGGCGTGAACGACGGCGAAGCGGCCGGACGCGCACAGGCGTTCGGTGACGGCGGCGCCGATCCCGCCAGAGGCTCCGATGACGACGGCCGCTTCCTGCATCCGCCGACCGTCGCGCGCGGCGGCCCGCCCGGCAATGAGGCGCGTTGACCCGGCGCGCGTCCGGGGCCAATGCGCGGGCATGACGATCACGACCATCGGCCTCGATGCCGACGACACCCTCTGGCACAACGAGACGATCTTCCGTCTGACGCAGGCGCGGTTCCTGGACCTGCTGGCGCCGCACGGCGAGCGGGCGGACGTGGAGGCGCGGCTGGCGGAGGTGGAGGGGCGGAACCTCCGGCTCTACGGCTACGGCATCAAGGGCTTCACCCTGTCGATGATCGAGACGGCCATGGAGCTGTGCGACGGCGAGGCGCCGGCGTCGGTCGTGCGCGAAATCCTGGCGGCGGGGCGCGAGATGATCGCCCATCCGGTCGAGACCCTGCCAGGCGTGGACGAGGCGCTGGCGCGGCTGGCGGAGAGCCACCGGCTGATCCTGATCACCAAGGGCGACCTGTTGGATCAGGAGCGCAAGCTGGCGGCGTCCGGCCTCGGCGAGCTGTTCAGCGCGGTGGAGATCGTGTCCGAGAAGGACCGGCGCACCTATGAGCGCGTCTTCGCCCGCCACGGCACGGGCGCGGAGGAGGCGCTGATGGCCGGAAACAGCATGAAGTCCGACGTCCTGCCGGCGGTGCAGGCCGGCGCCTGGGGCGTGCACATCCCCTATCACGTCACCTGGGCGCACGAGCTGGCCGAGGCGCCGGAGGGGCATCCCCGCTACGTCTCGCTGGCGTCGATCTCGGAGCTGCCGGACTGGATCGCGACGATCGCGGATCAATAGGGTTGCGGGGTCGCCCCCTCGGCCTTAGACGGGCCGCTTAACCGACAACCCGAACCGCCCCGGCCGCAGACGCCCTGCGCCCGCCGGCGCCCGCGCGCGAGGCCACGACCCTGTCCGACCCGTCCGTCAGCCATGACGAAAGAGACGCCATGGTGCGCGCCGCCCTGGCCGAGCACGGCGATTCCGGCGTGACGCCACGGCACACCCTGTTCTTCTTCCATGGCGACGACGAGGGGCTGGGCGAACTGAACGAGGTCGCGCGCCGCGCCGGCTACGTCACCAGCGGCGACGCCGAGTCGCTGGTGCTGGAGACGACCATGGCGGTGGACGCGGCCTCGTTCGCGCCGGTGTCGTCGATGATGCAATCCTGGGCCGCGGCCTTCCAGCTGGACTACGACGGCTGGGAGTGCGCGGTCGTGACGAACTGAGGAGAGGCTTCAGATGCCCAAACGCACGGACATCCAATCCATCCTCATCATCGGCGCCGGGCCGATCGTGATCGGTCAGGCCTGCGAGTTCGACTATTCGGGCGTGCAGGCGTGCAAGGCGCTGAAGGCCGAGGGGTACCGGGTCATCCTGGTCAACTCGAACCCCGCCACCATCATGACCGATCCGGAGGTGGCCGACGCCACCTACATCGAGCCGATCACACCGGAGTTCGTCGAGAAGATCATCGAGAAGGAGCGGCCCGACGCCCTGCTGCCCACCATGGGCGGCCAGACGGCGCTGAACACGGCGCTGGCGCTGGAGAGCAACGGCGCGCTGGCGCGCTGGGGCGTGGAGATGATCGGGGCGCGCGCCGAGGTCATCGACAAGGCCGAGGACCGGCAGAAATTCCGCGACGCCATGGACAAGCTGGGGCTGGAAAGCCCGCGCAGCCGCGCCATCCACAGCGTCGAGGAGGCGGACGACGCCCTGGCCTTCGTCGGCCTGCCGGCCATCATACGTCCGTCCTTCACCCTGGCCGGCACCGGCGGGGGCATCGCCTACAACGTCGAGGAATACCGCGAGATCGTGGAGCGCGGTCTGGACCTGAGCCCGACCACCGAGGTGCTGGTCGAGGAGAGCGTCCTGGGCTGGAAGGAGTATGAGATGGAGGTCGTCCGCGACAAGGCGGACAACTGCATCATCGTGTGCTCCATCGAGAACGTGGATCCGATGGGGGTGCACACCGGCGACAGCATCACGGTCGCCCCCGCCCTGACGCTGACGGACAAGGAGTACCAGCGGATGCGCACGGGCTCGATCAACGTCCTGCGCGAGATCGGGGTCGAGACGGGCGGGTCGAACGTCCAGTGGGCGATCAATCCGAAGGACGGCCGCATGGTCGTGATCGAGATGAACCCGCGCGTGTCGCGGTCGTCGGCGCTGGCGTCCAAGGCCACGGGCTTCCCGATCGCCAAGGTCGCGGCGCGGCTGGCCGTCGGCTACACGCTCGACGAGCTGACCAACGACATCACCAGGGTCACGCCGGCGTCGTTCGAGCCCAGCATCGACTACGTCGTCACCAAGATTCCGCGCTTCGCCTTCGAGAAGTATCCGGGGTCCGAGCCCTATCTGACCACCTCGATGAAGTCGGTCGGCGAGGTCATGGCCATCGGCCGGACCTTCCAGGAGTCGATGCAGAAGGCGCTGCGCGGACTGGAGACCGGCCTGTCCGGCTTCGACGACGTCGAGATCGAGGGCGTGGCGGGGGCCGAAGACGACGCGGGGGCCAAGGCCGCCGTGGTCCGCGCCCTGGGCCAGCCCACGCCGGACCGCATCCGCGTGATCGCCCAGGCCTTCCGCCACGGGCTGACGGTCGAGGAGGTCGAGGCGGCCTGTTCCTATGAGCCGTGGTTCCTGCGCCAGATCGCCGAGATCGTGCGCTGCGAGGGCCATCTGCGGGTCACCGGCCTGCCCACCACGGCCGCGGAGTTCCGCAAGCTGAAGGCCATGGGCTTCTCCGACGCGCGGCTGGCGAAGCTGACGGGCGCAACGGAAGCCGGGGTCCGCAAGGCGCGTCGCGCGCTGGACGTGCGGCCGGTGTTCAAGCGCATCGACACCTGCGCGGCCGAGTTCGCCAGCGCCACGGCCTACATGTATTCGACCTATGAGACCGGCGCCCTGGGGCAGGTTCCGCAGTGCGAGGCCGACCCGTCGGATCGGCGCAAGGCCATCATCCTGGGCGGCGGGCCGAACCGGATCGGTCAGGGGATCGAGTTCGACTACTGCTGCTGCCACGCGGCCTTCGCGTTCGCCGACGTCGGCGTCGAAAGCATCATGGTCAACTGCAATCCGGAGACGGTCTCGACCGACTACGACACCTCCGACCGCCTGTATTTCGAGCCGCTGACGGCCGAGGACGTGCTGGAGCTGATCGACGTCGAGCGGTCGAAGGGTCAGCTGATCGGCGTGGTGGTGCAGTTCGGCGGGCAGACGCCGCTGAAGCTGGCGCACGCCCTGCAGGCCGACGGCGTGCCGATCCTGGGCACCAGCGTCGATTCCATCGACCTGGCCGAGGACCGCGAACGGTTCCAGAAGATGCTGCACGACATCGGCCTGAGGCAGCCGCCGAACGGGCTGGCGCGCTCGGCCGAGGAAGCGGCGGCGAAGGCCGAGGAGGTCGGCTATCCGGTCGTGCTGCGGCCCAGCTATGTGCTGGGCGGGCGCGGCATGATGATCGTCCACGACCGCGAGCAGCTGGACCGCTACGTCCACGAGGCCATGCGGGTGTCGGGCGACGATCCGGTGCTGATCGACCACTATCTGAACCGCGCCACCGAGGTGGACGTCGACGCCCTGTGCGACGACGAGACGGTGTTCGTGGCCGGCGTGCTGGAGCACATCGAGGAAGCCGGCGTGCACTCCGGCGACAGCGCCTGCTCCATGCCGCCGCACTCGCTGCGTCCGGATGTGGTCGCCGAGCTGAAGCGCCAGACCACCGAGATGGCCAAGGCGCTTAAGGTGCGCGGCCTGATGAACGTGCAGTTCGCGATCGAGGAGCCGCATTCCGACCAGCCGCGGATCTTCGTGCTGGAGGTCAATCCGCGCGCCAGCCGCACGGTGCCCTTCGTCGCCAAGACCATGGGCGCGCCGGTCGCCGCCATCGCCGCCAAGGTGATGGCGGGCGAGAAGCTGGCGTCGTTCGGCCTGACCGACCGGATCCTGGACCACATCGCGGTCAAGGAAGCGGTCTTCCCGTTCGCCCGCTTCGCCGGCGTCGACACCGTGCTGGGGCCCGAGATGCGCTCGACCGGCGAGGTCATGGGGCTGGACTTCCGCCGCGAGGGCGAGACGGACCTGACCGAGGCCTTCGCCCGCGCCTTCGCCAAGAGCCAGATCGGCGGCGGCACCGTCCTGCCGACCGAGGGCTGCGCCTTCGTCTCGGTCAAGGACGACGACAAGCCCTTCGTACGGGAAGCCGTGGCCCTGCTGCTGAAGCAGGGGTTCTCGGTGATCGCCACCGGCGGCACCCACGCCTATCTGACGGCCGAGGGGCTGGCGGTCGGTTATGTGAAGAAGGTGCTGGAGGGCAGGCCGAACGTCGTGGACGCCATGAAGAACGGCGAGGTCCAGCTGGTCATCAACACCACCGAGGGCAAGCAGTCCCTGGCCGACAGCTTCTCGATCCGGCGGACCGCGCTGATGGGCAAGATCCCCTACTTCACCACCGTCACCGGCGCCCTGGCCGCGGCCCAGGCCATCGAGGCGGTGCGGGCCGGAGACATGGACGTGCGGCCGGTGCAGGACTACGCGACGGTCTGACCCGCGATCAGGGGCACCAGGCCGGCGGCGGCCTCCGCCAGGCTGGGCCCGGTGAGGTCGAGGAGTTCGAGCCGGCTCAGCGCCGCACGGCCCCGTGACGCCCCAGACCGCGCATAGGCCGGGTCGTAGTGCTCACGGATCAGGGCCTCGGCCAGGTCGCGGACGCGGCCGGCGGCGGCCATCTCGCGCCACTCGGCGATCAGGGCCTTGGACAGGTGGCGCGGCAGGCGGGACAGGGCGGCGTCGAGGGCGGCGGGGTCCGACGCGATCTCGGCGTAGGTCGCGCAGGTGAAGTCGGCGCGGGCGGCGACGGGGGCGGTGATCTCGACGACCGGCGAGGCCTGCATGGCGGACCACAGGGCCTTGGGCAGGACCAGGCGGCCGATCTTGCTGGACTCCGCCTCGACCACGACCGGGCGAGCGGGGTCCAGCGCCGCGATGGCGGCGAACAGGCGGCTTTCGAACAGCTTTTGACCGGGCTGGCCGCCCGGCATGGCGCCGAACAGGCTGCCGCGATGGTTGGCCAGGCCCTCCAGATCCAGCGTCTGCACGCCGCGCGCGGCCAGTTCGCTCAGCAGGGCCGTCTTGCCGCAGCCGGTGGGGCCGTCCAGCAGGATCAGGTTCAGGCCCAGTTCGCCTTCGTGCAGGCGGTCGACGACGGCGCGCCGCCACGTCCTGTAGCCGCCCTCCAGCAGGGTCACGTGCCAGCCGACCTGATCCATGACGGTCGCCATGGCGTGCGAGCGCTGCCCTCCGCGCCAGCAGTGGACCAGCGGGCGGAAGCCGCCCCCGCGATCGGCCAGGGCCCCCTCCAGATGCGCGGCGATGTTGCGCGCCACCAGCGCGGCGCCCCGGCGCCGGGCGAGGAACTTGGAGCCCTGGACGTACTCCGTGCCGACCTCGGCGCGCTGGGCGTCGTCGAGCACCGGCAGGTTTATCGCGCCGGGCAGGTGGTCTTCGGCGAACTCCGACGGGCTGCGGACGTCGATGACGGCGTGGTGTGTCGACAGCGCCGCGGGCGAGACGTCGGCGGTGGTGCGGATCACGCGACGCGGACCCCGGCGGGGCCCTGACCGACCCGGCCCACGACGGCGGCGCGGTCGAAGCCGTCGGCATGGGCGAGGTCCAGCAGGACGTCGGCCTGATCCTCCGCCACCGAGACCAGCAGGCCGCCCGACGTCTGGGGATCGGTCAGCAGGTCGCGGCGGGCGCCCTCCTCCAGCCCCCGCACCTCGTCCCCGTACGCCGCCCAGTTGCGCCCCGACGCGCCGGTGCGGACCCCGTTCGCCAGCAGCGCCTCGACGCCTGGGAGGATCGGCGGGGCGGCCTCGAGCGTGATCGAAACCCCCGCCCCGCGCGCCATCTCCAGCGCATGGCCCAGCAGGCCGAAGCCGGTCACGTCGGTCACCCCGTGGACGCCGGGCAGATCGCGAAGCTTCGCGCCCAAGGTGTTCAGCCGGGTCGTGGTGTCGATCAGGGCGGCGTAGCCGGCGTCGTCCAGCCGGCCCTGTTTGAAGGCGGCGGACAGCACGCCGACGCCCAAGGGCTTGGTCAGGACCAGCACGTCGCCCGGCCGCGCCCCCTTGTTGGTCAGCACCTTGTCGGGGTGCACGAGGCCCAGCGCGACGAGCCCGTAGATCGGCTCCACGCTGTCGATCGAATGGCCGCCGGCGACCGGGATGCCGGCGGCGGCGCAAACGGACGCCCCTCCCGCCAGGATGCGGCCGATGGTGTCCGGCGACAGGACGTTGATCGGCATGCCCACCAGCGCCAGCGCCAGGATCGGCGTGCCGCCCATGGCGTAGACGTCCGAAAGGGCGTTGGTCGCGGCGATGCGGCCGAAGTCGAAGGGATCGTCGACCACCGGCATGAAGAAGTCGGTCGTCGCCACCAGCGCCTGCCGGTCGTTCAGCCGCCAGACCGCCGCGTCGTCGCTGGTCTCGTTTCCGACCATCAGGTTGGCGAAGGGCGCCGCCTGCGGCATCGACTTCAGCATGTCCGCCAAAACGCCCGGCGCGATCTTGCAGCCGCAGCCGCCGCCGTGGGCCAGGGAGGTCAGCCGGGGTTCGGGCGCGCGCGTCATGCGACCGGTTTGGGCGAAACGCCGCACGAACTCAACGGGGCGAACCCCGCCCCGTCCCGCCGCGTTCATGGGCGGAAGGAGAGCATCATGACCCGCATCGCCACGCTTCTGGGAGGACTTCTGCTGAGCCGGGGCGGACGCCGCATGGCCGGGCGGCACGCCGGCAAGCTGGCGCTGGCCACGCTGGCGTACGAGCTGTGGCAGCAGCGCCGCCGCACGGGACCGAGCGCCAAGGCCAAGCCCGCCGCGCGTCGCCGGTGGAGCGGCCGCAGGCCCTAGACGGCGGTCCCCCGAAGGCCCAGCTTGGCGCGACCTGAAAGCCGGAGCGCGCCATGTTCGTCGTCCACCATCTCGAGGATTCGCGGTCGCAGCGCGTGTTGTGGCTGCTGGAGGAGATGGGGCTGGAGTACGAGGTGCGGCGCTACGCCCGCGATCCGGCGACCAAGCTGGCCCCGCCCGAACTGCGCGCGATCCATCCGCTCGGCAAGTCGCCGATCCTGCAGGACGGGGACGCCGTGATCGCCGAGACCGGCGCGATCGTGGAGCACCTGATGGCCCTGCGCCCGCAGGCCGGGCTGCGTCCGCCGCCGGGGACTGAGGAGCGCCGGCGGTTCACCTACTGGGTCCACTATGCCGAGGGGTCGGCGATGACGCCCCTGCTGCTGAAGCTGATCTTCGGCGAGCTGCCGCGCCGGTCGCCCGGCCTGGTGCGGCCCGTCGTGAAGGGGATATCGAAGGCGGTGCTGGGCAGCTTCGTCGATCCGCAGATCAAGACCCACGCCGACTTCTGGGAGGCGGAGCTGGGCCGGTCCGACTGGTTCGCCGGCGACCATTTCACCGCGGCCGACGTGATGATGAGCTTTCCTCTGGAGGCGGCCTCCAGTCGCGGCGACATGAGCGGTCGGCCGCGGGTGCAGGACTTCCTGAAGCGGATTCACGCCCGTTCGGCTTACCAGCGGGCGCTGGAGCGGGGCGGGCCGTACGCCTACGCCTGAGCTTCGTCGGATGTCGTCAGTGTCGGGGGCGGTCGGGCCCGCCTAGGCTGACGGAATGCCGAGGTTCCTCTTCGCCCTGACGACGCTGGCCCTGCTGGGAAGCGCGGCCTGCGCCCCGCCGCCGCAGGCGACCCACGCCCTGACGACGGTCGCGGCTGCACGGATTCAGGCGGCCGTGCCGCACGTCGGTGCGGACACCAGGACCAAGACCGCGACGATCCGACCCCGGCTGCTGGGCCGATCGGTCGAGGCGAAGCTCGGAACGCCCGCGGCCTCGACCGACGTCCTCGATGAGGCGCTGTTCGCGACCGTCCAGCCGCCGCCGCTGCGCAGCGCGGGGCTGATGCATCTGGCGCGGCTGCACCTCGAGGCGGGCCGTCCGGACGCCGCCCTGGCCGCCGCGCGCGGCGCGCACGATTTGGCGCGCCAGAGCTATGGCCCCAACCACGTCGAAACGTTGAGCAGCCTGACGGCGCTGGGCACCTCCCTGATCGCGGCCGGGCGCGTGCCTGAGGGCGAAGCGGCCCTGGCCGAGGCGGCGATGCGGGGGGCGGTGGTTCTGGGCCCGGCTCACCCCACCACGCGCGCCGCCCGGGCCCGGCTGGGGTCGCGTCGGGTTCCGGACTTTGGACCGTGGCTCAGAAACCTCAATCGGCGCCTGAACCTGGCCAGCTGAGAACCCGCGCGCGCCCGGAGCGTTAACGGCGCATGATCCTTAGCAAGTCCCAAGTTCTGGCCCTGCTGGTCGCCGCCATCGCCTTTTGCCTGGCCTTCATGGCGGCGGGCGTGTTGCTGGCGTCGGCGGCCTTCATGGCGGCGGGTCTGGCGGTCACCTTCTGGGTGACGCGCAGCCTGATCCGCGACGTGCGCCGCCGCCGGCTGGATCGGGCGGCTTGAGTTCGCCACGGTCCTGACCTAACCTTGCTCCCCGGTCGCGTGCGCCCGGCGACCGTTCTCCTGAAATCCACGCCTCCCTGTCGGGCGACCGAAAAGAAACTCACCATCCTATGGAAAAAGTGCCGATGACGGCCGAGGGCTATCGCGTCCTCGACGATCAGCTGAAGCAATTGAAGTCGGTGGAACGGCCCAGCGTGATCGCGGCCATCTCCGAGGCGCGCGAGCACGGCGACCTGTCGGAAAACGCCGAGTACCATGCCGCCAAAGAGCGCCAGGGTTGGATCGAAGGCCAGATCGCCGAGATCGAGGACAAGATCAGCCGCGCCCAAGTGATCGACGTGTCCAAGCTGAGCGGCGACGTCGTGCGCTTCGGCGCCACCGTGACCGTGGTGGACGAGGACACCGAGGAAGAGGCGACCTATCAGATCGTCGGCGAGCACGAGGCCGACGTGAAGCAGGGCAAGATCTCCGTCGCCTCGCCCATCGCGCGGGCCATGATCTCCAAGACCGTCGGCGACGTCGTCGAGGTGAACACGCCCGGCGGGGTCAAGGCCTACGAGATCCTGAAGGTCGAGTGGAAGTAGGGCGCGCCAAGCCCCTCCTCATCTGGGCCGTTTCGGACGGCCGCGCCGGCATGGAGAACCAGGCCCTGGGCCTGGCGGAGGCGATCGCGCGCCTGACGCCTGCCGAGATCGTGGTGAAGCGCGTCATGTGGCGGGCGACGTCCGACCGTCTGCCTTCCGCGCTGAAGTCGCCGTGGATGCTGGATCCGGCGTCCGACGCAGTGGAGCCTGCGGCCGGCGAGCGGTGGCCCGACGTCTGGATCGGGACGGGGCGCGCGACCCTGCCGCTGTCCGCCGCGGTCAAGCGCCGGTTCGGCGGCCGGACCTTGGTGGTGCAGACCCAGGATCCCCGATGGCGGACCGACGTCTATGACCTGGTGGTGGCGCCGGAGCACGACGGCCTGACCGGCCCGAACGTGCTGTCGATCGTGGGCTCTCCCCACCGTGTGTCGCAAGCCGCGTTGGAGGTCGGCGCGAAACCGTTCGCGGACGTCCTGGGGCCCCTGCCCCGCCCGCGTGTGGCGGTGCTGATCGGCGGGCGGTCGGCGGCATTCGACCTGCCCGAGGAGCACGCCGCGACGCTGGGCGACCGGATCGCCGAGGCCGTGCGGAAGGCCGGCGGATCGGCCATGGTCACCTTCTCCCGCCGCACGCCGGACGCGGCGCGGCGCGTGTTGCGCGAACGGCTGGCCGCCTTGCGCGGCGTGATCTGGGACGGTGAGGGGCCGAACCCCTATTTCGCCTTCCTGCACGCGGCCGACCATGTGCTGGTCACCGAGGATAGCGCCAACATGGCGGCCGAGGCGGCCTCGACCGGCAAGCCGGTGCACGTGCTGCCGATGATTGCTCTCAAGCCCGCCGCGAAGTTCGAACGGCTGCATGCTGCCCTGCGCGCGCACGGCGCGACGCGGCCGTTCGACGGGACGCTGGAGACCTGGACCTATCCGCCGCTGAACGAGACCGAGCGCGCGGCCCGCGAAGTGCTGAAGCGGCTGGGTTAGTCCCCGCCGCCGCCCCCGCCGCCGTCACCGCCGCCGTCGCCCCAGCCGCCGTCGGAGTTCGTGTCGGCCTTGGACTTGCCGCCCGTGTCCGACGCGACCATCGGCGTCACGCCGCCGTCGCCGCCGTCCTTGGACTTGCCCTTCTTCTTCGAGGCGTCCGCCGTCGCGCCGAAAGCAACCCCCAGGGCCACACCGACGGCGATGCCGATGGCCAGATTGTCCATGGCGACGCCGATGGCCACGCCGACAGACAGGCCCAATGCCAGACCGATTCCCAGGAAACTGCGACCTTCCATGAGTTCCTCCCCAGATCAGGCGCAGCCTAGCATCGCGCCGATCGGAATCAGTCATTAAATGGCGGACATGAGCACCCCCCGTACCGTCCGCTGCGCCATCATCGGCTCCGGCCCCGCCGGCTGGACCGCCGCCATCTATGCCGCGCGCGCCAGCCTGAACCCCGTGGTGATCGCGGGCATCCAGCCGGGCGGTCAGCTGACCATCACCACCGACGTCGAGAACTATCCGGGCTTCGCCGACGTGATCCAGGGCCCGTGGCTGATGGAGCAGATGCAGAAGCAGGCGGAGCACGTGGGGACCGAGGTCATCCACGACATCGTCACGTCCGCCGACCTGTCCTCGCGCCCCTTCCGTCTGAAGCTGGACGGCGGCGAGGAGATGCTGGCCGAGACGGTGATCATCTCCACCGGCGCCCAGGCCAAATGGCTGGGGCTGGACTCCGAGGCGAAGTTCCAGGGCTTCGGCGTCTCGGCCTGCGCGACGTGCGACGGCTTCTTCTATCGCGGCAAGCAGGTGGTCGTCGTCGGCGGCGGCAACACGGCGGTCGAGGAAGCGCTGTTCCTGACCAACTTCGCCGAAAAGGTCACCGTCGTGCATCGCCGGGACGAGTTCCGCGCCGAGAAGATCCTGCAGGACCGCCTGTTCGCCCATCCGAAGGTCGAGGTGATCTGGAACCACAAGGTCGACGAGATCGTCGGCGTGGTGGACGGCATGGCGAAGAACGTCACGGGCGTGCGCCTGTCCTCGACGGTCGACGGATCGGGCCGCGAGGTGGCGTGCGACGGCGTCTTCGTGGCCATCGGCCATGCGCCGTCATCCGAGCTTTTCGCCGGCCAGCTTGAGACCAAGTCGGGCGGCTACCTGACCGTGAAGCCCGGCACGACGTCGACGGCGATCGAGGGAGTCTATGCCGCCGGCGACGTGACCGACGACGTCTATCGCCAGGCGGTGACGGCGGCGGGGATGGGCTGCATGGCGGCGCTGGAGGCCGTGCGCTTTCTGGCCGAGCAGGACCACAAGGCGGCCGGCCACCCGATCAGCCACAAGGAAGCGGAAAAGATCGGCGCCTGGGACTGACGCCGGCTCAGCCGAACAGCTGCAGCTCCGGCGGAGCCATGGGCGGCGGCGAACCCGCGCGCTTGCCCAGCGCATAATCGACCGAGGTGCGCACCGCGCGCTCGTCGGTGGGCTTGGACAGCACCCCGATGGCGCCGGCCACGCCGTCTCGGACCATGCCGGGGTTGGCCGTCATGAACAGGACCGAGACGCGGTGATCCTGGGCCAGATGACGGCCCAGGTCGATGCCGGTCGGGCCGTCCGACAGGTGGATGTCGACCAGCGCCAGATCGACGTCGTTGGCGGCGATCAGGCGCTCGGCCTGTCCGGTGTCCGCGGCGATCCCCACGACGTCGTGCCCGAGGTCCTCGAGCACGAAGCGCAGTTCCAGGGCCACCAGGGCCTCGTCTTCGATGATCAGGATGCGGGCGGACATGGGTTCGGTCTCGGTCTCAGGCACGTCAACGCGGGTCAGGGTTGCAGGTTTCATGCCGAATGTCCGTCTCCGGACATCGACTTCAGGGCGTGTCGCCGCCGCGACAGGGCCGTGGCGGGGAGGTCGACAAACACCTCCAGCCCTTCCGGGTTCCAAGTCTGCGACAACCTGCCGCCCAGCTGGCCCTCGACCGACAGCTGGGCCAGCGACGAGCCGAAGCCGCGACGCTCCGGCTGGCCGGGAACAGGCGGGCCTCCGCGCTCCACCCAGTGGAAATGGAAGCGGTCGTCGTGGAGCGAGGTGGCCAGGGTGACCTCGCCTTCGTCGCGGCACAGGGCGCCGTATTTGGCGGCGTTGGTCGCCAGTTCGTGGAACAGCAGGGCGACCGAGGTGGCCGCTTGATCGTCGAAGACGGTGTCGTCGCCCGTCACGCGGATGCGCGGAGCGCCCGCCTCGTCCAGATAGGCGGCGAACAGGGCGTTCAGGAAGGCGTGCAGCGTCATCGCCCCGACAGTCGGCCGCGAGCTTTCGGTATGCGGCCGGACGAACTCATGCGCGCGCGCCAGCGCGTTGATGCGGGTGCGCAGGGACGTCGCAAAGGCCCGCGCCTCCGGATACTGGCGGGCCGAGAGGGCGACCAGGGCCGACACCACCGCGAAGATGTTCTTGATGCGGTGGCTCAACTCCTGGCTGAGCAGCTCCTTGGCCTGCTCCATCCGCTTCAGGTCGTCGATGTCGGTGCAGGTACCGAACCACCGCGTGATGCGCCCGGCTTCGTCGCGGATGGGCATGGCCCGGCCCAGGGTCCAGCGATAGACGCCGTCGTGCCGCCTGAGGCGATACTCGATCTCGTAGGGCTCGCCGGTCTCCAGCGAATGCCGCCAACGGGCCCAGGCCCGGTCCTGGTCGTCCGGGTGGAACATGCCGTTCCAGCCCTCGCCGTCGGTCGAGCCGTCCGGCACGCCGGTGAACTCGTACCAGCGGGCATTGTAGTAGTCGTGGAATCCGTCCGGCAGGGTCGACCAGACCATCTGGGGCATGGAATCGGCGATCGCCTTGAAGCGCGCCTCGCTCTGGGCGAGCGCCTCGACCACGGCGGCCAGTTCGGCCTCCACCGACTTGCGCCGGGTGATGTCGATGACCACGCCGGGGAAGCGGGTGGCGGCGCCGGCGCCGTCGTCGAAGGCCTGGCCCCGGGCCAGGACCCAGCGCTCCTGGCCGTCGACGGACAGGCGGTATTCGCTCTCGAAGGGACCGATCTGGTCGACGGCGGCCTGGATCTGGGCCTGGACGCGCGCCTGATCGTCGGGGTGGATGGCGGCGGCGAACTGACCCAGCGGCACGCCCTCGGCGGCGCGCTCCGGATCGACGCCGAACATGCGGGCGAAGCGCGCGTCGGCGGTGACCCGGCCCTCGACCAGGTCGTAGTCCCAGGCGCCGACCATCTCGGCGGCGTCCAGCGCCAGATTCAGCCGTTCCTGCACCTGAGTGCGTTCGCGCAGGGCGCGGCGCAGTTCCAGCTGCGTCATCACCTGCCGCGCCAGAACCTCCAGGGCGTGCGTCTCCAGCGCGGTCAGCCCGTCGGGGCGCGGCGCCCGGTCGATGACGCACAGGGTGCCGACCGCGTGGCCCTGGGGCGAGATCAGCGGCGCCCCGGCGTAGAACCGGATCCACGGCTCGCCCGTCACCAGGGGATTGTCGCGGAAGCGCTCATCCTGCGCCGCGTCGGGCACGACCATGATCCGGGGAGAGCCCAGCGCGTGCCGGCAGAAGGACACGTCCAGCGGCGTCTCGTTCGCGCCCAGCCCGACTTCGGCCTTGAACCACTGCCGGTCGGCGGCGACGAAGCTGATCAGGGCGATCGGGGTCCGGCAAATCTCGCCGGCCAGAACCGCGATCTCGTCGAACTCGGCCTCGCGTTCGGAGTCGAGGACGTCGTAGTCGTTCAGGGCCTTGAGGCGGTCGACCTCACGGCTTGGGCCGTCAGCCCGAAGTTCGCCGTCCAATCCCAAGTGAAGTTCCCGCTCGCGCCCCGTGACGATGAACAACGGCGAATGCCGCGATTCGGTTGCAGCCACGGCCGTCAGCCGGCGGGGCGGCCGACCTCTTCCACATCCATGGGGGTGACGCCGGGCGGAGGCGCGGCCTTCTCGGGCGCGGCCTCGGCCTCGAAGGCGGCGATGCCGGCGTTGACTGCGGCGACCTCCTCCGGCGTCGGCAGGCGGCGGCCGCCCAGGCTGGCGACGCCGACGGTGCGGGTGACG
>VYKZ01000145.1_pt1 | contig 15102 bp, 15 predicted proteins | sample 5114421 | NCBI WGS metagenome assembly VYKZ01 (sample SAMN12291788, study PRJNA351875) | freshwater metagenome | isolation source: freshwater lake | place: USA: Michigan, Gull Lake | collected 2013-08-08 | reverse complement strand
CCGTCGCCGCCCGTCGAACGGCGGCAAGGGCTACGTCGCCAAGGGCTGATCCCTCTGGGCCGAATGATCGACCGCCGCCCGCAGATTGGCGATGGCGGTCTCGGCCTCCACCACCTCGGTCAGGATGGCGGCCCGGTCGCGATGATCCAGCGGCAGGCCGTCGTCCAACGCCTTGGCCACCACGCGCATCAGGTCGACGGCTCCGTGCAGCGCTTCGGACGTGGCGTCGATCACCGAACGGCGCACGGCGTCCGGGCGTGGGCGGCGCGCGACCACGAAGCGGCTGTCGTCCACGAACCAGCGCAGCAGTCTCTGGTCGTCCAGGACGGCGATGAGGGCCCGCACCTCCTCGACCCGGAAGCGGGCGCGCCCCTGCATGCGGCCGTAAAGCGCGCTGGGCGACAGGCCAAGGGTGGCGGCGACCTCCGCGACGGGCGCGCGCTTCTCGATCACCAGCAGCTGATAGATCAGGTGTGAGAATGGGTCGCGGACCCGCGATCCAGTGGTCGACGCCGCCATGACCCCCGTTTCCCTGTCGTGGTTCACCAAACCCTAACGACGTTTGGTGGGAGCCGAAAGATCGGGCCGGTTGCGGGGATTTTGCCTTGATCCGACCTTCAGGGACGGGGCGATCACGCCGGGATCAAGGAGCGGCGACATGGCGGTCGGGTCAATCGGAAGCCTGTCGGGTTTCGCCCTGGGGCGCAGGGCGGAGTTCGGCGGCCCCCGTCCGGTCGGGTTCGCCCGCGCGCCGGAAGCCATCGCCGGCATCGGAGAGGTCGTGACCGACATGAGCGACGGGCATGCGCTGGTCCTGGCTCCAACGGGCGCGGGCAAGAAGCGCAACGTGCTGGCGCCTACCCTGCTGACGGCGCGCAATCCCGCCATCGTTCTGGACGTGAAGGGCGAGCTGGCGAGAGAGACGGCGGCATACAGGCGCGACGTGCTGGGTCACGAGGTGCGGATTCTGGATCCATGGAAGATCGCGACCGACACGCCGGACAGCTTCAATCCCCTGGACCTTTTGAAGGCCGGGTCTCCGGAGTTCGGCGACGACGCCTACGCCATGGCCCGCCTGCTGCAGGACACCGCACCCCTGAAGGAAGCGTATTGGGACGAGAGCGCCCAGTCGGTCGTTTCCGGCCTGATCGCCCATGCGGCCTCGAGCGTCGGCGAGAACGACCGATCCTTCGGGCGTGTGTGGGAACTGGGGAACGCCGAAGACGCCGTCTATTCGCTGGCCGTCCTGCTGGACACCAAGGCCGTGCATCCGTTCGCGAGGGCACAGATCGCGGGCCTGCTCTCGCTCAGCGCGGACAACACCCGGTCCTGCATCATTTCGGTGATGCAGCAGCACCTGCGCGTCTTCTCCAGCGACGCCGTCAAGGCGGCGGTGGCGAGCACGACCTTCGACGTCGACGCGGTGCGAGAGGGCCGACCCCTGACCATCTACATCTGCGTGCCGCTGGCGAAACTTCACAGCCATGCGGCCCTGCTGCGGCTATGGCTGGGATCGTTGATGGAGCTGATCCTGACGCGGGTGCAGGCGCCGCCCCTTCCGACCCTGATGCTTCTGGACGAGATCGGACAGCTGGGCCGGATGGATCAGGTGCTTCAGGCGGTCACCCTGGCTCGCGGCTACGGCATGCGCTGCATGCTTTTGCTGCAAAGCGTCTCCTCGCTCAAGCGGGCCTATCCGACTGACCACGAGGTGCTGCTCGAGAACTGCGGCTCGGTCCTGACGTTCGGTCATGGCAGTTTCGCCATGTCCCGCCAGATGGCCGACCTGCTCGGCGACGTCTCGGCCGAGACGTTGTTCGCCCTGGGGCCCGATCAGGCGGCCTTGAGGTTGCCGGGCCGAAGAACCGAGATCGTGGACAGGCTGGACTATCTGATCGACCGCGAGCTGGCGGGGCTGGCGAGCCCGGATCGGATGGCGCCGTCCGTCACGGGGAGGAGCTGAGGCGTCAGATGGGGACCGCGTCGACGCCCGCGGTCGTCAGGTCGGCAGCCAAGCGGTCCAAGGCGGCTTGGACGGCACTCTCGTCGCGACCCCGCACGACCAGGTTGGTCCCGATCTCGCCCACCGAGCCATGGCCGAACGGATAGCTGCCGAAGCTAAGCTCGCGGTTCGCCTTCGCGGCGGCGGCCAGGATGTCGGCCACGGAGCCCTCGCCGACGCCCGTCACGCGAAGCGTCCGCGAATGCACCACCGCCCCCGTCCGCAGGCGCGGGGCCACGTCCTCCAGCATCGCCGTCATGATCTTCGGGACGCCGGCCATGACGAAGACGTTGCCGATCTGGAACCCCGGCGCGTCCGTCACCGGATTGGCGATCAGGCTGCCCCCCTGGGGAATGCGCGCCATCCGCCGCCGCGCGGCGTTGAAGTCGTCGCCGTAACGCTTCTGGAGGATGGCCAGCGCATCCGGGTGCTCCGGCAGGGCCACCCCGAACGCTCGCGCCACCGCGTCGGCCGTCATGTCGTCGTGGGTGGGCCCGATGCCGCCCGTCGTGAAGACGTAGTCGTAGGCGGCCCTCAGCTCGTTCAGCACGGCGACGATGCGATCGACGTCGTCCCCGATCACCCGCGCCTCGATCAGGTCGATCCCCAGCGCCGACAGAAAGCGCGCGATCGTGTTGGTGTTGGTGTCCTGCGTCCGTCCGGACAGGACCTCGTCGCCGATGACCAGAACGGCGGCGGAGGGGGAGGGCGTCGTCATGCCGCCTGTCTAGCCGATCCCGCGGTTGCGGGAATGTGCTATCGTGACCACCTGCACTCCTCCGCCGCCTGACGAAGACCGCCGTATGTACGAAACGCCCGAGCTGGACTCCGACGTCCTGGTCCGCACCCACGAGATCCGCGTTCACGACGCGGAGGCGTTCGAGGGCATGCGCGCGGCCGGGCGGCTGGTGGCGCAGGCGCTGGACATGATCACCGAGTTCGCGGTCCCCGGCGTGACGACGCAGGAGATCGACGACCGCATGCGGGAGTTCACCCTGGACCACGGCGCCCTGCCGGCCTGCCTGGGCTACAAGGGCTATGAGAAGACCGTCTGCACCTCGATCAACCACGTCGTCTGCCACGGCATTCCCGGCGACAAGGTTTTGAAAGACGGGGACATCGTCAACATCGACCACACGGTCATCGTCGACGGCTGGCACGGCGATTCCAGCCGCATGTACGCCATCGGCGAGATCAACACGCGGGCCAGGAAGCTGATCGACGTGACCTATGACTCGCTGGACGCGGGCCTGGCGGTCATCAAGCCGGGGGCCACCTTCGGCGACATCGGCTATGCCATCCAGCAGGTGGTCGAGGCCAATCGCATGTCGGTGGTGCGCGACTTCTGCGGCCACGGCATCGGCCGCCTGTTTCACGACAGCCCCAACGTCCTGCACTATGGCCGGCGCGGCGAGGGCGCGGTGCTGAAGGAAGGCATGTTCTTCACCGTCGAGCCGATGGTGAACCTGGGCAAGCCGCACGTGAAGGTCCTGTCGGACGGCTGGACCGCCGTCACCCGCGACAAGTCCCTGTCGGCCCAGTGCGAGCACACCATCGGCGTCACCGCCGACGGCTGCGAACTGTTCACCGCCTCGCCCGCCGGTCTGTTCCGCCCGAAGTTCTGACCGGTTGACGCCCGGCCGCCCGGCGGGTCACCGTCGCGGGGGCTGGAGGACGTCGATCATGCGGAAGTTGTGGGTGCCGGCGCTGGTCGCCCTGACGCTTGCGGGGTGCGCGGGAGCGCCCGCGCTGGACGCTCGAACAGCCCTGTGGTGGCAGACGACCCAGGATCTCTCGGCCGACTTCATGGAGGGACGCGACACCGGATCGCCCGGCTATGACCGCGCCGCCGACCTGGTGGCCGCGCAGTTCATGGCGGCCGGTCTGACCCCCGCGGGCGACGACGGCGGCTGGATGCAGCGCATCGCCTTCAAGGACGTGGAGGTCACGGCCGAGGGCACCCGCCTGACGGTTCTGCGCGACGACGGAATGCGCCGACCGCTGCGGTTCCTGCACGAGATTTCGGTGGGTCCGCAGTGGGGTCTTGCGCCCCGCCTCGACGCGCCGATGGTGTGGCGCGGCTGGTGTCGACCGGAGGACATGACCGGGGTCTCGGGTAAGATCGTCGTCTGCCTGGGCGCGCGGCGCGAGGGGCAGACCACCGGCGCCGGCCGCCTGCGCGCCGCGACGGAGGCGGGGGCCGTGGCCATCGTCAACGTCGACGACATGAGCTTCACCGTCGAGCCGCCGCGCTGGCCCCTGGCCTATGCCCGCAGCGTGATCCTGGCCGAGACGACGCCGGGCGCCCCGACGATTCCCGTGCTTCGTATGGCCGCGCCCACCTTCGAGGCTCTGGCCGACGCCGCGGGACAGGAGGGCGCCGCGGTGCTGGCGGCGGCCGGACGCAACGAGGCCCTGCCGGCGTTCGATCTGAAGGTGCGGCTGCAGGCCGCCTTCACGACGCGTGAGCGCGCCTATACGTCGGCCAACGTCCTGGGCGTCCTGCCCGGCACCGACCCGGCGCTGGCGGATCAGCCGATCCTGCTGGTCGCGCACCTCGACGGCTATGGCTACGGCACGCCGGTGGACGGCGACGACCTTTACAACGGCACGTTCGACGACGCCGCCTATGTGGCGACCCTGACGACCCTGGCCGCAGAGCGCGCCGGCCGCGGCTGGCGCCGGCCCGTGATCTTCGCGGCGGTGACGGGCGAGGAGAAGGGGTTGTGGGGCAGCCGCTGGCTGGCCGACAATCCCACCCCCGGCGCGCCGACGCCGGTCGCCGTGCTGAACCTCGATCAGCTGCGCCCGCTGTACCCGCTGACCATCCTGACCACCCTGGCGCTGGACGACTCCACCCTTGGCCAGACGGTGCGAAACATCGCCGAACCCATGGGCATAGAAGTGCGTCCGGACCGCGAGCCGGAGCGCGGCCTGATCCGCCGCTCGGACCATTGGCCCTTCATGCAGAAGGGCGTTCCGGCGGTCAGCTTCCTGTTCGGATTCGACTACGGCACTCCGGCCCACGACGCCTATCTCGACTGGTACCGCCGCCGGTATCACGCACCCCAGGACGACGTGACCACCCCGATCGACTTCCAGGCCCAGGCCGACTTTCACACCTTCTGGTTCGCCCTGGTCGACGCCGTCGCGAACGCAGACCACCCGCCGCAATGGCTGCCCGACAGCCCCAACCGGCCGCGTGGAAACTGACGTGACCGAAGGCGCGCCCGTAAAGCCCCATCACACGGGCCACCGCGAGCGCTTGCGCGAGCGGGCGCGCGGCGCGGGCATTGATCACCTGCCTGACTACGAGCTGCTGGAGCTCTTCCTGTTCCGGAGCCAGCCGCAGGGAGACGTGAAGCCGATCGCCAAGGCCTTGCTCGCCCGCTTTGGGTCTTTGGCGGCGGTGCTGGCCGCCTCGGTCGAGGATCTGATGACGGTGAGGGCCGAGGACGCCAAAGGGCGCACCAAGGGCGTCGGCGCGGAGACGGCGCTGGACCTCGCCGCCCTGCACGAGGTGGCACGGCGCGTCGCCAAGGAAGAGGCGAACAAGCGCACCGTCATCTCCAGCTGGACCTCGCTCCTGGCCTATGTCCGCCTGTCGTTGCAGCACGAGCCGCGCGAGCAGTTCCGGGTGCTGTATCTGGACAATCGCAACCAGCTGATCCTCGACGAGGTGCAGAACCGGGGCACGGTCGACCACGCGCCCGTCTACCCGCGCGAGGTCGTGCGCCGCGCGCTGGAGCTGTCGGCCAAGAACCTGATCATCGTCCACAACCATCCCTCCGGCGACCCCACGCCCAGCCGGGCCGACATCGACATGACGAAGCAGGTGGTGGAGGCCGCGCGGGCCCTGTCGATCACCGTCCACGACCACCTGATCGTCGGCCGCGAAGGCGTGGCGAGTTTCAAGCAGCTGGGATTGATGTGATGCCCAATCCTCACCCGTAGGGGGAGGGGGACCGCCGAAGCGCAGCGAGGGGGTGGAGGGGGTTTCGCCACGCCCCAGGCGCGAGCCACATAATGCCGTGACCGGGGTCCTTCCCCCTCCACCCCGTCGGGCTTCGCCCGCCGCGGTCCCCCTCCCCCTACGGGTGAGGATTTGCAAGACTGGGCGCATGCCCACGCGCCGAACCCTCCTCTCCGCCACGCCCGCAGCCGCCCTCGCGGCGTCGCCTCGGCTGCCCGATCCGCCTCCGGCGGTGATGGTCTCCACCTGGGACTTCGGTCGTCAGGCCAATGCGGCCGGGATCGAACGCCGTCGCGCCGGCGGCAGCGCTTTGGACATGGTCGAGGCCGGCGGCCGGGTGGTCGAGGCCGAGGGCGGCAACGGCTCGGTCGGCCTGGGCGGCCTGCCGGATCGCGACGGGCGCGTGACGCTGGACGCCTGCGTCATGGATTGGGAGGGCGGCATCGGCGCGGTGGCGGCGCTGGAGGACGTGGTGCACGCGGTCTCCGTGGCCCGCGCCGTCATGGAGAAGACGCCGCACTGGATGCTGGTCGGCGCCGGCGCGCGTGAATTCGCGACAGCGCAGGGCTTTCCGACCCAGAACCTTCTGACCGCGGCGGCCGAGGCGGCCTGGCGCGAGTGGCTGAAGACAAGCGAATACGCCCCCCGTCCCAACAGCGAGAACGAAGGCTGGGCGTCCATGCCGGGCGGGCCGAACAACCACGACACCATCGGCCTCTTGGCTATCGACGGCCAGAACCGGATGGCGGGGGCGTGCACGACCTCCGGCATGGCCTTCAAGATGCGCGGCCGGGTCGGCGACAGTCCGATCGTCGGCGCGGGCCTGTTCGTCGACGGCGAGGTCGGCGGCGCCACGGCGACGGGCGTGGGGGAGGACGTGGTGCGGGTGGCGGGCAGCCATACCGTGGTCGAGGCCATGCGCCACGGCATGGACCCCACCGCCGCCTGCCGGTCCGTGATCGAGCGGCTGGCCCGGCTACGCGGCGCGAAGGTGGCGGGGCATCAAGTGGCCCTGCTGGCGCTGGACAAGGCCGGGCGCGCGGGGGCCTTCGCGCTCCAGCCCGGCTTCACCTACGCCGTCACCGACGCATCCGGCGAGACGCGCATGGAACGCGCCGGGGCCCTGTTCGCATGACCGTCCTGACGACCGGGCGGATGACGCTCAGCCCCATGACCCAGGCCGACTGGCCCGAGCTGTGCGCCCTGTGGTCCGATCCGGAGTTCGTGCGCCACATCTTTCCGGCCGGCCTCAGTTCCGAAGACGTCTGGACCCGTCTGTTGCGCGACGTCGGCCACTGGGCCACCGTCGGCTACGGCAACTGGGCCATGCGGCTGACGGCGACGGGCGAGTATGTGGGCAGCGTCGGCGTGCTGGATTACCGCCGCGTCGTCGATCCGCCGCTGGACGCGCCCGAACTGGGCTGGGGCGTCGCCCCGCGCTTCCAGGGCCAGGGTCTCGCGGCCGAGGGCGTGCGCGCCGCGCTGGACTGGTGCGACGCCGTGCTGAAGGCGCCGCGCACCGTCTGCATGATCTCGCCGGAGAACGGGCCGTCGCTGACGTTGGCGGAGCGCGTCGGCTACGCCGAGTACGCCCGCACGACCTACAAGGGCGAGGCGGTGATCCTGCTGGAGCGTGCGGCTCCGTAGCCGCCCGTTAAGGTTTACGCGGCACCCTTGGCGGCGAAGTCCGGAGACCGTCCGCCGCATGCCCATGTCCGCCGAAAACCTGCGCGCGCACCTTGTCGAGGCGTTTCCCGACGCCGACGTCCAGATCGTGGATCTGGCCGGCGACGGCGACCACTATCGCGCCCGGGTCGTCTCGACGGCCTTCGCCGGCCTGCCGCGCGTGCGTCGGCACCAGGCTGTCTATGCGGCGCTGAAGGGACAGATGGGCGGCGCCCTGCACGCCCTCGCGCTCGAAACCCTGACGCCCGAGGAGGTCTGACCATGCGGTATCGGCCGTTCGGCAGCGGGGGACAGGCGGTCTCGGCCCTGACGCTCAGCCTGACGCCGCGCGACGTCGCGCGGGGCCCGCAGGCCGGCTGCGAGCTGGTCTATTCGGCGCTGGAGGCCGGCATCAACTCCTATCGGCTGGAGACGGCCGACCCCGTCCTGGCCGAGGTGCTGGGCGAGGCCCTGCGCCACGTCGACCGCAAGCTGGTGCAGGTGTCCTTGACGCTGGGCGCCGGCGACGGTCGACGCGGTTCCGACCGCGACTTTTCCGCCGACGGCATGACCGGCGCGATCGACCGCGCGTTGCGGGTTTCCGGTCTGGGCTGGTTCGACGTCGCCCTGCTGGACGAGCCGGCGGAGCATGAGCTGCCGCAGTCGGCCCTGAACGCCCTTAAGTCCCTTCGCGCCAATCAGCGGGTCCGCCTGCTGGGCGTCAGCGGCGAGGGCGAGATCATGGACACCTATGTCTCGACCGGCGCCTTCGACGTCCTGTCGACGCCGTATCACGTCAACTCCGAATGGCGCGTACGCAACCGCATCCGCACCGCGCGCGAGCAGGACATGTCGGTCTTCGTCGAGGGCTACTACCCCGAGGAACTGGCCACGCCGCAAAAGGCCGCGGCGGTGAACCAGCCGAAGAAGGGCCTGTTCGGCTTCGGCGGGGGCAAGCGATCAGACAGCCCGCTGGCCGGCGCCGGCACCTTCGCCTTCCTGCACCGCACCCCGGGCTGGCCGGCCGAGAGCATCTGCCTGGCCTATTCCCTGACCGACCCCGCCGTCTCCAGCGTCATGATCCGCGCCGGCGAGGTCGAGCGCCTGAACCAGCTGGCCCAGGTGCCCGACCGCGACATGCCCCCCGGCCTGTCCGCCCAGATCGAAATGGCCCGCATCGCCGCCGCCAAGGCCGCCTGACCGATCCCTTCGGACGGCCATAAGCAAACCCCGTGAAAAAGGGCGGCTCCGTCATCGGGGCCGCCCTCATCGTTTCAGCGGTGATGCAGGATCACAGCGTCGTGGTCTGCGGACGGGCGACGTTGCCGTCCTCCTGACCGCGATCGGTCAGCGTCGGTCCGGGGTGGTTGTCCGGATCGTTCACGCCGTGCGCCCAGTGCTTGATGAAGAAGCTGATCAGGATGAAGCCCACGCCGATGCCGACGCCGATCCAGCCGATCAGGTTGAACATCTCCAGAGAGGTGTTCAGCGCGGCTTCCGGATTGGTCACCTGCCCGCCGACGGTCTCGGTGCCCGACAGGCCGGCGATCCAGCCGCCGACGTAGTGGGCGATGGCCGAGGCCATGAACCACACCGCCATCATGAAGCTGACGATCGAGGCCACCGATAGCTTGGTGATCTCCGACAGGCCCACGGGGCTCAGGAACAGCTCGCCCAGCGTGTGGAACATGTAGAGCAGGCCCAATAGCACCAGCGGCGTGCGGAAGGCGTCGTCCACCATGCCGGAGTTGGCGCCCCACACCACGACCAGGAAGCCCAGGCCCACCTGGATGATGCCCAGGCCGAACTTGATCACCGGGTTCGGGTCCATCTTGCGCGAACCCAGGAAGGCCCACAGCGCGGCGAAGATCGGCGCGAAGATCAGGATGAAGCCGGCGTTGAACGACTGCGTCTGGGCCGCGGTGATCGAGGTGTCGATCCAGAAGCCCGCGGTCGACAGACCCGCCGCCGCCATCTGATCCGGCGTGCCGTAGGGGATGCCCAACAGGGTGCCCGCCGTGCCGGTGACCGACAGGTCCACGTTTCGGTCGGCGAACAGGTTCAGCGACGACCCCGCCTGCTCGAACAGGGTGAAGAACACCGCCGAGCCGAAGATCAGCACCATGGCCAGCATCATCCGCTCGCGGGCGACCTTGTCGTTGCCCAGCTTGAAGACGATGAACCAGAAGACGAAGGCCAGGGCCGCCGCGGTCGCGGCGCCCAGACCCCATCCCACCAGGGTGTGGTTCGGCACCACGAAGTACAGACCCGCCACGCCGACGAAGGCCAGCAGGTAGATCAGCCATTCGCGGTTGATCGGGCCCAGAACCGGCTTCTTGATCAGCTCGGGATAGGGGCTCTCGCCCTTGCCCTGCAGCAGGGGCTTGCCCAGCCAGAAGACCAGCAGACCCAGCGCCATGCCGATGCCCGCCAGACCGAAGCCCCAGCTCCAGCCGTAGTTCTGACCCAGATAGCCGCACAGCACGGCCGCCCAGAAGGCCCCCAGGTTGATGCCGTAGTAGTAGAGGGTGAAACCGGAATCCCGCCGCGGGTCGCCCTGCTGGTACAGCTGGCCGACCAGGGTTGAGATGTTCGGCTTCAGGAAGCCCACGCCCATGATGATCAGCGACAGGGCCAGGTAGAAGGCCATGACGCCGTTCTGGTCGCGCTGCACGTCCAGCTCATAGCTGCCGGTGGGCAGCACGTTGGGCAGGGCGCCGCCGGGGGCCAGGCCCTCGATCGTCAGTCCGTCCTCGCCCGAGGTGTATTCGTAGGCCTGGCCGTCGACCAGCAGGCGCGTCTCGCGGGCCGCTGCGCGACCCTCGATCTGCACCGAATACTCCTGCCCGCCATAGGTCAGGGTCTGGGTCGCCGGACGGCCCTCGAAGGCCATCAGTCCGTGGCCCATCACCAGCAGAACGGCGCCGAACATGATCGCCTTGCGCGTGCCGATGTAGCGGTCCGCCACGATGCCGCCGATCAGCGGCAGCAGATAGACCAGCGAGCCGTAGGTCCCGTACTGACCGCTGGCGAAGCCGTCGTCGAACAGGAAGTGCTGGGTCAGGAAGAAGATCAGCAGGCCCCGCATGCCGTAGAAGGAGAACCGCTCCCACATCTCGGCGAAGAAGCAGATGATCAGACCCTTGGGATGTCCCTTCAGGATCTGCATCAGCACGGGCAGGCCCGTGACGAGGGTGATGATCACCCCCAGCAGAATGACGACGTTCATGCCTTACCTTGGACTGTCGGACGCGCGTCCGTGTTGAACCCTCGCGAGCGCAAGACCGCGCCCGCCCCGTGTCGGGCGGGATAAGGCCATCGCAAAACCGTCATTACAAGCCGCAACGTCTCGTGAGCGGCTGCGGAGCGTCATCTGAGGCCGGCCACTCCGCAGCCGTGTTCATGCAGCCGAAGATTGCATGCATGGGGCCGCGCGCGTCGCTTCATGCCCGTCATCACTGTAAACGCGCCGTTCACCACGCCTCGTGCCGCGGCGGCACGATCGCATGGCGCAACCATTGCTCATTCTCGACTCAAACATGCCGGCTATGTCGGAACGAGACATGAGCGCCCTCATTCGTCCTTTTCGTCACGACGACCCCGACGAGGTGGCCCTCGTCGCCGGTCTGCACGCCGGCGTCGGCTGGCCGGTGCGAACCTTCGCGGGCTGGGCCTGGCTGGCCGCGAACCCGGCGGCGGGCGACGCGCCCGTCGGTTGGGTGGCGGTGGATCCTCTGGATCGACCGGTCGGCGTTCTGGGCAATCTGCGCCTCGATCTGCTCGGACCGGGCGTCCGGCTGAAGGGTGCGACCGGCTTTTCCGTCGTCACCGCCCAGCACGGGCGGGGGGCCGGCACGCGTTTGGTGCGCGCCTTCGTCGCCCAGCCCGGCGTCTTCGCCACCTGGACCTTCAACGCCAATCCGGCCGGGGCGCCGCTTTACGACCGCCTGGGCCTCGCGCCTTGGCCGGAGGCGTCGCACGCGCTGAAGCTGGCCTGGATCGTGGACCCCGTCGCCTGCGCCTTGGGCCGCGCCCTGCGCATGGCGGCGCACGACCGGCGGGTTTCGGACCTGTTGGGCGAGCGCCTACTCAGTCGCCGCCTGGCCCGGACGTGGTCGGCGCCCGTCGCCGACGGGATCGAGCCCGTGATCGACCTGTCCGCTGGCTCGGCCTGGGACGACTATCGCCTCAGACTGGAGCGCGAGCCGCGCCTGCGCCCTGATCGTTCACCCGCCGTCCTGCGCTGGCGCGACGCCGACCCGCAGGCGACCTGGCCCTCCGTGACGCTCGGCGCCTTCGAGGGCGACGATCTGGTGGCGCACGCCCGGGCGCGTCTGGCCAAGGGCAATGCGCTGGAGGTCACGGCGCTGGAGATCCTCGATCTGGACTGGATCGAAGGACGCGCCCCCGTGGTGCCCGCCCTGATGGCGGCCCTGTTCGACCTCGCCCGCGAGCGCGGCGCGGCCAAGCTGCGGCTTCAGGTCGTGTCGGACCGCGTCCGGGCCGCGCTGGGGCCATGGGCCGAGCGGGCGCGGCCCGAGGGCGGCTGGGGTCACTGCAAGCTGAACTGGCGCGACGCGGCGCCCGACCTGCCATGGGATCCCACGCCTTTCGACGGCGATTACGAGGTCTGCCTGCGCCCGCCGCCCGCGGGCGAGCGCCGCCGCGCGGCCTGACGCCTCAGACCCTCGGCCGCGACCTCAGCTCGTCGCGGATTTCCGCCAGCAGCGCCTCGGTCGGCGTCGGTGCGGCCGGCGCGGGATCGGGCTCCGCCGCCTTCTCGCGCCGCAGCTTGTTGATCGCCTTGACCATCAGGAAGATCACCGCCGCAACGATCACGAACTGGATCAGGGTGTTGATGAAGGCGCCGTACTGGATCGCCACCTCCTCGACCGCCTCCGTCGCCGGATCCTCGGGCGCCAGCACCCACTTCAGCTGCGAGAAATCGACCCGCCCCAGCGCCAGCCCGATCGGCGGCATCACCACCTGCTCCACCAGGCTGGTGACGATCTTGCCGAACGCCGCGCCGATGATGACGCCGACTGCCAGATCGACCACGTTGCCGCGGCTGATGAACTCCTTGAACTCGCCGAACAGGCTCATGCCGGGCTTCCTTCCGTCATCAGGTCGAGGTGCAGGAACTGGTTGAACGCCGTGGCCTGATAGCCGCCGAACGCGGACCCGTCGCGGAACCCTCGCGTCCGATACAGGCCCAGAGCCGGCTCGAAGGCCTCGCCCGAGCCGGTTTCCAGACTGACCCGCCCCGCGCCGCGCGCCCGCGCCAGGTCGATCAGGTGATCCAGCATCGCCCGCCCCAACCCCTTGCCCGCCAGATCCGGCAGAACGCGCATCGATTTGAGCTCCACGTCGCCGTCGGGCAGGGCGCGCACCGCGCCCATCACCACGGCGCGTCCGTCCAGCAGACCGATCCTCAGATCGACGTCCGGCGCAGTCAGGCCGGACCGGTCCAGAGCATGCACGCTCTCGGGCGGCGAGAAGCGCCGCATGCCCTCCAGATGAAGGTCGATGAGATCCAGCGTCGACGGGTCGGTGAAATCGGCGGCGACGAAGCGGACGCCGGCCGCATCAGGCATCGCCGGACGCGTTCAGCCGCTCGCGCAGCTCCTTGCCGCTCTTGAAGAAGGGAACCGACTTGGCCGGCACGTCCACGGCCTCGCCCGTTCGTGGATTGCGGCCGGCCCGCGCCGGGCGGTCGCGCACCGAAAAGGCGCCGAAGCCGCGGATCTCCACGCGCCCGCCCTCGGCCAGGGCGTCGGTCATGCCGCCCAGGATGACGTTGACGACGCGCTCGACCTCGCCGTGCGTCAGATGACGGTTTTCGGCCGCCAGCTTCTCGATCAGTTCGGACTTGATCATGCCAGGCCCCCGCCCGTGAATCCCATGTCCGGAACCGGACGGTCGTCCGGCGCCGGCGACACCCTAGACCTCGCGTGGCGGGCGAGAAAAGCCCTGGGGCGCCGAATAACGCGGTGATCGTGGTGAACTTTCGCTTCCGGCCACGAAAAAGGGCGGCGGGATCGCGCCCGCCGCCCCTTCACTTTTTGTGCCCTAACGATCGCGACGCGGTCGCTCGCTGCTTGAGGGCGATTGGCTCGATCAGTCTTTCGAGCCGGCCTTTTCGCGGAGCGCGGCGCCCAGGATGTCGCCCAGCGAGGCGCCCGAGTCCGAAGACCCGAACTGCTCGATGGCTTCCTGCTCGTCCTTCATCTCCAGCGCCTTGATCGACACCGAGATGCGGCGCGAGGCCTTGTCCACGGCGGTGATCATGGCGTCGACGCGGTCGCCGACGGCGAAGCGCTCGGGGCGCTGCTCGTTGCGGTCGCGCGACAGGTCCGACTTGCGGATGAAGGCCGAGACCGGGGCGTCGTCCTCACCGAACTTCACCTCGATGCCGCCGCTCTCGATCGACGAGACGGTGACCGTGACCTGCTGGCCGCGCTTGTAGGTGTCGCCCTCGCCGATCGGATCGCCGCCCAGCTGCTTGATGCCCAGCGAGACGCGTTCCTTCTCGACGTCGACGTCCAGCACCTTGGCCTTGACCATCTCGCCCTTGCGATAGCGCTGGATGGCTTCTTCGCCCGACACGTTCCAGTCCAGATCCGACAGGTGCACCATGCCGTCGATGTCGTTGTCTAGGCCGATGAACAGGCCGAACTCGGTGGCGTTCTTGACCTCGCCCTCGACCGTCGAACCGATCGGGTTGTTGGCCACGAAGGCGTCCCACGGATTGTCCTGGGCCTGCTTGAGGCCCAGCGAGATGCGGCGCTTGGAGGCGTCGACGTCTAGCACGACCACGTCCACTTCCTGCGAGGTGGAGACGATCTTGCCCGGGTGAACGTTCTTCTTGGTCCAGGACATTTCCGAGACGTGCACCAGGCCCTCGACCCCGGCTTCCAGCTCCACGAAGGCGCCGTAGTCGGTGATGTTGGTGATGCGGCCGGTCATCTTGGCGCCGACCGGATACTTGGCTTCCACGCCGTCCCACGGGTCGGCCTGCAGCTGCTTCATGCCCAGGCTGATGCGTTGGGTGTCCGGGTTGATCTTGACGATCTGCACCTTGACGGTGTCGCCGACCGCCAGAACCTGGCTCGGGTGCGAGACGCGCTTCCAGCTCATGTCGGTGACGTGCAGCAGGCCGTCGATGCCGCCCAGATCCACGAAGGCGCCGTAGTCGGTGATGTTCTTGACCACGCCGTCGCGGACTTCGCCTTCCTGCAGCTGACCGACCAGCTCGGTGCGCTGTTCGGCGCGGGCCTCTTCCAGGATGGCGCGGCGCGAGACGACGATATTGCCGCGCGGACGGTCCATCTTCAGGATGGCGAACGGCTGTTCCTTGCCCATCAGCGGGCCGACGTCGCGGACCGGACGGATGTCCACCTGCGAGCCCGGCAGGAAGGCCGAGGCGCCGCCCAGGTCGACGGTGAAGCCGCCCTTCACGCGG
>VYKZ01000143.1_pt1 | contig 15315 bp, 10 predicted proteins | sample 5114421 | NCBI WGS metagenome assembly VYKZ01 (sample SAMN12291788, study PRJNA351875) | freshwater metagenome | isolation source: freshwater lake | place: USA: Michigan, Gull Lake | collected 2013-08-08 | reverse complement strand
CAAACACTTTCGCCGGATCGCCACCCGCTACGACAAGCTGGCCGACAACTTCCTCGCCATGGTCAAACTCGCCTCATGCCGCGTATGGTTGCGCGCTTATGAGTCTACGGCCTAACATATATCAGGAAAATCGGTTTTCTAAATCAGGCGGGTTGGGCTTAACCTCTGGTGAACGGCGAATTCGCCGGTTTGCCAGGAGCCACAACCCATGAATCGCACATCTGTTTCCGTGTTCGCCTTGCTGGCGTTCAGCCTGTCCGCGCCTGCAGCGCTGGCGAGTGCCGAGAAAGCCACCACCGTCACCGATGCGCCCGCGCGCTCGGCTGCGATGTCCAACCAGGATTGGTGGCCCGAGCGGCTCGACTTGTCGCCGCTGCGCCAGCATGCTGCGGAGTCGAACCCGATGGGCGACGATTTCGACTACGCCAAGGAATTCCAGACGCTGGACATCGCTGCGGTGAAGAAGGACATCGAGGCGCTGATGACCACCTCGCAGGATTGGTGGCCGGCCGATTACGGCCATTACGGTCCGTTCTTCATCCGCATGGCCTGGCACAGCGCGGGCACCTATCGCGTCACCGATGGCCGCGGCGGTGCGGGCGGTGGCCAGCAGCGCTTCGAGCCGCTCAACAGCTGGCCCGACAACGTCAACCTCGATCGCGCGCGCCGTCTGCTGTGGCCGATCAAGCAGAAGTACGGCCGCAAGCTGAGCTGGGCCGACCTCATGGTACTCACCGGCAACGTCGCGCTCGAATCCATGGGCTTCAAGACCTTCGGCTTCGCCGGTGGCCGCACCGACGACTGGGAGGCCGACAAGGTCTATTGGGGCCGCGAGAAGAAGTTCCTCGCCGCCGATCGCTATCACGGCGACCGCCAGCTGGAAAAGCCGCTCGCGGCCGTCCAGATGGGCCTGATCTACGTCAACCCCGAGGGTCCGAACGGCAACCCCGATCCGCTGGCAGCCGCGCGTGACATCCGCGAGACCTTCGGCCGCATGGCGATGAACGACGAGGAAACCGTGGCACTGATCGCGGGCGGCCATACCTTCGGCAAGGCGCATGGCGCGCACAAGCCCGACGATTGCATGGGCGCCGATCCGGCAGGTTCCGCGACCGAACAGCAGGGCATCGGCTGGGTCAACAAGTGCGGCACCGGCAAGGGCGCGGACACCATCACCAGCGGCCTGGAAGGCGCCTGGTCGGTCAACCCGATCGCCTGGACCAGCCAGTATTTCGACAATCTGTACGCGTTCGACTGGGTCCAGACCCGCAGCCCTGCCGGCGCGATCCAGTGGATCCCCAGCGACAAGAACGCCGCCAATCTGGTCCCCGATGCGCATGACAAGACCAAGCGCCACGCGCCGATCATGTTCACCACCGACCTGTCGATGAAGATGGATCCGGGCTATCGCAAGGTGTCCGAACGCTTCCACAAGGATCCGGACGCGTTTGCCGATGCCTTTGCTCGCGCCTGGTTCAAGCTGACCCATCGCGACATGGGCCCGCGCACCCGCTATCTGGGCGCAGACGCACCCAAGGTCGACCTGATCTGGCAGGATCCTGTGCCGGCGGTGACGCACCCGCTGGTCGATGCGAACGATGTCGCATCGCTCAAGTCGCAGCTTCTCGCCAGCGGCCTGACCGGGCCCGAGCTGATCCGTACTGCATGGGCGGCTGCCGCAAGCTACCGCGACACCGACATGCGCGGCGGCACCAATGGCGGACGCGTGCGACTGGCCCCGCAAAAGGACTGGGCGGTCAACAATCCGGCCGAGATCACCCGCGTGGTGAGCAAGCTGGAGGCGGTGCAGGCATCGTTCAACAAGGCGCAGAAGGGCGGCAAGATGATCTCGCTCGCCGATCTGATAGTGCTGGGCGGCAATGCGGCGATCGAACAGGCCGCAGCCAAGGCCGGGCACAGCCTGACTGTGCCGTTCACCCCGGGTCGTGGCGATGCCACCCAGGCGCAGACCGATGTCAGCTCGTTCGCATCGCTCGAGCCCACTGCCGATGGCTTCCGCAACTATTACAGTGCGGCCAGCGAGATGGCGCCGGTGGACATGCTGATCGACCGGGCCAACCTGCTCAGCCTGACGGTGCCCGAAATGACGGTGCTGGTCGGCGGACTGCGCGCGCTGGATGCCAACACCGGCGGCGCCAAGCATGGCGTGTTCACCACCACGCCGGGGCAGCTCAACAATGCATTCTTCGTCAACCTGCTCGACATGGGCAATAAGTGGTCGAAGTCGGCGAGCAATCCGGGCCTGTATGAAGGCCGCGACATCAAGTCGGGCCAGGTCAAGTGGACCGCAACCCCGGTCGACCTGGTGTTCGGATCGAACTCCGAGCTGCGCGCGGTGGCGGAAGTCTATGCTGCTAGCGATGGCGAGCAGAAGTTCGCGCAGGACTTCGCCGCAGCCTGGACCAAGGTGATGAACCTCGGCCTGATGTAAGGCCTGATGACCTGACACGAAGCGGCGGCGCAGGGGCAACCCCGCGCCGCCGTTTTCATGTCCCGGTCAGAAGATGCCGAGGAACTTCTTGTCGTCCTTCTTGCCGCTGGTCGCCTTCTTGCCATTGCCGACATCGTCGCGCGGCTTGCCCTTGGTGGTGCGCTGGCCGGCGGCGCGTGCGCCCTGCAGCACCGGACCGCAGGCGGCCGACTTGGCATCGCCCACATCGACGAACGCCAGCAGCGCGGCAGGCGGAGCGGCGAGCACCGCCAGCCCCAGGCCCACGCCTGCGCGGCCCAGCAGTTCGGGGCTTATCACGTTGAGCTTGGCGGCCGAGAAATAGCCGCCGATCTGCACCGGCGACTGGCCCGACACGAGGCTGAACTTCTTGCCATCGGCGCGGAAGGCCATGTCCATCTGTTCAGTGGCAAAGCTGAATCCGCCGCGCCCGGTGATCACGTTCTTGGTGGTGTCGATCAGGATCGGGTCCGCCGCCGCCGCGCCGTTGCGCACGGTAAACGCGACCAGCCCGCAGTTGATCTGCACCGGGTCCTTCAGCTTGTCTTCGAACATCTTCTGCACGAAGGTGCCGAAATCGAGCTCTGCCAGCTGGACGTTGCGCGTCCAGAAGGTTCCCTTGGGGATGACGAACGCCATCCGGCCCGATGCGCTGCCGAGCGAATCGTGCAGCGCGTCGCCATCGCCGGTCAGCTGGATGCGGCCCTTGACCGTGCCGGTGGTACCTGCCTCCGCCACCCCGAACCCGCTGAGAAGCTGCGCCATCGGGGTCGAGGCCAGGCGGATGTCATATTGCGTGCGCGCCGGGCGGCGGCGCCAGTCGATGGCGATATCGGACTCAAGCTTGCCCCGCGCCATGGTCAGCACCAATGGCGACAGCTTGAGCATGCCATCGTCGAGATCGACGGTGACCGAGATGTCGCTGATCGGAATGCTGTCCGACCGCAGCCTGGCAGCGGTGTAACGCACATCGGCGTCGAACACGCGCAGCCCTTCGGCGCGAAGGCTGGCATTGGGCAACAGACGGGCAGGGGCCGCACCGCTTTCCGCAGCCGCCGCCTGGACCCCGCGCGCCGCGACGACATCGGGATTGTAGCCGATAAAGGGTGAGACATCGATGATGTCGAGTGTCTTTGTCGCCAGCGTCGCATCGACATGCACCCGCTCGCCCGCCATGTTGACGGTGAATTTGCCCGCGATGTCGCTGTCGCCGAACGTGCCCTTCAGGCCGGTGAAGCGATATTCGCGGTCGTTCTTCACCAGCGTGGCATTGAGCTTGTAGGTCCGCGTGCGCGGGATGACGACGCCGATGATCCCCAGCAGCTCGGCGGCATTGCGGCCCCGCGCCCTGGTGGCCAGCGGCACGCCTTCGATATCGGCGAGGCTGGGCAGAGTGCCCGAGACATCGATGATGTTGTTGGCGGCGCGCGCCTGCAGCTCAAGCTTGTTCTGGCCGCGCTGTACCGTGGCATCGGGGGTCAGCAGCGCGCCCTTGAGTGTGAAGGGGGTCGAGCGCAACGTGCCGTCGCCGGTGAACCGCACCGCCTCGCCGATCCTGGCATCGTTCGACACCACCGACGCGAAGTCGAGATCGGTCAGCAGCTGGAGCACGGGGTCGCGGTATCGCACCTTGGTATCGCGCAGCGAAGCCCGGTCGATCGTCGGCAACTCCAGCGGCTTGGCATCGCCTTTGCTGTCGAAGGTCCAGGTGTTGGCGGTGCGCCCGGCATTCCATTCCAGGTCGACCGCGCCGTCGGTCAGGTCCAGCCAGTACAACCGCCAGTTGCCCAGCAGCAGCGGCAGCGGAGCGATCCGGGTGTCGATCCTTCGCGCGGTGAACAGATAGGGGCGCGTCGCCCATTCCGGGTTCGATACCGTCAGCCCTTCGGCGAGGAACTTGATCCTGAACGGCGCGAAATAGAGCTGGAAGTCCCCCTTCACCGCCACCTCGCGCTCGGTCAGCGATGAGGCGATGCCTTCGACCGGGCCCTTGAGAAAACGTCCCTTGGTGATGAAAAGGATCAGCCAGATGGCAAACAATGTGCCCAGCACACCGATCGCGACATTGCGCGCGATACGCAGACGGCGCTTGCGGCGTTCGGCCAAGTCGGGCTCTGCCTGTGGGGTCAGGTCGGGAGTGTCGGTAGAGGGCGGGGCATCGTGCGGTATCGGGTTCATATTTGCGCCTAGCACGATTGGCCCGAGCCTCTGCCCTTTTTTCCGCAGCGGGAAAGGGGCGCAACTGCGGACGCCGGAAAAAGCTATCTATAGCCAACACACGAGCGGCCACATCGTTGCCCTCAGCAGCGATTTGCCGGTTAGCCTTCATGGGCTCAGCGTTTGGCGGGCTGCGCGCACTCCGGTAGCGGCAGGAGGTTAGCGAGGCCCGAAAAAGTCTTTCTTCAGCCGCGCGCGTTCAATATCATACCATTTGGGCAACTTGTTGATGAGGGTCTTGCTGACACCGTCGTCGGTCATGATATAGGGTCGATCGACATAGTTGAGCTTTTCTTCGTAGAATTTCATGCAGTATCTATAGATGCTGTTCTTGTCGATCGGGTTCTTGCTGAACAGGAACTGGTCCGCGATGACTTCGGATGAGTCGCTTTTGCTCATGTCGATCCAGAAGATCGGGTAGGGCAGACCGCCCAGAACGCCTTGCAGAATTTCTGAGCCGTCATAGTTGATATTGACATTGGATAGCGAACCGCCGTCGCCGGACAGTTCCGACAGGACGTAGAGGAACACCGCATCAATGCTTAGAACGAATTTTCTGGGTGTTGCTTTTTTGGTCAGTCGAAACCCGATATCGATCGCAGGGCCGATGAAATCGATCTCGACGCCGTTTTTGACCGGGTTGCTTTCAAAGCCGTCCAGGATGTCCAGCAACTGGGCTGGAGAGGTTCCGAACTGATCTGCTTTTTGCGAACGGGTGGCGGCTTCCGCGCCTGTTGCTTTTTCCAGCTTGGCATTGTGCTCGGGCCCAGAGCCATTGCTATCCTGGCCCGAAAATCCTGAAAACTGGACGCCAACTAAAACCTTGTTCTGGATCGGGAATTCACCGACCCAGGCGGTCGACTTGATCGAAATCTAGGGATTTTTGAGATCCTTTTCGAACCTTTTGTAGAGCTCCTGGATCGCATTGATCCAGATGTCGATGCACTCTTTTGCCTGATGACGATTGGCTACGTATTTGCGGTAAACCAGTTCGTCGCCGATCGTTTTCCAAAGGATAGGCTTGGTGCCCAGCCTTTTTTCAACCAGCGTCGCATCCTTGAGGCTCAGCAGATGCGCCTTGCGTTCGCTCCATTTCTTGTCGAAGCAATGTCCCAGACTGGTAAAAAAGAACTGCAGTGTCGTTGCCCACTCCTGCGTGTCAGGATGATGGACATTTCTCTTTCGCTGTTTGCGTTTTTTCTGCTTTAGGGCGGTTGATCCGACTAGGTCTGCACTCAGAAACAGTATCTGTTTGGGTTCGGCAAAGCGCACGAACTTCTGTTCATAGTCATCATCTGTGATCGACATGCAAACGCCCCCGTTGCTTCGGAAGCAGTTACGCTGTCAAAGATAAGGTATGTCAATACGCATTGTGATTATTTGTCCTTCATCACCCAGACGCCGTCCCACGCCTGTGTCGGCGGGTTGGCCTGCATCGCGTGGCAGCGATCGACATAGGTTCGCGACAGGCCGTCGCCCGGGTTCAGCGACAGGCATTTCTCGAAGCGGGCGATCGCCTCGTCCCAGCGGGCGGCGCGATAGGCGATCATGCCGTCCTCGAAATGGCCCAGAACGTCGCGCATCGCGGGAAACGACTGCGCGTCGTGATAGTCGAGCAGTTCGAAGACGCGCACCGGTGCGGTCTTGCCCTTGACCACCACCAGATCGATATCGCGCATCCTGTAGGTGCCGTTGAACTTGGCAACGGTGGTCTCGCTCGCCAGGATGCGGGCCGAATAGGCCTTGCATGCGCTTTCCAGCCGGCTGGCGAGGTTCACGCCATCGCCGATCACGGTGTAGTCCATGCGCTTGGGGCTGCCAATATTGCCCGAAACGATGTTGTCGGTGTGGATGCCCACGCCCATGTCGACGGTCTTCAACCCCTTGTCGCGGCGCTGCGCGTTCCATTCCCACAAGGTGCGGATCATGTTTATGGCTGCGCGCGCGGCGCGATCGGGATCGTCGTCGTGCGGCATCGGCAGGCCGAAGCAGGCCATGATCGCATCGCCGATGAACTTGTCGAGCATGCCACCCTGAGCGGTGATGCAGTCGACCATCAGGCTGAAATACTCGTTGAGGAACGACACCGTCCCTTGCGCGCCATATTCCTCGGTGATGGTGGTGAAGCCGCGGACATCGGTGAACATGATCGTCGCTTCGGCACTGACCCCGCCCAGAAGGTCGAGCGCATCGCCATCCATCATCTGCGCGGCGATCACCGGGTCCATATAGCGCGACATCGTCGATTTCATGCGCTTTTCGCTGCTGATGTCCTCGACCATCAGCATCGATCCCAGCTTGCTGTCGTCGCTTTCGGACACCAAGGGCATGATCGTGAGGTTGACCGACTTGTGCACGCCCGACAGCGCGACATCGGCATCGGGGAAGATGTCGCTGATGCGCTCCTCCTTCACCTTCTCGATCCGCTCGATGATCCAGCCACCGGTCTCGCCGAGCAGATCGGAAAGCAGCTGGCCCTGGACCTCTGCCGCCTTGCACGCCCATATCCGCTCGATCGCCTGGTTGCAGGTGATCACCTTGCCCAGGGGATCGAGCGTGATCACCCCGTTGGACATGCTTTGCAGCACCGACTCGTTGTAGAGCTTCATCCGCTGGACGTCGTCGAACAGCTTGGAGTTCTCGAGCGCGATCGCGATCTGCCCGGTGAAGGTCTTGAGCTGCTGCTCGTCCTTTTCGGTGAACGCGCCGGTCTTCTTGTTGAGCACCTGGGTGACGCCGATAACCTCGCCCTGCTTGTTGATGATCGGCACGCACAGGATGCAGCGGGTGAAGAAGCCGGTCTGCCGATCGAAGCTGGGGTTGAAGCGCAGATCGGCATAAGCGTGCGGGATGTTGAGGCTCTGCCCGCTGGTGAACACCGTGCCGGCAATGCCCGCGCTTGACGGGAAACGGATCTCGTTGACCTTGCCGCCGGCCGAAAACATCGAAAACAGGGTATCGGTGGCCTTGTCGTGAATGAAGATCGTCGCACGTTCGGCCTCGAACATCCGCACCGTTTCAGCCACCACCCGCTGCAGCAGCCGGGTGAGATCGACTTCCGAGCTTATCTCGGAAATCATCGAGAGAAACGCGAGCTCCTTGGCGCGGACCTGCTCGATCTCCTCGATCGATTGCAGGCTCTGCAGGAACACCGTCGCCTGGCTGGTCATCTCCTCGAGCAGCGAGACGTCCTCGGCGGTGAAGTCGCCCTCGTGCTTGTTGATGTTCTGCATCACCCCGATGATCTGGCCCAGCGGGGTGCGGACGGGAACGCACACGATGTTGCGCGTCCTGTAGCCGGTGCGCTGGTCGACCGTGCTGTTGAAGCGCGGATCGGCGTAGGCGTCCTCGACCATCAGCGATTTCCCGGTCTGGAAGACCTCGCCCGCGATGCCCGATGTGTTGAGGATGCGGATTTCCTGGCTCTGGCTTCCTTGCGCAAACCGTGAATACAGCTCGCCGGTCTTGGGATCGTTAAGGAACAATGTGCCGCGATCGCAATTGAGCTCGCGCGAGGTGAGTTCGACCAGCATGGCGAGCACGCCATCGATCTGCGTCATCGTCGCGCATTTGCGGGTGACCTCGAGCAGCACCTCGGTGCGGCGCAAGGCGGCGGCACGCTGGTCTTCGGTCATCGGGCGGGCAAGGGTATCGGCTATGGGGGGTGTCATGTCGCGGTCTGTCCCGTGTGTGCGACCACGTGTTCATCCAATCTTTCGCGCAGCGCCTGGATCTGCTGCTGCAGGGCCAGGCGCTCGCGGGCATGTTCGGCTTCCATCGTCATCCGCGCCTGATCGGATGCGGCGCGTTCGCCGTCCAGCGTCAGCCGCAGGGCATCGATGCTCGCCCTGAGCTGGGCGATCTCGGCCTGCGCACCTGCGCGGTCGGCCTGCAGCGCGCGGTCGTGCGCCTGTTGCTGCATCTCCATCTGATCGCGCATCTGCTGGATCGTGACGGTCAGGTCCGCGATCCGCGCGGCCTCTTCGGACTGGACGCGGGTGACACGCCGGTCGGCCTCGACCGCTGCCGCCTCGAGCGACTGGCGCAGGCCATCGATCGTCGCCTGCAAATGCAGGTTGGCCGCGCGCATGTCGGAAAGCGCGTCAGGTGCAGTTTGGGCAAGTGTCATGTCGCAGTCGATCGTCCCCGCTGCCTGTGGTCCTATCGGTAACGGCGCAAGTCAAGCGCGGTTAACAGACCATTTGCCATATTTGGGACAATAGGCTGTGACAGCGGACACCGGCCTGAACATTTGTCCAGCCGATCGCCGCGCCGATGTTCATCCGTCTAGTTTCAACGCCTTGCGCAGTTCGGCATTGATCCGGCTCTGCCAGCCGGGCCCGGTGGCGCGAAAGCCCTCGAGCACTAGTTCGTCCAGTCTGAGCGTGACCTGCTTTTTGGGTGAAGGGGTCCGGGGACGTCCCGGCTTCATGTAGGTGCCGGTTTCTTCGCGAATGACTACTCCGCCGATCGATATTCTGGCGCTGTCGAAATGTTCTTGCTTCCATTCTGGGGCGTCATCAGGATCGACCCACGGTTCGTCCAAACCGCTCTTTTTCTCGCTCATTTGCTTTCCTCAAAGAAATGACCCGCCGGGTATCGTTGCGCAAAGTCCAAGTTAGAACGACGAGACGCTCATCCAAAAAGCCAAAGGTATTAAAGCGGGTTTCGCCATAATCTTGGCGATTGTCTTCGATGGTCGCTTCGACACCGTCAAACAGCTCTTCCGCGCGCGCGAAGTCCAATCCGCGTTTTTCGAGCGTCAGCAAACGCTTCTGCTCGTCAAATGTGATCTGCATTGTGCATGCTTTCTCTTCCAAGGCGACTATTGGAACAGAACAGGGCACCGATCTAGACCCACTAAGATTTTCGATATTTTGTAGCTACAAAAACCCCGTCCGTCAACCTACCCCGCCGCGAGCAGGTCCACCGCGCCGCCGAGATCGACCGAGACCAGGCGGCTAACCCCCTGTTCGATCATGGTCACGCCGAACAGGCGATGCATGCGGCTCATCGTCACGGCGTTGTGGGTGACGATGAGGTAGCGGGTGTCGGTGACCCGGGCCATGTGATCGAGCAGGTCGCAGAAGCGGTCGATATTGGCGTCGTCGAGCGGTGCATCGACCTCGTCGAGCACGCAGATCGGTGCGGGGTTGGTCAGGAACAGCCCGAAGATCAGCGCAACCGCGGTCAGCGCCTGTTCGCCGCCCGAGAGCAATGTGAGCGAGGACAGGCGCTTGCCCGGCGGCTGTGCCATGATCTCGAGCCCCGCCTCGAGCGGATCATCGCTGTCGATCATTTCCAGATGCGCCTTGCCGCCGTTGAACAGCCGGGCAAACAGATCGCGGAAATGGCCGTCAACCGCGGCAAATGCCGCCAGCAGGCGCTGGCGCCCTTCGCGGTTGAGCGCGCCGATCGATCCGCGCAGCCGCCCGATCGCCTCGACCAGCTCGTCATGCTCCGAGCGGATCGTGGCCATTTCGGTTTCCAGCGTGGCGAGTTCGTCGGCGGCGATGAGGTTGACCGCGCCCAGCCGTTCGCGCGCCTGGGTCAGCCGCTCGTGCTCGGCGGCCTCGCTATCGGCTCCGGCGATGCCCTCGGGGTCGAAGCCGAAGCGTTCGGGCAGCACCGGGGGCGGGCACTGGAAGCGCTCACCGCAGCCCTGGGCAAGCTCGATCCGCCGCTGGTCCTGGTGCTCGGCGCGCGCCGTCGCGCCGGCGCGCTCTTCACGCGCCAGCGCCAGCGTCTCGGCGGCGGCCGCGGCGTTCCGCTCGGCTTGCACCAGCGTCGTTTCTGCCTTGGCTGCATCGCTTTCGGCCTGCGCCTGGGCCGAGCGCGCGTCGTGCGCCGATTGTTCGAGCGCGGCGATCTGCGCGGTCAGCGCTGCGGGTTTGTCGGCGATCGCCTCGCGCTCGCCTGCCAGTTCTGCGGCACGCAGCTGCATGTCGCGCAAACGCTGCGCCGCCTCGCCCGAGCGGCCCTGCCAGCCCTTGATCTCCGCGCGGACCGTGGCGCGGCGTTCGCGCAGCGCGGCCAGCGCCTGTCCTTGAGCGGCGAGCGCGGCATGCGCCGAGCGCAGCGCGTTCTGCGCGGCCTGGGTGCGTTCGGCAAGCAGGGTGACCTGCTCGCGCTGGGCCCCGCCATCGGGAAGCGACGCGCGTGCTGCCTGTGCTGCTACGCGCTCCGCCTCTGCAGCGGCGGTATCCTGCGCCAGCCGCTCGATGCGCTCGGCCAGATCGTCGCGGCGCTCGCCATCACGGGTCAGCGCGTGTTCGGCCTGGTCGCGGTCGCGCAGCGCCTGGCGTTCTGCGACTTCGGCGGCATTGAGCGCGGCGGTCCCCGCAGCGATCCGCGCCTGCACCTCGGCCAGCCGCTGCTGGCTCTCGCCGAGCATCGCCTCGGCAGCGTCCAGCCGCGCCGCAAGTGTAGGCCTTGCGGCTTCGAGCTCGCTCAGCCGGGTGCGGCGTTCGAGCCTTTCCGCCGCGCCCGCGCCATCGCCCGAGGACACGAAACCGTCCCAGCGCCGCATCCGGCCATCACGGGTGACCAGCCGCATCCCGGGGGCGAGCGCCTCGCCGTCATCGGTGTCGGCGACCAGGATCATCGCCAGCCGGGCGCGCAGCGCATCGGGCGCGCGGACATGATCAGCCAGCCGGACGGTAGCCTCCGGCGCCGTGATTATAACCGGCTCGCTGGCGCTTCCGGTCCAGAAATGGCCGTCACCCTGCGCCGCGCCGATCACCGCCCCCAGATCCTCTCCCAGCGCTGCCGCCAGTGCTTTCTCAAAGCCCTTGTCTGCCTGAACCTGATCGAGCGCGCGGTCGCCTTTGCCGGAGCGTTTGGCCAGATCGCGCGTCAGCGCCTCGATCTCGCGCGCCATTGCGTTGGTCTCTGCGCGCAGCGTGGCAAGATCGGACTGCGCGGCATCGCGCGCCGCCACCAGCGCATCGCGCCCGGATTGCGCGTCGGCCAGCGTTCTGGATGCCGCCTCGCGATCGGCCGAGGTGCGGGCGCAGTCGGCCAGCGCCTCATCGCGCAGCCGTGCCAGCGCGGCGGCATCGCCCAGACCACTCAGCTGGGCGCGGGTCCGCTCGAGCTCTTCGCGCGCGCGGAGCTCGCGCGTGCGTGCGGTGGCAAGCGCGGCATCGGCGACCTTGATATCGGCATCGGCGCGGGCAAGTTCGGCGCGTGCTTCGGCAAGCGCGACTTCCGCCTCGCGCACCGCGCGCTCGGCGCCATCCTGCGCCTGGGTCAGCGCCGGGCCGCGCGCGTCTTCGGCGGCAAGATCGGACTGCACCCGCGTGTTTTCCGCCTCGAGCCGCTCCAGCGCGGCGGTGGCATCGTGGGTCAATCGGTCTTCGCGCGCGCTGTCCTCGGCGATCCGCGCCTGCTGGCGGTCGAGATCGGCCAGACGCTGCGCCGCGGCGTCGCGCTCGGCGGTCAGGGTGGCGACCCGGTGCGCGAGCGACTGGCTCGCCTCGCGCGCGGTCTGCAGCGCCATCCGCGCGGTTGCCACCGCTTCGATCGTCGTGCGCTGCCGGGTCTGCGCCTCATCCTGTGCATTCTGCGCCGCGACGACGCGCGCCTCTGCAGCCCCTGCTTCTTCGCGCGCCTGCTTTGCCGCATCGGCTGCCGTGCGCCAGCGCGCGAACAGCGCGCGCGCCTCGGCCAGTGCGATCTCGCGGCTGAGCGCGCGATAGCGCTCGGCGGCACGCGCCTGCTTGGTCAGCGTCGCGGCGCGCGCTTCCATGTCGCCCAGCACCTGCAGCAGCCGTTCGAGGTTCGCCTCGGTTGCACGCAGTTTCTGCTCGGCATCCTTGCGGCGGACGTGAAGGCCTGCGATCCCGGCGGCTTCCTCGAGCATCTGGCGGCGTTCGGAGGGCCGCGCGGAAATGACCGCGGCGATCCGCCCCTGGCTGACCAGAGCGGGGCTGTGCGCGCCGGTGGCAGCATCGGCGAACAGCAGGGCGACGTCCTTGGCACGCACGTCGCGGCCATTGGCGCGATAGGCGCTGCCCGCGCCGCGCTCGATCCGGCGGACGACTTCCAGCTCGCCATCCTCGACCGAGACCGCCGCCAGCACCGGCTGGCTGACCTCGGTGAGCAGCGAGACTTCGGCGAAGTTGCGCGAGGGGCGGGTCGCGGTGCCGGCAAAGATCACGTCTTCCATCCCGCCGCCGCGCATCGACTTGGCCGAGCTTTCGCCCATCACCCAGCGGATCGCCTCGAGCAGGTTGGACTTGCCACAGCCATTGGGGCCGACGATGCCGGTGAGCCCGGGTTCGATGCGCAGTTCGGCAGGCTCGACGAAGCTCTTGAACCCGCTGAGCTTCAGTCGCTTGAACCGCATCTGCGCGGTGAAGGCGGGGGTATTGAAGGCGGGGGCGCTGATCGGCGCGCCGGGCGTTTCCGCCCGGTCGTCACCTGTCTCGATCAGCCCCCCCTGGTTCAGCTTAACGTGCTCCCATCGCCTGGATCTCGGTTTCCAGCGCCGGCCAGCCGGTGAACTCCACCTGGCGTCCGTTGAGGAAGAAGGTCGGCGTGCCTTGGATCTTGTCCTCGCGGGTTGCCTTGCCGGTGGCGTCGGCCAATGCGCGCGCGGCGTCGATATCGGTCAGGCACTGGTTCGACTGATCGCGCGAGATGCCGCGCTGCGCGAAGAAGTCGGTCAGTCCCGTGCCCTCGGCCAGCGCGACATAACGCTGGTTGTCGGGGAGCGCGAGCACCTGGTCGAAGCGCTGCTGGCCCATCGCCTGCGCCTTGGTGAAGATGTCGGCCTGGTTGGCGAGCACCTGCTCGGTCAGCGCGAAATAGCTTTCCTGCGGGCCGCAGCGGGTCAGCATCGATGCGGTGAGATCGAGCGGCTCGCGCACGAAGTTGCGCAGTTCGAAGCTCACCCGGCCGCTGGCGACATATTTGTCGCGGATGGTGGCGAAGGCGGTTTCGGCGAAATCGGCGCAATGGCTGCAGGTGAGCGAGGCATATTCGACCAGCTTGATCGGAGCTTCAGGGTTGCCCAGCACGAAATAGCCGTCGGCCGTCTTGGTGACGGTCTCGGACCAGTTTTTGCCCGCAGGCGCGGGGATCGCCGCGATCGGCTCACCCTTGGTGGCACCCTCGGCGGTGGTATCGGCCTCACCACCGCATGCGGCGAGCGACAGCATCAGGGGCAGGGCAATCAGGCTGGCAATGCGCTTCATAGGGGTGTCATCCTCGCAATTATAAACTTCTCTCGACAGGCAACCTCAAAATCCTCCCCTGCAAGGGGAGGGGGACCATCCGCAGGATGGGGGAGGGGTGAAGCCCTCTCGCCAGTGCGGACACCCCTCCGTCAGCGCTTTGCGCTGCCACCTCCCCTTGCAGGGGAGGATTTTTTGGGTCGTCTGTTCATCAATCTTGCCGCTTTAGCGGCTGGCCAGCAGCGGTTCCAGACTTTTCCAGTCGTAGACATTGGCCAGCAGCTTGCCGCCCAGCGTGAAGCTGGGGGTGCCCTGCACCTTGACCGTGTCGGTGGCGAACTTGGTCATCGCCAGCACCTTGTTCTGTTCGGTCTTGTTGGCCAGGCACGCATTGATCTGCGCATCGGTGGCGAGCGGCGCGTGGCGGCGAAGCTCGTCGTACAGGCCAAGATCGCTGGCGATCCGCTGCAGCCGCGCGTTGGTATCGCCCTGATACCATGCCGCCTGGCCCTCGCGGCCCATGCTGCCCGCCTTGCCCAGCCAGGTCTTCTGGCTGGCGAGCAGGCCCTTGTGCCGCCGGAAGAAGCTGCGCGGCTCGCCGCAGCGCGCCAGCAGCGCGACCGTCAGGTCGACAGGATCGCGGATGAAGTTGCGCACCTCCAGGCTGGTCTTGCCGGTGGCGATGAAACCCTCGGCCAGCGCAGGGTTGGATTCCTGCTCGAATGCCGCGCAATGCGGGCAGGTGTAGCTCATATATTCGATGATCTTCTGCGGCGCGGCGGTGTTGCCGCGGACATGGCCGCCGACATCCGATTGGCTGACCTTGTCGGTCCAGGCGGTGGCGGCGCTTTGCGCGGTCCCTGCCACGGGTAGCAGCGCGGCCGAAGCGGCGGTCAAGGCAAATGCGGTCAGGGCGATCAGGGGGCGCAGGGGCGCTTTCATCAATGGACCTCGTCAGATGGTGGCGGCGCAAACAGGCGCACGGGTTTGAGATTGTCGCTTTTCAGCTTAACCGGGGCTGCACGCGCCGCCTCGGCCGCGGCCTCGCGCGCTTCCTTGTCGGCCATCGAGCGTGCGAGCGATTCGAGAACGGTCTGCAGTTCCGGGTCGCCAATCGGCTTGAGGCCATCGGCCGGCGCGATAGACATCGGCTTGAGCGACGGCGGCGCTGCGGGCCTCGGCTCGGGGCGCAGCGGGCGACTGAGCGCGCCGTGCCGGTATTTCACCCGCGCCACGGCCTCATAGCCGAAGAAGCGGTTCACCCGCGCAATGATCTCGGGCTCGGCATGCTGCATGAAGATCGCGGTCGCGCTGGTGACCACCAGATTGAGCGTGCCCTGCGCCTTCTGGCCGCGCGGAAAGGCGATCGATTCGGGGCTGGCCATCGCGGCATAGCGCGGCCCGGCTATCTCGGCCCAGCGGCTGACCAGCGAGCTCTGCACGAAACCG
>VYKZ01000140.1_pt1 | contig 15405 bp, 17 predicted proteins | sample 5114421 | NCBI WGS metagenome assembly VYKZ01 (sample SAMN12291788, study PRJNA351875) | freshwater metagenome | isolation source: freshwater lake | place: USA: Michigan, Gull Lake | collected 2013-08-08 | reverse complement strand
CTGATCCGCGCGATCGCCGAACCCGAGCCGACAACCCAGCCTGCGATCTTCACCGCACGCCAGGAGGCCGAGGACGCCGCCGACGCGATCGACAGCGAGGCTGTGATCGTGGCGGTGCTGCGCGATATGCTCGCCGAGGCCAGCGCCTCCACCCAACCCGACGCACTGCTCTATCAGGATTTCTCGGTGCGCTGCCGGATGCAGCGACTGGTGCGCGCGCCGCTCGATCTGGAAGGCTTCCGCCAGCGGCTGGCGCTGGCACGCGGCGGGGTGTTCGATCCTGCCGACCCCGCCTGGGCACCCGCGATCGATGCCGCAGCCCGTCTGCCACAGGACATGTACGCCCCCTTCCTGCTGATCGCGCGCGCCGCGATGGAAGGCCAGCCCTGCCCCGACGATTCCGCCCTGGGCCGCGCCTATGGCACCAGCTCGCCGGGGCGCATCCGGCGGCTGATCGATTACATGGAAAAGCAGGGCGTCATCGTCGTGCGCGCCGATTTCGGCGGGCGGCGATCGGTGGGGATACCGGAGCTCGGGCTGAGCACCGGAGTGGAATAGGCTTACCGGTCGCCCTCACCCTTCCCACACCGCTTCGCGGTGCGGGCCCCTTCCCTCTCCCGGTGGGAGAGGGAGGGAGGCGCGAAGCGCCGGAAGGGTGAGGGTGACCAGCCTGCGTCCTAGAACTCGGTCGCCTCGAACCGCACCGGCTCGCCGATCGCGCTCTCGGCCAGCGTGTCTTCCCACATCACCCGGTTGCCACGGATGATCGTGCCGATCGGCTTGCCGGTCAGCTCCATGCCGGTGAACGGGCTCCAGCCGCAGCGCGACTGCAGCCAGTCCTCGGTTACCGTCCACTGTTTCTTGAGATCGACGATGGTGAGATCGGCATCATAGCCCGCCGCGATCCGACCCTTGCCGACCAGCCCGAAGATGCGCTGCGCGCCCGCCGACGTCAGATCGATCAGCCGCTGCATCGACAGCCGCCCATGGTGCATGTGATCGAGCAGCAGCGGCAGCAAAGTCTGCACCCCGGGCATTCCGCTGGGCGTATCAGGATAGGTCTTGGCCTTTTCCTCGATGGTGTGCGGGGCGTGGTCCGATCCGATGACATCGGGCACGCCCTGCGCCAGCCAGTGCCACAGCCCGTCGCGGTGCGCGCCGCTGCGGATCGGCGGGTTCATCTGCGCATAGGTGCCGAGCCGCGGATAGGCCTCTTCGCCGGCAAGCGTCAGGTGCTGCGGGGTCAGCTCGCAGGTGGCGATGTCCTTGTGCTGCGCGATCAGCTCGAGCTCTGCCGGGGTGGTGATGTGCAGGATATGGATCCGCCGCTTGGCCGCGCGCGCCAGCCCCAGGATGCGCTTTGTTGCCAGCATCGCGCTTTCGTCGTCGCGCCAAACCGGGTGCGACGAGGGATCGCCGGTGACGCGGTAACCAGAGCGCTCGTTCATCCGGAACTCATCCTCGGCATGGATCGCGACGCGGCGCTTGCCGCTGGCGAGCACGCGCGCAAGCGCCCCATCGTCCGCGACCAGCAGATCGCCGGTCGAGGCACCCATGAAAATCTTGACCCCCGCCGTGCCGGGGATCCGCTCCAGCTCGGCGAGCATCGGAGTGTTGGCGCTGGTTGCACCGACATAGAACGCATGGTCGCACCACATCCGGTGGTGCGCGCGCGCCAGCTTGTCGGCAACCCGTTCGGCGGTATCGGTGTTGGGCTTGGTGTTGGGCATCTCGAACACCGCCGTGACCCCGCCCATGACGGCGGCGCGGCTGCCTGATTCGAGGTCTTCCTTATGCTCGAGCCCCGGCTCGCGGAAATGGACCTGGCTGTCGATCACCCCGGGCAGCACGTGCAGGCCGGTGCAGTCGATGACCTCGCCCGCATCGGCAGCGAACGCCCCGATCGCGGCGATCTTGCCCCCGATGACGCCGATATCCGCCGCCACCGGGCCACCCGGCAGGTACACCGTGCCGTTCTTGATGATAAGGTCGAAGCTTCCCGTCATGTCCGTCTCCGCTTGATTAGTTGCGGTTGATACGCATGTAGTTGTCTATGTCCAGCCATAGCACATTGACCCAGCGCGCGCTCGTCCGCCTCTCCCCCACCGATCCGGCCGAAGACGTCCGCGGCTTTCTGCAGGGGCTGGTGACGCAGGACATGCGGCGGGTCTTGCCCGGAAACCCGCAATATGGCGCGCTTTTGAGCGCCCAGGGCAAGACGCTGTTCGACTTTCTGCTGTGGGATGACGGGGCAGATGTGCTGATCGATTGTGCGCGCGATGCGGCAGGCGACCTTGCAAAACGGCTGACTCTCTATCGCCTGCGTCGCAGGATTTCTATCGCCCGGGAAGAAAGCTTGTGCGTCCACTGGTCGCCCGAACCGGTCGAGGGCGCCAGCCCCGACCCCAGGCTTGCTGCGCTGGGCTGGCGCTGGCTGGCCCCGGAGTCGGGTAACACAGGCGCGGACGAAGCCTGGCGCGCGCACCGGCTGGCGCACGGCGTGCCCGAGGGCGCAGGCGAGCTGGGCGACATCCTGTGGCTGGAGACCAATGCGGTCGAGCTCAACGGGGTGAGCTTCGATAAGGGTTGCTATGTCGGCCAGGAAAACACCGCCCGGATGAACTGGCGGCAGAAGGTCAACCGCCGGATCGTCGTGCTGCCGATCGCAGCGGCCGATCCCAAGCGCCAGAAGATCGCGCACGAGGACCTGGGACTGTCGGTCGAGCACCGCCGGACCGAGGATCTTGCCACGCTCGACCTGCCGGAATGGCAACGCGCGGCGCTTGCCTGAGCTTTTCGCCGCATAAAGCAACATTTGATAATCCTGGAATTTTATCGTATAACCGCCTTACCCCCATAAGTCAGTCAGGCTGATTCCATGTCTCGCCCCCTCAATGACCATGATGCCATCCGCGCCCAGCTCATGGACGCGGCCGAGGACATGGTGCGCGCGCGCGGCGCAATCAACCTGTCGCTGAGCGAGGTTGCCGCGGCCTGCGGGATGTCGCAATCCAGCTTCTACCGCTATTTCCCCTCGAAGGAGGCGTTCTTCGAGGCGATCGCCGGGCGCTGGTTCGAGGAGCTCAACCAGATCATGGAAGAGGTCGTTGCCTCCGACCTGCCGCCGCGCGAAAAGCTGTTCCAGTTCTTCGCCCGCCGCGTCGCGGTTAAGCGCGCGCGGTTCGAAGCCGACCCGGCGCTGTTCAAGGCGAACATGGATCTGGGCGAGGAGCATTGGGAGGTCATCCGCGGCTATGTCGACCTGGCCGACCACTATATGGCGATGATCCTGGGCGAGGCGATGGCCGAGGGATATTTCCCGGGCTACGATCTCGACCATGTCGTGTCGCTGACCAACCTTATGGTCCAGCCGTTCTGCAACCCGACGGTGATGATGGACATGATCCGCATCGCGACCCCGGACAATTTGCGGATTGTCATCGACACATTGTTCGAGGGGCTAGCCGTCCATCAGGCAGCGTCGTCCGATGCCGCCAATGTGACCGCGTTGCGCGCGATTTCCTGATCTCTTCGCCCCCTTGCCAAGCGACATCGCTTCTGGCAATGGGGCGCTCCGCACTGGCCGCCGCAACCGGCAGAGCCGCAGGCGGGCGCGTAGCTCAGTGGTAGAGCACACCCTTCACACGGGTGGGGTCGCAGGTTCAATCCCTGCCGCGCCCACCATCTTTTCAATGACTTAGAAGAGATGACCCGTGTTTCCATGAAAAAAACATGAAAAACTTTTTGGCTAGGTTTTGACCTGGTCCGTTTTGAGCGCAAATGAAACTCACTCGGACACATGCCGCCACACGCCTCCATTCTGGCCGACCCCTGCTGCTGAGTGATTCGCTTCAGCTGCGTTTCTGACGCTGACCGTCAAATACGATTTGGGTCTGGTGGATCGATTGAGACAGGTCGTCCCAACCCTGCCCGCCGCTGACACAGGCTTATGAAAATTTCGATTGGCTGTCTTGGCGATTGTCGCAGCGGCCGACCAAAAGTTTGTGTCGGCTTTGCAATAGAGGCAAGATAGCCGCTTCTCTGCAGGAGAAGTCGATGGAGGACCGGAAACAAGCATTGCCGCTCCGAATAGTCGCGGCCCGCTTCATCAGCACCGATGAACAGGCTGGCCTTGCTGAATTGGACCACATTACGGCGCAGGCTTCGCGCGTTATCGAGAAGCGCTACTGGACGTTGAGGCTGGCGCTGGGCGCTACAGCGTTCGCGACCACAATGACGCTCCTTCCAGGGATATTCCTGACGCTGAGCAATGCACCAGGGGCAACCGCCGTCGTCATCATCGGCTTGCTGTGCTTTGCCCTGATGTTGCTCGCAATCGTCACATGGCGAATGTTCCAATACGGGGGTCTAAAAGCGAAAGCGCCGCAGGCTGCACTGTACGCAAACAGCGACGATCCAGCAGCGCGGAACCTCGAACGGCTGTTTAAACTGCTGCAACGCGAATCATCTCCGCGCGCCTTTTTCCGATTGGCAAATGGTCGCAGGCGACATGTCGATCACCGCTACTTCTTCGGCAAGCTGCGCGCCGCCCATGTTGCCAGAGACAGCACGATTCGCAGCGCATTCTTCAGCCCGATCGGGTCCTGGTTCGATCGAGAGCTGTTCCTGGAGGCAGACGTTGACGACCTCATCGCCGAGGGCAAGGCCGAGCCCAGCCGCGCCGGTGCGCCTAGGAAGTATGATTACACCAACGCGGTCATATCGCTGATCGAACACCCGCAGGTCCGAACAATCGATATCTCCAGAATGCGCGGAAACCAGAAGCTGATTATCGGGCTACTCGAAGACTGGTATCGCAACAGGCGGCTTGAGGTGCCGAGTGAAACCCAGCTGTCAGGATACGCCAAGCAGATCCTCGAGACGATCGCGAAAAATCGCGCCTCTTAATCCTCAGCTGCATTGCCGAGGAAGCGTGCAATTGCGAGGCTGACGAACCCCTTGAATTACCGCGCCATGGGCCAGAATGGCCGATTTCCTGAACTTCTGCGAACCGCTAAAACCGCCGCCGATCATCGGCAAATCATCCCGTCGTCAGCCGCATCGCGGCACTCAGACGGAGGCTACAATGGATGAACTCGCATACTCGATTAACCGCACCGCAAAGGTGCTCGGCGTCGGCAGAACCACGATCTACAAACTGATAAAATCCGGCCAGGTGGATACGCTGAAAATAGGATCGCGCACCCTGATCACGACCGAGTCGATCACGCGCCTCACCCAGACCCGCCGTGAAGTTTGAACTCGGGCCGGCCCTCTCTTCGTTCGCCCTTTCTCACACTCATGTCTCAAGCCGGAGGACAACGCATGTCCCAGTTTCGGTCCACGGTCCCTCGCCCTCTTGGCGAGCCAGATCACATCGCCATTCATCCCCTTATCGGCTTGCGGATAACGGAAACCGTTCTGCCCCTGATCGAAACGAATTGCGGGGACATGGACGATGCGGAGCCTCGCCTCTCGACACTCTTCCCTTGGCGCAAACTTGAGAGACTGACGATCGCAACCTGTCAGAATGAGAGCTGCAAATTTTGCACCCACGGCGGACTTCGATCGACTAGCGGGGAACCCTCCACTGTGGGTAGCATCCCGCTCAGTCGCGACGGCAAAGCAAACTTCAATCCGCTGGATTGGGAAGCCCTTTGTCACCTTGCACAGCCGGTTGTCAAAAACACTGGCTTGACCATTATTGATGGCTGCCACCACCGCGACAACGCAATTGTCCCGATCGAACTCGACCCGGCCAATCTCGATCTCGAAGTTCATGGAACGACGGTCGATTGCGACGACGCGACGACGCAATCGGCTCTACAGGCGTGCCCTTCCCGGAAGGCTCGGATCATTGCTGAACCGACCCATTTTCCGGCAAGGTTGCAGGGCCGCGATGCTTCGCATCGGACCCGTAATTTGGATACACACCTCACGCACGGGTGCATCCAGCTTTTCCGCCGCTTTTCGAGAGTGCGCTCCGAGTGCAGGGCTCAGGTTATCAGCCCAGACCGCGAATTTGCGCCGAATCCTGAGAGTACGCGGCGCACCCTCGGGGAGGCAGCAACATGAGATCCGTTCAATACACCGTTCGTGTCCCGATGCCCCTCGACAAGGCGCTTCGCAAACTTGCCGAGCAGAAGGGAATAACACGATACGCGGCGCTTCAGCATAGTGTGAAAGCAGGCATTGCAGCGCAGACGATGCCTGCCACTGATGACAGTCAAAGCCACGAACTTATTGCCGAAGTCGCGTCCATGAGCGTCCGACTGTCCGACCTCGAGCGGATGATCGACCGCACATTGTTCACGGCTGTTGCAGCATACTGCTATGCGCGCAGCGCCGCGATGGGCGGTGGAAAGACGGATGAAATCATCACCGGCGAAATTAATCGGGCCTATGATCGGCAAAGGGCAAGGGCGGAAGGACGGTCATGAGCCGGCACCGCGACTACGGTTTTTTATGCCCAGGAACCGCGCCAGGAAATGCCGCGACAGCCGACGCAAAACTTCACGCGTCCTGTAGCGATGGTGGCTTGGCTGCTCGCCCTCTGCATCAATGCAGCGTCCGACACATCATCGTTCATGCAATGACTGCGCTGAAAATCTTGCCGATCAGATACGCCTCAACCGACATAGCGGGCGCAAACAGTCGGCAAAGATATTTTACAGGCGATCACGTAGGGCGGTCAATCTCGATGAAACGAAAGCGCGGTCGGGGCTCGCTTGCGACAACTCGGCGTGCAGTTTGGAAATACGCCGCAGCTGGCTCGAATGTGTTTTGATCGTCCACACCATTGCCATCCCGTCTCGCAACCGGGCTTTAGCGCTTGCCAAAGTCCGGAATGTTCCCGAAGATTCTTGAGACATGCGCACCGATCTCGATCACCTTCCCGCCGCCAAACAGCGCGAGCTTGAACGCGTCGTCGAGACGATCTTCGACGAGTTTCGCGGATCGACTGAGAATGCGACTGGACCGCGGAAAGGCGCGCGCATCCTCAAGATCATCCTTTTCGGTAGCCACGCGCGGGGCGATTGGGTCGATGCACCGCTATCGGCGAACCAGTACAAATCCGATTATGACATCCTGATCATTGTCAGCCAGAAGGAGCTGACCGACCGCGCCGCCTATTGGGCAAAGGCTGAGGAACGGCTGATCCGGGCCTACACGATCGAGAAGACGCTCCATACGCCGGTCAACTTCATCGTTCACAGTCTGCATGAGGTGAACGAGGGCCTCTCGCATGGCCGCGTATTCTTCATGGAGGTCGCGAAGGATGGAACAGCGCTCTATCAAGCGGATGATAGCGAACTGGCTGCGCCCAAGCCGAAAACACCGAACCAGGCTTTGGCTGCGGCAAAGGATTATTTTGAAGAGTATATGCCAGCGGCTCAGTATTCGTTGGAGCGTTCGCGCACCAGCGTAAGCGACAAGCAGCTTAAGTATGCGGCATTCGACCTGCACCAGGCAACTGAGAGGCTATATCAGGGATTGCTGCTGACTTTGACCTTCTACACACCTTACAATCACAATATCGCTTTCCTGCGCTCCTTAGCTGAAGGGCTGGATCGCCGTCTCTACGGGATTTGGTCCGAGGACACTCATCGCGAACGTGCGATGTTCCAGAAGCTGAAAGAGGCTTACACGAAGGCGCGGTACTCAAAGCATTACAAGATCAGCGAAGAGGAGCTGGGCTGGCTTGGTGCGCGCGTCGAGGAACTCGGCCGCGTTGTGCATCAGGTCTGCTCGGACAAGATCGCCGAGCTTGAGATCGCTGCCCGCAGTTAGCCGCCAAACCCGCGCGACTTGCCGGGACTCCCTGTATCTGGCATAATCTTCGTCACGGAATGGAACGACTGGCGGCCACTCCGGGGATTACCCTGCCAGGCATCATGTAGGTCCGGCTGCGCGTCGGACGGTTGCTGACAGCCGCTCCAGCGGCACCACAGCGAACACCGCTTGCCCATCCGTGCAGTATTGCGCGGACCGCCGTGGTGCGAGCTGAAAATGATCACCCCACATTTGAACGACGTTTACGCGCGCGAAGTCGTGATGGCGCGTGTTGGCCATCTCATTCGGCGCAAACAACGAGAAATCGAACGCATCACCCGGATGCTGCGCAGCCTGTTCGATCCAGCGCCGGTGCTCGCGCCTGAGCCTGGCAGGATCAAGCGCATTATCCTGATTGGACCATACGCCCGGCGATCATGGTATGAAGACCGCCGGACGATAGAGTTTTCCGATTACGAGTTCTGGGTTGTCGTCAATCATCCCCTGTTTACCGACGATTGCTGCTGGCAGCTCGCGCGGGCCACTATCGACAGAGAGCTCGGCAATCGATGTGCCGTGGATGTCGAGATCTATGCCAAGTCCGACATCCGGACTGCCAAGGCCGAACGCGACACGTTCATTCTGGACCGAATTGAGGCTGGTATCACCCTCTACCGTGCGACGCGGGACGCGCCGCTGCTTGCCCACGAGCTCGAATGGGTGCGGTCATGACCCGCACAAGTTCATTCGCGTCATTTGACGATTTCTATCGCTCCCAGCACAGGGGTCTGTTCAATTATTTCAGGAGGAGAGTCGGTCGGGAGGAAGCTCCCGATCTTGTCCAGCAAGCCTTTTGCGGGATGTTTCGTTGCGGGGCTTTTGACAGGGTTGATAACCCCAAAGCATATCTGTTCCGGATTGCCAGCAACCTCGTAATCGATGAGGCGCGACGGGAAATGCGGCGGCCGAGACTTGTATTTTCATTCAACGAAGAGCTGGATGCTCCCGCCCACCCCGAGCAAGAACAACAGATTGAGGCCATCGAACTGCGCCGCGTCTTCTGGCAAGCGCTTCGCGCGATGCCGCGCAGGACGCGGCGGGTCTATTTGATGCATCGATTGCGAGGCATGACCTATCGGCAAATTGCAGAGCAGCTTGATATCGGGGAGAATGGCGTCGAATACCACATGATGCGCGCACTGGCCCGATGTCGGCTCGCCGCAGCTGCCCATTTCTCGGGACAGGCGTTCGACTGACACCCCGTGTCGGAGAACGCAACCCCCATCAGCTATGCTGACGCGATTTTGGAGTTGGTCACACTTTCACACGATCGACATCGGTCGAGCCATCGAAGAAATCGTCGGTGAACTCAATTTCGTTCGGGAAAATCTTGAACGTGGTCCTGGAACCCCGCCCAGACCATGTTCCCGGACCAGTGCCGGGACCGGCCTCATCGATCATCCGATAGCGAACGACATTTCCTTCTACCATGCAGTCGTAAGCGAAGAATTTGTCGTCTGTGCGGGTGTACGACAGCCGTATCATGTTCTCGCCAGCATTCTCAGTATTGATACGCTGGATGTCCGTACCGTTGCGGAATGACGCGCCGCCGCGACATACACGCACCAGATCACGAGCCGACAACGGAGCAACCGTCTCGGTGACCGGCTGGGTTGTTACGGTTTGATCCGGTACTGGCGCTTCGTCAGGTGCCGGCGCGCTGCACGCAGCGAGGCAAAGCCCAAATGCGACAACAAACTTTCTATTCATGGTTGGTCCCCTCGGGATAGCAGCTTCTTCTTCTGCGCCTCGAACTCGTCGCCCGATAGAATGCCCTTGTCCCGCAGTGCCGCAAGTTTTTCCAGTTCATCGGCGACGGACAAGTTCGCGTTTCCAGACGTCACAGGCGCAGCAGGTACACCAGGTATTGCGACCACCTGCTCGGTCACAGCGGGCCTCAGTGCACGATCCAATGTCGATTTTCGGGCCTGGCCCGCCCGCTGATATTCGATCTCGTAAGTTGGCTTCGAGGCGGCCTTGGCTGTTGCATCAAGATAACCCTCGGAATTCTTGAAACGCTTCCCTGCGATCTTTGTCACCACATCCCCGGCTTGCAGTCCGGCACCTTCAGCCGCAGAATCCGGCTCAATTCTCGTGATGGTCATGACAAGGTAACCATCAACCACGTGTTCGTCGCAGTGTCGTGTGGAATCGGTACCTTGCGGTTAGCTTTTGACGGGATCCAGGCGATCATGCCCCGCTCGGTCAGGGCGGTGCGGAACCAGTCAGCGTCGTAGCCTCGGTCGCCGAGCATCGCCTTGGCAGGCGGCAAGGCGTTGATCATCAGTGCCGCGCCCTTGTAGTCGCTCATCTGCCCTTCGCTGAGCAGCATGACCAGCGGTCGCCCCTTGCCATCGCATACAGCATGGAGCTTGGAGTTCAGGCCTCCTTTGGTGCGTCCGATACGTCGGGGTACAGCCCCTTTTTGAGTAGGCTGGCAGCGGTGCGGTGAGCTTTGAGGTGGGTGGCATCAATCATCAACTGGTCGGGCTTGCCGCCCTTCGCGGCCAAGGCGGCGAAGATTTTGTTGAATACGCCCATGCAGCTCCAGCGGATGAACCGGTTGTAGATCGTTTTGGCTGGACCATATTCGGCAGGCGCATCGCGCCAGCGCAGGCCATTGCGGATCACGAAGATGATACCGCTGATAATCCGGCGGTCGTCGACACGGGGCACCCCGTGCGACAACGGAAAATACGGCTCTATCCGACGCATCTGCGCCTCCGGCAACCAGATCAGATCACTCATGACAGCGCCTCCTCGTGCCGCCATTGAATCAACTGATCGCACACTCCGCAAGCGATTTAATAGGTCCTGAGCCTAGCTTATGCCGAAGAATGACCCATAGCAATCTGCCAAAGTAATGTTAGATTGCCCCTATCGCCATCCAACCGCAGAGCGGGCTTGTCAGGATACAATCCGCGACGCTAGCGGACTAATCCATTAACGTGATGACATCGTCGCAAACACGGGGAAGTGCGGATCCATGGCAAATTCTACTGTGCTGGTGAATTATGCAGGGGTGTTCGGCAATCGTATCGGCTTTGGCAAGCGCCCTGCCCTGCTGCTGATCGATTTTGTCGAGGCCTATTTCGACCTCGATTGCGGCTTGTATGCTGGGGTAGAGGACGCGCTGGCGAGCGCAATCCGGGTGCGTGATGCCGCGCGCCTGGCGGGAATACCCATCGTCTATACCAACGTGGTCTATCACCCCAGCCTGGTCGATGGCGGCCGGTTCATGCAGAAGACTCCGGTGCTTAAGGAGTTCGTTGCCGGCTCTCCGATGGGGGCGTGGCCCGAGGGCCTTGTGCCGAGTTCGGACGAGATCGTCATCTCCAAGCAGTACCCCAGCGCTTTCTTCGGGACATCGCTTGCCGCGACATTGACCGCGATGGGCGTGGACAGCGTGATCCTGACCGGGCTTTCGACCAGCGGCTGCGTGCGCGCCACCTGTGTCGACACGTCCAGCCACGGTTTCATCCCGATCGTCGTCGCCGATGCCTGTGGCGACCGGCACCAGGCTCCGCATGAGGCCAATCTGTTCGACATGGACGCGAAATACGCAGACGTGGTCAGCGAAGCTGAGGTGCTGGAGCATCTCGCGGGACTAAAGGGCTGACGCGATCTTCCGCTCTCCGGCGAAAGCCGGAGCCCAGGAGTCAGATTGTGCAAGCCAGCCCCTGGATTCCGGCGTTCGCCGGAAAACGGCTGATGGCTCGCAGGGTCAAACCGCCCCCGCCGCCTTCAACTCAGCAATCGCCGCTTCATCCAGCCCCAGAAGCTCGCCATACACTTCAGCATTGTGCTCGCCGATAGTCTGCGGGGCAAGCGAGCGAATGCCGCTGGGGGTATCGGAGAATTTGGGAAAGCTGTTCTGCATCGCGAACTTGCCCCAGCGGGGGCTTTCCACCTCGACCAGGGCTTCACGTGCGGCAAAATGTTCATCCGCCAGCATGTCCGGCGCGCCGTAAATGCGGCCCGCCGGCACGCTGTGTTCGATCATCAGCGCCTCGACCTCGGCCACCGTTAGCGTTCTGGTCCATGCCTCGATCAGATCGTCGAGTTCCTTCTGGCGTTGGCCGCGGGCCAGATGGGTGGCATAACGCGGGTCGGTCGCCAGCTCCGGCCGACCCATCGCGGCGCACAGCCGTGCAAACACCGCATCCTGATTGGCACCGATCAGATATTCGCCATCGCTGCACTGATAGACATTGCTGGGCGCGACGCCTTCCAGAACCGATCCCGTGCGCTGGCGGACATGGCCGCCGACCATGTATTCGGGCACCAGGCTTTCCATCACCTGCAGCACCGCTTCGTAAAGCGCGCTGTCGACGACCTGGCCCTTGTTGGTGCGTTCCCTTGCATGCAGCGCGGCGAGCGCGCCCATGCAGCCATAGGTCGCCGCCAGAGAATCGCCAATGGACACGCCCATGCGACTGGGCGGGCGGTCCGCATCGCCAACGATCGCACGCCAACCGCCCATCGCCTCGCCGATACCACCAAAGCCCGCACGGCTGGAATACGGACCCGTCTGGCCATAGCCCGAGACGCGCACAATAATGAGGCGCGGGTTGATGGCGTGCAGCGCATCCGGCCCCAGCCCCCATTTCTCGATCGTGCCGGGCTTGAAGTTTTCGATCAGGATATCGGCATGGGCAATCAGCTTGCGCACGATCTCCTGGCCCTGTGGCACGCGCAGATTGGCGCTGACCGATTTCTTGTTGCGGGCAACGACCTCCCACCACAATTTGTGTTCGCCATGACCCCAGTTGCGCATCGGATCGCCGCCGCCGCTTTTGCCGTTCGGCCCATCGACGGCGGGTGGCTCGACCTTGATGACCTCCGCGCCCATGTCCCCCAGTAACTGGCCGCAGAACGGGCCAGCGATGAGCTGGCCCAGTTCGATGACGCGAATGCCCTGCAAGGCCCCCCGGTTTTCTTCCTGCATTGCCAGCGCCCCTTATTCCGCGGCTATGGCGTGGTGGGTCCAGCGCGGCTGGATAGGCGCGGGCAGGCCCGTTTCGGCAAGGCAATTGGCGCGCAGGGTCTCGATGTCGGGACCGAAGTCGAACACGGCGGTGTCGCCGCGTGCGGTGCGGATGGCGGCGCGCAGCTGTTCGGTGGCGGGGGTGTCGACCGATCCGTCGGGTGCGATGACGACGCCATAGTCCCTGGCGCCTGCGGCGGTGACCAGCCCCTGGGTGATTTCCCTGGCGACCAGTTGGGGATCCCGCTCCAGCGGGTCGCCCCATCCGCCGCCGCCCCATGTGATGTAGTGCAGCACATCACCCGCCTCGACCGGCATATCCTCCACCTTGTTGCCGACGATGGTCTGGCTGCCGTCGGGCTTTTCCAGGATCTTGCGCGCGCGTGCGCCGGACTTTCCGCCGTTGACGCCCCAGGGCGGCACGAACCAGCGGTCGTCATGGATGGCGATATGGCCGCTCTCGAGGAACCGGTACGACATGCAGATGCCGTTGCCGCCGCGATGCAGCCCCGCGCCCCCTGAGTCGGGCACTGTCTCATAGCGTTCGATGACCAAGGGGAAGTAGCGTTCGAGGAACTCGTTGGGCACGTTGGTGAAGTTGGGGAACAGCGAGTGGCCATCGGGGCCATCGCCCATCGGCCGCCCCGGAATGCCGCCAAAGCCGATCTGGAACAGCTGGAAGTACTCACCCTTGCTGTCGGTGCCCGAGTAGAACAGGTGCGGTGACGACGAGAACCCGGCGGCGGTGAGGAACTCAGGCGTCTTTTGCCCCAGCAGCCCGCCCAGAATATCGAACATCCGGCCCAGCGCATGGGTGCGGCCCGACAGGGCTGCAGGAAAGCGCGGCTTGAGCAGCGAGCCTTCGGGGATGCGCACGTCGATCAGGTCGTAATAGCCGTCGTTGAACAGGATCTGCGGATCGAAGATCATGATCATGTAGATGCCGAAGAACATCCGCATCATGTTCTCGTTGAGGAAGAAGTTGATCGAGGCCTGTGACTGCGGATCGGTGCCGTCGAAGTCGAGCACCACCCGCATGCCATCGGGCCCGTCCTCGCGCCACATCGTGCATTTGATCTTGTAGGGACCATAGCCCATGCCGTCGTCGCAGATGTAATCTTCGAAGCTCACCGGCTCTTGGCTGATCGCGGTGGCGATGAGCTGCTTCATCGCCTTGTGGTTGCGCGCGAGCAGCTCCTCGCAGGCCGAGACCAGCACGTCCTCGCCGAACCGTTCGGCCATCTCGACCACCCGGCGCGCGGCGACCCGGCACGAGGCGATCAGTGCGTTGAGGTCCGCCTTGCACCAGTCGGGGGTGCGCACCTGATGCATGATCAGCGCGATCAGATCGGTGTTGTACACGCCCTTGCTGTAGATCTTGACCGGCGGAATGCGCACGCCTTCCTGGAAGATGCTGGTCGCATCGATCGGCATGGAGCCTGGCACCTTGCCGCCGATGTCGCTCTGGTGCCCGAACATCGAGGTATAGGCGATCAGCCGCCCGTCCTTGAACACCGGCAGCAACACCAGCCAGTCGTTGCAATGGCTCACCGCGCCGCCCACCGAATAGGGATCGGACAGCAGGATCATGTCGCCATCCTCGACCGTGCCGTCATAGCCATCGAGGAACGGGCCGATATAGCTGCCGAACTGGCCGACGATCATCCGCCCCTTGTGGTCGGCGATCAGCGGAAAGGCATCGCCCTGTTCGCGGATGCCGGGCGACATCGCGGTGCGCACTAGTGTCGCGTCCATCTCGATCCGCGCATTGCGCAGCGCGTTCTCGATGATGTCGAGGCTGACCGGGTCGATGGCGACCGTCTGAAACGGGGTGGTGTTGGTCTGGATGATGGTGGCGGGCATGAGATCAGTTCCCCGTCTTGAGGGTGATGAGGATGTTGCCGACGCTGTCCACCGTGCCGATGCAGTCGGCCTCGATCAGCGTGGTCGAATCCATCTCGATGACGATCGCCGGGCCGGGAATCTCGTCGCCGGCGAGCAGCTTCGAGCGATCGTAGATCACCGCAGGCATCATTGCGCCGTTCATCCACAGTTCGTGGTCGCGCAGCTTGGCTGCGGACGGGTCGCCATTGCCCTGCGGCAGCGTCGCGGCGGGCAGGTCGAGCGCCTGGCCCATAGCGACTGCGCGCAGGTTCACGATCTCGTGCTCTGAGTCCATGTTGAAGGTGAACAGCCGGTGGTGTTCCTCGTCGAAGCGCCCGGTGAGCCATTCGACGCCGTGGGTGTGGAGATCGTCGCGGGTGACCGCCATCGGCACCTCGAATGCTTGCCCGGCATAGCGCACATCGACCTCGAAGGTGATCGTGACGTCCTCCCTGGCAACGCCTTCGGAGACCAATTCGTCGCCGATCTGCGCCGCCATCTCGTCGAGGATACCGCCCAGCTCCTCGAGCGTGGTCTGAGATGCCAGCCGCGAGAAGCTGCGCGCGGTTTCGGTGCGCATCCGCGTCGTCGCATCGCCCAGCGCGCACAATACGCCGGGGCTGACCGGCGAAACCGCAGGCCAGCTTCCCATCAGCCGCGCCACCGCGTTGACATGCAGCGGCCCTGCGCCGCCAAATCCC
>VYKZ01000173.1_pt1 | contig 15432 bp, 1 predicted proteins | sample 5114421 | NCBI WGS metagenome assembly VYKZ01 (sample SAMN12291788, study PRJNA351875) | freshwater metagenome | isolation source: freshwater lake | place: USA: Michigan, Gull Lake | collected 2013-08-08 | reverse complement strand
TGATAATTGTACCAGAAGGCAATTGATAGCCTGTTAAATTCCCTTGTTTCCACCACCTCCAAGCCGTTCGATAACTTATTCCTGTTTTTTTTGCATAGTCTGATAGTTTCATATTGATATATTACCGTGCTTGACTATATCTGACCATATTTGTATTGAAACTTTACAATACTCTAAATTTGGTTAAGTTTTTCAAAAGCCCAGATGAAATTACTGAAAACTTCTTGACATAGCTAGGTAGCCTAGGCTAAACTTGCAGAGAAATAGTCAACGATGAACGCCTCAGTATTAAACTTCTTTGTCTTGGAGCTAAGGATATGAGTAATCCTCTGTCAGTACAGAAAACAACAACTGCAACCTCTAATCTAGGCACTACTTACACAGTTACTAATATCAACGATGATGGGGAAGGTTCCCTCAGATGGGCAATAACTGAGTCTAATAATAATCCGGATACAGATACCATTTTATTTAATATTGAGGAGGGATACTATACCATAACTCCCTTATCGGCTTTGCCAGAAATTACGTCCCCTGTCTTTGGCAATGGAGAAGGCGGTATTTTAATTGAATCTGGGAATAATCTGATTGGGGGAGCGACTACCAGTGAAAGGAATATTATCTCTGGCAATACGGGAACAGGTGTATTAATTAATAATGAAACTGCAATTAACAACCAAGTCATTAATAATTACATTGGTCTTGATTCATCAGGAACTTCATCCCGTCCTAATGGGGTTGGGGTGGGGATAGTTAACGGTTCAGATAATCTTATTCAAGAAAACGTTATTGCTGGTAATACTAACACCGGTGTAAGTGTATTGTCCTATGGAGCAATCGCCAATAATAATCAAATCCTTAGTAACTGGATTGGGACTAACAAAGACTACAATTTTTTAGGTAACGGGGATGATGGAATTGATTTAGCCGGAGCAAAAAATACCCTCGTGCAAGGCAATTACATCTATTATAATCAATCGACCGGTGTTGTTCTTCGCGGAGCAGATACAACAGGTAATCAGATTACCAATAATTATCTGTTTAATAATGCCGAGGGAATGAGTATCCAAGAAGAGGCACAAGGTAATTCAATTACGGGAAATCAAATTGGACATAATAACTCTAATGGCATTTCTGTAGATAACTCTCAGAAAAATACTATTCAAGGCAATAGTATCTATGAAAATAATGGCTTAGGAATTGATTTAGGACGGGATGGAGTCACCACTAATGATGAAGGTGATAGCGATACAGGAGCGAATGCTTTACAAAATTATCCCATTTTCACCTCTGCTGAAGTTGTCGGAGGAACAGCCACCCTGATTGGTTATCTTAACAGTGAAGCCAATAAGGAATACAGGATTGAAATTTTTGCTAATCGTACACAAGATGCTAGTGGTAACGGAGAAGGAGAAGATTACCGTACCTATATCACCGTTACTACAGATGATAATGGTCATGCTGATTTTACCCTTTCCTTGTCTAATGCCGAGAGACTGTATAGCTATATTACTGGCACAGCGACTAATCCTGATGGGAACACCTCAGAATTTTCTCCCTCTATCACCCTAACGGGAGAGTTACCCAATTTAGTTATTACTGAGGCTACTGCTCCTTCCAGTGTGGGTTTAGGACAGTCTTTTACTGTCAATTGGACGGTTAAAAATCAAGGTACAGTTCCCACAGCGTGGAGTTATTGGAGCGATAGTATTGTCTATTCTTCTGATGACATTTGGGGGAATGGTAATGACTATTATCTAAATAACTTTTGGATTGATTCATCTAATAGTAACGTACCCTTAGATCCCGATGAAACTTATACAATGACTGGCAATGTTACCTTGCCTAGTTATATACCTGCTACAGCAAGTGGCTATTTATTGCTTAAGACTGATCAATATAATTATCAAGCAGAAACCGATGAAACGGATAATGACTATAGTATTCCTATAGCCATTAGTCAACCCAATTTAATTATTAGTAATGTCACGGCTCCCACTACCGCTAGTGCTAGTCAGACTATTACCCTGGGATAGTGATGATATTTATCTTACTGAACAATTTATCTCCAGTAGCAACGGCTTACCCTTAGAACCCAATGAAACCTATACAGTAAGTCGTAACGTTACCTTACCCAGTAGTGGAGTAAGTAACGGTTATTTGCTAGTGAGAACAGATGCTTATAACTACCAAACAGAAGCAAACGAAAACGATAACGTTTATGCTCAAGCGATTGATATTACTGCACCCAATTTAATTATTACTAATTTCACGGCCCCCAGTACCGCCAGCACCCAACAGACAATCGCCGTATCTTGGACAGTGCAGAACCAAGGAACGCGAGTCACCAACACCTCTTCGTGGTATGACCGAATTGTTTTCTCATCGGATACCGTTTTTGGCAATGGTGACGATATTTATCTCACGGAAATCTGGGCTTCTACCTTTGCCAATCTACCCCTCGATCCCGATGAAGCCTATAACGTTACCCAAAATATCACCCTTCCCGACACAGTGGCGGGCAACGGGTATTTACTGGTTAAGACAGATAACTATAATGGGCAATTAGAGAGTAATAAAACCGATAATATTCGTTCGGTTGCGATCGCTGTTAACGCACCAAATCTCGTCATTTCTAACCCCACATCTCCTCCCTCGGCGGCGGTACTTGGTCAAACGCTTCCCCTCTCTTGGCGAGTCACCAATACCGGAACGGTTTCTGCCCTTGCGGGTTGGTATGATCGCGTTTATTTATCCGACGATGGGCTGTTAGATAGTAGTGATGTGAGTATTGGCCAATTTTTCCGACCGAATTCCCTCGCCCCTAATGCCAGTTATACCAATAGTCAGAATATCTTCTTACCCGCTACCAGTATTGGCGATCGCTATCTGTTATTTGTCACCGACGCTTATCGGTCCCAAGGAGAAACCAACGAAACCGATAATATCATTGCTACTCCCATCACCCTCACCGCGCCCGATCTGACCGTCACTGCTGCCACCGCCCCCACCACAGCAGTTACCAGTGGAACCCTCAATGTCTCCTGGACAGTAACCAATGGGGGTGATGTCGTAGCCTCGGCGGATTGGAGCGATGAAGTTCGTTTATCGACGAATACGATTTGGGGAGATTCTGTCACCTCTGGCACGGTTTCGATCGCCGCCCAAACCCCCTTAAATCCCAACAGCAGTTACACCATTGAGCGAACTGTCACCCTGCCGAGTGTGGCTGCCGGGAATTATCATCTCCTCTTCCGCGCTGATGCCTATAATGATCAAGGGGAAACCAACGAAGAGAATAATGTTCGCTCGCTGCCCATTGCGATCGCTGTTCCCGATCTGGTGGTTGCTGCTGCGACCGCACCGACAAACGGCATTGCTAGTCAGAGTATTGCGGTGTCGTGGACGGTAACGAATCAAGGAACGGTGGATGCTGCGGCTGATTGGTACGACTCGGTCTATCTGTCTACGAATAATACTTTTGAGGGCTTTAATGACAGTTGGATTGCCAGTGATCTAATATCGACCCAAACCCCTCTACTGGCAGGGAATAGCTACACCTTGACTCGTAATGTCACCTTACCCAACCGTCCCGCCGGAGACTATTTTCTCTTATTTCTAGCCGATGATGCCTATCGGTGGGGTAACTCTCAGCGTGAAACGGATGAAAATAATAACGTTCGTGCCGTTCCGATCACGATTGGGGTTCCCGATCTGACGGTGTCGGCAGCGACGGCTCCTAGTTCAGGGGTTTTAGGAGGGGCGATCGACGTTTCCTGGACAGTTACCAATACCAGTACCGTGACAGCACCCGCCGATTGGAGCGATCGCATCTACTTTTCTACGGACGAGGTCTGGAATCCCTCTAGCGATACCCTGATTACGTCGGAAGCGATCGCCACCCAAACGCCCTTAAACGCCGGACTCAGTTATACGGTTAACCGGACGATTACCCTGCCGAATGTGGCTTCAAGCGGTAGTGGTTATCTGCTGTTTGTTGCCGATGGGAATGCTAATCAGGCAGAAAGCAACGAGAATAATAATGTTCGCTCGGTTCCCTTTACCCTCAACGCGCCGAACCTAACAGTGACGGGGGCGACGGCACCCAGTTCGGTTTCCCTAGGCAGTACAATCGCTGTCACCTGGACAGTGGCCAATTCGGGACAATTTCCTGCGAATGCGAATTGGTACGATTCAGTTTACCTGTCCGATAACGAGACTTTCGAGACGAGTGATGTATGGCTAGGCGAACGCTGGTCGGGTAATAGCCAACCAATAGCGGTAGGAGGAACTTACACTGGAACCCGTAATATCACCCTACGCACGACGACAACGGGCAATCGTTATTTACTATTCATCACTGATCGGTATGCGAATTACTCGACGACATTCAATAACCGTCAAGGAGAAACCAACGAGAACGATAACGTTTTCGCCCTACCGATTAACATCTCCTCCGCCGATCTAGTTCTGGAATCGGCGATCGCTCCAAGTGGCGGCATCATCGGCAACCCCATTACCCTGTCTTGGACGGTAAAAAACCAAGGGACAGGGGAAGCTCCCCAAGATTGGCGGGATTACGTTTACCTATCCTTGAACCAGACCCTAGACGGCTCCGATCCGCTCCTCGTCAACGAAGCGATCGCCACCCAAACCCCCCTCGCGCCAGACGGCAGCTACACGATCAACAAAACCGTTAACCTCGCCAGTATTACCCCCGGTACGCGTTACCTGATCTTCGTGGCCGATGGTTCCGGCTATCAGGGAGAAATCAACGAGACGAATAACCAGCGAGTCGTTGAAATTGTGGTAACGGCTCCCGATCTCATCGTCTCCACAGCTAATGCGCCAACAACCGCAATCACGGGCAGTAATATCGCTGTGTCGTGGACAACCAGCAATCAGGGAACTTCGGAAGCCTCGGCGGATTGGTCGGACGCGGTTTACCTGTCAGGAGATAGCCTACTCGATGCGTCCGATATATTCATCACCTCAGAAGCGATCGCCAGCCAAACGCCCCTCGCCGCCGGAGCCAGCTACACCATCAGCCGTAACATCGCTTTACCGAGTAATGTATCGGGCGATCGCTTCCTGTTGTTTGTGGCCGACAATTCAAATGCTCAAGGTGAGGTCGATAACACAAATAATGTCCGTGCTGTACCGATTGGCATTAATGCTTCGGCGATTCTCTCCTTCAGTGCGGCTACGTTCCGAGTCAATGAAGACGGTACGGCGATCGCACCAGTGACGATCGAGCGTAGCGGCATCATCACCGAGTCGGTTACTGTCACCCTCAACCTCAGTAACGGCACGGCGATCGCAGGTAGTGACTACAACAACACCCCAATTACAGTTAACTTCGCCCCCGGTGAAACCAGTAAAACCGTCAACATTCCGATAATTAACGATACTCGCTTTGAGCCGGAGGAAACGGTCGATCTAACCCTCTCTAATCCGAGTGCGGGAGCAGTGATCGGGGTGCAAAATACGGCGGTACTAACCATTGTTAGCGACGATCTACCCGTTTATGGCAAATTATCCTTTAGTAATGCCCAGTTCACTGTTCGGGAAGATGGGGTTGCGATCGTCGCTGTTACTGTGATCCGGACTGATGGCAGTGACGGCAACGTTGGCGCGACGATTAATCTAACCGATGGAACGGCGATCGCAATAGGAGATTATAACAATGCTTCCGTTACGGTGAATTTTACCCCAGGGGAAACCAGCCAAACCATTGTCATTCCCATTGTTAACGATGCGATCTACGAACCCGATGAGACGATTAACCTCACCCTAACCAACCCAACAGGTGGCGCAACCCTCGGCTCTCAAACCACCGCCACCCTCACCATTCTCGATAACGATCCGCCCCAACAGGGGATTCTCGCCTTCAGTCAATCGTCTTACAGCATCAACGAGAATGGAACGGCAGTCACTCAGGTAACGGTGATGCGTAGCGGCGGCAGCGATGGCGAGGTCAGCGCAACGATTAATCTGTTCAATGGCAGTGCTACCGCTCCTAGCGACTATAATAGCTCCCCCATTATTGTGAATTTTGCCAATGGAGAAACCAGTAAAACCGTCGTTATCCCGATTGTTAACGACACGGTTTATGAGGCAAATGAAACGATTAATCTAACCCTGAGCAACCCCACAGGGGGCGCGATTATTCGGGGACAAAATACAGCGGTTGTTACGATTGTTAATGATGATATTGAACTAAACTTTAGCTCTCGTACTTATAACGCCGGAGAAAATGGAGTACCGGCAGCGCAAGTCACCGTCAATCGTGCGGGAATTACCTCTGTCCCTGTGGGAGTGACGCTGCTGCTTCGGAATGGAACCGCTACTGCTCCCGATGATTACCTCGACACCCCGATCGCCGTTACCTTTGCCCCCGGTGAAACCAGTAAGACGGTAACAATTCCGATTGTCGATGATGAGCAATTAGAAGCAAATGAAACGATTCTTTTGAGTCTGACCGATCCCACTAACGGCGCGACCCTCGGTTCCCAAGCCACCGCCTCCCTAACTATTGCCAGTGACGACTTGCCCGATCTGGTGGTGAGTAATATTGTTGCTCCCCTCAATGCCGGATCTGGTGGGGCGATCGACGTGACTTGGAGAGTGACTAATCAAGGAAATATCACGGCATCGGGAACTTGGGTCGATTACGTTTATCTTTCCGAGAATGGAGCGATCGGCAACGATCAATTTTTGGGTTCCTTTAGCTTCACGGGGACACTCTCCCCCGGTGCATCCATCGATCGCACCCAGACGGTGACGTTACCTCTAGCAACTAATGGCGATCGCTGGCTGGTGGTAACGACCGATGCCAACAACGTGATCAAAGAACGTCCCGCCACGGAAAATAATAATAGCCGTATTGATGATCGCCCAATTAATGTCAGTCTTTCGCCCTATCCCAACCTTCAGGTAGCCAGTGTTACTGCGCCAACAACTGCTTTTTCTAGTCAAGAAACAGTTATAAAATGGGTAGTTACCAATACAGGAAATGGCAATACCAATACTCCCTTGTGGTATGACCGAGTGTGGCTATCCCTCGATCAAACTTTAGACAATAGCGATATCTATCTCGGTCAAGCAGCCAACTCCAGTTATCTCAACGTTGGCGAAAGTTATAGCAACACCTTAAATGTGACGCTTCCGGTAGGGATTGACAGTAATTATTATTTTCTAGTACAGGCGGACGGAACTAATCAAGTTTGGGAGTTTGATCGCGAAGGGGATAATATAACCGCAAGTAATGTTACTGATGTGGATTTAACGCCGCCGCCGGATTTACAGATTGCATCGATCACTGTCCCGGCTTCTATATTTTCTGGACAGAAGATCAACCTCAATTGGACAGTCGAAAATCGAGGTGCAGGAAAAACCTTCGGTCGCTATTGGTATGATGATATCTATCTGTCATTGGATCAAACCATTGACACCCGAACGGACTATTATCTAGGGCGACAACAATATAATAGCTTTGCTGTTTTTGACTCTGGTGCAAGCTATAGCGTTTCCAAAGAAGTCGAACTTCCGGTTGGCATCAGTGGCAATTATTATTTCCTCGTCAGGACAGATGCCGGAAATTACGTTTTTGAGCAAGCTTTCAAAGAAAATAACACCGGTTCTACCGCCAATCCCGTTAATATTCGGTTAACGCCGCCGCCTGATTTGGAAGTGGATTTTGTGGACGCACCTGCTAGTGCAACTGCTAGTCGTCCACTAACATTTAATTATCGAGTTACTAATTACGGTTCTACGCGCACACCTAACAATAGTTGGAGCGATAGTTTTTATCTATCTACTGATAATAAATTAGATATTGCGACGGATTATAAGTTGGGCGATCGCTCTCGCTTTGGCGCGTTGAATGTCGATGAGTTTTATACGGCTTCTGCTACTTTTTCCCTCCCGAATACCCTAACAGGTACTTTTTATCTGTTTGCGATCGCAGATAGTAGTAACCAAGTCTTTGAATTAGACAACAACAATAACAGTAATTTTGATAGTCAAGTTATTACTATTACCTCTCGTCCGGCGGATTTAATCGTTTCTGGTAATACCTCGCAATCGATAGTAGAAAACGGTAAATCTCTACGGGTTAATTGGACAACGACTAATCAGGGAATTGGTGATACTGCGGTTAACAGTTGGAGCGATAAAATTGTTGCTTCAAAAGACAATATTTTAGGCAATAGTGATGACGTTTATTTATCAGGCTTTACCCGTAATGGGTTACTAAATGTCGGCGCAAGTTATTCCAGGAGCGAATTAGTAACGATTCCTTTTAATTTCACGAGTGGAGATTATCATCTTTTTGTTGTTACTGATGCCAATCAAAATGTTTATGAAGCAAGCGGAGAAAATAATAATAGTTCTGCTGCTATTCCAATTCAGGTAGTCCGACGAACTCCAGATTTACAGGTGACTCAGATAACTGCTCCCTCTACAGCCGTTTCTGGACAACCATTTACTGTAACCTGGAAAGTGGAAAATCTAGGCGAGAACACCACTAATGTTTCTTACTGGTACGACGAAGTTTTTCTCTCCACCGACGCTATTTTAAATCAAGGAGACCTTTCTCTAGGCACGATTTATCAAGCTCGTAATCTTGATCCATCAGGTTCCTATCAAACTTCTCGAACCTTTACATTACCCGCCGATATCCAAGGCAATTACTATGTTTTAGTTCGTACCGATATCTACAACTACATTACCGAAGATGGACTAGAAAATAACAACATCGGTGTAGCTGTTACTCCCTCAAATATTGCCCTCAGCGAAGTTCCTGATTTAGTTGTTAATAATCTGGTGACTCCTACTCAAGCCGTTAGTGGACAGTCATTAGAGCTAACGTGGACAGTAAAAAATGAAGGATTCAATAGCAGTGACGGTTGGCGAGACTATTTTTATCTCTCACGCGATCGCTTTTTCGATTCGGCTAATGATATCTATCTCGGTTTTGTCGGCGATCGCGAAGGCTTAAACAGCGGACAAGCATACACGAAAACCAATCGCTTTACTGTACCCCGTGGACTAACAGGCGATTATTATCTGGTTGCTATTGCTGATGCTACTAATACTGTGTACGAGCGGGAGGGAGAAAATAACAACATTTTCGTTACTAATACTTCTATTCCTATCGTTGCTGCTGTCCCAACTGATTTGGTGGCGGGAACGATTACGATTCCGGTTGGTGGAACGCCTGGACGTAACGCGACGATTACCTATACGGTAGATAATCAAGGGATAGAATCGGCAATTGGCAATTGGCAGGATTCTATCTATATCTCTGCTGACGATAAATGGGATATTAACGATTTACTGTTTAGTCAGGTCAATGTATCTGGACCGTTAAATAGCGGCAGTAGCTATAGTAGAACAGTCACAGCAAATCTCCCCGGTGTTGCGACGGGAAACTATCACGTTATTATCCGTAGTGATATCCGCAACAATATTGCCGAATCCAATGAAAGCAATAACCTAAAGGCTTCTCTCAATCAATTTAACGTCGATGTCGCCAGCCTTACCCTGGGAACTGCCGTAGGGGGATACTATACCTCCCCAGGACTCCAGCGAGAAATTGCAGAAATCGCCCAAATTGCGGCTCAATATGGCGTAGCCCCTTTGACTTATTCGGCGGGAAATTTACCCCAAGAATCTTTTTATTACAAAGTTGATGTCGCCGCAGGAGAAACCCTGAAACTAACCCTAGATGGTCGTACTGGAGTTGCCGCCTTCGATGCAAGCAATTACAATGTCGTAAAATCCTTTCCGGTCGCAATTGAAGGCAGTACCATCTATGTTCGTCATGGAGCCGTTCCCACTCCTACCGAATATGACTACTCTTTTTCTGAGGGCTTATCAGAAGATCAAGAAATTACGATCGACTCCACCCGTGGGGGATCCTATTATATCCTCACTTCTGCCCCCCAATTGCGGCTCACTGAACCAGAAACTCCAAATACACCCACTAGAAATTACTTCATCAATGCCGTAAGTTCGGGTGGCGGTGGCGGTGGCGGTGGCGGCGGTACCATTGGTGATCCGCGCCCCCGTATTATCGGGATTGGGCTGCCTAGCTATTCTTTAAAGGCAGAAATCATTGATTTTTCGATTCAAGACATAAGCACCAAAAAAGGCAGCAATCGCGGTCAAGTCACCATGGCGATTGAGGGGGCGAAATTTACGCCCGATGGCGAAATCAGCCTGATTGCCAACGACGGAACCACTCGCGCTGCTAGTAAAGTTTGGTGGAAAGATACCACCGAAATGTGGGCGACCTTTGACCTGCGGGGATTGGCGACCGGATTGTACGATGTTCGTCTAGAGGATGGCAGTAAAATCGCCCTCGCCAATGATATTTTTACCGTCACCGACGGGGTAGTAGGAAAACTAGAAACCCAGTTGATGGCACCAGCGGCTCTGCGTCCGGGAGAAACAGGCGTTATTGTCATTAACTATGCCAATACGGGTGAGACGGATATTGTTGCGCCGCTACTCACTCTAGGGGCTGATAATGCCAACTTTACCCTTCCCAACGAAGGAGGAGCGGGGAATCCCAGCATCCAAATCCTCGGTATCGATGAAACAGGGCCAGCGGGGATTCTCTCCCCGGGTGAAACAGGAGGATTTTCCGTTCGTTTCGTCCCGACCGTTACCGCTAACATCGTTAATTTCTCCCTTTCGCAAGCCTCGGAGAATGAAACGCTTGATTGGACTGAGTTAAAAGCCGAAACCCGACCCACTCATGTTTCCTCGGAGGCCTGGGACGCAATTTGGCAAAACTTCACGAACTCAGTCGGGACGACCACGGGAAGCTATCAAGCGACCTTAGCAGAAAATGCCAACTCCCTCAGCCAATTGGGGAACTACGTTCACGATGTCAATAGTTTACTCGCCTTCGAGCTTCAACAAAGTAGTAATTCCATTGTTGGTACGGGTTGGGATGGTAGCCTTGAAGATCGCCTAATTGTCGGGCCTTTTGGGCGCGGGGGTTCCTCACCTTGGGAGATTAATCTCACGAATACCAATGGCGATGTCACCATTCTCTACGGCAATACTCCCCGACTTTTTACCGTAGAGCCTGATGGTAGTTATCGCGCTTCGGTGGGAGACAATGGCATCCTCACTGTATCAGAGGGAATCTATCGCCTACGGGAAGAAGATGGAACCCTAACCGTATTCAGAGCCGATGGTAAATTTAACTATATCGAAGATACAAACGGTATCCGACTAACGGCAAGTTACGGTGATGGTCGATTAACCCGCTTAGAAAGTACCTGGGGAAATAGCCTTGCTTTTAGCTATAACGCCCAAGGACGGATCGCGCAGGTTACGGAGGAAGATGGCCAGACGAGCAATTATGAATATGATGCTGCTGGACAGTATTTATTAAGCGTCACCACACCGGAAGGAACGACCCGCTACACCTATTACGATGCTTCGGCGGCGGTGGGGAGTCAACAGGCGATTAAATCCGTCACTTTCTCAGATAATTCGACCCTAGCTTTTGTGTACGACAGTCAGGGACGAGTAACCCAGGAAAGCTGGAATAACGGCGCAAGGGTCACGAACTATCAATATGATGCGACGGGTGGCGTGACAGTTACCGATGCCATCGGTTCCCAAACCCAGATGTTATTTAATGAATTTGGGTTGATGGGACGACTGGAAGATCCCCTCGATCGCCTGACGCGCTTCCAATACGATAGCGATGGAAATCTCACGAGTTTGATTGCTCCTGATAATACCGCTTCGGTCTTTACCTATGATCAGAAAGGCAATGTTTTAACCTCGCGTAATACCTTGGGACAACAGGTTAAATTCGCCTACGAACCGACCTTTAATCAATTAGCTTCGGTACAGGATCAAAAAGGGAATCCCCTTTCCTACAGTTACGATAATAAGGGCAATCTAACGGGGATTACCTATGCCGATGGTAGTCAAGAAACCTTTAGCCGTGATGCTTTTGGTAATGTGAGTCTCTCGACGAACCGTCGCGGTCAACCGATTGAATACACCTACAACAGCCGGGGCCTACTGACTCGCAAGCAATATACAGACGGTACTTTTGCGGCTTTCACCTATGACGGACGGGGTAATCTTCTCTCGGCGATCGATGCTGATAGTAGCGTGTCCTATTCTTATGATAATGCCGATCGCCTGACGAAAGTAACCTACGGTGTGGGACGTTATGTCGAGTATGGTTACGATAATGCGGGTCGTCGGACTCGGATGGCGAATGGTGATGGTTTGGTAGTGAATTATGGCTACGATGATTTAGGACAGCTTTCTCAATTAACAGATGGAAACGGTGGGAATATTATCACCTATACCTACGATGCGATCGGTCGTCTGACACGCGAAGATAATGGCAACGGAACTTATACAACCTACAACTATGATTCTGCGGGACAGTTGTTGAGTTTGGTGAATTATAAAGCAGATAACTCGGTGAACTCTCGCTATGACTATACTTACGATGTCATGGGTCGTCGTACCTCGATGACGACGCTGGAGGGGACTACGAATTACACCTACGACGCGATCGGACAGTTAACTGGGGTGAGTTTGCCTAATGGTCGCACGATTCAATATCGCTATGATGCAGCGGGTAATCGGATTGCTGTCACCGATAGCGGAGTAGCAACGAATTACAGTACCAATAATCTGAATCAGTACACCAGTGCGGGAGGGGCTACTTTTACTTATGATACCGATGGCAATTTGATTCGCAAACAGGACGGCAGCCAAACTTGGGATTATCGTTATGACAGTGAGAATCGTCTGGTTGGGGTTAATTCGGGAAGTGATGCGTGGATTTATGAACACGATGCGATCGGCAATCGGATCGCGACGATTTATAACGGTCAACGGACTGAATATTTGGTCGATCCCACTGGTTTAGGGGATGTGATCGGGGAATATAGCGGTGCGGGTAGTCTAATTGCGAATTACACCCACGGGTTAGGGTTGGTCAGTCGCTTTGATGGCAGTGGGGCGAGTTATTATGATGCGGATGCGATCGGCTCGATCGTTGGGTTGACGGGCAATAGCGGCGGTTATTTGAATCAATATAGTTATCTGCCTTTTGGAGAAGATTTAAGTAAATCTGAGACGGTTTCTAACCCCTTTGAGTATGTAGGTCAGTGGGGGGTGATGGATGAAGGTAATGGTTTAACCTTTATGCGGGCAAGGTATTATTCATCTTCAGAAGGACGTTTTTTGAATACTGACCCGATTGGAATTTTGGGTGGATTAAATTTATATGCTTATGTTCAGAATGATCCAGTTAACTTTGTAGATTTATCTGGTCAAGGTAGAATTGGGAAGATACTTGATGTAGTGAGAGAAACAAGTAGAGGGACAACTCATACTAAATTCCAAGGGGGGAGAGGCAAAGATAACCTCGATAATTTTACGCACGAATTTATTAGTGGAAAAACAGGAGATATTAAAGATATTGGCGGTTACACAGGAAAAGGGGCTCAAGAGAAAGCTTTTGAAACACATGGTGAAGGTAGAGGTTATGAGTATCATAAACATGAATCTGCTGATCACTTGACTCATTATGTTCGTGAACGAGGATTTGCCTCAACGGAATTACTTTCTTCTTTAGCGGCGGGACTAACTGCTGCATATTGGGCTAACAGATATTTCCCAGACAATGAATGGGTTAATTGGGCCGCAGAAATAGCAGATTTCTTCAATCCGCTTTCACTTCCTCAAGACTTATTAGATTTATGGGATTTCTTAAAAAATGCCTTCACCCGCATCATCCGCCCCTCCGACCCCAACGATATCGTCGGACCTGATGGTTTCGGTGAAGAAAACTGGCTTCTCTCCACCTCTACCCTTCCCTATACCATCCGCTTCGAGAACCAAGCCACCGCTACCGCACCCGCGCAGGTCGTCACCATCACCCATCCCCTCGACAGCGATCTCGACCTACGCACCTTCCGCCTCGGCGACTTCGGCTGGAGCGGCATCACCTTCGATGTCCCCGATAACGTCGCCTTCTATAGCCAACGACTAGACCTCACCGCCACCAAAGGATTCCTTGTCGATGTGGCTGCTGGAATCGATATCGCCAGCAAACAAGCCTTCTGGACATTGACCACCATCGATCCCAACACCGGCGAAATCCCCGAAGACCCCAGTATCGGCTTCCTTCCCCCCAACAATGACACGGGTGTTGGCGATGGCTTCGTCAACTACACCATCCGTCCCGGTCGCAACGTCACCACCGGAACCGTCATCGATGCCCTAGCCACCATCGTCTTCGACAACGAAGCCCCCATCGACACCCCACCCATCTTTAACACCCTCGACGCAGGCAGACCGACCAGTACCGTCGAAACCCTGGCAAATACCGTCGATAATGCCGATTTCCTAGTGAAATGGACGGGTAACGACGACGCGAACGGTTCCGGGATTGCTTCCTTCGATGTCTATGTCTCCGAAAATGGCGGTAACTTTACCCTCTGGCTCGACAATACCACCCTCACAGAAGCCAGCTATCGCGGTCAACAGGGCAAGTCCTACGCCTTCTACACCGTAGCCGTAGATAATGTCGGTAATCTCGAAATTACGCCAACAAATGCCCAAGCTACCACCCAAATCGCTAATAGTAGCGTTAATCAAACCCCTATTTTAGGCGTTAACAACGGATTAACCCTCAACGAAGCCGCCACCGCTACAATTACCCTTAGCTTGCTTCAAGTTACTGATGCTGATAACACCCCAACCCAGTTAACCTATACCTTAACTACCCTTCCGGCTGAAGGTGTCCTCAAGCTCAACAATAATCCCCTGTCCCTGAATGCCCAATTTACCCAAGAGGCGATTAATAACAACCTCCTAACTTATACCCATAATGGGAGTGAAACTATCTCAGATCGCTTTAATTTCAGTATTACAGATGGTACTAATACCTTAAATAATAATCTCTTTGGTATTAGTATTAATCCTGTTAATGATGTTCCGATTGTATTAAATGCGATCGCCTCTCAATCCACCACCGAAGGACAAACCTTTAGCTATAATTTCCCGCAAAACACTTTCTTTGATAACGATCTCAATGAAGTTCTCACTTATACAGCAACCTTAGCAAATGGTAATTCTTTACCGACTTGGTTGAGTTTTAATGCAGCAACTCGTACTTTTAATGGGATTCCAACCGCAGACAGTTCTGGAACCTTAATCGTTGTTGTAACTGCGACCGATACAGCGCAAACTAGCGTCAGTAATTCCTTTAATTTAACTATTCTTGAAGAACAATCAAGCGATAATCCACCAACCGTCCTCAATCCGATTACAGATGTCAATGTTGACGAAGATGCCGAAAATAGTGTTATTAACTTAAGCAATGTCTTTAGTGATGTTGATGGAGATGTGATTGTTAAGACAGTCTTT
>VYKZ01000135.1_pt1 | contig 15536 bp, 9 predicted proteins | sample 5114421 | NCBI WGS metagenome assembly VYKZ01 (sample SAMN12291788, study PRJNA351875) | freshwater metagenome | isolation source: freshwater lake | place: USA: Michigan, Gull Lake | collected 2013-08-08 | reverse complement strand
GGCGGCTTCGTGCGCGGCGGCGGCGGCTCGGGCTCCAGTCTGACGGTGGACGACGCGGAGGCGATGCGGACGCTGGACGGCATCGTGGCGGTCTCTCCCGCCATCAACGGCGGGGCCCAGCTGGTCTATGAGGGCGCCAACTGGTCCAGCCGGATCGAGGGCGTGACGCCCGACTATCTGATCGCGCGCGATCTGGAGATCGCGTCCGGCCAGATGTTCGACCAGGCCGCCGCCGAAAGCGGGCGGAAGGTCGCCGTCCTGGGCCAGACCGTGGTCAACGAGCTGTTCGGCGAGGGCGTTGATCCGGTCGGCCAGCGCATCCGCGTGGGCCCCATTCCCTTCCAGGTGATCGGCGTCCTGGCGCCCAAGGGGCAGTCGGGCTTTCAGGACCAGGACGACATCGTCGTCATCCCGCTGGACGCCGCGCGCAGCCGGGTGATCGGCCGCGGGCCGGGCGCCCGGGGCGATAGCGTCAACCAGGTATATGTGAAGGCTGTGGACGAGGACGCCCTGTTCCAGCTGGAGCAGGACGTGGCCGAGCTGCTGCGTCAACGGCACCGCATCCAGCCGGGACAGGAGGACGACTTCAACGTCCAGAACCTGACCTCAGTGCAGGAAGCGGCGCAGAGTTCGACCCAGACCTTCACCATCCTTCTGGCGGCGGTGGCCGGCGTGTCGCTGGTGGTCGGCGGAGTCGGGATCATGAACATCATGCTGGTTTCGGTGACCGAGCGGACGCGCGAGATAGGCCTGCGCATGGCCATTGGAGCGAAGCGATCGGACGTCCTGACCCAGTTCGCCCTGGAGTCGGTGGCCCTGTCCCTTCTGGGCGGGCTGATCGGACTGGCGATCGGGGTCGGCGGGGCCCTGTTGATGTCGACGCTGGGCGACTGGCCGTCGGTGATCCCGGCGTGGGCCGCGCCGCTGGCGATCGGCTTCTCCAGCTTCGTCGGCGTGGTGTTCGGCGCCTATCCGGCCTGGCGCGCGGCGCAGCTGGATCCCATCGAGGCATTGCGGCGGGAGTAGCCGCGAAGGGGCCGCAACTTCGCCACCATCGGCCCGTGTCCTGCCCGAACAGCGGTCGAGCGGGGGGCGGATGGCGGCGGGCGGACCAGGGACCAGATGGCGGACGCCGGCGATCCTGGCGGGATCGGTCGCCCTGCATGCCGTTGTCCTTGGCATTCTCGGACTGCGCGCCATCCAGATGGACGCGCCGACGAGGTACGACCGGCCGACGATCCTGCTGGAGATCGAGCCACGGCCGATGCTGCGCGACGAGCGGCCGCGCGAACGATCCTATGCTGCCCCCGATCCGGCCGACGCCGAGGTCAGTCCCCAAACGTCCACGGCCTTCGGGCCGCGACGGCCGCAGGATGACGAGGACGAGGCCCCCTCCCCGCCCTCGCCTCGTGCGACTGCCACCGCGCCCGTCGCGCCGACGGCCGTGGAGCAAGGCATCGACGACGCCTGGCGGGTCCCGACCTCACCCACCCGCCGTCAGGTCGGCCGATCCCTGCGCGGCAGCATGATCGGCTGCGACATGATGAACGGCAGTCTATCCGCCGGCGAACAGGCCCAGTGCGACGAGGCCTTCAACCGCGTCGCCGGCGCGGCGCCCGCCATCGCGGGCAGCGGAAACGCCGAGCGCGACGCCCGTTTCGCCGCCGAGGGACGCCGAAACATCGAGTCGTATGAAGCGCGTCGTCGTCCGGCAGGTGGGGGCACGGGTCTGGGCGAGCACGGCGACTGTCCGGGGTCGAACTTCGGCACGGGCTGCCCGGGCCGGCATCTGGATCCGGGCTGGCGTCGCGACAACAACGACATGATGAAGGGCGCGCAGGGCGGCTATTCGCGGTGAGCTGACATCCCCCACGAAAAAGGGCGGCCCGGAGGGGCCGCCCTGTTCCGTTCGGCACGACGTCGGACGTCAGCCCTCGGTCGTCTCCAGCTCCGCGGCCAGATCGGCCGGCAGAGCCTCGACGGCCGCCTCGCGCGCGTCGGTCAGGACCGCGTCGCGCTCGTTGGCGATCTTCTGCAGGCTGCGCAGATAGGCGCCCGTGCCCGCCGGGATCAGGCGGCCGACGATGACGTTCTCCTTGAGGCCTTCCAGCGTGTCGATCTTGCCGTTGACCGAGGCGTCGGTGAGGACGCGGGTGGTCTCCTGGAACGACGCCGCCGAGATGAAGCTGCGGGTCTGCAGCGACGCCTTGGTGATGCCCAGCAGGACCGGCTGCGTGGTGGCCGGCCGGCCGCCGCGCTTCTCGACCTTCTGGTTTTCCAGAACGGCCTCGGCGACCTCGACGGTGTCGCCCTTGATCAGGGTGGTCTCACCCGAATCCAGAACTTCGACCTTCTGCAGCATCTGGCGGACGATCACCTCGATGTGCTTGTCGTTGATCGGCACGCCCTGCAGTCGATAGACCTCCTGCACCTCGTTGACGAGGTATTCGGCCAGGGCCTCGACCCCCTGGATGCGCAGCAGATCGTGCGGATCCGGGTTGCCGTCGATGATGTAATCGCCCTTCTGGATCAGGTCGCCGTCCTGCACCGAGATGTGTTTGCCCTTGGGGATCAGGAACTCGACCGGTTCGCCCTGGACGCCGTCGGCGTTGACCTCCGGGGTGATCTTGATCCGGCGCTTGTTCTTGTAGTCGCGACCGAACTCGACGCGGCCGTCCATCTCGGCGATGACCGCGCAGTCCTTGGGACGACGGGCCTCGAACAGCTCGGCCACCCGCGGCAGACCGCCGGTGATGTCGCGGGTCTTGGCGCCCTCGGTCGGCACGCGGGCGATGATCTCGCCCGGCTTGACCACGTCGCCGTTGGCCACCGAAAGAACGGCGCCGACGGGCAGCAGGTACCGGGCGTCGCCGCCCGAGGCCAGCTTGGCGTAGGCGTCGCCCGTGGTGACGCCCATGGCCGGACGCAGGTCCGACCCGCGCGGGCTGGCGCGCCAGTCGGCGACCACGCGGTTGGCGATGCCGGTCGCCTCGTCGGTTTCCTCGCGGACGGACAGGCCGTCCACCAGGTCTTCGAAGCGGATGGTGCCGCCGACCTCGGTCAGGATCGGGGTGGTGTAGGGGTCCCACTCCGCCAGACGCTGGCCCTTGCCGACCTCGGCCCCGTCCTTGACGCGGATGCGGGCGCCGTACGGGATTTTGTGGCTCTCGCGGTCCTTGCCGTCGACGACGATGGTGACGACGACGTTGCGGCTCATGGCCACCAGGTCGCCGTGCGCCGCCTTGACGGTCGGGCCGACGATCTTGGCCGTACCGGCGTTGGTCGCCTCGAAGAACGAGGTTTCCGCCACCTGCGCCGTGCCGCCGATGTGGAAGGTCCGCATCGTCAGCTGGGTGCCCGGCTCGCCGATCGACTGGGCGGCGATGACGCCGACCGCTTCACCGATGTTGACGTTGGTGCCGCGCGCCAGGTCACGGCCGTAGCACATGCCGCAGATGCCCGCGTCCGCCTCGCAGGTGAGGGCCGAACGGACCTTGACCGACTGAACGCCCGCCTGCTCCAGGACCTCGATCTCCTCTTCCTGCAGATAGGTGTCCGCGGGGAACAGGACGGTGTCGGTGCCGGGTTCCTTGATGTCCTCGGCCGCATAGCGACCCAGCACGCGCTGGCCCAACGAGACGAGCACGTCGCCGCCCTCGACCACGGCGCGCAGGGTGATGCCGCGCGTCGAGCCGCAGTCTTCCTCGGTGACGATGGAGTCCTGCGCCACGTCCACCAGACGGCGGGTCAGATAGCCCGAGTTGGCGGTCTTCAGCGCGGTGTCGGCCAGACCCTTGCGGGCGCCGTGGGTGGAGTTGAAGTACTCCAGCACGGTCAGGCCTTCCTTGAAGTTCGACACGATCGGCGTCTCGATGATCTCGCCCGAAGGCTTGGCCATCAGGCCGCGCATGCCGCCCAGCTGCTTCATCTGCGCCTGCGAGCCGCGGGCGCCGGAGTGGGCCATCATGTAGACCGAGTTGACGTCCGGCCGTTCGCCCTCATGCAGGACGCGCGGCTGGGCGATCTCGCCCATCATGGCGTCGGCGATCCGGTCCGTGGCCTTGGCCCAGGCGTCGACGACCTTGTTGTACTTTTCGCCCTTGGTGATCAGGCCGTCGGCGTACTGCTGCTCGTATTCCTCGACCTGGGTGCGGGTCTCGGCCACGAACTCGACCTTCTTGGCCGGGATGACGATGTCGTCCTTGCCGAACGAGATGCCCGCCTTGGCCGCCTCGCGGAAGCCCAGGCCCATCATCTGGTCGGCGAAGATGACCGTCGCCTTCTGACCGCAGTGGCGATAGACCTGATCGATCAGGTTGCCGATCTCCTTCTTGGTCAGGTTCTTGTCCAGCAGGCGATAACCGACGTTCGGGTTCTTGGGCAGCAAAGCGCCCAGCTTCATCCGGCCCGGCGTCGTGTCGATCACCTTGGTGACCAGCTCTCCGGCGGCGTCCATCTCGGTCCAGCGGGCCTTGATGCGGGTGTGCAGGGTCACCACGCCGGCGTCCAGCGCCGCGTCGATCTCGCCGATGTTGGCGAACAGCTTGCCCTCGCCCGGCTCGCCGTCCTTGACCAGCGACAGGTAGTAGAGGCCCAGCACGATGTCCTGCGACGGCACGATGATCGGCTTGCCGTTCGCGGGCGACAGGATGTTGTTCGTCGACATCATCAGGACGCGCGCCTCCAGCTGGGCCTCGAGGCTCAGCGGGACGTGCACGGCCATCTGGTCGCCGTCGAAGTCGGCGTTGAAGGCGGCGCAGACCAGCGGGTGCAGCTGGATGGCCTTGCCTTCGATCAGCTTGGGCTCGAACGCCTGGATGCCCAGACGGTGCAGGGTCGGCGCCCGGTTCAGCAGGACCGGGTGCTCGCGGATGACTTCCTCGAGGATGTCCCAGACCTGCGGCTGCTCACGCTCGACCATGCGCTTGGACTGTTTGACGGTGCCCGACAGACCCTTGGCGTCCAGGCGCGCGTAGATGAACGGCTTGAACAGCTCCAGCGCCATCTTCTTGGGCAGACCGCACTCGTGCAGCTTCAGCTCGGGGCCGACCACGATGACCGAACGGCCCGAGTAGTCGACGCGCTTGCCCAGCAGGTTCTGGCGGAAGCGGCCCTGCTTGCCCTTCAGCATGTCGGCCAGCGACTTCAGAGGACGCTTGTTGGCGCCCGTGATCACCCGGCCGCGACGGCCGTTGTCGAACAGGGCGTCGACCGATTCCTGCAACATCCGCTTTTCGTTGCGGATGATGATGTCCGGCGCCCGCAGCTCCATCAGGCGCTTCAGGCGGTTGTTCCGGTTGATGACCCGGCGATACAGGTCGTTCAGGTCGGACGTGGCGAAGCGGCCGCCGTCCAGCGGCACCAGCGGGCGCAGCTCCGGCGGGATGACCGGCACGATGGTCAGGACCATCCACTCCGGCTTGTTGCCGGATTCCAGGAAAGCCTCGATCAGCTTCAGGCGCTTGGACGCCTTCTTCGCCTTCATTTCCGACGGATTGTCGGCCAGCTCGGCGCGGTGCTTCTCGGCCTCGGCGTGCAGGTCGATGCCCATCAGCAGGTTGCGGACGGCCTCGGCGCCGATCTCGGCGGTGAAGCCGTCGTCGCCGAACTCTTCCTGGTAGCGGTAGAACTCGTCTTCCGTCAGCAGCTGGTTCTGCTTCAGCGGGGTCAGGCCCGGCTCGGTGACGATGTAGTTCTCGAAGTAGAGCACGCGCTCCACGTCCTTCAGCGCCATGTCCAGCATCAGCGAGATGCGCGACGGCAGCGACTTCAGGAACCAGATGTGGGCGACCGGGCTGGCCAGTTCGATGTGGCCCATGCGCTCGCGGCGAACTCGGGCCAAGGTGACCTCCACGCCGCACTTCTCGCAGATGATGCCCTTGTACTTCATCCGCTTGTACTTGCCGCACAGGCATTCGTAGTCCTTGGTCGGACCGAAGATGCGCGCGCAGAACAGACCGTCACGCTCGGGCTTGAACGTGCGGTAGTTGATGGTCTCGGGCTTCTTGATTTCGCCGAAGGACCACGAGCGGATCTTTTCCGGCGAGGCGAGCGCGATCTTGATCTGGTCGAAGGTCGGAGCGACCGGGACCGGGTTGAAGATGTTCAGGACGTCCTGGTTCATCTTGGTTCCTTGCTGCGGGATCACCCGCGAAAATCGATGAGGAGAAGAGTTCGGGAGGCGGACCGCCCTCCCCCGCCGCGCGGGAGAGGGCTCGACGTCCGGATCAGCCGTTCTCCAGCTCCACGTTCAGGCCCAGCGAGCGCATTTCCTTGATGAGCACGTTGAAGCTCTCGGGAATGCCGGCCTCGAAGCTGTCGTCGCCGCGGACGATGGCCTCGTAGACCTTGGTCCGGCCGGCCACGTCATCCGACTTCACCGTCAGCATCTCCTGCAGGGTGTAGGCGGCGCCGTAGGCTTCCAGCGCCCACACCTCCATCTCGCCGAAGCGCTGGCCGCCGAACTGCGCCTTGCCGCCCAGCGGCTGCTGGGTGACCAGCGAGTACGGGCCGATCGAGCGGGCGTGGATCTTGTCGTCCACCAGGTGGTGCAGCTTCAGCATGTAGATGTAGCCGACGGTGACCGGACGCTTGAAGCGCTCGCCCGTCTGGCCGTCGTACAGGATCGACTGACCCGACTTGTCCAGACCGGCGTCCTCGAGCAGGCGCTCGATGTCGCTGATGTGGGCGCCGTCGAACACCGGGGTGGCGAAGGGCACGCCCTTCGACAGGTTGCGGGCCAGTTCGACCAGCTCGGCCTCGTCTTCCGGCAGGGGGGTGTCCTTGCCGTAGATTTCGGTGAGCCGCTCGACCAGGGCCTTCTTCTGTCCGCCGTTCTGCCAGTCTTCCAGCAGGCCGGAGATCTGCTTGCCCAGACCGGCCGCGGCCCAACCCAAGTGCGTCTCGAAGATCTGGCCGATATTCATGCGCGAGGGCACGCCCAGCGGGTTCAGCACCAGGTCGACCGAGGTGCCGTCTTCCAGATACGGCATGTCCTCGATCGGCAGAATCTTGGAGATGACGCCCTTGTTGCCGTGACGGCCGGCCATCTTGTCGCCGGGCTGAAGCTTGCGCTTCACGGCCACGAAGACCTTGACCATCTTCATCACGCCGGGGGGCAGCTCGTCGCCGCGCTGCAGCTTCTCGACCTTGTCCTCGAAGCGGCGGTCCAGCGCCTTGCGGGCGTCCTCGAACTGGCGCTTCATCGCCTCCAGCTCGCCCATCGCCTTCTCGTCGTCGAGAGCGATCTGCCACCACAGGCCGCGCGACAGCTCGGCCAGCTTCTCTTCGGTCACCGTGCCGCGGCCCAGGCCCTTCGGACCCGAGGTCGCGTTCTTGCCCAGCACCAGCGGCTTCAGACGGCCGTAGACGTTGCGCTCGAGGATGGCGAGCTCGTCATCCCGATCCTTGCCCAGACGCTCGATCTCCGACCGCTCGATGGCGACCGCGCGCTCGTCCTTGTCGACGCCGTGACGATTGAAGACGCGCACGTCCACCACGGTCCCGGCGACGCCGGGCGGCAGGCGCAGGGAGGTGTCGCGCACGTCGGAGGCCTTCTCGCCGAAGATGGCGCGCAGCAGCTTCTCTTCCGGCGTCATCGGACTTTCGCCCTTGGGCGTGACCTTGCCGCACAGGATGTCGCCCGGCTGGACCTCGGCCCCGATGGCCACGATGCCCGCCTCGTCGAGGTTGCGCAGGGCCTCCTCACCGACGTTGGGGATGTCGCGGGTGATCTCTTCCGGCCCCAGCTTGGTGTCGCGGGCCATGACCTCGAACTCCTCGATGTGGATCGAGGTGAAGACGTCGTCGCGCACGATGCGCTCGGAGATCAGGATCGAGTCTTCGAAGTTGTAGCCGTTCCACGGCATGAAGGCGACGAGGGCGTTGCGGCCTAGCGCCAGTTCGCCCAGGTCGGTCGACGGGCCGTCGGCGATGACGTCGCCGGCCTTCACCTCATCGCCCACGCGCACGATCGGGCGCTGGTTGATGCAGGTCGACTGGTTCGAACGCTGGAACTTCGACAGGCGATAGATGTCAACGCCCGAGCGGGCGGCGTCCACCTCGCCGGTGGCGCGCACGACGATGCGGGTGCCGTCGATCTGCTCGACCACGCCGTCGCGGCGGGCCACCACCACGGCGCCGGAGTCGCGGGCGACCACCGTCTCCATGCCGGTGCCGACCAGCGGCGCGTCCGACTGGACCAGCGGCACGGCCTGCTTCTGCATGTTGGCACCCATCAGCGCGCGGTTGGCGTCGTCGTTCTCAAGGAAGGGGATCAGGGCCGCGGCCACCGACACCACCTGCTTGGGCGACACGTCCATCATGTCGACGTCGGCCTTGGACAGCAGCTGGGAGTCGCCGTTCACCCGGCCGGGGACCAGATCGTCGACGATCTCGCCGTCCTTCAGGGCGATGTTGGCCTGGGCGATGACGTGCTTCGCCTCTTCCATGGCCGAGATGTAGACGACCTCGTCGGTCGCCTTGCCGTCCTTGACGCGGCGATACGGGCTCTCGATGAAGCCGTACTTGTTCACCCGCGCGTGGGTCGCCAGCGAGTTGATCAGGCCGATGTTCGGGCCTTCCGGCGTCTCGATCGGGCAGATGCGGCCATAGTGGGTCGGGTGCACGTCGCGGACCTCGAAGCCCGCGCGCTCGCGCGTCAGACCGCCCGGGCCAAGCGCCGACAGGCGGCGCTTGTGGGTGATCTCGGACAGCGGGTTGGTCTGGTCCATGAACTGCGAAAGCTGCGAGCTGCCGAAGAACTCGCGCACCGCCGCCGCCGCCGGCTTGGCGTTGATCAGGTCGTGCGGCATGACCGTGTCGATGTCGACCGAGGACATGCGCTCCTTGATGGCGCGCTCCATGCGCAGCAGGCCGACGCGATACTGGTTCTCCAGCAGTTCGCCGACCGAGCGGACGCGACGGTTGCCCAGGTTGTCGATGTCGTCGATCTCGCCGACGCCGTCCTTCAGCCCGACCAGGATCTGCAGGACCTTCAGCACGTCTTCCTTGCGCAGGACGCGGATGTCGTCGCCGACCTCCGGGGTCTCAAGGCGCATGTTCATCTTGACCCGGCCGACGGCCGACAGGTCGTAGCGCTCGCTGTCGAAGAACAGCGACTGGAACATGGCCTCGGCCGCTTCCGGCGTCGGCGGCTCGCCCGGACGCATCACGCGGTAGACGTCGAACAGCGCGTCCTCGCGGCCGGTGTTCTTGTCGATGCGCAGGGTGTTGCGCATGTAGGCGCCGACGGTGACGTGGTCGATGTCCAGCACGTCGATGGTCGTGAAGCCGTGCGACTCCAGCAGTTCGATCGTGGCCTGGTCCAGCTCGTCGCCGGCCTCGGCGTAGATCTCGCCGGTTTCCATGTTGACCGCGTCGGCGGCCAGATACTTGGTCAGCAGGGCGTCGGCGGCCAGCGACAGCGACTTGGTCGTGTCGCCCAGCTTCTTGGCCTGACGCGCGCTGATCTTGGTGCCGGCCGGAGCGATGACCTCGCCCGTGTCGGCGTCGACCAGGTCGAACTCCGGCTTCACCCCGCGCCAGCGCTCGGCCTTGTACGGCGTGACCCAGCCCTCGCCGCGCTTCTCATAGGGCACGGTCTCGTAGAAGGTCTTGAGAATCTCCTCGCCGTCCATGCCCAGGGCCATCAGGAAGGTCGAGGCGGGCAGCTTCCGGCGGCGGTCGATGCGGACGTAGACGATGTCCTTGGCGTCGAACTCGAAATCCAGCCACGAGCCGCGGTACGGGATCACGCGGGCGGCGAACAGCAGCTTGCCCGAGCTGTGCGTCTTGCCCTTGTCGTGGTCGAAGAAGACGCCCGGCGACCGGTGCATCTGGGAGACGATGACCCGCTCGGTCCCGTTGACGATGAAGGTGCCCTTGTCCGTCATGAGCGGGATGTCGCCCATGTAGACGTCCTGCTCCTTGATGTCCTTGACCGAGCGCGCGCCGGTTTCTTCGTCCGCCTCGAACACGATCAGGCGCAGCTTGACCTTCAGCGGCGCGGCATAGGTCATGTCGCGCTGGATGCACTCCTCGACGTCGTACTTGGGCTCTTCGAACTCATACGAGACGTATTCCAGCACGGCGCGCTCGTTGAAGTCCTTGATCGGGAAGACCGACTTGAAGACCGCCTCGATGCCCTCGTCCGTGCGCTGGCCGGGACGGCCCTCGCGCTGCAGGAACTGCTCGTAGGAGGCGCGCTGCACCTCGATGAGGTTCGGCATCTGCACCGCCTCGGGGATCTTCCCGAACGAGTGGCGGATGCGCTTCTTGCCGGTGAACGAGGTGGCGGTGGCGATCTGGGTGGCGAGCGCGAGACCGTCGATGGACTTGGCCATTCTGTCTTCCCAATGAGGAGCCCGGGCAGGCCCCTTTTCAATGCGGCGGCCCCGGCCCGCCGAACGGCGACCCGGGACTTCGGTGTTTCGGCGCCCACCCTCGACCTTTCGGCCTGGACGCCTGAAATGTGAGGCTCCCTTGGGGAGGAGCGCGCCTTCGCACCGGTCTGAGGGCGACGAACCGGGCCTCGGCGCTTTCGCGCGGACTCTGCTGAAGAGAATGCGGGAGGCGCTGATATACTCGCTTTTCGGACGAAATGAAGGCCCTGCGAAAAAAAGTCGGGCTGCCTGTCGAAACGCCGGTCGCTGGCGCGTCTCCCCGATGTCGTTCAGGATCGGACAGGCCGGTCCGCGACGGGGAGATGAGACCATGCAGTACGCCCTTCTGATCCATGAGAACGAGGCCGAGGCCTATCCGGACGGCGAGGCCGGTCAGGCCTGGCAGGACATCCTGGTCGCCCATGGGGCCTTCGGCGGCGAGCTGGCGCAGGCCGGGGTCATGCGCGGCGGGGCCGGGCTGAAGTCCGCCTCGCTGGCCACCACGGTGCGGGTGACGCCGGAAGGCCGGACCGTCCACGACGGTCCCTTCGCCGAGACCCGCGAGCAGCTGGGCGGCCTCTACATGATCGAGGTCGACGATCTGGACGCCGCGATCGCGTGGGCCAAGAAGCTGCCGATCGCCAGGAACGGGTCGATCGAAATCCGGCCGATGCTGCCGGCGCCCGAGGGGCTTTGAGCGCACTCGACGGAGCCTTTCGCGAGGCGGGCGGCCGGGTCGTCTCGGCCCTGGCCGCCGGCTTCCGCGACCTGGACCTGGCCGAGGAGGCCTTCGCCGAGGCCTGCGCCCGCGCGGCCTCGGCCTGGGGTGACCGCCCCCCCGCCGATCCCGCCGCCTGGCTGTACTCGGTCGCGCGGCGGGTGGCGCTGGACCGCCTGCGGCGAAAGGCGACGGCCGGCGCGCATCGCCCCGAAGAGCCGGAGCCCGAGCCGACGCCCGAGGATCATGTCATGCGGCTGGACCAGCCCATTCCCGACGAGCGGCTGCGGCTGATCTTCGTCTGCTGCCACCCGGCCATCGCGCCGGAGGCGCGGGCGGCGCTGACGCTCAAGACCGTCTGCGGCCTGAGCACCGCCGAACTCGCCCAAGCCTATCTGCTGCCGGAGCCGACGCTGGCCCAGCGGCTGGTGCGGGCCAAGCGCAAGATCGCCGAGGCCGGGGTGCCGTTCGAGGTGCCGGGGCCGGAGCGCTGGGGCGAACGACTGGACGCCGTCCTGTCCACGCTGGAAGTCGCCTATGCCCAAGCCCACGCCGACGCGGCGTTGGCCGGGCCGCACGCCGAGTTCGCGCGGGAGATGCTGACGCTGGCGGCTCTGCTCGCCCGGCTGATGCCGGAGGAACCCGAGGTGCTTGCGTTGGCGGCCTCGCTGCATCTGGCCGAGGCGCGGCGCGGGGCGCGACTGGACGCCGAGGGCGCCATGGTGCCGCTGAGCGATCAGGACGTGCGGGATTGGGACGCGTCGCTCTGCGACGCAGGGGAGCGGCTGTTGGCGAGGTCCGCCTCTCTGTCCCGCAACGCGCGTCAGGCTCCGGGACCGAGGGCGCTTCAGGCGGCGATCCATGCGGCGCATGCGTCCCGCAGGCGGTCCGGCGTGACGCCGTGGACGGAGGTTTTCGGCCTCTACGACGCCCTGCTGGCCGTCCGGAACGACCCGGTCATCCGCACGAACCGCGCCGTCGCAATGGCGGAGTCATCTGGCCCTGCTGCCGCATTGTCCGAGCTCGATGCGGTGGACGCGACCGGCTGGCTGCCGTGGCATGCGGCAAGGGCCGACATGCTCGCGCGGCTGGGCCGTCATGCCGAAGCCGTCGCCGACTACGACGCGGCCCTCGCCCTGTCTCCGAACCGCGCCGAAGCCCTGTTCCTGAAGCGGCGACGCGCTGCTAGCGTGGCCGCATGATCCGCACCCTCGCCCCCCTCGCCGCCGCCATCACGCTCGCCGCCTGCGCCACCGCGCCGGAGCCGGCCGCGCCCCTGCCCGCCCCGACCCAGCCGGAGTGGGAGGCCAATCAGGCCGAATGGCTGGCGTTCAACGCGAAGCAGCCGGGATGGAACGTGACCGAAAGCGGGCTGCAATGGCGCCGCGTCGGCCGGGCCAATCCGTCGGGCGCCCAGCCCCGGCCGGAGGACACGGTGAAGGTCCACTATCGCGGCGTTTTCACCGGCGGGCAGGAGTTCGACAGCTCCTACTCCCGCAACGAGCCGACCGAGTTTCCGCTGAACCGCGTCATCAAGGGCTGGACCGAGGGCGTCGGCCTGATGCGCGAGGGCGAGACGTTCGAGTTCCTGATCCCCGGATCGCTGGCCTACGGCGACCGCTGGGTGGGCGGCGAGATCCCGCCGAACTCGGCTCTGCGCTTCACCGTCGAACTGCTTGAAGTGAAGCGCGCCGACTAGCGTTTCAAAAGCCGGTCCCGGGCGGCATTCAGCCGGGCGGCCAACCCCTCGGTGCCGCCCTGATCCGGATGCGCACGTGCCATCAACCGGCGCCAGGCCGCGTTGATCTGCTCCGCCGTCGCCCCGGCAGGCACGCCCAGAAGCGACCTAGCTTCCGCGTCGTCCATGGCGGCCCGACGCGCGGGCACATCCCGTTTGCGGGAGGCGAAGGTCAGCCACAGGCCTCCGACGGCCAGCGCCGCGGCCGTGATCCATGAGCCCCGTGTCGCCGCCAGCGCCGCGCCGCCGAGCATCACGGCGGCCAGGATGGTCGCGCTGACCCGCCAGTGCCCGCGCCCAGCCCGCTCGGTCTGACGCCCCAGCCGGATCAGGGCCCAGAGCGCGATCGCCGCCAAGGCCAGGACGAGCAGGGTCACGGGCGGATCACGCCGCCTCTTGCGGTACGGTCTCGGCGCCCAGATCCAGCGCCTGCATCAGACCGCGCAGCTCCTGCCGGGCCGCGACGTGAGCCAGCGACACGGCGACCGGCCGCACCTCGGGGGACAGGTCGGCCACGGTCAGGCCGAAAGGGAAGAGCTCGCGATAGATGACCCGGTCACGCAGGCCGGGCCCGACGCGAAAACCGACGCGGCGCGCCAGCGCGGCGACGCGCTCGTCCAGCCGCTGGCGGTTGCGGGCCGCGGCGACGGCCAGACGGTTGGAAAGGACGATCCAGTCGATGGGCTTGCCGCCGGCGACCGCGCGGCGCTTGCGCGCCTCCCAGACCGTCTCGGCGTACATGGACGGGCGTTTGACCTCCAGCGTCACGGGATCGACCTGGCCCAGCATGTCGAAGTCGACGAAGCTGTCGTTCATCGGCGTGACGATCTGGTCGGCCGCGACGTGGGCAGCCCGGCTGACGGGCGTGTCGCCGCCGGGCGTGTCGATGCAGATGAAGTCCGCCGCGGCGCGCGCTTCGGCCAGACCGCGTTCGAAGGCCGCCAGTTGCGCCGCCTCGTCGGCCCGGGCGAGCGCAACCCCGTCGCCCATATCCGGCGCGACCGGCAGAGCCAGGGTGACCCCGTTCGCCGCCGCCCAGGCGGCCCGATTCTCGAAGAAGCGCGCGAATGACCGCTGGCGCAGATCGAGGTCCAGGATCGCCACCCGCTTGCCGGCGTCCAGCAAGGCGCAGGCGACGTGGATGGCCAGGGTGGACTTGCCCGCCCCGCCTTTTTCATTGCCGAAGACGATCACATGGGCGGCCATGCCGCGAACCCCCGAACGCGAAACTCAGGCGACGGGAGTGACCGGATTTGGGGGCGACTTCAAGCCCCGCGACGGCACCACGGTCCGTCGACGCCGGCGGCGGCGCAGATCGACGCGGCGGCGTCGGCGGGGGCCGCGACCTTCAGCCGGACCAGGATCTTGTCGCCGATGGTGACGGGCTCGAAACGGGGGGTGAGGCCGGAGAGGGCACGGTTCTCGCCCAGCCTGGACCATGCCGCCTCCGCGGCCTCACGACTGGAGAAGGCGCCGAGCTGGATCAGGCGGGTTCCGCCTTGGCGGGCCGGCAGGACGGCGGGACGCAGCTCGGCGGCCTGACGCTTGACCTCCCCCACCGCGGCCTCGGCGACGATCGGCGCGGCGGCCTTGACCACGGCTGGAGCGAGGCCGTCGCGGGCGTCCCAAAGGTCATGGGGGTCCAGCACCTCGACGCGGACCGGCTGGGGCTTGCGCAGCGCCGTGGCGCCGGACGAGCTCGGCTCGCCCGGACGCTCCAGCGACACCGGGACGTCGGACACCATCCGCGCGAGATTTTCGAAGCGTTCGGGGTCGGCCTCCACCGCGCCGCAGGCGGCGAGGGTCGAGCCGGCAAGCGCGACCAGGACTGGACGGATCAGGGAACGCAGGACCATAAGCCCACCCTAAACGCGGGTCTTTGAAACCCGGTTCACGAACACGCTTAAGCGTCGGAGTTAACGCGGAAACCATGATCGTCGACGACGCCCCGCTCCAGATCGTCCGCTCCGTCGCGGAGTTGCGGGCGGTGATCGACGGCTGGCGGGCGCAGGGGCGCAGCGTCGCCTTCGTTCCGACCATGGGGGCGCTGCACGAGGGACATCTGGATCTGGTGCGCGAGGCCGTGCGGCGGGCGGATCAGGTCGTGGCCAGCGTCTTCGTCAACCCGACCCAGTTCGCGCCGCATGAGGACCTGGGCCGCTACCCCCGACAGGAGGCGAAGGACGCCGAGCTTCTGGCGGGCGCCGGCTGCCGCCTGATGTACGCGCCGTCGGTCGAGGAGATGTATCCGGCGGGGGCGACGACGACGATCTCCGTCGGGGGGCCCGCGGAGGATCTGGAAGGCGCCTTCCGGCCGCAGATGTTCGGCGGCGTCGCCCTGGTGGTGGCCAAGCTGTTCAACCAGGTCCGGCCGGATGTGGCGGTCTTCGGCGAGAAGGACTGGCAGCAGCTGGCCGTGATCCGGCGCATGGTCCGCGACCTCGATTTCCCGATCGAGGTCGTCGGCGTGCCGACGGCGCGGGACGGACACGGCCTCGCCCTGTCCAGCCGCAACGCCTACCTCGACCCCGCCCAACTGGACGTCGCTCGCCGGCTGAACGGCGTGCTGGCCGAGGCGGCGGCCAGGGCCCGGGCGGGCACGCCGCTGGCGGCCGTGGAACGCGAGGCGCATGCCGCGGTGCTCAAGGCCGGCTTCGACCGCATCGACTACGTCGCAGTCCGCGACGCCGAGACGCTG
>VYKZ01000436.1_pt1 | contig 16143 bp, 4 predicted proteins | sample 5114421 | NCBI WGS metagenome assembly VYKZ01 (sample SAMN12291788, study PRJNA351875) | freshwater metagenome | isolation source: freshwater lake | place: USA: Michigan, Gull Lake | collected 2013-08-08 | reverse complement strand
CCAGAACAGAGTAAATCTGTTAAGGCAGGTGCGAAACCCCGCAAGGGAAAGAAGCAGAAACCCAAATCGTGAGGTTTGGGAATCACCGTCCGTTTACGGCGGTGAGGATGTCAACTGTCTCCTGTCTCGACTAGGAAATTAATTTTGCACGACTACTGAAATAAACAATCAAAATATTGTTTATTTCTTTTTGTTGCAATTGAGTATTTATAATGGAACCTTTGCCCCTAGGATTTCTATAATAGTGTTAGGACAGCTAAAAAGTTAATTTACGATCCATTGACTGGGTATATGTAGTCAAGCTCGAGATTATGAGTAACGATTATTCTCTATTATTTGATGGAACCGATGACTATGTAAGTATTCCCCATAGTTCAAATTTAAGTCTGACTAATTTTACCATTGAAACTTGGGTGAATCCGAGTCAAGTTAAGGGAGATTGGCAACCGCTTATTACAAAGGAAGCAAGTAATGGATACCAAAGAAATTATGGGTTATTTATTGTTCCTAATCAAATGAAAGTTCTTGCTCAATTTATAGATATTTATGGAGTTTGGCAAACTATTTATAGCGTGAGTTCTTTTAATCTTAGTCAATGGAATCATATTTCAATGACATACGATGGGTCAACATTTAGCTTTTATATAAATGGAATTTTAGATAGTATTGTTAATGTAGTAACAACCCCTCTACAAAATACTGAGCCTGTAAAAATTGGTAAAGAAATTAGTGCCTATACTCCTTTTTCTGGGAAAATGGATGAGGTTCGTATCTGGAATAAAGCCCGAACTCAAGCTGAAATTCAAGCGGATATGAATCATCAGTTAACGGGAACTGAAACAGGTTTAGTAGGTTATTGGCAGTTTAGCGAAGGAACGGGAAATACAGTAACGGATTTATCGGGGCATAATAATAACGGGATAATTAACGGCGCGACTTGGACAGAGGGATTTTTTGGTAGTAGTGTTTTATCCCTGAGTCAACCTACCTATAGTATCCGAGAAAATGGCGCAGCGAGTGTTCAAGTAACGGTTATTCGGACAGGGGGATTTAGTGGCGAAGTTAGTGCAACACTTAATTTAAGTGGAGGAACAGCGACGCTATCTCAGGATTATAGTCAGAGTTCAGTTACTGTTAGTTTTGCCAGTGGAGAAGCTCAAAAAATCGTCACGATTCCTCTGATTGATGATTTTGATATTGAAGGAGATGAGACAGTTAATTTAAGTTTAAGTAACCCAACCACTGGTGCAATTATTGGGGAACAAAGTACGGCAATATTAACAATTAATGATAATGATTTTGATTGGTATGACCCGAAAGCGTGGAGTAATGGGGTCGTTCCAGCAAATGGTAGTCAGATTGGGTTGAATTTTCCGGGTGAGAAGATTAAATATACGTTTTCCCAAGGGAATCCAAGTTTGAATGTTTTTTCTTTGTATGCGAGGGATAAAGGTGTTTTAGAGTTGCCAGGATTGACGGCTTATACAATTCCTTTTACTAGCGTTATTGAAGTTAAAGGAACAGGAAGTGAAATAAATCTATCTTCTCTAGCTACCAATTTAACCAGTTGGAGTGATGACCAACCGGAAACTTCCAGTTTAAGTGTAGCCAATGGGGGAACTATTCTCGTTCCTAAACTAACTAATCTCTACAATGTTGACTTAAATTTAAAGGGTACAGGAACACTCGATACCAGTAGTTTTGTAACTCACAAAGCCAGCAATATTAATATTAGTAATGTTAATCCTAACTTGAGTAACTTAACCGATGTCACCAGCAGTGGTTTAACCCTCACTAACACTACTCTGGATATGAGTAAAGTAACTGAGATGAGTTGGACAAGTTGGGTACTCAATCAAGGGACAAATCTTGATTTAAGTCAAGCCAATAATATTAGTTATAGTAACTTCTGGGTCAGAGATGGTGTTAAATTCAATCTCCCTTCAGCTACCAGTTACACCACAGATGGGACGAGAACTATTGAAGTTAAAGGAACAGGAAGTGAAATAAATCTATCTTCTCTAGCTACCATGACAGGAGCCAAGGTGCAACGGTTATTTATGCTGATGGAAATAATAGTGTTGTTGATTTATCTAATTTAACCAGTTGGAGTGATGACCAACCGGAAACTTCCAGTTTAAGTGTAGCCAATGGGGGTACAGTCATCCTCGACAAATTGACTACTCTCCAAGGAATCGACCAAATCACCGCTAATACTGGTGGATACATCGACCTCAGCGACGTTACTACCCTCAATAGTAATAATACTCAAATTATCGCTGATGGAACGGGTAGCATTATCGACCTTTCTAACCTAACTAGTTTTACAGGTTTAACCTTTACCGCTACCAATGGCGGCGTTATCCGAGTTCGTCCCGTTTCCAGAGATGACGCTTACCAACTCAATGAAGATAGTACCCTCACAATTGCCGCTGCACAAGGCGTATTAGCTAACGACATTAACATTACCGGACAACCTCTCAGCGTTGAAACCGTCACCACCACCAATCATGGAACCCTCAATCTCGCTGCTGATGGTTCATTTACCTACACCCCCAATGCGGATTATGTGGGGACAGATAGCTTTACCTATCGCGTTTTTGGTGCAGATGCTTTAGTCAGTATTTCAACCGTGAATTTCACCATCAATAATGCTAATAACGACACGCCAACTAATATTAAACTAACTAATTCTAACATCAACGAAAACAGTCACAATAATACCATTATTGGACAAATTAGCGTTAGTGACCCTGATCCCAATGATACCCATACCTTGACCTTAATTGATGATGCTGGGGGACGCTTTAAACTGGTGGTAAATCAATTACAAGTCGCTAACGGTAGTTTACTTGATTATGAAACAAATACCAGTCATAACATCACTATTAAAGCCACTGATGCTGGTAATTTAAGTTTACAAAAAGACTTGACAATTAACCTAATTAATGTTAATGAATCTCCCGCAAATATCCAACTGAGTAAGACTAATATTGAGGAAAATAGTGCTAATAGTACAGTTATCGGCACATTAACCACTACTGATACTGATGCAAATGATACCTTTACTTACAGTTTAGTTGACAATGCCAATGGACGCTTTGCCATTAATGGTAATCAATTAATTGTCGCTGATGGTAGTAAATTAGATTACGAAACAAATCAGAAGCATACTATCACAATTCTGACGCAAGATCAAGGCGGATTAACCTACGATAAATCTTTTGATATTAACTTAATTGATGTTGCTGATTCTAGTGTAATTGCTTTCAGTCAAGCTACCTATACAGTCAAAGAAGACGGAACACCTATCATCGAAATTACCCTAACCCGTAACATTAACACTCAGGGAGAAGTCAGCGTTACTGTGACTCCCAGCAATGGCACAGCAACCGCACCTTACGACTACAATAACGCACCTATTACGGTGACATTTTTAGATGGTGAAACCAGCAAGAAAATTGCTATACCCATTGTCAAAGACACTGCTTATGAAGGCAATGAAACCCTCAACCTAACCCTTAGCAATCCCACCAATGGCGCAACTATCGGCACACAAAAAACTGCCACCTTAACTATTGTTGACACTCCGATTACCTATTACTTAACTACAGCCACAACTTGGACAGATGCACAAGTACAAGCGCAAGCAATGGGAGGTAATTTAGTTACCATTAATGATACAGCAGAAAATCAATTTTTAGTCAATGCTTTTGGTGTATCTGAATATTTATGGATTGGTTTTACTGATGCAGCAAAAGAAGGAACTTGGCAATGGATTAATGGTGAAACAGTTACTTATACTAATTGGCAACCTGGAACCCCCGATAGTTATCAAAATCGTAATGAAGATTACGCTAATATTAATATACCATGGATGGGTATGATTGGGATTGGACTGTGGAATGATTTGACAAATGTTCCCCCTTATCCTGATTTTAATATACCCTCAGCTATACGAGGCATTGTCGAAGTTCTCAATGGAACATCTACCATTTCTATCGCTGATACAACTATTAATGAATCTGAAAATCAAGCCACTGTAACGGTTAAATTAACAGGAATTAGCCAGCAAACCTTTACCGTTGACTATAACACCAATGACGGAACAGCCAAAGCAGGAGAAGACTATACGACTGTTAGTGGAAAATTAACTTTTAATGCAGGAGAAAGCGTTAAAACTATCACTGTTCCTATCAATAATGATACAGCTTATGAAGGTAATGAAACGTTTACCCTTAACCTCTCTAATCCTACTGGTGGCGCAGTTTTAGGAACAAGTACAGCCACAATCACTATCATTGATAATGATGTCCCTAAACCTGGAACTTTAGCCTTTAGCAATACTCAATTTAGCGTTAAAGAAGACGGAACACCTGTTAATGTTGTCACCATCAATCGTACAAATGGCAGTGATGGACAAGTTAGCGCAACTATCAACCTAAATAACAACACTGCAACAACACCCAATGACTACAATAATAATCCGATTACGGTTACATTTGCTAATGGAGAAACCCAAAAAACTGTTACTATTCCGATTGTAGATGATCTTCAATTTGAAGGCAATGAAACTCTTAATTTAAGTCTAACAAATGCCACAGGTGGTGCAATTATTGGCACGCAAGATAAGGCAACTTTAACCATTGTTGACAACGAAATTAATCAGGGAATCACCCTTGATGAAGGACAAACAAAACTGATTAATAATACTGTCCTTAAAGCTGTTGAAACGAATAAACAACCCACAGACATTATTTACAACTTAACGGATTTACCTGATAATGGTCAGTTAATTCTTAGCAGTAATACCTTAAAATCAGGTAATACGTTTACTCAAGCTGATTTAGATAATGGTCTTTTAACCTATCAACATAATGGCAGTGAAACCACCTCTGATAACTTTAAATTTACCCTTGCAGATGTCAAAAATGAATTTCAGGTTAATACCTATACAACTAATAATCAAGGATTTAGCGATAACTATCATCAATCATCAATAACAGCCTTAAAAGATGGTGGCTTTGTAATCGTTTGGTCATCTCAAGGACAAGATGGCAGTGATTGGGGAATCTATGGGCAACGCTACGATACTAATAGCAATAAAATAGGTAGCGAATTTCAGATCAATACTTATACACAAAATGCTCAATATAATCCCTCAATTACAGCTTTAAATAGTGGTGGTTTTGTAATTGTTTGGGCATCTAAATTACAAGATGGAAGTGGTAATCCTATTTATGGACAACGCTATGATGCTAATGGCAATAAATTAGGCAGTGAATTTCAAATTAGTACCTATACTCAAGATACACAATGGTGGGAACCTCATGCCTCAGTTGCTACTCTTAATGATGGTGGTTTCTTTGTCACTTGGGCATCCGAATTAGGAGATGTTAATGGCAATATATATGGACAACGCTATGATGCTAATGGCAATAAAGTAGGTACTAATTTCCCAATTAATACTTATGCTTATCACGTGCAAATAGAAGCATCGGCGATAACTCTAACGAATGGTGATTTAATAGTTGCGTGGCAATCTGCTCATAGTAGTCATTGGGGTCTTTATGGGCAACGTTATGACAACAATGGTAACAAGTTAGGCACTGAATTTCAAATTCATTCTAGTCCTTATTATGATTATTCTGGACCAAAAATAGCAGCTTTATCTGATGGCGGATTTGTTGTTACTTACGAGTCTGGAGACTGGAATGGTAATGGTATTGATGGTAGTGGTTATGGTGTTCATGGACAAAAATTTGACTCCACTGGCAATAAATTAGGTGGTGAATTTCTAATTAATACCTACACTACTGGAAATCAATTTTATCAATCTGTAACTGCTTTAAGTAATGGAGGATTCTTAGAAGTTTGGCAATCCCAAAATCAAGATGGTAGTGGTTATGGTATTTATGGACAGCAATTTGATGCTAATTGTAATAAGATTGGTAATGAATTTGCTATCAATCAATACACGGCTAATAATCAATGGTTTCCTGCTATAACAACCTTAGCAGATGGAAGTTCTGTTATCATTACTTGGACATCAGAAAATCAAGATGGAAGTGGAAACGGTATCTATGCACGAAAATTCAATACTAGCGACCCACCTATATCTACTTTTAACATTACCATTAATAATGTTAATGATGCACCCACAGACTTACAAATAAGTAATACTAAAGTTGACGAAAATAGTCCCAACAATACTATTATCGGTGTTCTAAATACTACTGACTCTGACGTAAACGATACCTTCACTTACAACTTATTAGATAACGCAGATGGACGCTTTACTATTTTTGGTAATGAATTACGAGTTGCTAACAGTAACTTACTGGATGCGGAAACTAACACTAACCACAATATCACTGTTAAAGTTACAGATAAAGGCAGTTTAAATTTAGTTAAAACTTTCAATATTACTGTCAATAACCTTAACGAAAATCCTACGGCTATTCAACTGAGTAATAACAGTATCCCAGAAGATAGTATCAACGGAATAGTTATCGGCACATTAACGACTACTGACCCCGATTTAGGTGATACCCATACTTACGAATTAATTAACAATGCAGGTGGACGTTTTGCCATCAATAACAATCAATTAATCGTTGCTGATGGAACTAAATTAGACTATGAAACTAATACCATTTATCCAGTTACTATCCGCAGCAAAGATTCAGGCGGATTAACTTATGATCAATCTTTCACCATCAACCTAATTGATGTCTCTGAACCCGGAATATTAGCCTTTAGTAATGCTAATTATAGTATTAACGAAGACGGAATACCTGTTAATCAAATTAAAATAATTCGTACAGGTGGTAGTCAAGGAGAAGTTAGTACAACCATTGATTTAACCAACGGAACAGCCACCTCAGAAGATTACGATAAAACCTCTATTCCTGTCACCTTTGCCAACGGTGAAACCGAAAAATTTGTCACCATTCCTATTGCCAATGACAACATTAGGGACACAAAAAGCAGCCGTTTTATCCATCCTTGATGATGACGTGCAACTTAACTTTAATGCTGCTAACTATACCGTTCGTGAAGATGGAACCGCCGTTACTGACATCATTATAACTCGCACAGGTCGCACCACAGGCACAGTCGGCGCAACCCTTAACTTTGCTAATGGTACCGCAACAGGATGTCCTTGTCCTCCCGCTTCCGTTACCTACGACTTCTACAATGGTGCATTCGCCTTTACTCTTGGCGACAATGAGATGAGTAAAGTCATCCAGGTTGAAGATGCCAAATTAGCGGGAAGTAACGCTATCCGTATCCGCAACGACTCCAAAGTTGAAGGGGATGAATACTTTACTATCAATCTCAATAACCCCACAGGTGGCGCAACGATTGGCAATCAAAACAGTGCGACTGTCACAATCTTAGATGATGATGTTCAACTCGCATTTAGTAGTCCGACCTTTACTATACGGGAAGATGGAACAGCCATAGCTGCCGTCACGGAAATGCTACCTATCCTGATGACTACACCCAAACTTCTCTTAATATCTCCTTTGCTGAGGGAGAAAATAGCAAAATTATTAATATTCCTGTCAGAAATGATATTATCTCCGAACCAGATGAAACCGTCAATTTAACCCTTGTTAACCCCACAGGTGGCGCAACTATTGGCAGTCAAAATACAGCAATTCTTACCATTGTTGACAACGGATTAACTCCTAGTTTAAGTCTTGCGATTGATAAAGATACTGTTGCTGAAAACGCAGGAAATAACGCAGCAACGGCAACTATTACCCGCAGTATTATCACTGATGAAGATTTAATTATTACCCTCAATTCTAATGATACCAGTGAGATAACCGTTCCCAATCAGGTTATTATTCCAGCTAATCAAGCATCAGCAACCTTTACCTTAAATGCAGTCGATGATAATATTACTGATGGCATCCAATCTGTTACTATTAATGCCACAGCAAACGGATTTAGTCAAGGGGTTGATACCATCAACGTTGCTGATATTAATGTCCCCGATTTGAAAATAGTTAATCTAAGTGCGTCCACACCTTTATTAACTGGAAAACAAGGCAGCTTCACCTATCGAGTTGTCAATCAAGGATTAAGTGAAGCAAAGGGTACTTGGACAGATAAAATTTATCTTTCTACTGATACCACCTTAGAAACCAACAAAGATATATTTTTAGACAACTATCAATTTTCTGGAACAATTCCCACAGGCTTATTCTACGAACGTAATCTCCCATTTTTTATCCCTAAAACTCCTGGACAATACTATTTAATCGCTCAAACCGATACAGCAAATACTGTTAAGGAAGGGATCGGATTAGGTGAAAACAATAATACCACTATTACCTCTATTAATATTACTCCTGCCTATCGTGCTACTGTTTCCACTGATACCGAAATTGGAGTAACAGGAAACAAAGTTATTTTACAGGGTAAAGCCTTCAGTAATAGTGATAACTCTGCTGTTCCCTACGAATTTGTCACCATCGCCATTAAATATAACGGGACTGTTCGCGAATTAACCGCTTTTACTGATGGAAATGGCAACTTTGTCAAGGAATTTCAACCCTTACCCGGAGAAGGGGGACAATATCAAATTAATGCCTATTTCCCTAATTACAGTAGCGAAGACAGCACCGCAGAAGATAGCTTTAAACTTTTAGGAATGCGCTTTAACACAGGCGGAGCTTACTATCAAATTAATGCTGATTCACCCTTTAATGCAACAGCGACTCTACAAAACCTGACCGATATTCCCATTACCGGAATTACCTATTCCATCGATGGTGCGCCTCAAGATTGGAACATACAAGTTAGTGCAGCCAATACCTTAGCAGGGAATAGCAATTTACCCATTACTTACACCATTACTGCACCCAATAATTCACCCATTACTCAAGACACCTTTAATATTAATCTCACCAGTGCTGAAGGAGTAAGCACAACGCTTCCTGTTACGATTAATTTACGTCGCATTGTTCCCCATTTAGTTGCTAATACTAATCTTCTCAGCAATGGGATGTTACGAGGACAACAAACTCCGATTGAATTTACAGTTACCAATAATGGTGGGATTGCAACAGGAGAAGTTCAAGTCATTCTGCCTAATGCTCCTTGGTTAAAATTAGCCTCACCTGTCAAGCTATCTTCTCTTAATCCGGGAGAATCAAGCAAAGTTACTTTATTACTCGCTCCTGATGCTAATTTACCCCTAACGGTTTATAACGGCAATCTCGTCTTAGATGTAGTCGGAAATGACGGTGATTTATCCTTACCATTCAGTTTCCGTGCGGTTTCCGATGCAGTTGGTAGCTTACAAATTACTGTTGTCGATGAGTTGACATTCTTTACCGAATCTGCACCTAAATTAAAAGATGCTACGATTATTCTCCGAGATTATATTACCGGAAACGAAGTCCGACGCATTACTACAGATGCAACAGGAATGGTATCTTGGGATAATCTCTCTGAAGGATATTATCAGTTAGAAGTTAAAGCTAAAAGCCACGATTCTTACACTCAAACAATTCAAATTAAAGCAGGAGAAACCGAGGATATAGAATCTTTCTTATCTCGTCAAACGGTTAAATATGTATGGCGAGTTGTTCCTACAGAAATTGAAGATAAATATACCATCACTATTGAAAGTGTTTTTGAAACGCACGTTCCTGCTTTAGATGGTAGTAGTGATAGTATTGCTAATCCCATTCCCACTGTAACAATTGATCCGCCATTAATTGATTTAATAAACCTGCAAGTTATTGGTCAAATGATGCAGGTTGACATGACAGTTACCAATAATGGATTAATTGCAGCGAATAATGTTCGGTTATATTTTGGTGAGCATCCTTTTTATAAAATTGAGCCATTAATTGATAATATTGGAACTTTAGGGGCAAAAAGTTCGATTACTGTTCCGGTGAGAATTACGAGGATTGGCGATTTTGAAAATCTTGAAAATAATGGATTAAAAGCTCTTGCTGCCACTGCTCAACCTAATGTTCGATGTACAATTGATGCCAAGCTTATTTATGACTACATTTGTGGTGTTGTCATAGATAAAAATGGAGAAAAATTTAATCGAAATATAGAAAAATCAAGCCCTATTGCTTTTCAAGGGGTAGAAGGAAATTGTGCATACAACCCTGTATTTTATACACCTGTAACACCTGTAACAATTGTAACGGACAATCATCAAATTGGCTCTAGCCTAAGTCCAATTCCTCAAGTAACTCTTGTATCTCCTAATACTCCAGTTATTAATTCATCTAATTGTTGTATTAAACTTGAAAAAATAGGATTAGATGTTGGAGGGGCAGTTGATATTATATTAGATCCAATGGAAGAACGCATCAACAAGTTTTTTGAAAAGTGTATTTCAGGTAATGGATTACTAAAAATCATAGGCAAATCTCTCAAAGGAATTGATCTCAGTATTGATAGCCTTAAAGCTGAAATTGGAACTTGTTGTGATCAAAATAATAAAAATGGTCTGACAATGAATGGAGAAGCAAAAGGAATCATTCGGCGAAATTTTCTTCCTTCACTAGAATATAGCACTAATGAGCTTATTTTTGAAGATGAAGATGAAATGGGTAAATTGTCTTATATCATACCTCAATCTGATTTAGAATTAAAAGGAACTCCAAGTATTTATGGATCAATTGATGTTAAAGTTGGTAAGGAATGTTATAAATCTCCTCAATTTACTGCCAGTGTTGAATTAGGTTTTGATCTTGATTACGGAATAACTGCTAACTGGCAAGTTTCTAAATTGGTAAAAACAACGGGGGCATTAGTTCCAATAGATGCGAGTTTGGTCAGATATCTTAAAGGAGGTTTAGCTGTTAAAGGGCAATATTCTAGTGCTTCTAAAAAATGGGACACTTGCTTCTATTCTAAAGGTTTATATTTTGAGGAATATACATCGATAGGAGATAAAAAATTTAGTGTATTTGATAATCTTAATACTCCTGATAAAACTGAGACAACTTTTAATATATTTCCTTCTTATGTTTATCTTGGAAATAAAAACTGTTTGCAAGACAAACAAGCTTCACTACTAGCTACCTCTTTAGAATCCGAATTAATACCATCCTTTAGCTTTGAGGAGATATTTGGTGAATCAGAGGACGAATTCTTTAGGCTATTAAATTTAGAACAAGCAGTTGAAGAACAATCTTTAACGAATCAATTGCAAGTTCAAATTAACCAATTGCTTCAAGGACGAGGTTTATCTCCAATATCATTGACTCCAGAGGATGACGGTACAACTCCACCTCCTAATCCGGGTGTCTGCGCTCAAGTAAAGCTGCAAATCAACCAAGACGCAATCATGACTCGTTCCGGATTCCTTGGAACATTAGAAATTGACAACGGAAACGACACCAATAACCTAGAAAATATCACCGTTACTATCAACATCAAAGACAGTCAAGGAAACACCGTTAACAATCTATTTGGTATCACTAACCCTACCCTTTCTAACCTTACCGCAGTTGATGGAACAGGAACACTATTAGCCAACGCTTCAGGAAGTGCAGAATGGACATTTATTCCCACAGGAAACGCTGCACCCAATGAACCTACTATTTACAGCATCGGCGGCAGCTTAAGCTATAAAGAAAATGGCAATAATATCACTGTTCCTCTGCTTTCAACTCCTGTTACTGTCTTCCCACAAGCAGAATTATACCTCGATTACTTCCATCAACGAGATGTCTTTGCTGATGATCCTTTTACTGTAGAAATTGAACCATCTGTTCCCTTCTCTCTTGGTATTTTAGTTAAAAATCAAGGCAAAGGCACAGCCAAAAACCTCCACATATCTTCGGCACAACCCAAGATTATCGACAACGAAAAAGGCTTACTGATTGACTTTAATATCATCGGTACTCAAATCGGCACAGAATCCATTACCCCGTCCTTAACCGTTAATTTCGGCAATATTGAAGCTGGAAAAACTGCTGTAGCTGATTGGTTATTCAAATCTGACTTACAAGGTAAATTTACTGACTATAAAGCCACCTTTGAACATATTAACGATCTCGGCAAACCTGAATTATCCTTAATCAAAGAAGTCAAAATTCACGAACTCACCCATCAGGTTAATGTGGATAGTGATAACTTACCTGACTTCTTAGTTAATGATATTCCTGACCCTAATTTTTACCCTGATACTCTCTACTTTAGCAACGGCGCAACTGCACCCGTAAACGTCGTTACCAATGCAACAGCAACCATCAACAATCAACAAGCACAAATTATCGTAAATGTCAATAGTGGTTGGACATATTTACACCTAACAGAGCCTAGCAATGGTAGTTTAGAAATCGCTCAAGTTTTGCGGTCTGATGGAACGTCTATTAAATTAGATAACGTCTGGACAACTGACCGAACTTTCCCCGCTACAGGTCGTCCTATCTACGAAAATATACTACATCTACTTGACTACAACGCTAATGCTGGCAACAGTAACTATACAATTATTTACACCTCTGGTGGCCCCACAGTAACAGATATTATTGATGTTACTCCCGATCCTCGTTCTACTGCGGTAAACGCAATCACTATTGATTTCTCCGAACCGATTCAAGCAAGCACTTTTGATTATACTGATCTCAGCTTAACCCTCAACAATGGGACAAATTTAATTACTAATATTGTCTCTATTATTCCTCTTTCAACTACTCGCTATCAAGTTACAGGTTTAGAAAATCTTACTAACATTGATGGAGACTATCAATTAACCGTCAACGCTAATGGAATTAAGGATTTAGACGGTAAACTGGGGACAGGTTTACTCAGTGAAACTTGGATTAAAACTGCTACTGGAAATGCAGATAATACTCCCCCCACTGTTACAGATATTCGAGACTTGCAGATTGATCCTCGCAATATTCCCGTTTCTTCCCTCGATGTCACCCTCTCGGAAGCGATTGATTTAAGTTCCTTCACTTGGGAAGATATTACCCTCACCCGTAACAGTGGCAGCAATCTAATTAATAATACCGTCACAATTACTCCAGTTAATGATACAACCTACCGGATTAATGGACTGAATAACTTAACCCAAACTGAAGGAACTTACACCCTAACAGTTAATGGAAATGAAATTAAAGATTTATCAGGAAATTTAGGCATAGGAAGTGCATCAGAAATTTGGGTAATGGATACCACTCCACCCGATGCACCTAGTAACCTTAAAGTAGGCAATAAAACTATTACCCCTAACAGTCAAAACCTAGTTAACACTACTACCCTAAACCTCACAGGAGATCTTAGCGAAACGGGTTTAAGCGTCTTCTTGATCGATCGTACTCTCAATCAAAGCTTAGGACAAGCATCCGTTAATAATACCCAATTCAGTAGCACAATTCAGTTACCTTCATCGGGAACCAGAAACTTAGATATTCAAATTATCGATCCCGCAGGTAATATTACCACAACGAACTTTAATCTCTTTGCCGATATCATTACTCCTACCTTACTTGAATTTCTCAATATTCCCCAAACTCCCATTGCTACACCAATTAATTCTATCGATCTTCGTTTCTCTGAAGCGATCAACCTCTCTACTTTTGACTATACCGACATTACCTTACAACGCAATAATGGCGAAAATCTGATTAATGATGCTGTTACTGTTGAATATCTCTCTGGTACAACTTATCGAATTAAAGGACTTACAGAGTTAACCACAACGACTGGAAACTATCAATTAACTGTCAATAGTAACACCCTTCAAGATCTCGCAGGAAATAGTGGAGATGCAGCCAAAACAGCAACTTTTGCGATCATCACACCCACTAACAATCCGCCAATCGCTCAAGATGATGCACTCGCCACCAACGAAGATACCATCGTAACTGGCAACGTGCTAATTAACAACGGAAGTGGCGCTGACAGCGATCCAGATAAAGATTCTCTCACCGTTACTGCTGTTAACAGCAATACGGCTAATGTAGGCACTCAGATTATTTTATCCTCCGGTGCGCTATTAACCCTCAACACCAATGGTACATTAACTTATAATCCCAACGGTCAATTTGAAGCCTTAAAGAACGGAGAAATTACCACCGACAGCTTCACCTACACTCTCAGCGACGGAAACGGTGGCACTGACACTGCTACAGTCACTGCCACCATCACTGGAGTTAACGACGCACCAGTAGCCAATCCAGATAGCTACATTCTCGATGAAGACAATACCTTAACGATTAATACTCCCGGAGTTAAAGGCAATGACACGGATGCGGGATGCGGAAAATGATAGTTTAACAGTTAATTTAGTCAGTACGGTAGCGAAAGGAATCTTAACCCTTAATCCTGAGGGCTCTTTCAACTATACGCCTAATACTGGCTTTGTTGGAACCGATAGCTTTACTTACCAGGTTAATGATGGTTTAGCTGATTCTAATATCACTACTGTCACCCTAACAGTTAATCGAATTAACGACGCACCCGTAGCTAATCCAGATAGCTACAATACCCTCCGCAACACCACTCTCAACATTCCAGCAGCCGGAGTTTTAAACAACGATACCGATACTGAAAATCAGCCTCTAACAGCAGTTATTGAAACTAACCCCAGCAACGGAAATCTAACTCTCAATTCAGATGGCTCCTTCAGTTATACTCCTAATACTGACTTTGTTGGAACAGATAACTTTACCTATCGCGCCAATGACGGCTTGGCTGACTCCAATGGGGCTACCGTCATCCTTCATATTTTCAATCCAGTTCCTATCACTGTTCCTCCCAGTGGTGGGACCACGCAAGGCACAGAGCAAGATGACTACCTTGATGCCTCTAACCAGTCAGGCTATCAGCGCCTTGAAAGCGGCGGTGGCGACGATCTCATCATTGGTTCCAACCAACGCGATATCCTCAAAGGCGGGATCGGCAACGATAGCCTCTACGGTGGGGGAGATTTCGATAAACTGTATGGAGAAGAAGGGGATGATCTCCTCGACGGCGGCGCTGGACTGGATATCCTCTCCGGTGGCAGCGGTGCCGATCGCTTTGTCCTCGCAGCGGGGAATGGCAGCGATCGCATTCTCGACTTCAATGCTCTTGAAGGCGATCTCTTTGCCCTAAGTGGACTAAACTTCGGACAATTGAGCTTTAATAGTAATCAGATTCTTTCTGGCATTGAAGCCTTAGCTCAAGTAACAGATAATCTCGGCAATCCTGTTACGGGATTTGACGCGCATCCTCAATGGTTTGTCACTCTCTAGTTACCCACCCAAATCGAACCGATCTGACAAAGGAGTCAATTAATGAAGACTAAGCCAGCCAACTTGCTTCTGGCTGCCACGACAGCACTTTTAGCCAGCACTTTTTCCGCTCACCTGCCAGCCCAGGCACTGACCTGGACGATTAATAATGGTAGTATTAACAGCAATCCGGCTACTGCGATTACAGGAAGTTTTACCATTGATAATGAAAACAGTACGGCTCCTAATATTACTTTCAGTAACCTGATGATTGACGGACTGACTTTTACGGCGGCTGACGTAATTAATATTAGTTTGGCAACTCCTAGTGGCAGTGGAATCCAAGCAATTGACTGGTTAAATGGGTTGAATAGTCTCTCTTTAGTTTTTGACTCTCCCTTAACTACAGCAGGTGGAACAATTCTTCTCAATAATATTACCAGTGACTTTAATGGCCATGTAGTCAGTGGCTCCGTTACGGGTGTGTCGCAACCTCCTACTACTATACCCGAACCATCTACTCTCGTTGGCTTGGCGACCACTTTTAGCTCCTGTGTTTTCTTGAAGCGAAAACTGAAAGGCGAAAACCAAGAAATCATGAGCGAGGGTTAGCCATCCGTTTTAACGGATGTTCGCCCTTGCGAACAAGGGGATTTATTCGTTCTCTAATTTCTACGGCCAGAAAACAAGGTCAAAACATCCTACAAGTTTTAACTCAAGTTCTCAAGGGGGAAGTTCTGGTTTTTTCCTCATCGAAAATTTTGGGTCTGAAACCCCGTCGTTCTACGACGGCTTTACCGTTAAATACTAGCGCATTTACCAAATATATGCTAAAATGTGAGACATGGAAAAAGCATATTCTTACCGATTTTACCCCACACCCGAACAAGAGTCGCTATTGCGGCGCACCTTGGGCTGTGTA
>VYKZ01000128.1_pt1 | contig 16198 bp, 16 predicted proteins | sample 5114421 | NCBI WGS metagenome assembly VYKZ01 (sample SAMN12291788, study PRJNA351875) | freshwater metagenome | isolation source: freshwater lake | place: USA: Michigan, Gull Lake | collected 2013-08-08 | reverse complement strand
CAGGCCCGCGGCGCCTGCGCCGAGGATGATCGCGTCGTAAGGAGTGGGGGCGGGGGAGGGCATGGGGCGGGTCTATGGCGGATATGCGGGGAAACGCCAAGCCGGGATGGAGCGAGCACCCCTCACCGGTCCCCTGCGAAAGCAGGGGCCCATCGCCTGTGCTGACGAAATCACGCAGCCGCCAGTTGCAGGGCACCTGACGTTCGCGACCACGCTAATTGACCCTCAAGCAATCATCCAAAGGGTCGGTGATGGGCCCCTGCCTTCGCAGGGGACCGGCAACCCAACGCAGTATTGTTTACATCAACCCCATCGACCGCATGCTCGAATGCCCATCGAGCCCGATGATGATGTGATCATGGACATCGATCCCCAGCCTTTTGCCCGCCTCGATGATCTCGCGGGTGATCTGGATGTCCTGCTTGCTGGGCTGCGGGTTGCCGCTGGGGTGGTTGTGGACGAGGATCAGCGATGTCGCCCCCAGATCGAGCGCGCGCTTGATCACCTGGCGGGTGTAGATCGCGGCCTGATCGACCGAGCCTTCGGACATGTTGTCATCGCTGATCAGCATGTTCTTGGCGTTCACGTAAAAATAGGTTGTGCTTACAAGGGAAACCGCAGTTTTGCGTGGATCTTGACGAATACCACAAATGTGGGGGCAAAAAGCGGACGGTCAGCAATCTGGTGGTTTGGGAAAAAAGTTGCCGTTCAGCAAGCGACCCCATTGCGGAAGCTTCCGACTTGCCGTCACAGTTCCTGATTGCCGACGTTCATGCGGCAAGGCAGGATCGTAGCATGACCATGCATTTTCAAACCGGCGACATATTGACTGTCAGCTGGGATAATCGGCCTATCCGCGTTTTGCAGACTGATGCCATGGAGACCTTCTACGATGCAGAGATCGAGGAAGTTGGCTGGATAATCGCTAAAGCCCGGACAGCGATTTACTATCGGACCTCGACCCGGTTCTTAGAAGGGTCCGCGTCGGTTGCATCGTCGCAACCTTTCTCTTCGACAGAGGAAAAAAAGTATCGACCGGATTTGCCGATGCGCCTTTTTCGGCATCACGACGCTGATTGGTCCGACGAACTGTCAAAGCTCACCGCTCTAGAGAATGATTTTTCGGTCCCCGCACAAGTAGTCGCCATCATCCCATTTGGCGCAAAGGGCGGCGCGACCAAGCCGGTGAAACTCCAAACCAGTGACGGCGGAAACCTGACTCTGCGGAAAATAATCGAAGCCGCCCACTCCGCCCAGCAATTTAGGTGTGCCGACGTGAAAGGGGTCGGCCTGTATCGATCTGGGTTCGTCGGAGGCATCCCTTCATACTACTTATGGGGTGCAACTGACCGAGCAGGGCACTCCGATTGAACGGCCGCTCCCCTCTACTTTGCACCTGAAAGCCGCTGTTCCGCTAACCACCCAGTTTCGGTCATTCAGGTCGAATTCCAGCAGCACCAATTCCTGCTATTGCGACACCACCAGTCGGTCAGTTGATCGCTGCTGTGTCTCGCTCTAGCGCAATTCAGCGTGTTCTTCCTGATCTTGTAAAAAAAGGGAGATTCTAAAAACGCTTGTAAAACAATGGTTTAAATGGGGTCCGGCTTGTGGCTCCTATGCCTTCAAAAACAGCACCCGCACCCGCTCGCGGGTCAGGTGCGCCATGTCGAGCCGAAGATAATCGAGCAAGGCCTGCCAGCTCGACAGGATCGGCTGGCGGCGCACGGGTTCGCTGACCAATCGCGACGCGGCCACCTGCACGATCTTGAGCGCCGCCGCGCTGGTCTCGCCCATGCCGGGGATCGCGCGCAGCGAATCACCATCGGCGATCAGCACGCCTGCCAGCCCGCCGAAATGATCGATCAGCTGCTTGGCGAGCTGCTTGGTGTCGCGGCGCGGGATCGCCAGCGCGAGCAGATACTCAATGATTTCATGATCATGCAGCCCGGTTCCGTCACCGTTCAGCAAACGCTGCCTAAGGCGCGAGCGATGCCCTGCGCCGTGATGGCCACCCGCCGCCGCATCGGGCATCTCGGCATCGGCCAGCAAAGGCAGCACGGGCGAAGAGGAGGGCATGATTTGAGGTTAATCTGTCACCTTCCGACGGGCAAACGCTTTGTCCGCATCCTCACCACGTCCGCGACTTTTCGTTGCCGCCGTTGCAACCACGCGCGTTGCAGCGCATTCAGGGCAGGATGAGCGACGCCGACACCGAAGCCGAAGCGATCCCGCCTGCGCGCAAGGTGCGGGCGTGGCAGCGCACGGCGTGGCCGTTAAAGATCGCGCTGTATGGCATCGCGTTGCTCGGGCTGGTCGGCCTGATCGCCTGGACCCAGCGCGAGGACATCGCGCGCAACCTGATCGGCGCCGAACTCGAACGGCAGGGCGTGCCGGCGACCTACGAGATCGAATCGATCGGCGTCGGGCGGCAGGTGGTGCGCAATTTGGTGCTCGGCGATCCAAGGCGCCCCGATGCGACGATCGAGCGGCTGACGGTCGATATCGGCGGCGGCCTGTTCGGCCTGACGGTCGACAGCGCCGTGGTCGAGGGCCTGCGCGCCTTCGGGCGCTGGGAGAAAGAGCGCCTCAGCTTCGGCAGCCTCGACCGCTTCCTCTACACCGACAGCACCGAGCCTTTCAGCCTGCCGCGGCTGGACCTGACGCTGCGTGATGCCCGCGTCAGGATCGACAGCCCGTATGGCGCGCTGGGCATCAAGGCGGATGGCAGCGGCAATCTGCGCGGCGGGTTCAAGGGCACTCTGGCGGCGGTGGGCAAGCAGCTTGCCTATGGCGGGTGCACGCTCGACCAGCCCAGCCTTTATGGCACGGTCAGCATCTCCGGGCAGCGGCCGGCATTCCAAGGCCCGCTGCGGTTCGATGCGCTGGCGTGTCAGGCGGGCGGGCTGAAGATAGCGGAATCGGCGGTTGCCGTGCGTGCAGGTGCCAATGTCGCGCTCGACCGGGTCAGCGGGTCGCTGGTGCCGCAAGCGGGCGCGATCCGGGTCAACGGATTTGCTGCTTCTAATCTGCGCGGCAAGATCGATTTCGCCGCAACCGCGCAGCAGGTCGATGCCGATGTTGACCTCGCGCTGGCCAAACCTGCCGCTTCGGGGATCGGCTTTGCCGACATTGCCGCGAAGGGCATTGCCGTTCTGCGGCTGGGCGGAGCCTCACCGGGCTGGTCGTTCGAGGGACGGGCCGAAGGCAGCGTGCTGACGGTCGATCGCGCAAGGCTTGCCGGACTCGACGACGCCGTAGCCGCGAGCGCCAGCCTGCCGGTCGGGCCATTGGTCGCGCGGATGGCGCAGGCAGCGCGGCGGGCGCTCCCGGGATCCGATCTGGCGCTCGACCTGCAGGCGCGCGGCGGCGGCGATTCGCTGGCGCTGACGATCCCGCGCCTGTCGCTGACCAGCGCGCGCGGCGACCAGCTGGTCGGCGGCAACAGCCTCACCCTGCGGCAGGACGGTGATGCGCTGCAGGTCGCGGGCAATATCGCGACCGGGGGCGCGGGCCTGCCGCGCGCGCAGCTGCGCATCACCCCGCGTGGGCAGGGGGCTTATGCGCTCAGGGTCAGCATGGAGCAATATTCTGCCGGAGGTGCATCGCTGGCGCTGCCCGAGCTTTCCGCGCTGTGGACTGGAAGCGGGGCTGCGACCTTTAGCGGGCGCGCCTTGCTCTCCGGCCCGATCCCCGGCGGATCGGTGCGCGCGCTGGCGCTGCCGCTGCAGGGCCGATGGAGCGAGGCAAGCGGGCTGGCACTTTACGATGGCTGCCAGACGCTGCGCTTCGACCGCCTCCAACTCGCCAACCTGACCGCGGACCGCCAGGCCATCACGATGTGCCCGCTGCGTGGCCAGCCGATGGTGCGGGAGGGGGCACGGGGCATTCAGCTGGCCGCAAGGCTGGGCGGGGCGACGCGGCTGCAGGCGCGGCTGGGATCGTCTCCGATGCAGCTGGCGGTCGGCGCAATGTCGGTCGACTTTCCAGGCTCGGCGAGGCTGTCCGATGTCGATCTGCTGATCGGCAACCTCGAATCGGGCACGCACATCAAGGCGGCCGATCTCAGCGTCGATCTGGGCGGGGCGCTGGGCGGACGCTATGCCGATGCCGAGGCGACGATCGGCGCGGTGCCGTTGCTGCTCACGCGCGGCAGCGGCAGCTGGAGCTTTGCCGATTCGGTGCTCGGCGTATCGGGCGACGAATGGCTGCTGCGCGACCGGCAGGTGCCTGCGCGCTTCCAGCCCTTGGTCAGCACCGACATGCAGCTGACGCTCGCCGATGGCCGGATCGCGGTGACCGGAACGCTCGATGAACCGCAGACCGCGCGCGACGTGCTGCGGGTGGCCATTGCGCATGATCTGGCTTCGGTCACCGGCCATGCCGATCTTTTCATCGACCGGCTGACGTTCGATGACGATCTGCAGCCCGAGATGGTGAGCAACATCGTGCTCGGCATCATCGCCAACACCCGCGGCACGCTCGTGGGGACGGGCCGGATCGACTGGTCCGCCAACGGTGTCACCGCCAGCACTGGACGCTTCCGCACCGATTCGCTCGATTTCGCCGCCGCCTTCGGTCCGGTGCGCGGGCTGTCGGGTGATATCGTGTTCAGCGATCTGCTCGGGATGCAGACCGGGCCGGGGCAGGTGGTGCGGCTCGCCGAGGTCAATCCGGGCTTTGCGGTCTCGAACGGGACGATTCGCTACAGGCTGCTGCCCGATTTCCGGATGCAGGTGGAAGGCGGCGAATGGCCGTTTGCAGGGGGACGCCTGCTGCTTGATCCCGGCGTGATCGATCTGGTGAGCGAGCAGCCGCGGACTTTGGTGTTCCGAGTCGACCGGGTCGATGCCGCGCAGTTCCTCGCCGGGTTCGATTTCGAGAACATAAACGCCACCGGGCATTTTGCCGGCGTCATCCCGATCGTCTTTGACAAGGATGGCGGCCATGTCCGCGGGGGCAGGCTGGAGGTGATCGAGGATGGCGGCACGCTCGCTTATGTCGGCGAGCTCACTTATGAAGACCTCGGCACGATGGCAAACTTCGCGTTCAACGCCCTGCGATCGCTGCGTTACAAATATCTGATCGTGGAGATGGACGGCGATCTGGCGGGCGAGGTGGTCACCCGCATCCGCTTTGATGGCCTAAGTCAGGGCGAGGGGGCCTCGCGCAATTTCCTGACGCGGCAGGTCGAAAGACTGCCACTGCAGTTCAACGTGACGATCAGCGCGCCGTTCCTGCAGCTGATCACCTCGGCGCGATCGCTGTATGATACGCAATATGTCACCGACCCGGCGCTGCTGGGGTTGCTGCCCGGCCAGGTCAACAATCCGGGCGCGGTGCTGCCCGGCGCGACACCATCAGATAAACCGGGCATTCAGCCCCCAGAAAGCGAGGATCGTCCATGAAGGGGACACACAGGATGGCGATGATGAGAAATCGGGCGGTTGGAATGGTGGCATTGGCGGCCACACTTGCAATCACGGCGACGGCGCTCGGGGGCTGTGTGACGGTATCGGCGCCTGACAAACCGATCGTCATCAACCTCAACATCAACATCAAACAAGAGGTCGTCTACCGGCTCGATGGCAAGGCCAAGGCGGTGATCGACGAGAATGCGGAGATTTTCTGATGAACAGGGCAATATTGAAAACCGGCCTAGTGGCTTTTGTGGCGCTGGGCCTGGCCATGCCCGCGATGGCGCAGCGTGACCCGGCCTATGAGGCGGCGCGCGAGAACGGGTCGATCGGCGAAAAGCCCGATGGCTATCTGGGCATTGTCGGCGGCGGCGACGGCCAGCTGCAGCGCATGGTCAGCGACATCAACCTCAAGCGCAAGCAGGTCTATACCGACCGCGCTTCGGCCGAAGGATCGACTGTCGAGCAGTTCGCCTTCACCGCCGGGTGCAACACGATTTCGCGCACCAAGCCGGGCGAGAAATACCAGGCGCCCGATGGCAGCTGGAAGACTCGCGATTCCAGCCCGCCGGTGCGCGACGCGCGCTGTCCGTGAGCCAGATTGCCGCCCGGCAAATGTTTCAGCCCGGAATTCCTTGTGAATTCCGGGCTTTTTCATGCGCGATGGCGCAGCGCAGCATGACCATTGACTTGGGAACCAGCCCTTTCTAAACGGGCCGCGCCTTGGCGGGTCAGCTCGCCGCTTTTTGCGTGACTTTTCGGTTGTTGTAGCCTTTGGCCCGATAACAAGGAGTATGGCGAATGGCGGAGAACGAACCCGGGCAAGACCCTTCTGGCGGCGACGCGCGGATCGATCACATCGGTGATCGGCTGCGCGATATAACGCAGCGGGAGCAGGCCGATGTGAGCGGCAAAGGGGGCGCAGTCGATGCGAATTATCGGCTGGGCAACCGTGTGCTCGCCGATCTGCTTGGGGGTATTGCAGGTGGTTTGCTGTTCGGCTGGCTGTTTGATCGCTGGCTGGGCACATCGCCCTGGCTCCTGATCACGTTCCTCGCTCTGGGGATTTTCGTGGCCTTCAGGAACATCATCCGGGTTTCCAACGCATATTCGGCGGGGCTGAAAAATCAGCAGTCCCCGAAGGATAAGCCTGAAGATTGATACGAAGAGGTAAGGTTGTGGCAGCCGAGTCAGGCAAAATCGACCCAATGCACCAGTTCGAAATCGCGCCCATTTTCTCGGGTGGTTTCGACATTGCTGGGCAGACCATCGCCTTCACCAACAGCGCCCTGTGGATGCTGTTGACGCTGGTGGCTTTGTGGGTGTTCATGCAGGGTGGCATGAAGCGCGAGCTGGTGCCGGGTCGCTGGCAGCTGATGGTCGAAAGCTTCACCGGCTTCATCGACGACATGCTGGTGGCCAATATCGGCGCCGAAGGCCGCAAATACGCGCCTTATGTCTTCTCGCTGTTCATGTTCATCCTGTTCGCCAACATCCTGGGCCTGCTGCCCATCGGCGTGATCGGCGGCCATCCGTTCACCGTGACCAGCCATCTGACGATCACCGGGATCCTCGCCATCGTCAGCTTCTCGATCGTGCTGATCGTCGGCTTCACGCGCCACGGGTTCCACTTCTTCTCGCTGTTCGTGCCGCACGGCACGCCGCTGCCGATGATTCCCTTCATCTTCCTGGTCGAGCTGCTGTCCTTCCTGGTCCGCCCGTTCAGCCTGGGTCTGCGACTTTTCGTCGCGATGACCGCAGGACACATCCTGCTCAAGGTGCTGGCCGGCTTCGTGATCAACTCGACCAACGCCGGGCTCGGCTATGGCCTGATGGTCGGGCTGCCCAGCCTGACGCTGATGGTCGGCATCAGCGCGCTCGAGATCCTGGTCGCCGTCGTGCAGGCCTATGTGTTCGCACTGCTCACCTCGTTGTACATCAACGACGCGGTGAACCTGCACTAAGCTATTCTTTTCGCTCTCAATCTTTCCATCCAATCGAGTTTCTTAAGGAGTATTACAATGGACGCAGAAGCTGCAAAACTGGTCGGTGCTGGCCTGGCTGCAATCGGTGCCGGCATGGCCGCCATCGGCGTGGGTAACGTGTTCGGTTCGTTCCTGGAAAGCGCACTGCGCAACCCGGCAGCTGCCGATGGCCAGCAGGGCCGCCTCTTCATCGGCTTCGCCGCTGCCGAACTTCTCGGCCTGCTGGCGTTCGTCGTGGCGATGATCCTGATCTTCGTCGCCTGATTATTCGCGTTTCCGGGGCCGGCCTGCCGCCGGTCCCGGTTCGCACCTTCAAGATTCTGATCCACGGATAGCTTTGATATGCCCCAGATTGACCAGATCATGTCCACCTACGGGTCCCAGTTCTTCTGGCTGGTGATCACGTTCGGACTGATTTATTTCGTTATCGGGCGTTCGATGCTGCCGAAGATCCAGGGCACGGTCGATCTGCGCAAGGGCAAGATCGCCGGCGACATCGCGGCTGCCAAGGCCGCGCATGCCCGCGCTGACGAAATCGAGGAAGAATATCGTCAGGCCCATGCCCGTGCCCGTGACGCGGCTATGGCGGTGACCGCCGAAGCCAAGGTCAAGGGCATCCGCGAAGCCGAAGCCAAGGTTCGCGAGGCCGATGTCGGCATCGCGGCGCATCTGGCCGACGCCGAAGCCGCGATTGCTGCCCAGCAGGCATCTGCCCTATCGGAGATCGAAGCTGTAGCGGTCGAAGCCGCACAGGATATCGTCGCCCGGCTGACCCCGGCAAAGATCACCAAGCCGCAGGTCAACCGCGCGGTCAAGGGAGCTCTGGCAGATGCTTGATCTCATCATCCTCGCGTCCGAAGCGGGCGAACATGCCGATCCCTCGATCGGCGGCGTCCACCTGCTCAACGCCACCTTCTTCGTCTCGGCGGCGATGCTGATCCTGATCGGCATCATCCTCTACAAGAAGGTGCCGGCGACGATCGGCGCTTCGCTCGATCGCAAGATCGCCAGCATCAAGGCCGAGCTCGACGAAGCGCAGGCTCTGCGTGCGGATGCCGAAAAGCTTCGCGCCGAATATGAGGCCAAGCTGGCTGCGGCAACGCAGGAAGCCGCCGACATGAACGCGCGCGCAGAGGCCGAGGCCGAAGCCATCCGCGCCAAGGCGCGCACCGATGCGGAAAATCTGATCCTCCGCCGCCAGAAGATGGCGACCGACAAGATCGCCGCCGCCGAACGCGCTGCCATCGCCGAGATCCGCAACAAGGTCGCAACCGCCGCTGCAGGTGCCGCCGCGACGCTGATCGCCGAAAACCACAACGCCGAAGCGGACAAGGCGCTGGTCGACCAGACGGTCGCCCAGCTCGGCATGCGCCTGAATTGACGTTCTCGCCCCTCTCCCCTTCGAGGGAGAGGGTTGCAAAGACTTGGCAGCTTGCTGCCTAGTCGAAGCTGGGAGAGGGGGCAGCAACGCTGGCCTTTGCAATATCCCGCTTCACCCTCATCCAACTCCGCCTTAGCCTCGCTGCGTTCGACAAGGCTGCGTATCCTTCTCCCATCAAGGGAGAAGGTTTGAGCGAAAGGGGAGAGGGGATAAGCCCCATTGACCTGCCGCCCCGCTGACGCCACATCACGCGCACCATGGCAGGCCGTCCCGCTCACCCCAATGACAGCAATCCGCGCGCGCCCGACCGCTTTCTCGAGGAGGCGGCGACATACAGCGTACGCGGCGCCGACACGCCCGATCTCGACACCGGAATCGCCGCGATCCGCAGCCAGCTGAAATCGCTGCCGACGCGGCCTGGCGTGTACCGGATGATCGATGCGCGCGGCGACGTGCTCTATGTCGGCAAGGCGCGCGCACTCAAGAACCGGGTGACCAACTACACTCAGGTCGACAAATTGCCGCGCCGCCTGCAGCGGATGGTGTCGCTCACGCGGTCGATGATGATCGTGACGACCAACAGCGAGGCCGAAGCGCTGCTGCTCGAGGCGCAGCTCATCAAGCGCTATCGCCCCGCGTACAACGTGCTGCTGCGCGACGACAAGAGCTTCCCCTACATCCTGCTGCGCGAGGACCACGACTTCCCGCGGATGTCGAAGTATCGCGGCGCGCAGAAGTACAAAGGCCAGTATTTCGGACCCTTCGCCAGCGCCGGATCGGTGACCAGCACGCTCAATTCGCTGCAGAAACTGTTCCTGCTGCGGTCATGCTCGGACAGCTTTTTCGCCAACCGCTCGCGGCCGTGCCTGCTCTATCAGATCAAGCGGTGCTCGGCGCCGTGCGTCGATCGGATCAGCAAGGAGGACTACGCGGCCTTGGTCGGCGATGCGCGCGCATTCCTCACCGGCAAGTCGACCGACGTCCAGGCCAAATTGGGCGCGCGGATGGAAGCGGCAGCACAGGCGCTCGATTTCGAAAGCGCGGCGGCCTATCGTGACCGGTTGAAGGCGTTGACCTTCATCCAGGGCAGCCAGGCGGTCAACGCGAACGGTATCGCCGATGCCGATGTGTTCGCGATGGCGAGTCAGGGCGGTACCGTCTGCATCCAGGCGTTCTTCATCCGCGCCGGGCAGAACTGGGGCCATCGCAGCTTCTTTCCTGCACATGTGCAGGAACTCGACGAGGCCGAGATCCTCACCAGCTTCCTGATGCAGTTCTATCAGGACATGCCGCCACCACGGCTGATCCTGACCGACCGGACGCCGTTCGAATGCGATCTGGTGGTCGAGGCGCTGTCGGCCAACATGGCGCACAAGCTCGAGCTGCTCGTTCCGCAACGCGGCGAGCGCAAGCGCTTGATCGAGCAGGCGCAGCGCAACGCGCTCGAGGAACTGCAGCGCCGCGTTGCCGAGAGCGCGAGCCAGGCGAAGTATCTCGCCGAGATGGCCGACCTGTTCGGGCTCGATGGTCCGCCCGACCGCATCGAAGTCTACGACAACAGCCATATCCAGGGCACCAATGCGCTAGGCGCGATGGTGGTCGCGGGGCCCGAGGGCTTCCGCAAGGCGGCGTATCGCAAGTTCAACATCAAGCGCGCCAACACCGTGCCCGGCGACGACTATGCGATGATGCGCGAGGTTTTCGAACGCCGCTTCGCGCGCGCGCAGAGCGAGGACCCGGATCGCAGCGGCGGCGACTGGCCTGATCTGGTGCTGGTCGATGGCGGCAAGGGCCAGCTCAAGGCCGCGATGGAAGCGCTGGCGGTGCTGGGGATCGAGGATGTCGCGTTGGTCGGCGTCGCCAAGGGTCCGGATCGCAATGCCGGGCGCGAGACCTTCTTCATGCCCGATGGCAAGGAGTTCACGCTGCCGACCAACAGCCCGGTGCTGTTCTACCTCCAGCGGCTGCGCGACGAGGCGCACCGCTTCGCGATCGGCGCGCACCGCGGCAAGCGCAAGAAGGCGATGACCAGCAGCCCGCTCGACGAGGTCCCCGGCATCGGCCCCGCGCGCAAACGCGCGCTGCTGATGCACTTCGGCACCGCCAAGGCCGTGCGCAGCGCCAGCCTGCAGGACCTGCAGATGGCCCCCGGCGTGTCGAAGGCGATGGCGCAGCTGGTCTATGACTATTTCCGGGGTTAGCTGAGCTTGCCCGTGATCCGCACCTCCGCGATCGTCTGCACGGTGCGCAAGCACGGGGAGCATGGGGCGGTGGCGCGGCTGTTCACGCCCGAGCATGGCCTGCAGGCGGGCTATGTGCAGGGCGGGCGATCGACCGCGATGCGGCCTGTGCTGATGCCCGCGAACCTGGTGGCCGCGGAACTGCGCAGCCGGTCGCCCGACCAGCTTGCCAGCCTGACGGTCGAGCTCTCGACAAGCCGCGCGCCTTATTACGCCGAGCCGCTGGCGGCGGCGGCGTTCGAATGGGTGACCTTGCTGACCGCGACGGTCGCCCCGGACGATCAGCCTTTCCCGCGGCTCTATGCCGCGCTGTCGGCGCTGCTCGAACTGGTCTGCGTCGCCCCCTCGGCACGCTGGTGGGCGCGGGCGATGGTGCAGTATGAGGCGCTGCTGCTCGCCGAGCTCGGCTTCGGGATGGATTTGACGCGCTGCGCGGTGACCGGCGAGCGTGAGGGTCTGGCTTATGTCAGCCCGCGCACCGGGCGCGCGGTGTCCTTGCACGCTGCCGGTGTCTATGCCGAAAAGCTGCTGCCATTGCCTCCCTTCATGACCGGCGAGGCCGAGCCCGATTGGGAGCAATTGCTGCAGGGCTTTGCGCTCACCGGGCATTTCATCGAACGGCAGTTCTTCTCCGAGCGTCGTGCCGATCCGCTGGCCGCCCGGGTCATGCTGATCGACCGCTTGAGACGGATTGCGGGCTGATCTTGCGCCTCACGCAAAACAATGTTGCTTGATCGCGCTCCCGGACGCTATGCGCGCGGCGGTAACTGACAGGGATACACCATGAAAATTGCAATTCTTCCCGGCGACGGCATCGGCCCCGAAATCATGGCCGAAGCTGTGCGCGTGCTGCGTGCGCTCGATCTGCCGGGGATGGAATTGCACGAAGGCCTGGTCGGTGCCGCCGCGTGGCGCGCTCATGGCCATCCGCTTCCCCCCGAGACGCTCAAGCTGATGCACGATTGCGATGCTCTGCTGTTCGGCGCGGTGGGCGATCCCGCCTGCGATGGGCTTGAGCGCCATCTGCGCCCTGAACAGGCGGTGCTGGGGATGCGCAAGGAACTGGGGCTCTTCGCCAATTTGCGTCCGGCCAAGGTGTTTCCGGGGCTTGAGGCGCACAGCTCGCTTCGCCCCGAGGTCGCAGGCGCGATCGACCTGATGATCGTGCGCGAACTCAACGGCGATGTCTATTTCGGCGAGAAGGGGATGCGCACCACCGCCGATGGCCAGCGCGAGGGCTATGACATCATGTCGTACAGCGAGAGCGAGGTACGCCGCATCGCGCATGTCGCCTTCCGCACCGCGCAAGGCCGCTCGGGGCGGCTGTGCTCGGTCGACAAGGCCAATGTGCTCGAAACCTCGCAATTGTGGCGTGACGTGATGATCGAGGTCGCGACGGAATATCCCGATGTCACGCTCGAGCACATGTACGTCGACAATGCCGCGATGCAGCTGGTCCGCGCGCCGGGCAAGTTCGACACCATCGTCACCGGCAACCTGTTTGGCGATATCCTCTCCGACCAGGCGAGCATGTGCGTCGGCTCGATCGGCCTGCTCGCCTCAGCGTCACTGGGTGCGGAGCAGACGGCTTACGGCACCAAGGGAGCCTACGAGCCGATCCACGGCAGCGCACCCGACATCGCGGGCCAGGGCCTCGCCAATCCGGTCGCGATGATCCTCTCCGCCGCGATGATGCTGCGCCACAGCTTCGGGCTGGAGGCGGAAGCCGCGCGGATCGAGTCGGCGGTGGCGAGCGCGCTCAACGCGGGTGCGCTGGGCGCGGACCTCGGCGGTACGATGGGGACGGTTGAGATCGGTGACGCGGTGCTGGCGGCGTTGGGTTGATCTTCAACGTCCCCCACAATCGGGGCAGGTTAGATCGTAAAACGAATGCTTGCTCTGGAACCCAAGCTTTCCCTCGTCCAAAACTTTACCCATTATGTTGAGCGCGATGACTTTGTTGCACCTTGCACACCTGAACGTCAGCATAATTGCAAAAAACAGCAGAAACCAAACCAGGGTCAACAGCAGAAATTCTCGAAAGTGCTTTTGTCCAAAATCCGTGAGCATCACAATCAAGTTGGACAGCAGCAGCCCAGCGAAGGCAAAGCCGGCAGACCTTCTGCCAATGAACTGATAGATTTTCATGACCGGGCCCGTATTAATTTAATGTTTCCATCGCTGACACGGGCGCTACATGAATGCAAGTCGAACAGCCTGAAGAGGCTAATTGTCCCAGAAGCCGTTGCTGAAACTTAATTCCGCTCGCGCGCCACTTTGCGCCAGCCGATGTCGCGGCGGCAGAAGCCGGTGGGGAAGGTGATGGCGACGATGCGTAATGGCGCATTGCCAGCGCTATTGCGTGGCGACCCACCAGATGTGGCCAGTCGGATCGCGAAATCCGCCCCTGAGATCGTCGTCATCGGCTTTTCGCACAGGTGCCTGCACCGGCTCGGCACCTGAGGCTATCGCCCGGTCATGCACGGCTTGAGCATCCGACACATAGACGTGAAGATGGACCTGCGCCGACAGATATTCGGTCGCGCCGCCACCGATCATGACGATGCTGTCGTCGATGCGGATCTCGGCGTGCATCAGCGCGCCATCCGGTCGGTCAAATCGACGAACCAGTGCTGCATCGAACACGGCGATCAGGAAATCGATGAGCCTCTCCGGGTCCTGGCAGATGAGATAGGGGCTGACCGAAGGGTAGGCCGAAGGTTTCCAGTCCGTCATGGCTCCTCCTCCCCGGTAAGCATCACGTTTTTGCCCCCTTGGTCCGCGTGAGCAGTGTATCGCATGGTGCGCTGTAGTGAAGTGCCTTTCAGCCCCGCTCGCGCGCCACTTCGCGCCAGCCGATGTCGCGGCGGCAGAAGCCGGTGGGGAAGGTGATGGCGTCGACGGCGGCATAGGCGGCGGTTTGCGCTTCGGTGACGTTGCTGCCCGTGCCCGTGACGTTGAGCACGCGGCCGCCATTTGCGACCAGCGCACCATCCTTCAGCGCGGTGCCTGCGTGGAAGACGTTTGCGTTGCCGATGTCGCCCAGCGTGATTGCGCCGCCCTTTTCGGGGGTGCCGGGGTAGCCCTTCGCGGCCATCACCACGGTGAGGGCATAGTCGTCCGAGAAGCGGGGAGGGGGGCAGCTGGCCAGTTCGCCCTTGGCGGTCGTCAGCAGCAGTTCGGCCAGATCGCTCTGCAGCCTGGTCATCAGCACCTGGCATTCGGGGTCACCGAAGCGGCAGTTGTATTCGATCAGCTTGGGCCCTTCGCTGGTCAGCATCAGCCCGGCGAACAGCACGCCCGAATAGGGCATCCCCTCGGCGCCGAGCGTCGCGACGGTCGGCGCGATGATCCGCTCCATCACTTCGGCTTCCAGCTCAGCGGTCAGCACCGGGGCAGGGCTGTACGCCCCCATGCCGCCGGTGTTCGGACCGGTATCGCCTTCGCCGACGCGCTTGTGGTCCTGCGCAGATCCGAACGCGACGATCGCGCTGCCATCGGTGATCGCGAAGAAGCTCGCCTCTTCGCCGGTCATGAACTCCTCGATCACCACCTCGGCCCCGGCCTCGCCAAAGGCGCCTGCGAACATGTGCCCGATCGCGTCCTCGGCGTCCTCGGCGGTCTCGGCGATGATCACGCCCTTGCCCGCGGCCAGGCCATCGGCCTTGATCACCACCGGCAGGTCGAAATCGGCCAGCGCCGCGCGGGCCTCTGCCGCATGGCTGGCGCGGACATAGCGAGCGGTGGGGATGTTCGCGCGGTCGCACAGGGCTTTGGTGAAGCCCTTGGAGCCTTCGAGCTGCGCGGCCTTCGCGGAGGGCCCGAACACCGGCACTCCGGCGGCGCGAAGGCTGTCGGCGAGGCCGTCGACCAGCGGCGCTTCGGGGCCGATTACGACCAGCCCGATCGCGTGCTTCGCGCAGAATGTCGCCACCGCCGCATGGTCGGTCACCACCAGGTCGACGCACTTGGCATGCTCGGCTATCCCCGGATTTCCGGGCGCGGCGAAGATGCTTTCCACCTGCGGGGATTGCGCCAGTTTCCAGCACAGGGCATGTTCGCGGCCTCCGCTCCCCACCAACAGGATATTCATGCCCGACCCCTTTTCAGATGATGCCAACTCGCGTTCCGGCGGGCTGTTAGCCCAGATGGCGCCGGGCGACAACGCCCCGCCACTGTCGGTTTCGGAAATCTCGAACCTGCTCAAGCGCACGGTGGAGGACCGCTTTGGTCATGTGCGGATTCGCGGAGAGATTTCGGGGTTCAAGCGCGCCGCATCGGGGCATTGCTATCTCGCGCTCAAGGACGACAAGGCGCTGATCGACGGGATCATCTGGAAGGGGACGGCAGGGCGGCTGAACTTCGCGCCCGAGGACGGGCTCGACGTCATCGCCACCGGCAAGCTGACGACCTTCCCCGGGCGGTCGAAGTATCAGATCACGATCGAAAGCCTCGAACTCGCGGGCGAAGGCGCGCTGATGCAGCTGTTCGAAAAGCTCAAGGCGCGGCTGGCGGGCGAGGGGCTGTTCGACCAGCAGCGCAAGCGCGCATTGCCCTTCCTGCCGCGCACCATTGGCGTGGTCACATCGCCCACGGGCTCGGTGATCCGCGACATTCTCCACCGGTTGGCGGACCGCTTCCCCAGCCATGTGCTGGTGTGGCCGGTGCTGGTGCAGGGCGAGGGTGCTGCGGCGCAGGTCGCAGCCGCGGTGCGCGGCTTCGGCGCGATGCCCGAGGCGGCGCGGCCTGACCTGCTGATCGTTGCGCGCGGCGGCGGCTCGATCGAGGACCTGTGGGCGTTCAACGAGGAGCCGGTGGTCCGCGGGATCGCAGAGAGCGTGATCCCGGTGATCTCCGCTGTGGGGCACGAGACGGACACCACGCTCGCCGACTTTGCCGCCGACCGCCGCGCGCCCACCCCGACGGCTGCGGCCGAAATGGCGGTGCCGGTGCGCGCCGATCTGCTGGCCGGGCTGGGCGAACTTGGCTTGCGCGCCACCCGTGCGGTCAACCGTACCCAGGGGCTGGCGCGCGAGCGTCTCGAGGCGCGCGCGCAGCGGCTGCCGAAGCTGCAGGACCTGCTCAGCCCGCAACAGCAACGCGCCGACGATCTGGGCGAGCGGCTGCGCGCGGCGCTGGGCCTGCGGCTCGCCGATGCGCGCGGCACGCTCGCGCGCG
>VYKZ01000125.1_pt1 | contig 16412 bp, 21 predicted proteins | sample 5114421 | NCBI WGS metagenome assembly VYKZ01 (sample SAMN12291788, study PRJNA351875) | freshwater metagenome | isolation source: freshwater lake | place: USA: Michigan, Gull Lake | collected 2013-08-08 | reverse complement strand
CAGCAGCCGCGGGGCCAGCGGCTCCAGCAGGCGCGTCACCGCGCGATAGGCCCACAGCGCCGCGCTCACTCAGATCCGCTCCAGGCCGGTGATCGCGTCCGCCCGCGCCTCGACCGCCGTCAGCCGCGCGGCCCAGTCGCGCGCCACGTCCGACGGCTCGGCGCCCTCCGGATAGGTCGCCGTCTCGTACACGATCGCCCCCCGCCCGAACGGCAGCGGCACCAGCGCCCGGTCCCAGCTGCCCAGCCGGATCGCCGGCCGGCACGACAGGCCCAGGAACACCACCGGCGCGCCCGACAGCTTCGCCATCAGCGGCACCCCTTCGCCCATGACGTTCGCCGGCCCGCGTGGACCGTCCGGCGTCACCGCCAGCCCGCCGACCTTCAGCTGCCGCAGCCCGTCGCGCAGCGCCTGCGACCCGCCCTTGGCCGCCTGCGCCTTGTCCTTGTTGGCGCTGGAGCCGCGCACCGCGGGAAAGCCGATGCGCCCCATCGCCCGCGCGATGAACTGCCCGTCCGGGCTCAGTGAGATCAGCGCCTTGCTCGGCGTGGCCCGATCCAGCGGCCACGATGCGGGCGCCAGCGCCAGTCGCGAATGCCAGAAGATCGGGATCACGCCGCCACCGCGCGCCCAGATCGCCTCGATCTCCGCCTCGCCCTCGCGCGTCCATCGGATCGTGGCGAAGCAGAAGCGCATCCAGGCCGCCAGCAGCCACGCCAGCCCGTCGCGGATCGCCGGGTTCCGCAGCGGCCTCACGCCACCTCCTCGACCGTCGGCGTCCCGTCCAGCGACTGGCTGCGCGCCAAGCGGGCATACAGGCCGCCCTTGCGCACCAGCTGGGCATGCGCCCCGCTCTCGACGATGCGTCCGGCCTCCAGCACGTGGATCGCGTCCGCCTTCATCACCGTCGACAGGCGGTGCGCGATCAGCAGCGTGGCGCGGCCCTCCATCAGCCGCTCCAGCGCCGCTTGCACCAGGGCCTCGCTCTCGGTGTCCAGCGCGCTGGTGGCCTCGTCCAGCAGCAGGATGGGCGCGTCCTTCAGAAAGGCGCGGGCGATGGCGATGCGCTGGCGCTGCCCGCCGGAAAGCCTGGCCCCCGCCTCTCCGGCGCGCGTCGCATAGCCGTCGGGCAGGGCGGCGATGAAGTCATGCGCCGCGGCGGCCCGCGCCGCCGCCTCGATCTGATCGTCCGTCGCGTCGGGCCGCGCATAGGCGATGTTGGCGCGGATGGTGTCGTCGAACAGGAAGGGCTCCTGCGTCACCAGGGCGATGCGGTCGCGCAGGGCGTTCAGCGACGCTTCGCGGACGTCCACCCCGCCCACGGTGACCCGTCCGCCCGTCACGTCATAGAAGCGTGGCAAGAGGCTCAGGATCGTGCTTTTGCCCCCGCCCGACGGGCCGACCAGCGCCACCGTCTGCCCCGGCCGCACCGTCAGCGTCACGTCCGACAGGGTGGGCGAGGGCGCCCCGGCATAGGCGAAGTCCACGCCCTCGAACGCGACCTCAAGCGGCCCGTCGGGCAGGGCGGTCGGCGCCGCCGCCTCCCGGATCTCCGGTTGAATGTCCAGGGCGTCGAACAGCCGTTCCGCCGCCGTCAGGCCCTCGGACATCACCGTCTGCAGGTTGGTCACCTGACGCAGGCTCTGCCCCGCCGCCATCAACAGGCCGATGAAGGCCGCGAAGGCGCCCACCGTCATCTGGTCCTGACGCGCCTGCCACCCCGCATAGGCCATGACGGCGGCCACCACGATCATCGCCACCAGATTGGAGAACGGCCCGGCGAAGGCCCGACTGTCGGCCGACTTGATCACATGCCGCTGGCGCCGGTCGATCACCTCGCCGACGCGCGCCTCCTCCACCGCCTCCCGGTTCTCGATCTTGACCAGACGCACCCCGTCCAGGTTCTCCATCAGGGCGGTCGACAGGTTCTCCGTCTCGACCATCGCCCCGGTGGTCGCCTTGCGCATGCGTTTGGAGAACCGCCGCATCACCCAGCTGATCACCGGTACGGCCAGCAGCACGATCAGCGTCAGCCGCCAGTCGGTGATCGCCATGTAGATCAGCACCGCGATCAGGGTCAGGCTGTGCTGGGTGTAGTTCACCACTCCGTTGGTGAAGGCCTCCCGCACCAGATTGGCGTCGAACAGCACCGACGAGACGAAGCTGCCCGAGTGTTTGGCCCGCAGCCGCGCCAGGTCCGCCCGGATCATCGATCCGAACAGCCGCACCTGGATGTCGCCGACGATTCCGTGCCCGATCCGGTTCACCAGCGCCGCCTGCCCCAGCGCCGCGACGGTCCAGATCACCGCCAGGCCGACGATCAGCAGGGGGATGGTGATCAGCGCCCCTTCCGGCGGAATCCGGATCAGGCCCCAAACCGTCACCGGCCGCTGCAGGAACAGCCCGTCGATTGCCGGTTCCAGCAGCTGCAGCACCGTCGCGGCCATGACGCCGACCACCACGGCGCAGGCGATCGACAGGGCTAACGCGCCCTTCCGCCTCGACAGATGCTCGCGCCAGATCCGCCCCAGCAGGGGACGGCGCGCGGTCGTGGCGGCGGCGGCGGTCATCGGTCCGAGGTCGGACGGCCGGGCAGGGAAGTCAAGCGCGCACCGACGGCGCGCCTTCGAGGTCCCTGTTCAGAGAGTCACTGACCCGCTAGCGCCGGCGTCCCGCAGCCTTTCCCGAAGTACAGGCCGTTCAGGTAGTACCAGCGGTTCATGCGGGCCAGATCCTCGGCCAGCGCGGCCTGTCGCTCGTCCTCGCCCATGGCCTCCATGCCGGCAATGGCCAGGCCGGCCCCGGGCACCAGCATGGAGGCGCCGGCCTTCACTACCCCGCCGAAGCGGCCGAACATGCTTTGCTCGCGGGTCTCGCCCAGCGCCTGGCTGATCTCAGCCCCGGCGGCGACGATCTGCTCGCAGGTCAGGGACTGGTCGCTCTGGCGGATGATCGCTCCGGCGGACTCGACCTCCTGGGCCGACGCGGCGCCGGCCAGGCCGAGGCCGGCGAGCAGGGAAAGGGAAAGCACGAGACCACGCATCGCAAACTCCACTGATCGTTCGCGGTCACAACGGGCTCGACCCGCGCCGGTTGCCGCGCGCGGCGCCCCGCCGTGACGCCGGCGACGAAACCCCCTATCTCCGCCTCATGTCGCGCTACGACCTCACCACCCGCGCCGGCCGGTTCAGGGCGCACTGGGACTATGTGTGGGGAGACCACGCCTTCCTGCGGCGGTGGTTCCGCAACGCCCACTGGCTGGGGCCCGATCTGGTCCGCACCAACCAGCCCTCGCCGCGTCAGCTGGCGGACTGGAAGGCGAAGGGCATCAGGACCGTCATCAACCTGCGCGGCGCCCGCGACGAGGCCTATTACGCGCTGGAAAAGGACGCCTGCGAGCGCCTCGGCCTGACCCTGATCGATGCTCCGCTGGACAGCCGCGACCCGCCCCAGCCGGACCGGATCCACCGCGCGCGACAGCTGTTCCGCACCATCGAATATCCCGCCCTGATCCACTGCAAGTCGGGCGCGGATCGGGCCGGCATGATGGCGGTGCTTTATCGCCATTTCCATCTGGGCAAGCCGATCTCCGAGGCGATCAAGCAACTCGACAAGAAGTACCTGCACCACCGCGAGGGCTTGACCGGCGTGCTCGACTTCACGCTGGAGAAGTACCTCAGGGAGGTAGAGCCGACCGGCGTCACATTCCTGGAATGGATCGACTCCCCGGCCTACGATCCCAAGGCCATCCGCGCGGAGTTCAAGGCGCAATGGTGGGGCACGCTGCTGACCGAGAAACTGCTGCGGCGGGAGTAGGGGGTCAGCCCCAGGGGCCGCCGTGGCTGGGCCCCTTCGGCGCGCGCCGCTCGCCGCTCATCTGCGACTTGCGCCGCTTGTCTTCCCGCCGCGCGCGCATTTGCCCGCGCAGGACGAAGCCCCAGTAGACCAGCGCCATCAGCAGAAAGACCAGACCGGCCACCTGCTGGGCGTCGAAGGTGCGGCCGAACAGCTCCATCAGTGGGCGTCGCCCCGCGGGTCGATCAGCCGGTGCGCATGCAGGATGAAGTACCGCATGTGCGCATTGTCGACCGTCGCCTGGGCCCGCGCCTTCCAGGCCTTGCGCGCCTCGGCGTAGTTCGGGAAGGCGCCGACGAACTCGACCTGCGACAGGTCGCGGAAGACCGGTTGGTCCAGATGGCGCAGCTCGCCGCCGATCACGATGTGCAGCAGCTGTTCGGGGGCGTCGGAAGCGTCGGTCATCGGGCGTCTCGTCAGGGGAGGTCGGCGGGCAGGGGTATGGACCGCGTGCGACGCACGATCAACGGCCAAAGGGCCGGCGCGGCGCACACCAGCCCCGCCTGACGCGGGTCCGGGCGGTTGAAGGTCCACGGCCGCCCGTGGTGGTCCGAAACCTTGGCGCCCGCCTCCTCGGCGATCAGGGCCCCGGCCGCGACGTCCCAGTCCCATTTCGGCGTCGGCGCGATGGCCGCGTCGAAGGCGCCCGCCGCCACCAGCGACAGGCGATAGGCCAGGGCGTTGCGCTTCTCCCACCGCATGGCGGGCCACGGCTCGGGCCACAGGGACGCGTCGCCGAACAGCCGCGCGTCGCCCAGCACCGCCGCATCGTCCAGATCGGCCGTGTCCGACGCCGTGATCGGCCGTCCGTTCAGCAAGGCGCCGCCTCCGGCCGTCGCCGAGAAGGTCTCGCCCAGCGCCGGCGCATGCACCACCGCCGCCACCGGCCGCCCGTCCTCGACGATCGCGATCGGCACGCACCACCACGGCCGGTCCTTCATGTAGGCGACCGTGCCGTCGATGGGATCGACCACGAAGATGCGCCGCTTGGACAGCCGCTCCGGTCCGTCGGCCGTCTCTTCGGACAGCCAGCCATGGTCCGGCCGTGCGGACAGCAGCCGGTCCTTCAGCAGAGCGTCGACGGCCATGTCGGCGTTCGTCACCGGCGATCCGCCGGCCTTGGACCGGACGTTCAGCCCCTTGGCCCGTTCGCTCAGCGCCAGTTCGCCCGCCTCGCGCGCCGCCTCGATAATCAGATCAAGATCGGCCTGCAACCCGTTCATTTGCCGGCGATGGCGACCGCGTCGAACATCAGGGACGGGCTGTTGAAACTGCCCCGGAACTCCAGATCAGATCCGGCGATCAGGCGGGCGTAGAGGTCCAGCAGATTGCCCGCCACGGTCACCTCGTTCACCGGATGCGCGATCGCGCCGTCCTCGAACCAGAAGCCCGAAACCCCGGCCGACCAGTCGCCGGTGTCGGCGTTCAGCGACGGTCCGAACATGCTGGTGACAAGCAGCCCCTTGCCCGCGTCGGCCATCAGCCCGTCCAGGTCTCGCGTCCCAGGCGTCAGGTGGATGTTGTGGCCCGACACGCCTGAGGGTCCCGCGCCGCCGCGCGAGGCGTGGCCCGTGGACGTCATTCCCAGCTGCGCCGCCGACGACAGGTTCATCAGCCAGGTCGTGATCACCCCGTCCTCGACCAGCGCGCGTCGCGTCACCGGCAGGCCCTCGTCGTCGAACGGCGTGGAGCCCAGGCCGCGCGGCCGGAAGGGGTCGTCAATGATTGATTGGTTGGTCGGCAGCACCGCCTGACCCAGCCGGTCCTTCACGAAGCTCATGCCTCGCGCCACCGAAGGGCCGGCCATGGCGGAAATCAGCGGCGACAGCACCTGCGTCGCCACGCGGTTTTCGAAGATCACCGGCGCGGTGGTCGAGGCGATCTTGCGCGCCCCCACGCGGCGGACTGCACGACGGCCACCCTCGCGACCGATCTCCTCCGCCGACGGCAGGTCCGCAAGCCAGCGCATGGCGCGATGCTCGCCCCCACGCTCCATGGCGCCGTCCTTCTCGGCGATGACCGAGGCGCCCAGCGAGAAGACGCTGCCCCGGTGCACGCCGTCGAAGCCTTCGGACGTCACCAGCCGCCACCGGCTGGAACTGGTCGAGGCGTGCCCGCCTTCCGACTTGGCCACGCCCTCGACGCCCAGCGCCGCGGCCTCCGCCTCCACCGCCGCGCGCTCCAGCTCCGCGGGCGTCGGCTCGGACGGGTCGAAAAGATAAAGGTCGGGCAGGTCGCCCCGCGCCAGCTCCTCGGCCGTCGCCAGCCGGGCGTAGGGGTCTTCGGGCGCCAGCTTCGCCATCGCCACGACGCGCTCGATCAGCCGCGCCCGCGTGGCCGGCGAAAGGTCGGAAGAGCTGACGGTCGCCTGCCTTCGCCCCACGAAGACCCGCAGCGACAGGTCGCGGCTTTCCTCGCGCTCCACCTCTTCCAGGGCGCCGTTGCGCACGCCGACGGACAGGGACGCGCGCTGGGCCAGCACGGCCTCGGCGGCGTCGGCGCCGGCCTTGCGGGCGGCGGCGATCAGGTCGGGCAGAAGGTCGTCGGATGCGGCGTCGAACATGCCCCGATATGGCCGGGCCGCCGCCCGCCCGCAACCGTCAACCCAGGGCGAACACCGCGATCAGCAGCATCACGACCGCGCCCAGCAGCGGAACCCACGTCAGCGTCATGCCGATCACCCGCGCCGGCGTCGCCCGGTCCAGCGCAAGTCCCAGCGGGTGCACGACGCGCCCCGCCAGGAACGATCCGCCCAGCAGATGGATCTCGAACGGGCTCGCCCCCAGCTGCGCCAGCAGGATCAGCGCCCCGATCATCAACGGCGTGTACTCCGCCGCATTGCCGAACCCGCGCGACAGGGCCGCCAGCTGCCGGTCCTTGCCGTCGCCCAGCGAGACGCGATGGGACCGCCGTGCGATCATGACCCGCAGCGACAGCCCGATCAGAAGCAGGATCAGAAGCGCGGTCCACAGACCGGCGGCTTGCAGGGCGCTCATCTCGTTTCCCTCGCGATCGGATACAGACGGAAGCGGTCGTCGAAGAAGGGCGTCCGCTCATAGAACCACTGCAGGCGCGCGTCGCCATTGGCCGCGAACTCAGGCTCGGCCGCCAGCTTCGCCTCGAACTCGGCCTTCAGGGCCGGATCGGCCGCCAGCATGCGCTCCGCCAGCGGCGCGATGGCATAGCCCTCGATGTATTCGACGCGGTTCAGCACCTCGGGGATCAGACCCCAGGCGAAGAAGCTCTCGCTGGACTGCGGCTCAAGCAGCAGCACGACCACGTCGCCCAGCGGCTGATCCGTCGGCACGCGCACCGAGCCGACCGGGAAGGTCCACTCGCGCCGCTCCACCTCGACCGTCTTCACCGAGATCGGCACATGGCCCTCGTTCGTGCGCCCCGCCACGGTCGGATCGACCAGCCGCAGCATGTCCACGTCCACGGTGCGCGGCGCCTCGATCCGCTCCATCCGCACGCCGTGGATCGCCAGCCGCTCGATCAGGTCCGCCCGATGCCCCGGCACCCAATAGGCTTCGGGTCTGCTCAACGTCAGCGTCGGACGCGATCCGTAGAAGGGCAGGGACCACGGCTCCGGATCCGCCACGCCCAGCCACCGGATCTCGTCGCGCCCCGACGCCTCCGACCGATAGGTCTCATACCGGATGCCCTTGAAGCTCACCGTCCTCTGCGGCGTCGGATCGGGCTCGAAATTGGCCGGGATCTCGTCAAGCCTCAGCGCTTCGTCCGACCGGATCGCGGCGCGCAGGTCCCCGCCGTCCTCGGCCAGGATGCGCAGCGCCGCTTCGATGAAGACGTAGGTGCCCAGCACCCGCTGGTCGAACGGCTTCAGGCTGTGGTTCTCGATCAGGATGGTCGGCACATGCGCCGCCGCGCCCCAGCCGTTGGAGAACCGCTCGCCCAGCCCGCCGTCGGACAGGCCTGCCTTCGGATCGTCGCCGTCGACCCCGAACACCAGTTCGCCCGGAATATGCCCCTGGCCCTCCAGCGCGCCGTACATCGCCGGCTTGAACACGTCGTCCAGCCAGGCAGAGCTGGCTGGCGACCGGCTGAACGCCCCGCTCTCGCCGTTGAAGCCGAAGGTCACGTCGTACTGGTAGTCCATGCCGTCCGTGACGTGCACGTCCACATACAGGTCCGGCCGGTACTTCACGATCAGGCCGCGCACCGCGCGCATCTCTGCCTGATCCAGCTTCATGTAGTCGCGGTTCAGGTTCTGGTTCGTTGCCGTGTTGCGCCAGCCCTGGATGCGCGGCCCCCGCTGGTTCGGCCGGCTGTACTCAGACGCCCGCTCATGCCCGTCCACCGACAGGATCGGGATCAGGATCAGGTTGACCCGGTCCAGCAGGTCGTCCTTGCCGTAATGGGCGACGTCCCGCAGCAGCATCATCCCGGCGTCCTTGCCGTCGATCTCGCCCGGATGGATGCCCGCCTGGACCATCAGCACCGGCTTGGCCGGATCGAACGGGGCGCCGTCCTTCGAGGCGATGACCGCATAGATGGGCCGCCCCTCGGGCGACGTGCCGAACTGCTCGATGCGGATCAGGTCGGACGAGGCGTCCAGCCGGTCGAACCACGCGCGCGTCGCGGCATAGTCGGGGCTGAAGTTGAGTTCAGAATCCTTCTCGAAGTCGGTGGCCCACGGGTCCGTCGCCGGCCGCAGCAGGGCGCGGCTTGGCCCGTTCCATTCCGGCGCCGCCGGCAGGAATGCCTGGTCCCATGGGGCGGCGTTCGGGGTGGACTGGCTCATGGCGGGGCTCGCACAGCTAAGGGCGGCGAGGGCCGCGCAAATCAGGATCGGGCGCATGCGCCTTCGTCGGACGAACGTGGCCGTCTGGCAAGCGTCAGCCGGCGGCCGGAGACCAAACCCCCGACGCGATCAGCTGCGCTCCCGCCCTGACCATGTTCCACAACGTGTATGCCAGCACCAAGACAAGGGCCGCGATCACCGCGCCCCGCCACGGCGCGAACGCCGCCGTGGCCGTGCAGACCGCGAACAGTATCACGCCGAAGATCAGTCGCGGCGACCACAGCGCCGCCCACGCCGGATCGGCCGCCGCCAGCAGCCCCAGCAGGCCCCACACCATGGCGTTGGCCGCCAGCACGCAGCCGAACACCACGCGTCGGTGGGCCCAGAAGTGGTCGTCCAGATCGATCCGCGTCTCGACCCCCTCGGCCGTCACTCGCGGAAACGTCACGCTGGCCGCGATGTAGAAGGTCGCGGCGATCACCAGCCCGATCAACAGCAGGGCCGGATTGAAGGGCGCGTCGCGAAAGAACCGCCACGCCTGCACCCAGAAGGTCGCCAGATCCATCGCCACGAACAGCGCCAGCAACGGAGTCAGCCGACCGAACCGCACCCGATGCCGCTCATGCAGCAGCCGCGCGAAGCCCCCGGTCAGTTCGGCGACGGACAGGCCCAGCAGCAGGCCGTAGAAGCTGAAGAAGAACTCGAAATCGCTCATGTGGCGGCCTCTACGGCGGCCTGCAGCGGATTCAATTGCGGCAGCCAGTTGAGGAAGTAGAGGATCAGCAGGCCGAGGATGGCGTACATCGCCCGCCCTCGCGGCACGACCAGCGCGGCTGTCACCAGGACGAAATAGCTCCAGCTGATCCAGTTCATCGGGAAGGGATAGCTGCGGTCCGCCGCCTGCCAGGCCCAGACCGTTCCCGCCACCGCCACCAGATTGGTGAACAGGATCGCGCCGAAGATCATGCGCCGCCGGGCCCAGAAGTGCTCGTCCAGCGACGCCCAGCCCTCTAAGTCCCGCGGAAACACCACGGCCGCGGCGACGTAATAGGTCATGGCCATGACCAAACCGACGACCAGAATTCCGAAATCCACGTCGATCCCGCGCCAGTCCTGCCAGGCGACCACCCAGAAGCCGGCCACGTCCAACGAGATGAAGACGGCCAGCATGGGCGTCAGCCAGCCCACCCGGACCTCGCCCCGTTCATGGACGGTGCGCGCGACACCCGAAGCGATCTCGGCCACCGACAACCCCAGGATCAGACCATAGAAGCTAAAGAAGAACTCGAAGTCGCTCACGTGAAGAGGTCCCAGATCAGAAGGACCGAGGCCAGTCCCAGCCCTATGCGGTGGGCCCAGAGATTGCGCCAGAACAACAGGACGAACGGCACGGCGTAATAGACGATCAGCAGCCGGAGCGCGTACTCCACGGTGTAGGACTGACCGAAGATCGTCAGGTAGCCGATCTGGCCGGCGGTGGTCGGGACCATCATCGCGATCATCACCAGCCGGGAATGCGACAGGTAGAACCGCTCCAGCGAGGCGTGGCCGTCCGCATCGTCCGGGAACATCACCGTGCTGACGACGACATAGGGCATGGCCACGAACAGGCCGATGAACAGGCTGCCCGCCGTGATCGGCACCGTCTGAAGCGAGGTCCAGGCCGCCAGCCAGTTCAGGATGGCGTGGCAGATCAGCCAGAGGCCCAGCAGCGGCAGGCAGACGCCGATGTCGGCCCTCTCGCGCGCCCGCCAGAGCCGCCCGAAGCCTATCCCTACATTGGCGACCGCGATCCCCAGGATCAGGCCGAAGAAGCTGAAGTAGAACTCGAACGCGCTCAACCGGCCCCCCGACCGTGAATCATGCGGTCAAGCTACTTCCAGATCGGCGTTCCGTCACCCGGCAGACCCAGCCGGTCCCACATCTCAGACACCCGCTCGACCACCGCGTCGTCCATGCGGATCACCTCGCCCCATTCGCGCTTCGTCTCGGGCTCCAGCTTGTCGGTCGCGTCCAGACCGATCTTCGACCCCAGGCCGCTCTCGGGGCTGGCGAAGTCCAGGTAGTCGATGGGGGTGTTCTCGATCACCGTGACGTCCCGCGCCGGGTCCATCTTGGTGGAGATCGCCCACATCACGTCCTTCCAGTCGCGGGCGTTCACGTCGTGGTCCACGACGATCACCCACTTGGTGTACATGAACTGCCGCAGATAGCTCCAGACGCCCAGCATCACCCGCTTGGCGTGACCGGGGTAGGCCTTCTTCATCGACACCACGGCGATGCGGTAGCTGCACCCCTCCGGCGGGAGCCAGAAGTCCACGATCTCGGGGAACTGCTGCTGCAGCAGGGGGATGAACACCTCGTTCAGCGCCTCGCCCAGCACGCTGGGCTCGTCCGGCGGCCGGCCGGTGAAGGTGGTCAGATAGATGGGGTCGCGGCGCATGGTGATCGCCGTAACCTGAAACACCGGAAAGGTCTCGACGGAGTTGTAGTAGCCGGTGTGGTCGCCGTAGGGGCCCTCGGGCGCGTGCTCGTCCAGCAGGACATGGCCCTCCAGCACGATCTCCGCCTGCGCCGGGACCATCAACGGCACGGTCTTGCAGGCGACCAGCTCGGCCTTGGCCCCGCGCATCAGGCCGGCGAACTGGTACTCCGACAGGGTGTCCGGAACCGGCGTCACCGCCGCCAGGATCGTGCCCGGATCGGCCCCCAGCACCACGGCGGCGGGCAGGGGCTCGCGCTTTCCGGCCTTCTTGTGCCGGGCATAGTGCTGGGCCCCGCCGCGGTGGGCCAGCCAGCGCATGATCGCCCGGTCCTTGCCCAGCACCTGCATGCGATAGATGCCCAGGTTGAAGTCGTCCTCTCGCGCGTCGCTCGGCCCCTTGGTCACCACCAGGCCCCAGGTGATCAGCGGCGCGGGTTCGCCGGGCCAGCAGCCCTGGATCGGCAGGGAGGTCAGGTCGATGCGGTCGCCCTTCAGCACCATCTCCTGCACCGGCGCGCGCTTCACCACCTTCGGCCGCATGGCCATGACCGTCTGCGCCAGCGGCAGCATCTCCATCGCGTCGCCCAGCCCGCGCGGCGGCGTCGGATTGCGCAGGAAGGCCAGCAGCTCGCCGACCTCGCGCAGCTCCTCCGGCGTCGTCCGCCGCTTCTTCTCCAGCGTCACGCCCATTGCCACGCGCTTCACCGTGCCGAACAGATTGGCCAGGCACGGGATCGGGCTGATCGACCCGTCCGGCATCACCGGCTTCTCGAAGATCACCGCCGGCCCGCCGTTGCGCAGCAGCCGGGTCTGGATCTCCGTCATCTCCAGCTGGGTCGACACCGGTTCGCTGACGCGCACCAGCTCGCCCTCGGCTTCCAGCATGTCGATGAAGTCGCGCAGGGACGAATAGGCCATGCGGCTTGGCTTAGGCGGGGCTGCGCGTCCTGTCACGTCCGGCCAGGCTGCGGTCGATCGCCACGACGGCCAGCCCCACGACGACGAAGAAGACCAGCAGACCTGCGAAATTCACCGCCGCCCGGGCGATCCCCAGCGCGTCCACGTCCACGAACCAGTAGGGCCACCAGCCGCTGATCGATCCGTGCAGCAGCGTCCAGGCGCCGTAGGCCAGCGGGAAGATCAGCCACCTCAGCGGCTCCCGCCAGCCCATCCGCGTCCGGGGCGTCAGCGCCAGCCAATCGACCAGCATGGCCAGCGGCATCACGGTGTGCAGGCCCTGATCCACCCACCACTGCAGCCCCGTCGGCTTCCACGTGGCGGCCAGCAGCAGGTGATAGACCACCCCCACCACCACCGCGAACATCGTGACCGCCGCCCGCGCCGAGTTCGACGCCGCGAAACGCCCGACGGCCGTGCCGCCCGCCAGCGCCGCCGTCATCGCCAGCGCCACCAGAAGGTTGGTCAGAATGGTGAAATAGCTGAAGAAGTTCAGCGTCCGCCCGGCGATCTCCGCCGCCGGCACGCCGTCGATCATCAGGGCGTATTGCGCCCCCAGCGTCGCCCAGCCCAGGCCGGCGAACGCCGCGCGCCAGATCGCGCCGGCTCTCAGCCGACCAGCCATGCCACGCAGACCGCAACGCCCGCCGCGACGCCGATCCACGCTCCCACCATCAGCGCGCGGTGGTCGCGACGGCCGTCCCGCAGCCCGGCCCTCAGGCCTCTCAGAAAGACGTCGATCGCCGGTTTCGGGGTCATCCCCATTCGTCGTCCCAACGGAAGTCCTTGTCCAGCCAGTCGCCCAGCCGGCCGTCAGGTCGCGCCAATGCGTGAATGCGGTCCATCTGCTCCGGCGTCAGCTCGAAGTCGAAGATGTCGAAGCTCTCCGCCGCCCGGCTCTCCTTCGTCGTGCGCGGAATGGCGATCACGCCCTGCTGGATCAGCCAGCGCAGCGTCACCTGCGCCGCGGTCTTGCCGTGCGCGCGGCCGATGTCGATCAGGGTGGCGTCGTCCGCCACCTGGCCCTGCGCCAGCGGCGACCAGGCCGTGACCGACGACCCCAGCTCCCGCGCGGTCTCCAGCAGCTTCGTCAGCTTCAGATAGGGGTGATACTCCACCTGGTTGGTGACCAGCTTCGCCTCGGACAGGGTTTGCGCTCGCCGCCACTCCGCCGAGGGGAAGTTCGACAGGCCGATCGACCGCGTCAGGCCCCGCGCCTTCGCCGCGTTCAGCGCCCCCAGCGTCTCCTCCCACGCCGGCGACGTCTTCGGCCAATGCAGCAGCAGCAGGTCGGGCGTCGTCCCCAGGCTGGCGGCGGACTCCTCTGCCTGTTGCAGCAGGGCGTCATGCTCGAAGTGCGCCACCCAGATCTTGGTCGTCAGCCAGACGTCCTCGCGCCGCACCAGACCCTCGTCGATCGCGTCCTGGATGCCGGCCCCCACCGCCGCCTCGTTCTTGTAGATCCAGGCCGTGTCGATGTGGCTATAGCCGATCCGCAGCGCCTCGCGCACCATCCGCCGGGCGTCGTCCGGCTCCAGCATCCAGGTGCCGAAGCCCAGCAGGGGGATGGCGTGGCCGTCGACATGGGCGGCGGGCTGGTCGGTCATGGAGCGCTCCGGATCGGGAGGAGAGGAGGGGAACGCCTCAGGTGGGACGCCGCTCCGCCGGTTCAACCAGCCAGTCCGCGATCTCGTCCCACAGCGGCTCCAGCCCGCGCCGAAACGCCCCCTCGTGCCCGATGCGCCGGACGTCATAGTGACGCGGCGTCCGGACGATCATCTCCGTCGAAGCGCCGGGATAGATCGCCAGCATGTCCGGACCCGTGCGGGCATTGGCGATCGGATCGTCGGTGAAGATCCAGCTGCGGATCGGCGCCGTCACCTCCGCGAACCGGTTCGGCGCCAGCCGCCCCGACAGCTCGTCGGCGAAATAGCGCGGGTTCAGGCACCACCGCCGCCAGGTCTCGAACACCCCGCGCGGCAGGTCCGCCCCCCTCCACAGCCGCCCGCTCTTCACATAGCCGCGCCGCATCAGGTCGAGCGGGCCGAAGCCGAACCAGAAGAACAGCTCCAGCGGATTGTAGCTGCGGTGGTGCTTGCCCCAGTAGCCTGAGCCCACCGAGACGAAGGCGTGCCGGTCGATCCGCTCGTGATTGTCCATGAAGCCCACGAAGTGCCCGCCCACGCTGTGCCCCACGTGCACGATCGGCAGGCCCGGCGCCGCCTCGGCCAGAGCGTCCAGCACTGCCGGCATATCCAGACGGCCCCAGTCCGGATAGTCCATCTTCATGGCCGCCAGATCGTCGGGCCGCGACCCGGCGATGCCGCGAAAGTCATAGGTCAGCGCGGTCAGCCCCCGTGCCGCCATGTGCCGTGCGAACCGGTCGTAGAAGCCCAGCGGAAACCCGGTGCCCGAGCTGATGAGCACCGCGGCCCGCGGCGCCTCCGCCGGAAACAGCCGCGCCGCCAGCGGATAGCCGTCGCGGGCGGGGATGGTCCGGTCCTTCGGTTGCGCCGGCATGGGTCCGTCCTTTTCAGCAACGAACCTTTATGCCCGCATGACGCCGCGTCAGGTCAAGTCGGGATGCGCCTTGCGCAGCGCCGCGGGCGCCACCTTGCGCCACCGGGCCCTCAACTCGGCCTCCAGCCAGGCCCGATCCACCTCGTCGATCCGGATCAGCACATAGGCATAGCCCCGATAATGGTCGGTCAGGTGGAACGTCCCCGGCTCCATCTCCACCAGCATGTCGCGCCGTTCGATCGACCCCACGTCCAGCGCCAGGCTGTCGTCCTCGGACCTCAGCCGGGTCAGGAACTTCCCGGCGATGCGCCAGCACGGCTGGCCATAAGCCGTGCTGCGCTCCGCCCCGGGCAGGGCCATGATCAGGGCGTCGATCTCTTCGGCCGTCATCCCGGTCTCCGGATGCGAAAAGGGCCGCTGCCCGTGCGGGGAGCGGCCCTTGCGGTCTCGGGCGTCCGCCCGATCCTATTCGATGTCTTCGTTCAGCAGGCCGACCTTGAAGAAGCCGTTCTCCTGCAGGGTGTTCATCACTTCCATGAAGCTGTTGTACTTCACCTCGGCGTCGGCGCGGATGAACAGGCGCTCCTCGCGGCAGGCGCCGCCGCCCAGGGCCGCGCACACGTCGGCGGGCAGGGTTTCCAGCGTCGTCTGCTGGGCCGCGATGAACAGCGAGCCCGACTCCTGGATGGTGACGTAGACCGGCTCTTCGAAGTCCTGCGGCACGCTGGGGTTCGGGGGCGGCAGGTCCAGACGGATCGACACGGTGGCCAGCGGCGCCGCCACCATGAAGATGATCAGCAGCACCAGCATGATGTCGACGAACGGCGTGACGTTGATGTCGCTGTTCTGTTCGGCGGTCTTGCCGCCGCTCGGCCCGGCCAGTTTCGCGCCCATGCGTCGCGTCTCCATGTCGTGCCCCCGAGGGGGCGTGCTGAAACTTCCGGACGGCTTTGGCCGACCCGGCGGCGCTTGTAAAGCGGTCTCGGGTCGCGAACGGTTCCGTGCCGCCGACTTACCCCCGAAAGGGGAAAATCAGCCGCGCGCCAGGCGCAGGAACCGGTCCTTCAGGGCCGGATCGTCCTTGAAGACGCCAGTGAACCGCGTGGTGATGGTCGAAACGTGGCGGTGGTGCACGCCGCGCGTCGTCATGCACTGGTGCTCGGCGTCGATCAGGATGGCCGTGCCCTTGGGCGCCAGGTGCGTCTCGATCGCCTCGGCGATCTGATTCGTCAGCACTTCCTGCGTCTGCAGCCGCTTGGAGAAGATCTCCACCACGCGCGCCAGCTTGGAGATGCCGACCACCTTCTCGTCCGGCATGTAGGCGACGTAGGCCTTACCCAGGAACGGCGCCATGTGGTGCTCGCAGTGGCTCTCCACCTCGATCTCGCGCAGCAGGACCATGTCGTCATAGCCCTGCACGTCCTCGAACGTGCGGCTCAGCTCCTTGCCCGGATCGGCGTCATAACCCTCGAACCACTCGGCATAGGCGTCGACCACGCGCTTGGGCGTGTCCTTCAGCCCCTCGCGGTCGGGATCGTCTCCGGCCCAGGCCAGCAGCGTCCGGACGGCCTTCAGGGCCTCTTCGCGGCTGGGGCGGGCGGGCGAGTCGTTGACGCTCACCAGAGCGGGGACGACGGGGCTTGAGCTCATGGATCGTTTCAGCGGCCTAGTGGCGCCGGGACGAAGGTCCCGGAAATGACGCGTGCCGCGCTCCCTCAAAAGGCGCCGCGCGCCCTATGGGCATGCGGCGTTGGACCGCTATATGGGCGACCCCCTCCGTCCCGCAAGAAAACCCACGATCGTCGCAACAATATGTCGCTGGTCCTCTAC
>VYKZ01000124.1_pt1 | contig 16450 bp, 14 predicted proteins | sample 5114421 | NCBI WGS metagenome assembly VYKZ01 (sample SAMN12291788, study PRJNA351875) | freshwater metagenome | isolation source: freshwater lake | place: USA: Michigan, Gull Lake | collected 2013-08-08 | reverse complement strand
CCGCTGGCCCTGCTGCGGCGGGGCGGGGGTGGGGGCGCCCTGTCCGGTTACTGGCCGTACGCCGAGGGACAGGAGAGCCAGGCGGCCGCCGTCGCCGCCTATTCCGAGCTGATGGCGGCGTCCCAGGCGATGGTGGCCGAGCAGGTGCTGAACGCCTGGCCGGTCGGCCGCCATCGCCGCCTGCTGGACGTCGGCGGAGGCCACGGAGCCTTCGTGCGCGCGGCGCGCGCGCGGGCGCCGCAGCTGAAGCTGGGTCTCTTCGACCTGCCGGCGGTGGCTGAACAGGCGCGCGCCGGCCTGGCCGTCGATGGAATCGACGTCGAGGTCGTGGGCGGCAGTTTCTTCGACGACCCGCTGCCCGCCGGCGCGGACCTGATCACCCTGATCCGCATCCTCCACGACCACGACGACGCTCCGGTGATGCGACTTCTGCGGCGGGTTCGGGAAGCCTTGCCGGCGGGCGGGGCCGTGCTGATCGGCGAGCCGATGGCCGGGCCGGGCGGGGCGCCCAAGGTCGGCGACGCCTACTTCGGCTTCTACCTGCTGGCCATGGGGTCCGGGCGGGCGCGCACGGTCGCCGAACTGAGGCAAATGCTCGTCGAGTCGGGCTTCCGAAACGTGCGGCGACGGCCGACCGACCTTCCTCTCGTGGCCAGCGTGCTGACGGCACAAGCTTGACCGTGTCGAGTGTCATAATGATTTGACATTAGTTAGCGTCAATCTAAGCTGACACCTTGGGAGGAGGCCCGGACTCGGTTCCGAGGCTTCGTGAGGGGTCGAATGCATACGACCGCCATCGTTCTGGAAGAGCCGAAGCGCCTGTCGATCAGACGCGTCGACCTCGTGACTCCGGCCGATGACGACGTCGTGGTGCAGGTCGAGGTCAGCGGAATCTCCACCGGCACCGAGCGCCTGCTTTGGGACGGACGCATGCCGACCTTCCCGGGCATGGGGTATCCGCTGGTGCCCGGCTATGAGGCGGTCGGCCGCGTGGTGGACGCAGGGCGTCTGGCCACGGCCCGCATCGGCGAACGGGTGTTTGCCCCCGGATCCAGCAACTTCATCAACGCGCGCGGCCTGTTCGGCGGCGCGGCGAGAACCCTCGTCACCCGGGCCGACCGGGTGTCGAGGCTGCCTGAGGGGGCGTCGGTCCAGGAGGCGGCCCTACTCTCCCTGGCCGCGACCGCCCACCACGCCCTCTCAGGCGGCCGTTCCCCCGACCTCGTCGTCGGCGCAGGCGTCTTGGGGCGACTGATCGCGCGCACCGCCGTCGCCCTGGGTCATCCCGCGCCCACGCTGTGGGAGACGAATCCAGCGCGCATGGGCGAGGGGGCCATCCATCCGGACGCCGACCCGCGCCGCGACCACGCCGCCATCTATGACTGCAGCGGGGACGGCGACCTGCTGGACGTGCTGGTCGGACGGTTGGCGCGCGGCGGCGAGATCGTGCTGGCCGGCTTCTATGAGAACCGGCTCAGCTTCGCCTTCCCGCCCGCCTTCATGAAGGAGGCGCGCCTGCGCATCGCCGCGGAGTTCACCCCGGCGGACGTGGCGGCCGTGACGGCCCTGATCGAGGCGGGTCGGCTTTCGCTCGGCGGTCTGATCACCCACGCGCGCCCGGTGGGCGAGGCCGAAGACGCCTATGCCCAGGCGTTCGAAGACCCGTCCTGCCTGAAGATGATCCTCGACTGGAGGGACTGCCCATGACCGTGACGCTGTTCGCGCAGGAGCGCCTCAAGAAGGAAGCCGCGGTCGAGCCCGATCCCGTCCACACGGGCGAGGTCACCAAGGAAACCCAGATCATCGCCATCTACGGCAAGGGCGGTTCGGGCAAGTCCTTCGCCCTGTCGAACCTCAGCTACATGATGGCCCAGCAGGGCAAGCGGGTGCTGCTGATCGGCTGCGATCCCAAGTCCGACACCACCAGCCTGCTCTTCGGCGGCAAGTCCTGCCCGACCATCATCGCCACCTCCTCGGCCAAGAAGCTGACCGGTGAAGAGGTCAGGATCGAGGACGTCTGCTTCCAGCGCGACGGCGTCTTCGCCATGGAGCTGGGCGGGCCCGAGGTCGGACGCGGCTGCGGCGGACGCGGCATCATCCACGGCTTCGAGCTGCTGGAAAAGCTGGGCTTCCACGACTGGGGCTTTGACTACGTCCTGCTCGACTTCCTGGGCGACGTGGTGTGCGGGGGCTTTGGCCTGCCGATCGCGCGGGACATGTGCCAGAAGGTCATCGTCGTCGGCTCGAACGACCTGCAGAGCCTCTACGTCGCCAACAACGTCTGCTCGGCGGTGGAATACTTCCGCAAGATGGGCGGCAACGTCGGCGTGGCCGGCATGATCATCAACAAGGACGACGGCACGGGCGAAGCCGCCGCCTTCGCCGAAGCCGTGAACATTCCGGTCCTGGCCTCGATCCCGGCCAATGAGGACATCCGGCGCAAGTCGGCGAACTACCAGATCATCGGCACGCCGGACGGCGAATGGGGCAGCCTGTTCGCAGGGCTGGCCCAGGCCGTGACCGACAGCCTGCCGCAGCACCCCAAGCCCCTGACGCAGGACGGCCTCCTGGGCCTGTTCAGCCCTGACCAGGTGGGGGGCGAGGTCAAGCTGGTGCCCGCGTCGCAGAGCGACATGCGCGGCGTGAACTACGTGCCCAAGGCTTCGCTCGAAGTCATCTACGACGAGGCGGTGTAGTCCATGGCCGACGGTCCCGCCCGCATGGACAGCGTGACGCCCGAGCCGGTCTCGGTGGACGGCGGCTGCCACGGCGGCAAGGCGGAGCTGCAGGCGGCGGCCGCCCGCGCGGGCAAGTCGGAGATCCTGGCCAAGTACGCGGCGGACTATCCGGTCGGGCCGCACGACCAGCCGCAGTCGATGTGCCCGGCGTTCGGCAGCTTGCGCGTCGGCCTGCGGATGCGGCGCACGGCGACGATCCTCTCGGGGTCGGCCTGCTGCGTCTATGGCCTGACCTTCACCAGCCACTTCTACGGGGCGCGCCGTTCGGTCGGCTATGTGCCGTTCAACTCCGAGAGCCTGGTCACCGGCAAGCTGTTCGAGGACATCCGCGACGCGGTCCACGAGATGGCCGATCCGGCGCTGTACGACTCCATCGTGGTGACGAACCTGTGCGTGCCGACCGCCTCGGGCGTGCCGTTGCAGCTGCTGCCCAAGGAAATCAACGGCGTCCGCATCGTCGGCATCGACGTGCCGGGCTTCGGCATTCCCACACACGCCGAGGCCAAGGACGTGCTGGCCGGCGCCATGCTGAACTATGCACGCAAGGAGGTCGAAGCCGGCCCCGTCGCGGCGCCCAAGACCCGCGCCGACAAGCCGACCGTCACCCTGCTGGGCGAGATGTTCCCGGCCGATCCCATGATCATCGGCCGCATGCTGGACCCAATGGGCCTGGCGCCCGGACCGGTCGTGCCGACCCGCGAGTGGCGCGAGCTGTACGCCGCGCTCGACTGCGCGGTCGTGGCCGCCATCCACCCCTTCTACACCGCCAGCGTGCGCGAGTTCGAAGCCGCCGGCCGCAAGGTCGTGGGCTCGGCCCCGGTCGGGCGCGACGGCACCGCCGCCTGGCTGCAGGCGATCGGCGAGGCCTGCGACGTGCCGCAAGGCCAGATCGACGCGGTCAAGAACGCCATGCTCGGCGCCATCGGCGCGGCACTGGCGGCGACGCCGATCAAGGGGCGGATCACGGTGTCGGGCTATGAGGGTTCCGAGCTGCTGGTCGCGCGTCTGCTGATCGAGAGCGGGGCCGAGGTCGACTACGTCGGCACGGCCTGTCCGCAGACCAAGTGGTCCGATCCCGACCGCGAATGGCTGGAGGCCAAGGGGGTCACGGTCAACTACCGCGCCTCGCTTGAGCAGGACCTGTCGGCGGTCGACGCCATCCGGCCGGACCTGGCCATCGGCACGACGCCCGTGGTCCAGCACGCCAAGGCGATGTCGATCCCGGCCCTGTATTTCACCAACCTGATCTCGGCCCGGCCCCTGATGGGACCGGCCGGCGCAGGGTCGCTGGCCCAGGTCATCAACGCGGCGATCGCCAACAAGGCGCGGTTCGACAAGATGAGCGCCTTCTTCGACGGCGTCGGCTCGGGGGACTCCTCGGGCATCTGGTCCGAGACGCCTGTGCCCCGTCCCGAGTTCAAGGCCCGCTACGCCAAGCAGATGGCCGCCGCGGCCAAGGCCGAGGAGCACGTCGGGACATGACGATGATCCTCGATCACGACCGCGCGGGCGGTTACTGGGGCGCGGTCTACGCCTTCACCGCCATCAAGGGGCTGCAGGTCATCATCGACGGGCCGGTGGGGTGCGAGAACCTGCCGGTGACCTCGGTGCTGCACTACACCGACGGCCTGCCGCCGCATGAACTGCCCATCGTCGTCACGGGTCTGGGCGAGGAAGAGCTGGGTCGCCACGGCACGGAAGGGGCGATGAAGCGGGCGTGGAAGACGCTCGACAAGGACCTGCCCTCGGTCGTCGTCACCGGCTCCATCGCCGAGATGATCGGCGGCGGCGTGACGCCGGAAGGCACCAACATCCAGCGCTTTCTGCCGCGCACCATCGATGAGGATCAGTGGCAGTCGGCCGACCGCGCCCTGACCTGGCTGTGGACCCAGTTCGGGCCGAAGAAGATGCCGCGTCCGCGCGACCGGGCCGAGGGCGACAAGCCGCGGGTCAACCTGATCGGCCCGATGTACGGGGTGTTCAACATGCCTTCGGACGTCGCCGAGATCCGGCGGCTGTGCGAGGGCATCGGGGCCGAGGTCAACATCACCTTCCCGCTGGGCAGCCACCTGGCCGACGTTCGCAATCTGGCGGACGCCGAGGTCAACATCTGCATGTACCGCGAGTTCGGGCGGGGTCTCTGCGAGGCGCTCGAAAAACCCTACCTGCAGGCGCCGATCGGGCTGGAGTCGACGACCCTGTTCCTGCGCCGGCTGGGCGAGCTGACGGGGCTGGACCCCGAGCCCTTCATCGAGCGCGAGAAGCACACGACGATCAAGCCGCTGTGGGACCTGTGGCGCTCGGTGACGCAGGATTTCTTCGGCACGGCCAGCTTCGCCATCGTCGCCAACGAGACCTATACGCGCGGGGTCAGGAAGTTCTTGGAGGACGACCTCGGCCTGCCGTGCCAGTTCGCCATCTCGCGCGTGGCCGGGACCAAGACCGACAACGTCGCCATCCGCGACCTGGTGCGCGACACCAAGCCCCTGGTGCTGTTCGGCAGCATCAACGAGCGGATCTATCTGGCCGAGGCCGGTGGCGGCGGACACGGACCCCAGGGCGTCTGGGTGCCGGCATCCTTCCCGGGCGCGGCGATCCGCAGGCACACGGGCACGCCCTTCATGGGATACGCGGGTTGCACCTTCCTGATCCAGGAGGTCTGCAACGCCCTGTTCGACGCCCTGTTCGCCATCCTGCCGCTGGCGTCGCAGCTCGACGCGGTCGAGGCCACGCCGGCGCGACCGCACGCCGAGATCGTCTGGGAAGACGCGGCGTCCGACGAGCTGGAGAAGCTGGTCGCGGCCCAGCCCGTCATCGTTCGCATTTCCGCGGCCAAACGCCTGAGGGACGCCGCCGAGCGCGCCGCCCGTCAGGCCGGAGAGGACCGGGTCACGCTGGACCGCCTCGCCGCCGCCAACGCCGTCGTCCTGTCGGGGAGGGCCGCATGAGGCGCGCCGTCTCCGCCTCCCCGATCGCCGCGGGCGCGTGCCCCGGCTCTCCGTTCGTCGTCCGGCTCGTCCGGGCGGCGAAGCCGGTTCCGGAAATCTCCCGGGGCCGAACACCGCTCCAACGAAAGGAGGAGATATGTCTCACGTAACCGAAACTTCCACGGGGTCCCTCACGGGGCTCACGCCGGAAGCCGCCAAGGAATTCCACGGCATCTTCATGACGAGCTTCATCGGGTTCACGGTCATCGCGATCGCGGCCCATGTGCTGGTCTGGATGTGGCGTCCCTGGCTGGGGGCCTGAACTTCCCCACAACCCGACGGGTCCGGTCTCTGACCGGCACCGCCCACTAGAGCCGCACAGCGGCAATGGAGGACTAAGTCATGTGGAGAATTTGGCTCCTATTCGATCCCCGAAGGGCGCTCGTCGCGCTGTTCGTCTTTCTGTTCACCCTGGCTCTGCTGATCCACTTCATCCTGCTCAGCTCGCCTCGGTACAACTGGATCGACGGCGCGGAACGGGCACAGGCGGCGGCCGCGGCCGGCGTCACGCCTTAAGGGACCGCACATGCGGCGCGCGGGCGGAAACGGAGCGATCCGGTTCCGTCCGTCGCGACCCCTGCTGAAGATCATCGACCCGCAATCGCGGGATGCCGACAAGCGACGGAGACCGTCATGGCCTTGCTGAGTTTTGAGCGAAAGTATCGCGTCCGAGGGGGCACCCTGATCGGGGGCGACCTGTTCGACTACTGGGTCGGGCCGTTCTACGTCGGCTTCTTCGGCGTCACGACCGCCTTCTTCGCCAGCCTGGGCACGGCGCTGATCGTCTATGGCGCGTCCATGGGCGAGACCTGGAACCCGTGGCTGATCTCGATCAACCCGCCGGCCCTGGAATACGGCCTGTCCTTCGCGCCGCTGGCCGAGGGGGGCATCTGGCAGCTGGTCACCATCTGCGCGATCGGGGCCTTCATCTCGTGGGCGCTGCGAGAGGTGGAGATCTGTCGAAAGCTGGGCATCGGCTACCACGTGCCCGTGGCCTTCGGCTTCGCCATCCTGGCCTACATGACGCTGGTGGTGTTCCGCCCGCTGCTGCTGGGCGCCTGGGGACACGGCTTCCCCTACGGCATCTTCAGCCACCTCGATTGGGTGTCGAACACCGGCTACCAGTACATCAACTTCCACTACAATCCCGCCCACATGATCGCGATCAGCTTCTTCTTCGCGACGACGCTGGCGCTGGCGCTGCACGGCTCGCTGATCCTGGCGGCGACCAATCCAGGCAAGGGCAAGGAAGTGCGCCAGCCCGAGCATGAGGACGGCTTCTTCCGCGACTTCATCGGCTATTCGGTCGGCACGCTGGGCATCCACCGCGTCGGCCTGTTCCTGGCCCTCAGCGCCGGGTTCTGGAGCGCGGTCTGCATGATCATCAGCGGCCCCTACTGGGCAAACGGCTGGCCCGAATGGTGGGACGGCTGGCGCAACCTGCCGATCTGGCAATAGGCGGAGGGCGGAAACCCATGGCTCTTTATCAAAACCTCTTCACTCAGGTGCAGGTCCGCGGGGTCCCCGAGATGGGGCCCGACCTGGCCGACGGCCCCAACGACCGGGTCGGCAAGCCGGGCTTCCTCCACCTCATGGGCCGCATCGGCAACGCCCAGATCGGGCCGGTCTACTTGGGCTGGACCGGCGTCATCTCGCTGCTGACCGGCTTCCTGGCCTTCGAGATCATCGGGCTGAACATGTTCGCCTCGGTGGGCTGGAACCCTGCGGAGTTCATCCGCCAACTGCCGTGGCTGGGCCTCTATCCGCCCGCGCCCGAATACGGCCTGGCCATTCTGCCGCCGCTTGCCGAGGGGGGGTGGTGGCTGATCGCCGGCTTCTTCATGACGGTGTCGGTCATCACCTGGTGCGTCCGCAGCTATCTGCGGGCCAAGGCGCTGGGCCTCGGCAGCCACACCACCTGGGCCTTCGCCTCGGCGATCTGGCTGATGCTGGTGCTGGGCTTCATCCGCCCGATCATGATGGGCAGCTGGTCCGAGGCGGTGCCGTTCGGCATCTTCCCGCACCTGGACTGGACCGGGGCGTTTTCGATCACCTACGGCAACCTGTTCTACAACCCGTTCCACGCCCTCTCGATCGCCTTCCTCTACGGATCGACCCTGCTCTTCGCCATGCACGGCGCGACCGTGCTGGCCTGCGGCCGCTACTCGCTGGAGCGCGAGGTGGAACAGATCACCGACCGCGGCACGGGGGCCGAGCGCGGCGCCCTGTTCTGGCGCTGGACCATGGGCTGGAACGCCACGATCGAGTCGGTGCACCGCTGGGCCTGGTGGTTCGCCGTCCTGACCACGCTGACCGGCGGCATCGGCATCCTCTTGACCGGCACGGTGGTGGACAACTGGTACGACTGGGCCATCGCGCACAACTACGCACGCTAGGCCGAACGCCTTCGAAAGGGGCCCCTCGCCATGCGGCGGGGGGCCTTCTTCGTGTCAGGCCTTGGGGTTCAGCTGGATCATCCGCAGGTTCAGCACCGCCGCGATCGTCACCCAGCCGAGGTAGGGCAGCAGCAAAAATGCCGCCAATGGCCTCAGCGGCCAGAACAGGGCGATCACCGCGGCGATCGACAGCCACAGCAGGCCGACGTCCACTAACGCCAGATCCATCCGCCGCCGCCCGAAGAACAGCCACGACCAGGCCGCGTTCAGCACCAGCGATCCGCCGTAGACCGCCAGCGCGCCGGCCGCGTCGGGCCCGTGCGCCCGCCACACCAGCCATCCGGCCGCGGCGTTCAGGCTGAACATCACCAGCCAGACCAGCGGAAAGGCCCAGTTCGGCGGCGTCCAGCCCGGCCGGTTCAGCGACGCGTACCAGGCGCCCGGCTTGAACAGGGCGCCCGACGCCGCGGCGGCGACGTTGGCCCCGGCGAAGGCCGCGAGCGAGGTCCAGGCTTCGGCGTCCATGTCGGTCTCCCTCGTCGTCCGCGGGCTTTAGCAGGCTTCCGCTCATAACGCCCGCTACGCCTCAGGGATCATGCGGAGCCGCCTCTTGCCATCGGCCCGCTCGCGCCGCAAAGCCGATCGCAACACGGTCATCCAAGCGGGAGCAGTCGCATGAGCATGCAGGGTCGCGTCGCCGTCGTCACGGGCGCGGGTGGAGGTCTGGGGCGCGAGCACGCGCTGTTCCTGTCCCGGCGCGGCGCGGCCGTGGTGGTCAACGACATGAACGGCCAGGCGGCCGAGGCCGTGGCGGACGAGCTCCGCGCCGCGGGCGGCGACGCGCTGGCGGTCGGCTGTTCGGTGACGGACGAGGCGGCGGTCGCCGACATGGTGGCCCGCACGGTGGAGCGCTGGGGCCGCGTCGACGCCCTGGTCAACAACGCCGGCATCCTGCGCGACAAGAGCTTCGCCAAGATGGACCTGGCCGACTTCCGGCTGATCGTCGACGTACACCTGATGGGCGCGGTGGTCTGCTCGAAGGCGGTGTGGGAGACGATGCGGGCCCAGAACCACGGCCGCATCGTCATGACGACGTCGTCCTCGGGTCTCTACGGCAACTTCGGCCAGGCCAACTACGGCGCGGCCAAGATGGCGCTGGTCGGACTGATGCAGACCCTGGCGATCGAGGGCGAGAAGTACGGAATCCGCGTCAACTGCCTGGCGCCCACCGCCGCCACCGGCATGACCGAGGGCCTGCTGCCGCCCGAGGCCCTGGCCCGCCTGTCGCCGGCGCTGGTCAGCCCGGCCCTCGCCCTGCTGTGCGGCGACGACGCGCCGACGCGGGCCATCGTCAACGCGGGCGCCGGCCACTTCGCCCGCGCCTATGTGACCCTGACGGCGGGCAAGTACATCGGCGAGGGCGACGCGGCGGCAGATCGTCTGATCGAGGCTTGGGACCAGGTGTCGTCGCGCGACGGCGAGCTTGTGCCGGACTACGGCTTCGTCCAGGCCCAGCGCGAGGTCGCCAGCGCGGCCGGCGGGGCCTGACCTCTTTCCCTCAGCGCCGACCGGGTCGGTGCTCGGCCGGCTGGATGCCGAGGCGGGCCATCTTGTCGTAGAGGGTCTTGCGCGGAATGCGCAGGCTCTCGGTGACGCGCTTCATGTCGCCGGCGTGGGCGGACAGGGCCTCGCGGATCAGTTCGGCCTCATAGCGCGCGACGCGCTCTGACAGGCCGAGGTCGTCAGCGGCCGCGGTCGCCGTCGGGGGGCGCAGGCCCAGCGCCACCTCGTTGGCGTAGTTCGCCAGTTCGCGCAGATTGCCTGGCCAGTCGTGATCGAGCAGGCGCCGTCGAACGGCGTCGTCGATCGGGGGCAGGGGCCGCTCCAGGCGCGCCGCGGCGCGGGACAGGAAGCGGGCGAACAGCAAGGGCACGTCCTCGCGCCGCTCGCGCAGCGGAGGCACCCGCAGCCTTACGACGTTCAGCCGCCAGAACAGGTCCTCACGCAGCTCGCCGCGCGCGACGGCTTCGGCGGGGTCGCCCTTGGCGGCTGCGAGGACGCGCAAATCCAGAGGCCGGGGTTCGGAGGCGCCGAGGGCCAGCACCTCTCGCTCCTCCAGCACCCTCAACAGCATCAGCTGGACGGCACGGGGCGCGAGGTCGATCTCGTCGAGGAACAGCGTACCCTGATGCGACTGCTCGATCCGACCCTCGCGACGGCGCAGCAAGCCGGAGCCGACGCTGGCCTCCTGACCCATCAGGCGCGCCTCGGCATCCTGGTCGGGCAGGGCGGCGCAGGACACGGGGACGAAGGGCCGGTGTCGGCGGCGGCCCGCCGCATGGATGGCGCGCGCCACCGCCTCCTTGCCTGAGCCGGTCTCCCCCTCGATCAGGACGTCGACCTCGGCTGCGGCCAGCTCGCGCACGGCGGCGCGCAAACTGGCGGAGGAGGGACTCTCGCCACTGAGCGGGATGGAGTCTTCCGTCTCCGCCGCCAAGGTCGCCAGTCGCCGGTTGTCGAGGACCAGCGCGCGTTTCTCCAGCGCCCGGCCCAGCGTCTCGATCAGACGCTCCGACGGGAAGGGCTTGGTCAGGAAGTCGTAGGCGCCGCGCTTCATGGCCTCGACCGCGTCGGCGACGTCGCCGTGACCTGTCATCAGGACGACCGGCAGGTCGGGATCGAGCGCGGCCAGACGGTCGGCCAACTGGCGCCCGTCCATACCGGGCATGCGCAGATCGCTGACCACCACGCCGTCGAACTCCGGGCGCAGCGCCTTCAGCGCCGCTTCTGCTGAGGGGAAGGCAGCGACGTCGAACTCCGCCAGCGTCAGGCGTTCGGCCAGTGCGGCACGGAAGGCCTCGTCGTCCTCGACCAGGGCGACGCGCCGGCTCATTTCGCCCTCGCCAGCACGATGCGGAAGGCCGCGCCGCGGTCCGTCGGCTCGTGGCTCAGCTCGCCGCCGAAACCGGCGACGATGTCTCGGCTGATCACCAGGCCCAGACCCACGCCCTGCGGCTTGTCGGTCGTGAAGGGCGTGAACAGCCGGTCGCGCACTCCGGGCGACAGGCCGGGACCGTCGTCGGCGACGCGGATCACCACCTTGCGGCCCTCAGGGCGGGCGGCGACCTCGATCCGGCCGGGACCGTTCAGCGCTTCCGCCGCGTTCTGCAGCAGGTTCAGGACCACCTGCTCCAGGCGATTGCGCTCGGCCTTGACCTGAAGGTCCGGCGCGACGTCGACCTGCACCTCGACCCCCTGTTCTCTCAGCCGGGGCGAGACCAGCAGCAGGGCGCCTTCGACCGCGCGGGCGACGTCCACGGCCACGACCTCGGACCGGGTCTTGCGGGAAAACGCACGCAGTTCCTCAGTGATCACGCCGACGCGCTCGGTCAGGCGGCCGATGGCGTCCAGCGACCGGGCGGCCGCGTCGGGATCGGCGCGGGTCAGGTACTGGCCGGCGGTGTCGGCATGGGTGCGGATGGCGGCCATGGGCTGGTTGATCTCGTGCGCCACACCGGCCACGACCTGACCCAGGGTCGCCAGCTTGTTGGCCTGCACCAGCTTGTCCTCCAGATCCTGACGGTCGCGCTCAAGGCGACGGCGCTCGTCGATCTCACGGCGCAGGCGGCCGTTGGCGTCGCTGAGCTCGGCCGTGCGCTCTCCAACCAGGTGCTCCAGTCGGGCGCGGGCCTCTTCCTCCTCCGCGGCCCGCGCGGTCGCGCGCTGACGACGTCGCAGCAGGACGCCGGCAAGGGCGGCCATCAGCGCCGTGGCCAAAACGGCGAGCGTCAGCGCCGCTCCCACCGCGCGCGACATCACCTGATCGGCCGGCTGGAGCAGGTGCAGGGTCCAGCCGAGGTCCGGAACCCGGTCCACGGCATGGGCATAGCTGCCCGGCGTCACGCCGCGGTCCAGCCGGATCAGGCCGCGATCGGGCACGGTGAACGGCAGGTCGTTAAGTGCCGCCGCGCCCGCCGTCTGCTCGTCGGCCAGGGTGCGACGGCGCTCCGGGGTTAGCGGCCGGGTGGCGGCGAAGCGCCAGGCGGGAACAGTGGTGATCAGGATGACGCCGGTGGAATCAGTCACCCAGGTGGGCTCCCCCGACCGGCGCCACATCGCCTCCAGCGCGTCGAACTCGATTTTGGCGACGATGACGCCCGCCAGTCGTCCGGCGCCATCCACGATCCGGCGCGACAGATACAGGCCCGGCCGGCCGCTGACGGTGCCGAGGGCAAAGAAGGCGGCGTCGCCGTCCCGCACCGCGTCGGAGAAGTAGGGGCGAAAGCGGTAGTTGGAGCCCACGAAACTGGTCGGCTCGCGCCAGTTTGACGCCGCCAGCGCGGTCCCGTCGGCGTCGAGGACGTACAGTGCGGCGGCGCGAACCTCACGCGCGAGGGTGTCCAGCTTGGCGTTGGCACGGTCGCGCCGGGCGGGGGAGGGCGCGGTGACGAGCGCTTCCAGATCCGGATCGGCGGCGAGCACCGAGGGGACCGCGCGCACCCGCTCCAATTCGCTGCGCAGCACCGCGCCATGAAGGGCGGCGGCGGTCGCGGCTTGACGATCGACCGACGCTTGGGCGTCGCGACGCGCCAGCCACCCCGCGCCCAGCACGGCGAGGGCCGCCACCACGGTCCAGGCGGCGGCGAACCAACGCCATTGAGCGAGGGGGCTGAGCGGCGCGCGCGTCATGCCGGCACTAGGGCGGATTTCCGCACGAAAGGCGAGCGTGATGTGCGGATTTCCGCACAGTTTCTGGTGCGCTGAGGCCGGCCACTGGTGGATTTCCTCGTTGAATCCGTGGGATGGTCGCCCGGCGGGAAAATTTCGCAGCGGCGCGAGTCATCGCCGAAACTGGCCCTTCGAGATCCCGCGTCAGACGGGGCCGAGCGTAGGGCGGGCCGGTCGGCCCCCCCCGGGAGGAACGTGGTCGTGCTGATTTCAACCGACGGCGGAGCCGCGTCCAGCGCGCGCAGGCCGATCTACAAGACGCTGTATTTCTGGGTGCTGCTGGCCATCTTGGCGGGCGGCCTGGTCGGCCACTTCTTCCCGGAGACCGGCGAGAGCCTGAAGCCGTTGGGCGACGGCTTCATCAAGCTGGTGAAGATGATCATCGCCCCGGTGATCTTCCTTACGATCGTCATCGGGATCGCCGGCATGCGCGACCTGAAGCGCATCGGCCGCACGGCGGGCAAGGCCTTCGCCTATTTCCTCGTCTTCTCGACCCTGGCGCTGATCGTCGGGCTGGTGATCGCCAACCTGGTCCAGCCCGGGCGGGGACTGAACATCGATCCGGCGACGCTGGATGCCGGCACCGTCGCCGGCTACGCCGCGTCGGCGCAGGAGAGCACGATCACCGGCTTCCTGCTGAACATCATCCCGACGACGCTGCTCAGCGCCTTCGTCGAGGGCAACATCCTGCAGACGCTGTTCGTGTCGATCCTGTTCGGCGTGGCGCTGGCCATGATCGGCGACGCGGGCGCGCCGGTGCAGCGCGCGCTGGAGTCGCTGAGCCAGGTGGTGTTCCGGCTGGTCGCGATCCTGATGAAGGCCGCGCCGGTGGGCGCGTTCGGGGCCTTCGCCTTCACCATCGGCGCCTATGGCATCGCCTCGATCGCCAATCTTGCTGCGCTGATCGCCACCTTCTACCTGACGTCGCTGATCTTCGTGCTGGGCGTCCTGGGGCTGGTCGCCTGGGCCAACGGCTTCTCGATCTTCCGGCTGATCGCCTATCTGAAGGAAGAGCTGCTTCTGGTGCTCGGCACCTCCTCTTCCGAAGCGGCCCTGCCCAGCCTGATGCAGAAGATGGAGGCCGCCGGCGCGTCGAAGTCCGTCGTCGGCCTGGTCGTGCCCACCGGGTATTCGTTCAATCTGGACGGCACCAACATCTACATGACCATGGCGGCGCTCTTCATCGCCCAGGCGATGAACATCGAGCTGACGCTGTGGCAGCAGATCACGCTGCTGCTGGTGGCCATGCTGAGCTCCAAGGGCGCGGCCGGCATCACCGGCGCGGGCTTCATCACCCTGGCGGCGACGCTGGCGGTGGTCCCGGACGTGCCGGTGGCCGGCATGGCGCTGATCCTCGGCATCGACCGCTTCATGAGCGAGTGCCGGGCCCTGACCAATTTCACGGGCAATGCCGTGGCCACCCTGGTGGTCGCGCGCTGGGAAAACGCGCTGGACGAGACGCGCATGCGCGAGGTGCTGGCCGGCAAACCCAAGGGTCTGGCCGCGCGCCCCGACCCCGCGGCGGGTCCCGGCGACGACAAGGTTCTGACGGCCGACTGAGATCGGCGAGCAAACGAGGCTTCGGGGAGGAAGACCATGAGACACGATCGACGCACGCGGCTGCTGGGCGGCGCGGCCATGACGGCGGCGCTGGCATTCTCGGGGGCCGTCATGGCCCAAGAGGCCGCTCCGGCCGGGCAGGATCCCGAGGTCACTCAGGTCGAGGACATCGTCGTGGTCGGCTCCAACATCCGTGGGGCCCGGACGACGGCGGCCCTGCCGGTCGTGGTGGTCGACGAGGCCCAGATCGACGCCAGCGGCGCGGTGTCGGGCGACGAGCTGCTGCGCACCATCCCCCAGATGGGCGACGTCCTGTTCGACAGCTCGAACAATCCGCAGACGTCGAACGCCGCACGGGGCGACGTGAACTCGGTCAACCTCCGCTCGCTGGGCGTCGGCAACACCCTGGTGCTGCTCAACGGGCGCCGCGTCGTGCAGCACCCGACCAGCCAGGGCACGTCGGACACCGGCACGGTCCCGGTGCTGAGCTACAACTCCAACGCCATTCCCGTCGCCGGCCTGCGGCGGACCGAGATCCTGCTGGACGGCGCGGCCGCCATCTACGGCGCCGACGCCGTGGCCGGGGTGGTCAACACCGTCCTGCGCGACAACTACGACGGCCTGACCTTCAGCGTCCGCTACGGCGGCGCCGAAAGCACCAGCATGGACGAGGTCGACCTCAACATGTTCGCGGGCCGCAACTTCGACCGCGGCAACGTGTCGGTGTTCGTGAACTACACCGACCGCACTGCGCTGCTGGCGTCGGATCAGGACTTCACCCGCAGCGACGACCTGCGTCCGCTGTTCGCCGAATACCCCGACTTCGCCGGCCTCAGCGTGCTGGACGGCCGGTCGTCCAACACCCCGTGGGCGCGCCTCAGCGTCGGCGCCCGTCCGACCATCCGTTCGAACGGCACGGCGGTGACCAACACCTCCGGCCAGTTCCGCTTTCAGCCCTCCAGCTTCGGTTGCGGGGTCAACGTGGGCGGCGGCGTCTGCATCTCCAGCGGCAACCACAACTTCAACACCACCAACCGCGAGATGCGGTACGACACCCGCTACGGCACGACGGTGCGTCCGACGGTCGAGCGGCTGAACGTCTACTTCACCGGCCGCTATGAGCTGGACAACGGCGTCGAGGCGTTCGGCGAGGTCGGCTTCTACGCCGCCGAGAGCCGTGCGATCCAGCCGCCGGTCGTGAACCTCAACCAGATCTGGATTCCGGCCACCAACTACTGGAACCCGTTCGGACCGGTCACCTTCGCAGGCGGCGTGGCGAACCCCAACCGCCTGCCCGGACTGACGGGCGTGCCAACAGGCGGCCTGCCGGTGCTGCTCACCAACTACCGCTACGTCGACGCCGGCTTTCAGGAGGTGAAGGTTCAGAACTACCAGTCGCGCTTCCTCGGCGGCCTGCGCGGCGAATGGGGCAGCTACGACTGGGAGACGGCGCTGCTGTATTCCGAGGCGGAGGCCGAGGACAGCTCACCTAACATCAACATGACGGCGCTTCAGCAGCAGCTCGCCCTGTCGACGCCCGACGCCTACAACCCGTTCGGCGGCGGCTGCGTGGACACGCCCAGCTACGGCGACTGCAATCCCAGCTCCCAGGCCGCCATCGACGCGATCACCTTCGACCTGAAGCGAATCTCGCGCACGACCCTTACGTTGGCGGACTTCAAACTGTCGCGCGCCGACGTTTTCAAGCTGCCGGGCGGTCCGGTCGGCATGGCCTTCGGGCTTGAGGTGCGGCGTGAAACGCAGAGCGACGACCGCGACGAGAATCTGGACGGCACCTTCACCTTCACCGACATGGTGACCGGGGCCACGAACCTGTCCAACGTCGCGGCTGTCAGCCCGAACCCGGACACTGAAGGAAGCCGGACGGTCGGCTCGGCTTATGTCGAGTTCGCGGTGCCTCTGGTGTCGCCCGAGATGAGCATCCCGCTGGTCCGTTCGCTGGATGTCCAGATCGCGGGGCGCTTCGAGCACTATTCGGACTTCGGCTCCGTTGGCAGCCCCAAGGTCGCGGTGGCCTGGG
>VYKZ01000122.1_pt1 | contig 16559 bp, 15 predicted proteins | sample 5114421 | NCBI WGS metagenome assembly VYKZ01 (sample SAMN12291788, study PRJNA351875) | freshwater metagenome | isolation source: freshwater lake | place: USA: Michigan, Gull Lake | collected 2013-08-08 | reverse complement strand
TCATGGCCCTGGGCGCCTCCATCGCCGACCAGAAATCGCGGCTGCTGGACGTCATCGAGGCGGGCGGCGTGGGTTATTGGGAGCTGTCGCTGAAGGACCGGACGGTCCGGTTCTCGGAACGAGGTCGCGAACTGCTGGGCCTGCCGCCCGGCGTCGGCGGCTATCCCGTCGACGCGCCGGAGGGGCTTCAGGACGACGACCGCGCCCGACGCGACGAGGCTCTGCGGCGCGCGATGGCCGGGGAAGCGCCCTACGACGTGGAGTATTTCTTCCCCACCAGCGGCCGCTGGGTGCAGGCCTACGGCTCGCTGGTGCGGACGCGCTCGGGCCGCCCGTTCAAGCTGGCCGGCGTGGTCCGTGACGTCACTGACCGCAAGCGCGCCTTCGACGAGCTGGAGACCAGCGAGCGGCGCCAGAAACTGCTTATCAACGAGCTGAACCACCGGGTGAAGAACACCCTGGCCACGGTCCAGTCCATCGCCGCCCTGACCGCCCGACGCGCCGCCTCGGTGGAGGAGTTCGGGGCCCAGTTTCAGGCCCGGCTGATGGCCCTGTCGGAGACCCACAACCTCTTGACCGCCCAGGGCTGGGAGCAGGCGACCCTGCGCGACCTGATCGCCAAGGAGATGCGCCCCTATTCGCCCGACCAGTTCCGTCTGCAGGGCCCGGACGTCATGATGGCCGCGCCCCAGGCCCTGGCCATGGGCATGATCATCCACGAGCTGGCCACCAACGCCGCCAAGCACGGCGCGCTGAGCGTCGACGGCGGCTCGGTGGTCGTGGCCTGGAGCGAGGCCGGGCCCGACGGGCGCCATTCGCTGGACTGGATCGAGCGAGACGGACCGGCGGTGTCGGCCCCCAGCCGCAGCGGCTTCGGCTCACGCCTGATCACCACCAGCGTCAAGGGCGACCTGGACGGCGCGGCGGAGATGGACTGGCTGAAGACGGGTCTGCACGCCCGGCTGACGTTCCGGGCGGCGGGGCGGTGAGGTTGAGTTGGACCATCGGATGGTCCATCATCACCCCATGATCGAAGTCGCCGTTTCCGAGGCCAAGGCCCGCCTGACCGCCCTCGTTCGACAGGCCGAAGAGGGTCAGGAGGTCTACCTGACCCGCAACGGTCGCCGCGTGGCGAAGATCACGGCGGAGACGGCCCGCCGGGTGCTGACGCCTGATGAGAGGATGGCGGTGATCCGCAAGGCTCAGGCGATGGCAAGGGGCAAGTTCGAGGCCGGCTTCGACGCGGCCCGCAGCGCGGACTTTCTCTACGGCGACGACGGCATGCCGGGGTGATCGCCCTCGACACGTCGGCGCTGATCGAGGTCCTGGCGCAGCGAGCTTCCGCAGAGGCCTGCGCCGAGGTTCTGAGCCGCGGCGTCTTCGTGATGTCGGCCGCGACGCTGACCGAGGCGCTGATCGTCGCCCGTCGCAAGCGGGCGTCGGAGGAACTCGACGCGCTGTTGGCCGCGCTGGAACTGACCATCGTGGAAGTGGACGTGGAGTTCGCCGAACTGGCGGCCAATGCCTATGGCCGTTGGGGCAAGGGCTTCCACGCCGCGGGCCTGAACTACGGCGACTGCTTCAGCTATGCCCTGGCCGAGCTGTACGGCTGCCCGCTTCTGTACGTCGGCGACGACTTCGCCCGGACGGACATCAGGAACGCGCTGGGTTGAGGCTCACTCTCCCAAGCACCTCAGCGCCACTTCCAGGTTCCGCAGCCCGTCCTCGCCCGTCACCGCCGGGGTTTCGCCGGTGCGGATGGCGTGGGCGAAGGCTTCGAGTTCCTTTTTCAGCGGTTCGTTCGGCCAGCTCATGACGCCGCGGGTGGAGTAGCTGCCGTCGGGCTGCTGGCCGAAGTATTCGGTGACCTGACGGGTCATCAGGTCGGCGACCACGAATTTGTTCGGCGTCGCGACCTGCAGCGTGCGGGTCTTGTAGGGCGTGACCCAGTTGGTGGTGATGTGGGCGATCGCGCCGTTGGCCAACCGGAACTGCAGCAGGGCGGTGTCCTCGCGCTCCGCCTTGGTGCGGGCCAGCTGCGGCTGAACCTCGACGATCTCGCTGTCGGTCAGATGGCGGATGATGTCGATGTCGTGGACCGCCAGATCGATGACCACGCCGACCTCGCCCATGCGCGGCGGAAAGGGGCCGACGCGGGTGATCTGGATGGAGATGATCTGCTCGTCCGCGATCGCGCGCTTCACCGCCTCGACCGCCGGATTGAAGCGCTCCACCTGACCGACCATAAGCACACGGTCGTTCGCCTTGGCCGCGTCGATCAGGCGCTGGGCGTCGGCCACGGTGGCGGCGATCGGCTTTTCGACCAGCACGTGGACGCCGCGCTCAAGCAGCGTCACGCCGACGTCGGCGTGGGTGCGGTTGGGCGTCGAGATCACCGCCGCGTCCAGCCCCGCGTCGGCGAAGGCCTGGACCGTGTCCACGCCGGTCGCGCCATAGACCTCGGCCACGCCCCTGGCCGTCACGGGGTCCGCGTCGAAGATGTGGGTCAGGTCGAAGTCGCGGATGTCGGCCAGGACGCGCGCATGGTTGCGCCCCATGACGCCGGCGCCGGCGACGCCGACCTTGAGGGGGGAAAGGGTTGCGGTCATGCGTCCGTTCTAGCCCCGCCCGGCGAAGCTGGCGACCGCCGCGATGACCCTGTCCTGCGTCGCCTCGTCCAGATCGGCGTGCATGGGCAGGCTGATCACGACGTCCTTCAGCCGCTCGGTGACGGGCAGACCGCCCGCGCCCTGCGGGAAGCGCGCATAGGCCGGCTGGAGGTGCATCGGCACGGGATAGTAGACGGCGGTCGGCACGCCCTGATCCTTCAGGTGCGCGGCCAGGGCGTCGCGCCTCTCGTGCTCGATCGTGTACTGCGCCCAGTTGGAAACGTTCCCGGCCGGCACGTCCGGCACGGCGGCGACGTGGGCGCGCAGGCCGTCGTTGTACCGGGCGGCGATCCGGTTCCGCCACTCGATCTCCTGCGGGAACACCTTCAGCTTCTCGATCAGGACGGCGGCCTGGATGGTGTCCAGCCGGCTGTTCATGCCGATGCGCATGGCCAGGTATTTCGGATCGTGCGCGAACTCGGCGGCCCCGGCGGCCATATCCTTGGCGACCACCTTTCCGTGGACTCGCAGGCTGTCCATCTCCTGCGCCAGGTCGGCGTCGTCGGTCAGCACCGCGCCCCCGTCGCCGTAACAGCCCAGCGGCTTGGCCGGGAAGAAGCTGGTCGTCGTCACGTCGGCCCACTTGATCGGGTGGGCGCCGCCAATGGTGCAGCCGAAACCCTGCGCCGAATCCGAGATCAGCTTCATTCCATGCCGGTCGCAGACCGCCTTGATCGCCGGATAGTCCGCCGGCTGGCCGAACAGATCCACGGCGATCACGACCCTTGGCGTCAGACGACCTTCGGCCTTCACGGCGGCGACCGCCGCCTCCAGCTTCGCCGGGTCCATGTTGTAGGTCTTGGGATCGACGTCGACGAAGATGGGAGTCGCGCCCAGCCACGGCACGATCTCGGCCGTGGCGGTGAAGGTGAAGCTGGGCACGAACACCGCGTCGCCGGTGCGGACGCCCCAGGCGATCAGCGGCAGGATCAGGGCGTCGGTCCCGTTGGCGCAGCCCAGGGCGTGCTTCGCCTGGCCGAACGCCGCCAGTTCTTCCTCGAACTGCCGCACCTGCGGGCCCATGACCCAGGCGCCGCCTTCGACCGCCGCCATCACGGCGGCCTCGATCGCGCCGTTCAGGCGGCGGCGCTGGGCCTGAAGGTCGATGAACGCCATGCTCATGGTCGTCTCCTGCAATATCGCGGGCGGCCTTACCGCGAACCGTCCGGACCCGCCAAACCGCAGCAGGTCACTTCGCGTTGCGGGTTGCAACCGTCCGCGTTAGGACCGGGCGCCGCACGGGGCGGCAGAAGGGCGTTCAGTTTGCAGTCGACCGACGCGGCGGTGGTCCCCGCCGCCTTTCTGGATCGAGACGGCGTCCTGATCGAGGACGTGGGCTATCCGCATCGGGAGGATCAGCTGCGCCTCATGCCCGGCGCCGCGGAGGCCGTGCGGCGGCTGAACCGCTTGGGCTATCTGTGCGTCATCGTGACGAACCAGTCCGGCGTGGCGCGCGGCATGTTCTCGCTGGAGCAGATGCACGCCTTCAACGCCCTGCTGGTCCGAAAGCTGGCGGCCAAGGGCGGCATCATCGGCGCGGTCTACGCCTGCCCGTATCACGCCGAGGCGACCGTCGACGAATGGCGGCATCCCGACCATCCGGAGCGCAAGCCGAACCCCGGCATGATCCTGCGCGCCATGGCCGAGCATCGCATCGACCAGTCGCGCAGCTTCCTGATCGGCGATCAGCCGTCGGACGTCGAGGCCGCCCGGCGGGGCGGCATCCCCGGCTTCAAGTTCGACGGCGGCAATCTGGACGACTACGTCCACGAGCTGTTCGGCGGCTAGAATTCAGTCGGCGATGAAATAGGGTGGCGGCCATGACCCAGCCCTTCGTCGACCGCCGCTTCACCAGCCCCGACGGGCTGAACCTCTACGCCCGCGACCACGCGCCGGGCGCGGGCCAGACGAAGCTGCCGGTGATCGCCATCCACGGCCTGACCCGCAACTCGGCCGACTTCGGCGGCATCGCCCCGGAGCTGGCGCGGGCGGGCCGACGCGTGCTGGCCGTCGACGTGCGCGGGCGCGGATTGTCCGATCGTGCGCCGGACCCCATGACCTATCAGCCGGCCGTGTATGCGAAGGACGTGCTGGCCCTGATGGAGCAGGCGGGGATCGAGCGGGCGGTGTTCCTGGGCACCTCCATGGGCGGCCTGATCACCATGGCTCTGGCGGCCGTCCGGTCGAAGGCGATCGCGGCGGCCATCATCAACGACGTGGGCCCGGAGGTTGCCAAGGAGGGGCTCGCCCGCATCGCCGCCTATGCCGGCCAGCCGGTCGACACGCCGACCTGGGCCGCCGCCGCGGAGTATGCGAAGCGGCACAATGCAGTGGCCCTGCCGCACTATTCAGACGGCGACTGGGACGCCTTCGCCCGACGGGTGTTTCGCGAGGGGCCGGACGGCGCCCCGATCCTGGACTACGACCCCGACATCTCCGTGCCGATCAAGGCGATGGGGGCCAAGGGGCTGGTTCCGAACCTGTGGCCCATGTTCGGGCGTCTGGCGAAGGGCCGGCCGACCCTGCTGATCCGGGGCGCGACGTCGGACCTGCTGAGCCCGGAAATCGCGGCGAAGATGCGCAAGCGCGCGCCGACCATGGCCTATGCCGAGGTCCCCGGCGTCGGCCATGCGCCGATGCTCGACGAGCCGGAGGCAAAACGGGCGATCTTCGAGTTTCTGGCCGAGGTTCCGTGACGCTCGCCGTCTTCGCCTTGGGCTGGACTTTTTGGATGATCGGCCTGACGCTGGTCACCTATCTCGATCTTCGAATTCACGCCTTGGTGCAGACGGGCGACCTGCCGCCGAATTCGCCCAGGTTCTGGGTCTGGACCGGGCTCTTCCGGGGCTTTCAGGATTCGGTCGCGGGGATGAAGGCGCTTTACGGCGCGCCTTACCGGCTGGTCGACGGCCACACGCGCGCCTTGGTGCCTGCCATCCGCATACTCCTGCCAGTCGGTGCAGTTCTCGCCGTCCTTGGCCTCCTAGTTCACCAGTTCGGCTGAGCACCCGCGTGCCTGAGCGAAATCAACCCGGCACGTTCGCGTCAAGCTCGTCCAGCCAGACCCGCGCGCTGGCGTCCGACGGCGCACGCCAGTCGCCGCGCGGGCTCAGCGAGCCCCCCGTCACCACCTTCGGCCCGTTGGGCAGGGCCGAGCGTTTGAACTGGCTGGTCTGGAAGAAGCGGATCAGGAATTTCCGCAGCCAGTGCTTGATGGTCGCGAGGTCGTATTCGACCTTCTCGTCGTCCGGCGTGCCGGCGGGCCAGTGGCCGGTCGTCCTATCCTTCCAAGCCTGCCACGCCAGGAAGGCGACCTTCGACGGCGTGAAGCCGTATCGGCTGATGTGGAACAGGAAGAAGTCGTTCAGGGCATAGGGGCCGACGGTCTCCTCCGTCGACTGGATCTTCCCGTCCTTGGCCGGCACCAGCTCGGGCGAGATCTCCGTGTCCAGAATGGCGCGCAGGGTCGGCGTCGCCGCCTCGCCGACCAGCCCCGTGTCGGCGACCCAGCGGATCAGGTGGCGGATCAGGGTCTTGGGCACGCCCGAATTGACGCCGTAGTGGCTCATGTGGTCGCCGACGCCATAGGTGGCCCAGCCCAGCGCCAGCTCCGACAGGTCGCCCGTCCCGACCACGAAGCCGCCGTGCAGGTTCGCCAGCCGGAACAGGTAGTCGGTGCGCAGCCCCGCCTGCACGTTCTCATAAGTGACGTCGTGCACGGCCTGCCCGTCGGCGGCGGGGTGGCCGATCTCCTTCAGCATCAGCTCGGCGGTCGGGCGGATGTCCAGTTCCTCGGCGGTCACCCCCAGCGCCGTCATCAGCGCCCAGGCGTTCGACTTCGTGCCGTCCGAGGTGGCGAACCCCGGCATGGTGTAAGCCCGGATGCCCGCTCTCGGCAGGCCCAGCCGGTCGAAAGCGCGGCAGCAGACCAGCAGTGCCTGCGTCGAATCCAGCCCGCCCGACACGCCGATGACGACCGTCTTGCCGTTGGTCGCCTTCAGCCGCCGCATCAGGCCCTGCACCTGGATGTTGAAGGCCTCGAAACAGTCCTGATCCAGCCGCGCCGGGTCGTCGGGCACGAACGGGAAACGGTCGAGGGGGCGGCGGAGGTCGGCGGGCGCCGCCGCCTCGCGCGTCCGGAAGCCCAGTCGGATGAAGCCCTCTTCGTCGGCCTCGGCCCGGGCGCAGTCGGCGAAGGTGCCGGTGCGCAGCCGGTCCAGCCCGATGCGGTCGAGGTCCACGTCGGCGACGGTCAGGTGGCCCTCCAGCGAGAACCGGTCGCCGGAGGCCAGGCGCTGGCCGAGCTCGTGCACCATGGCCTGACCGTCCCAGGCCAGGTCGGTCGTGCTCTCGCCCCAGCCGGACGCCGTGAAGACGTAGGTCGCCATCGCGCGCGTCGACTGGCTGGCGCTCAGCAGGGCGCGTTCGTCGGCCTTGCCGATCACGACGTTGGACGCCGAAAGGTTCAGCAGCAGGCGGGCGCCCGCCAGCGCCTGTCGCGTCGACGGCGGCAAGGGGGCCCAGAAGTCCTCGCAGATCTCCACGCCGAAGACGAAGCCCGGGCGGTCGTCCGCCTTGAACAGCAGTCGCGTCCCGATCCAGCCGTCGCGCCCGCCGATGCGGATCGTCTCCGCCCCGACGTCGTCGCCGGACGAGAACCACCGTTTCTCATAGTACTCGCGGTAGTTCGGGAGGTACGACTTGGGGACGGCCCCCACGACGTCGCCGTTCGCCAGAACGACGCCGCAGTTCAGAAGCCGGTCGCCGTGCCTCAACGGCGCCCCGACCACGGCCACCAGTCCCGCCGCCTTCGTCGCCTGGGCCACCCGCACCACCTGCCGTTCCACCTCGTCCAGCAGGGCCGCCTGCATGTGCAGGTCGTCGATGGCGTAGCCGGTCAGGCTCAGCTCGGGGAAGACGATCAGGTCCACGCCCTCGGCCGCCGCCTGCTCGATCAGGCGCAGGTGCTCGTCGGCGTTGGCCACGGGGTCGGCGGTGTGCACCACCGGCGTGGCGGCGGCCACGCGGACGAAGCCGTGGGTGCGGGGGCTGAAGAAGGGGTGGGCCTTGGACACGTCGGGCTCCTGAAGCTTGTGCTCATTTAGAGCCGAACGCCGCCGCACGCCATGACGACGCGTGACGCCGTCCCTTCGCGTCGCTACATGCGGATCATGACCGACGCGACCAAGAAGGGCTGGTTCTCCCGGCTGACGGAGGGCCTCAGCCGCTCCTCCAAACAGATGACCGAGCAGGTCGTCTCGGCCTTCGTGAAGGAGCCGCTGAACGAGGCCGCGCTGGAGGGCCTTGAGGAGCATCTTCTGGAAAGCGACCTGGGCCCCGCCGCCACCGACCGGATCGTGGCCCGCTTCCGCGACCTGCGCTTCAACGCCGGGGCCAACGAGCGCGAGGTCAAGGAGGCGCTGGCCGACGCCGTGCACGCTGAACTCGTGAACCACGAGGCTCGCTATGAGCCGCTGTCCGGACCCAGGCCGTTCGTGACCCTGTTCGTGGGCGTCAACGGCTCGGGCAAGACCACGACGCTGGGCAAGATCGCCGCCGACCTGACGGGGCAGGGGGCCAAGGTGATGATCGTGGCCTGCGACACCTTCCGCGCCGCCGCCCGCGAGCAGCTGAAGGTCTGGGCCGAGCGGTCGGGCGCGACCTTCGAGAGCCGCCGCGACGGCGCCGACGCCGCCGGTCTGGCCTTCGACGCCTACACCCGCGCAAAGGCCGAAGGGTTCGACGTCGTGCTGATCGACACCGCCGGGCGCCTGCAGAACAAGTCGGCCCTTATGGACGAGCTGCTGAAGATCGTGCGCGTGCTGAAGAAGGTCGATCCGGACGCCCCGCACGAGACCCTGCTGGTGCTGGACGCCACCGTGGGCCGCAATGCGCTGGAGCAGGAGAAGATCTTCGGGCGCACGGCCTACGTCTCCGGTCTGGTGATGACCAAGCTGGACGGGACGGCGCGCGGCGGGGTGCTGGTGCCGGTCGCCCAGGCTTCGGACGCGCCCATCAAGCTGATCGGGGTGGGCGAGGGGATCGAGGACCTGCAACCCTTCGACGCGCGGGCCTTTTCCCGCTCGCTGGTCGGACTGGAGGACGCGGCGTGAGCGAGATGGCGAACAAGCCGGCGTCTACCGTGCGTCAGCTGGTGGATTTCGGGGCCCTGCTGGCCTTCATGGCGGCCTATGCCGTCAACCGCTTCGTGCGCGGGCTGGAGGGCGATCAGGCGCTGGTGCAGGCGACCTGGGTGCTTGTCGGCGCCTCGGCCGTCGCCCTTCTGGTCGGCTGGATCGTGGAGCGGCGGCTGGCGCCCCTGCCGCTGCTGGCCGGCGGCTTCGCCCTGATCTTCGGCACGCTGACGCTGATCTTCAACGACCCCGTCCTGCTGAAGCTGAAGCTGACGATCCAGAACGGCCTCCTGGCCGCGGTCCTGCTGGGCTCGCTGCCGTTCGGGAAATACCCGTTCAAGTATCTGCTGGAGAGCGCCTTCCGTCTGACGGAAGAGGGCTGGCGCGGCCTGACCCTGCGCTACGGCCTCTATTTCGCGGCCGTGGCGATCGTGAACGAGATCGTGTGGCGCACCCAGAGCGACGACGTCTGGGTCGCCTTCCGCGGCGGCCTGTGGATCGCCTCCGCGGCCTTCGGCGTGTGGCAGGTGTTCTTCATCATGAAGCATCTGATCAAGGACGACGACGTTCCGCCCACGGCGCCCGATCCGGGTCTTTGATCTTTCCGCGGTTCGTCCGTCGTCAAACCGTAAAACGCGACTGCTAACCCTCAGGCCGACTCGGGTTCAGGGGTGCGCTTATGGTGAAGTCCGGCAAACAGGCGCGGCGGCAGGGGGCCCTGGCCGACTCGCCCAGCCATCAGATGCACCGCGCCCTGCAGCTCGCGCTCGACGTCTATGCCGAGGAAGTGGGCTCCGACGGCCCGACTCAGCGTCAGTTCGCGGTGCTGGAGGCCGTGTCGGTCCAGGCCGGCCTGACCCAGACCGACCTGGTCAAGGCGACCGGGATCGATCGGTCGACGCTGGCCGACCTGGTGTCGCGGATGACGGCCAAGGGCCTGTTGGAGCGGGAACGCTCGGCGCTGGACGCCCGCGCCATGGCGGTGCGTCTGTCGGCGGACGGCGCGGCCATGCTGGAAGCCGCCAAACCGCGCGTGCAGGCGGCCGACAAGCGGATCATGGGTCTGCTGCCCAAGGGCAAGCGCGAGGCGTTTCTGGAAATGCTGTCCGAGCTGGCCGCCGCCGCGGACGCCGCGCCGGAACAGGCCCGTCTGGCGGCCAAGGCCGAGAAGAAGCGCCTGAAGGACCAGCGCAAGGCCGAAAAGGCCGCCAAGAAGGCCGACAAGCCGACCAAGCCCGAAAAGCCGAAGAAGGCGAAGAAGCCCGCCAAGCCCGTCGATCAGGCCGCCTGATCTACTCCGGCTTCGGCGCGCAGACGGCGCGGAAGCCCGCCGCCGCGAACCGGACCATGTAGTCGCAGGCGCTTTCCAGGTCGCCCGAGCGGCACAGGCCGCCCGACAGGCGGTCCAGCCGCCCCGTCTCGCCCAGCGTCAGCGTGAGGGCGCCCGACAGGTTGTGATAGGCCCAGTAAAGGTCGACTTCGCGCGCGTCCGGCAGCACCTGTTTGATCAGCTCGATCAGCCGACGGATGGCGGGGTCGAAATAGCGGGCCATGGTCTCGCCGCCGAAGGTGGGGTTGGCGTTGGTTTGGGCCACGAGCGCCGAATAGTGCTTCCACCCCGGCCCGCCCTTCAGCGACCACTGGAACGGCGGCCGCAGGAAGGCCTCCAGCAGGCCCTCCAGCGTCATCCCCTCCGGCCCCGGATCGCGCGCATAGCGGTCGACCGCCGCCACCCGCTCGCTGTTCCACAGCTCGGCCCGGCGCTGGAACACCGCGTCGAACAGCTCCCGCTTCGAACCGAAGTAGTAGTGCACCAGGGCGGTGTCGACGCCGGCCTCCCGCGCCACCTCCCGGATCGTCACGCCATAGAAGCCGTGCTTGGAGAACAGGTCCTCGGCCGCGTCCAGGATGGACTCCGACGTGTCGCCGCCGGCCGACTGGGCCTTGCGCGGGCGTCCGCGTTTCGCGGTCGGCGCGTCGGCGGGCGGGGCGTCCAGCTTGGTCATGGGCCCAGCTTGGCCCGCCGACCGGCGGTGTGCAACGGCGCCACACCCCTTAGGGCACATGCCGCGACGGAACCTCGGCCGTTTGACAGGCGCCGGAAAGCGGTTACCTTCCCCGAAAATCATTGAACGCTGAATAAAAGCGTCATGGGCTGAAACATCAGGAACCGGGGTTCATCATGAGAAAATTCGTCAAGGCCGCCCTCTTCGCGGGCGCCGCCTGGAGCGCCATGGCCGGCATGGCCGCCGCCCAGGACGCCCCGGCCCAGGAGCCGGAAGTCACCGCCGTGGACGACATCATCGTCACGGCCCGTCGTCGCGACGAGGCGCTGAAGGACGTGCCGGTCGCCGTCTCGGCCCTGTCGGAAGAGCGGCTGGAGCAGACCGGCGCCGCCGACATCACCGCCCTGCAGCAGCAGACCCCGAACGCCACCGTTCAGGTCGCGCGCGGCTCGAACTCGACGCTGATCGCCTTCATCCGCGGCGTCGGTCAGCAGGACCCGCTGTGGGGCTTCGAGCCCGGCGTGGGCCTCTACGTCGACGACGTCTACATCGCCCGCCCGCAGGGCGCCGTCCTGGACGTGTTCGACGTCCAGCGCATCGAAGTGCTGCGTGGCCCGCAGGGCACGCTGTACGGCCGCAACACGGTGGGCGGCGCCATCAAGTACGTCACCCAGCGCCTGGCGCCGGAGACCGAGCTCAGCCTCAAGGGGTCCTTCGGCAGCTACAACCAGGTCGATCTGCTGGCCATGGGCAGCGGCGCGATCAGCGACAGCTTCCGCATCGGCGGCGCCTTCGCCAAGTACACGCGCGACGGCTACGGCACCAACATCAACACCGGCGCCGAACACTATGACAAGGACGTCGAGGCGTTCCGCGTGTCCGCCGAGTGGACGCCCAATGACGACGTCTTCGTCCGGTTCGCCTATGACCTGATGAACGACGATTCCAACCCGCGGCACGGCCACCGCGAACTGGCCGGGGCCCTGCCCGACGGCGCGGTGCTGGGCAGCGTCTTCGACACGAACGCCGGGGTGGGCGACGACAACTCGGTCGAGACCGAGGGCTGGTCGATGACCGTGCAGGGCCGCGTGTCCGACAACTGGACCCTGAAGGCGATCGCCGCCCGCCGCGATGGCCGCACCGACACCGTCATCGACTTCGACAACACGCCGCGCCCGACGCTGGACATCCCCGCGTATTATGAAGACGAGCAGACCACCCTCGAGTTCCAGGGCCTCTTCGACTACGACCGGATCCAGGGCGTCATGGGCCTGTTCTATCTGGACGGCCACGCAGAGGGCGCCTTCGACACCATTCTGGGCAACGCCGGGATCGTCATCGGCACAGGCGGCTACGTCGACACCATCTCGATCTCGGCCTACGTCGACGTGAACATCGATCTGACGGATCGCCTGCACCTGTCGCTGGGCGGCCGCTACACCCTGGACGACAAGACCGGCGACGTGTTCCGCGCCAACTATCTGGGCGCCACGCGGTCACCGCTTCTCGGCGGCACGACGCGCGCCCCGCTGCTCGTGCGCACCGACTACACGGCGTCCAAGTCGTTCGACCAGTTCACGCCGAAGGTGGCGCTGTCCTACGACATTTCCGACGAGGTCACCGGCTACGTGTCCTTCTCGCAGGGCTTCAAGTCCGGCGGCTTCGACATGCGCGGCGACGCCGTTTTCACCCCGAACACGGTCAACGGCTACAATCCGGAGACGGTCGACAGCTACGAGGCCGGCCTGAAGGGCAGCCTCGGCCCGCTCTCGTTCGCGTCCTCGATCTTCTACAACGAGTATCAGGACCAGCAGGTCACCACCCAGGTTCCGGCCGTGGGCGGCATCGCCAGCTTCGTCGACAACGTCGGCTCCTCGACCTTCTACGGGGCCGAGTTCGAAGGATCGCTGTTCCTGACCGACAACCTGACGGCCAACTTCGCCGTCGGCTACCTGAACTCCGACTTCGAGGAGTTCCTGCGCTACAACCTGACGACCATGACCTTCGAGGACATCTCGGATCAGGTCGTGCTGCAGAACGCGCCGGAGTGGACGGGCTATCTCGGCCTGACCTGGAACAGCCAGGTCGCCGGCGGCGATCTGACCATCATCCCGCAGGTGTCGTGGCGCGACGACTACAGCCAGTTCGAATTCCCGAACCCCGTGCTGGACCAGGAGGGCTTCGCCCTGGTCGACCTGTCCGCCACCTGGACCTACGACCGCTACACGATCGGCGTGTACGGCAAGAACCTGACGGACGAGGAATACCGCGTCGGCGGCTACAACTTCGTGGGCGCCCTCTTCGACAACTCGGTGATCGGCTACTACGGCCCGCCGCGCACCGTGACCGCCTCGCTGACGGTCAACTTCTGATCTTTCGACCATCCTGAACGACTTGGGCGGCGCTCCTTCGGGGTCGCCGCCCATTTTTCTTTGCGGACCCGCTTGCTAGGGTCCGGGACGAGATGAGCCCGGGGAGGGGCCGCCCATGACCGACGCCACGGCGCCGACCGAACGCAAAGGCTACCGCTTCTACGTCCTGGCGGTGCTGATCCTCGTCTACATGCTGAACTTCCTGGACCGGCAGATCATCGGCATCCTGGCCGCGCCGCTGAAGGAAGAGTTCGGCATGTCGGACGCCGAGTTCGGCCTGCTGGGCGGCATCGCCTTCGCCTCGGTCTATTCGACGCTGGCGATACCTCTGGCTTGGCTGGCGGACCGCTTCAGCCGGGTGTGGATCATGACCGGCGCCCTGGCCGTTTGGTCGGGCTTCACCGCCCTGTGCGGCACGGCGACCAGCTTCACCCAGCTGTTCTTGTATCGCATGGGCGTCGGCGTGGGCGAGGCGGGGGGAGTGGCCCCGGCCTATTCCCTCGTCGCTGACTATTTCCCGCCGCACCAGCGCGCGCGCGCCCTGGCCGGCTTCGCCTTCGGCATCCCGCTGGGCACGGCGTCGGGGACGCTTGTGGGCGGCCTGCTGGCGGCCGAATACGGCTGGCGCACGGCCTTCATCGTGGTCGGCCTGATCGGCGTGGCGCTGGCTCCGCTGCTTCGCCTGACCGTGCGAGACCCCAAGCGCGGCGGGACCGACGTCCCTAAGACGACGATCGAGCCGGCGCCCGTCGCCGGATCGGCCCGTCTGGGCCGGACGGTGGCGCTGGGCCTGCTGGGGCTGGGCGCCGGGTTGATGGCGTTGGCGGGAGCGAACCATTTCGCGGGCGTGGCCGTCGGCGACGCCCTCGTGCTGGCCTTCGCCGGGCTCCTGGCGCTGGTCATCGGCGGCTCTGTGATGATCGCCCAGGTCGCCGCCTCGGTGGTCATGCGCAAGAAGAGCTTTTGGCTGCTGGCGCTGGGCGCGGCTTCGTCGTCGGTGTGCGGCTACGGCGTCGCCGGCTGGCTGCCGCTGTTCTTCATGCGCAGCTTCGACCTGACCCTGCGCGAGGTCAGCTGGTATTATTCCGGCATCGCCCTGATCGGCGGCGTGGCCGGCATCTGGCTGGGCGGCATGATCGCCGACCGCACGGCGAAGCGCGGCAAGGGCGCCTATCCGCTGGTGCCAGCGATCGCCTTCCTGATCTCGGCGCCCCTGTTCATCGCCGCGATGAACGCGCCCTGGCTGATCGGCCTCGTCCTGCCGGGCGGCGGCAGCCAGACCCAGCAGCTGGTGCTGGCCTTCCTGATCTTCCTGATTCCGACCGGGCTGAACCTGGCCTGGCTGGGCCCGATCACGGCCTCGATCCAGCACCTGGTCGCCGCCCCCATGCGGACGACCGCCTCGGCCCTGTTCCTGCTGCTGAACAACCTGCTCGGCATCGCCGTGGGCTTCTACTATTTCGGCGCCGTGTCGGACCTGCTGCAGCCGCGTTTCGGCGACGAAAGCCTGCGCTGGGCGATCTACACGGGCATGGGCTTCTACGTCCTGGCCGCGATCCTGCTGATCGGCGCCTCGCGCACCCTGAAGCGCGACTGGGTGGACTGACGCGGAGCGGGTCGGGGGCGGTTGCGCCGCTCTCGACCCGCCGCCTATAAGCGCCCCGACTTCCTCCTCCCCGATCGGCGGCGCATTCCATGAACATCCACGAATACCAGGCCAAGCAGGTCCTCAAGGGCTTCGGCGTGCCCGTCGCCGAGGGCGTCGCCATCACCTCCGCCGATCAGGCCGAGGCCGCGGCGAAACAGCTGCCCGGACCGCTGTGGGTGGTGAAGAGCCAGATCCACGCCGGCGGGCGCGGCAAGGGCAAGTTCAAGGAGCTGGGCCCCGACGCCAAGGGCGGCGTCCGCCTGGCCTTCTCGATCGAGGACGTGGTCAAGAACGCCAAGGAGATGCTGGGCGCGACCCTGGTCACCGCCCAGACGGGCGAGGCCGGCAAACAGGTGAACCGCCTCTACATCGAGGACGGCGCCGACATCGCGCGCGAGCTGTACCTGTCGATCCTGGTCGATCGCGCCCACGGCCAGGTGGCCTTCGTCGTCTCTACCGAGGGCGGCATGGACATCGAACAGGTCGCCCACGACACGCCCGAGCGCATCCAGACGGTCGTGATCGACCCGACCGCCGGCGTCACGGACGCCGACGTGGCCAAACTGTCCGGGGCGCTGAAGCTGGACGGCGCCGCGGCCGAGGACGCGAAGTCGCTGTTCCCGGCGCTCTACAAGGCCTTCGTCGAGAAGGACATGTCGATGCTGGAGGTCAATCCGCTGATCGTCATGGAGAACGGCCGCATGCGCGTGCTGGACGCCAAGGTCAGCTTCGACGGCAACGCCCTGTTCCGCCACAAGGACGTCCAGGAACTCCGCGACGTCACCGAGGAGGATCCGAAGGAGATCGAGGCGTCGAAGCACGATCTGGCCTACATCGCGCTGGACGGCACGATCGGCTGCATGGTCAACGGCGCCGGCCTGGCCATGGCGACGCTGGACATCATCAAGCTGTACGGCGCCGAGCCGGCCAACTTCCTGGACGTCGGCGGCGGCGCCTCGAAGGAAAAGGTGACGGCGGCCTTCCGCATCATCACCTCCGACCCGAACGTCGAGGGCATCCTGGTCAACATCTTCGGCGGCATCATGCGCTGCGACATCATCGCCGAGGGCGTGGTCGCCGCCGTGAAGGAAGTCGGCCTGAAGGTGCCGCTGGTGGTTCGTCTGGAAGGCACCAACGTCGAGCTGGGCAAGCAGATCCTGCGCGACAGCGGCCTGAACGTCATCCCCGCCGACGACCTGGCCGACGCGGCCGAGAAGATCGTGGCGGCGGTGAAGAAGGGCTGATCGCCGCCTTTTCGCCGTTGGGGGCGGTTTCTATCCCGCGATCCTGATGGAGCCGCCCGCATGAAGACCGCCCTCGCCCTGATCGCCGCACTGCTGGCCACCCCTGCGGCGGCCGATCCCTACGACGACTTCCTCGACCTGTGCGTGGCGCCTGCGGGCGACGTGGCGGCGGCGCAGACCAAGGCCCGGTCCGCAGGCTTCGGCGAGGCGCCTGCGGAAGTCGCGCGGACGTTCCGCCTGCCGGACTTCCCCGACGCCGTCGCCCTGACGCGCGGGGAGGGCGCGGCCATGGAAATCTTCATCGCCGGCACCGCCCCGCGCGAGGACTTCGGCGCCATGACCGGCACGACCTGCATCGTCGTGGCGCCCGGGCTGGACGCGCGCTCGGCCGAGACGCGGCTGGAGGCGAAGCTGGGCTTCCCCGCCTTCACCGACGGCGCCGCGGACGCGCCCATGTGGTATCTGACCGGCGGTCCCGACGTCTGG
>VYKZ01000120.1_pt1 | contig 16750 bp, 16 predicted proteins | sample 5114421 | NCBI WGS metagenome assembly VYKZ01 (sample SAMN12291788, study PRJNA351875) | freshwater metagenome | isolation source: freshwater lake | place: USA: Michigan, Gull Lake | collected 2013-08-08 | reverse complement strand
GACCAGCCGCCATTGCTTGGCGCCGCCGGCACGGCTCCCGGACCCGGCGGCGACGACGACGGCGGAGAAGGTCATGGGCCGCTTCTAGTCGGCGTCGGGGAAGCTGGCGAGAGGGGCCCGGACCGACTATCAGGCCCGCGTGGAGACCCGGACCCTTCAGATCGGCGACGTGACGGTGCCCGGGCGGGTGCTGACCGCGCCCATGACCGGCATCACGGACCTGCCGTTCCGGCGACTGGCCAGCCGGCTGGGGGCGCCGTACGTGGCGACGGAGATGGTCGCCTCGGCCGAGCTGGCGCGCGGGCGGCCCGACGTGGTCCGGCGCGCGGCGGTGGGAGAGGGGCTGCCGCTGACGGTGATCCAGTTGGTCGGCCGGGATCCGGCCACGATGGGGGAGGGGGCGCGCATGGCCGAACAGGCGGGCGCGGACCTGATCGACCTGAACTTCGGCTGTCCCGCCAAGGAGGTGACGGGCGCCGCGGCCGGATCGGCCCTGATGCGCCACCCGGAACTGGCGGCGCGGATCATCGATTCGGTCGTGCGCGCGACCTCGCGGCCGGTGACGGTGAAGATGCGGCTGGGGTGGGACGACCGCGATCGGAACGCGCCCGCCATCGCCGCGCGCGCCCGCGATCTGGGCGTCAAGGCGATCACGGTGCACGGCCGGACGCGATGTCAGTTCTACACCGGCGAGGCCGACTGGGACGCCGTGGCCGAGGTCAAGGCGGCGGTCGACGTGCCGGTGATCGTGAACGGCGACGTGCGGACTGCGGAGGACGCGCGGGAGGCGCTGAGGCGCTCGGGCGCGGACGGGGTCATGCTGGGGCGCGGCGTCTATGGCCGGCCGTGGATCGCCGCGGAGATGCAGGCGGCGCTGGACGGTGGGGTGGTGGAGGCGGAGCCGGACGCGGTGGCCCGGCACGCCCTGGTGATGGAGCATCTGCATGCGGTGCTGGCCTTCTATGGCGAGGGCCTGGGCCTGCGCATGTTCCGCAAGCATCTGGGCTGGTACGTCGAACAGGCCCCGTGGCCGGACGACCCGCTGGATCGGCGCGCGGCCAAGGCGCGGCTGTGCCGGCTGGAGAGCGCGGCCGAGGTTGATGAGGCCTTGGCGGTGTTCTGGGAGCTGAAGTGACGCCGTTCGGCAACTGACCTGTTGATTTCAGGCAACAGGTGGGGAAGAGTGCCGTCCCGCATGAGTTCGCCATCGACGCCCACGGACGGTCGGACCTCGCCCTCTCCCGAGGCGGCGAAGGGCTGGTCGCTGGGCAGTTTCGCCGGGATGGGCGGCCGGCCGCTGTTCGCCGTCGGCTACGTCACGGCCTTTCTGGTCGTGGGCGCGGCCATCTGGGTGGTGGCGACGGCTCCGAATGCGCCGGGTCTGGACGGCGGACGGGCCTCGACCAGCCAGGCGGTGCTGATCGCGCTTCTGCTGAACCTGATCCTGATCGCGGCGCTGGGCGCGGCGGTGGGGCGGCAGATTCTGGCCCTGGTGCGGGACCGGTCGCGGGCGGGGGCCAAGCTGCACCTGAGGTTCGCCACCCTGTTCTCGCTGGTCGCGGTGGCGCCCGCGGTCCTGATCGCGGCAGTGTTCGGTGTGCTGGTGAACCGCGGCGTGGACCAGTGGTTCAGCCGCAACGTCCAGTCGGCGGTGGAGAACGGGGCGGACATCGCGCGCGCCTATCTGCGCGACGTGGGCGGCACGCTGGAAAGCGATCTGGCGACCATGGCGAACGAGCTGACGGCGCCGGAGGCGGTGGCCGCGTTCCGTGAGGACCGCATCTGGTTCTCGGCCCTGCTCGCGCAGACGGCCGACATCTTCGGCTATCCGGCGCTGTACGTGCTGGACGCCGACGGACAGGTGCTGGCGCGCGGCGAGATGCCGGGGGCGCCGCCCTATCGCGCGCCGCCGCGGGACCAACTCGACCTTGTGGCCCAAGGGGAGGAGGCCCCGGCCGGGCTGACCGAGGGGCCGGACGCGGTGCGGGCGCTGTATCCGCTGACCGGCTATGGCGAGGTCTATCTGTATGCGGTGCGGCCGCTGCAGCCGGGGCTGGTGTCGCAGATGCGGACCAGCGAGCAGTCGATCGTCGCCTATCGCGAGGCGGAGGCCAGCCGGGCGCGGCTGCAGGCGGCGTTCGCGCTGAGCTATCTGGAGACGGCGCTTCTGGTGCTGGTCGGCGCGGTCGGGCTGGGGATGGCGGCGGCGACCGCGATCTCGGCGCCGATCGGGCGTCTGATCTCGGCCGCCGACCGGGTCGCGGCCGGCGATCTGGCCGCACGGGTCGAAGAGCCGAGCGACGTTGACGACCTGGCGGCGCTGTCGGGCGCCTTCAACCGTATGACCGGCGACCTGGAAGCGCAGCAGGCGGCGTTGCGCAGCGCGCGGGAGGACGCCGAGGGCCGCAGCCGGTTCATCGAGACCGTGCTGTCCGGGGTCTCGGCCGGCGTGATCGGTCTGGACCGCAAGGGCCGCATATCGGCGGTGAACGAGAGCGCCGTCCTGCTGCTGGGCATCGCCGAGACAGAGCTGATCGGCATGACCCTGGCGGAGGTGTCGCCGGAGCTGAGCGACCTGCTGAAGCGCGGCGAGGCGCACATCGAGGAGGACGTGGACGTCACCCGCGAGGGCGAGACGCGGCGGCTGCGCGTGCGGATCGAGAGCGGTCTGGGCGGCGAGATGGTGCTGACCTTCGACGACATCACGCGCCTGGTGACCGCCCAGAGGAACGCCGCCTGGCGCGACGTGGCGCGGCGCATCGCGCACGAGATCAAGAACCCGCTGACGCCGATCCAGCTGTCGGCGGAACGCCTGCGGCGCCGCTATCGCAGCCGGGTCGAGGACGACGTCGAGACCTTCGATCGCTGCACCGAGACGATCATCCGCCAGGTGGGCGACATCGGGCGGATGGTGGACGAGTTCTCGTCGTTCGCGCGCATGCCGACGCCGCGCTTCACCGCCGAGAATCCGGCCGAACTGCTGCGCGAGGCCGTGTTCGCCCAGCGCGTGGCCCAGCCGGAGGTGGCGGTGGAGCTGCCGAAACTGCCGGCGAAGGTGGTCGCGCACTGGGATGGGCGCATGGTCGGGCAGGCGCTGACCAACATCCTGAAGAACGCCGGCGAGGCGGTGCTGGCGCGCCGCGCGATCCAGGGCGACGGCGATCCGGAGGCCGCGGCCATCCTCGCCTGGCTGGTTGTCGAGGATCACCAGGCCTGCTTCATCGTCGAGGACGACGGGATCGGCCTGCCCGAAAAGGACCGCGACCGCCTGACCGAACCCTATGTGACCACGCGCGAGAAGGGCACCGGCCTCGGCCTCGCGATCGTGCGGCGCATCTGCGAGGACCACGGCGGCGAGCTGAAACTGGGCGACGCCGAGACCCTGCGCGGGGCGCGGATGACCCTGGTGTTTCCCCTGAAGCCGGGCGTGACCCGGACCCCTGTTCCTGCGAACGCGACGGCAAGCTAGCGAGGCGAGATGCGACCCACAGGCGCCGACATTCTGGTGGTGGACGACGAGGCGGACATCCGCGACCTGGTCGCCGGATTGCTGGAAGACGAGGGGCACTCCGTGCGGGTCGCCTCGAACTCCGACGAGGCGCTGGCGGCGATCCGGGCGCGGCGGCCGTCGCTGGCCCTGCTGGACATCTGGATGCAGGGCGGCGGGCTGGACGGGCTGGAACTGCTGGACGTCATCAAGGGCGTGGACGAGGATCTGCCGGTCGTCATGATCTCGGGCCACGGCAACATCGAGACGGCGGTCAGCGCGCTGAAGCGCGGCGCCTATGACTTCATCGAGAAGCCGTTCAAGTCGGACCGGCTGGTGGTGGTGATCCAGCGGGCGCTGGAGGCCGCGTCGCTGAAGCGCGAGAACCGGCGGCTGCGGGCGCAGGTGATGTCGCCGCCCGGACTGATCGGGAAGTCGGCGGCGGCGCAGGCCCTGCGCTCGACCATCGCCAAGGTCGCGCCGGCCAACAGCCGGGTGCTGATCTCCGGCCCTCCGGGATCGGGCAAGGAGCTGGTGGCGCGGCAGATCCACGAGGCCAGCCCCCGGGCGCGGTGCGAGTTCGTGGCCATCTCGGCCGCCGGGATGACGCCGGAACGACTGGACGTCGAGCTGTTCGGCGAGGAGGGGGCGGACGGCCGCCCGCACCGGACCGGCGTGTTCGAGCGCGCGCACGGCGGCACCCTGTATCTGGACGAGGTCGCGGACATGCCGCGCGAGAGCCAGAGCCGCATCCTGCGGGTGCTGGTGGAGCAGAGGTTCCGCCGCGTGGGCGGGGATCAGGACGTGCAGGTCGACGTGCGCGTCGTCTCGTCCACCAGTCGCGACCTGAAGGGCGAGATCGAGGCCGGCCGGTTCCGCGAGGACCTTTTCCACCGGCTGAACGTGGTGCCGGTGCGCGTGCCGCCGCTGTCGGAAAGGCGCGAGGACATCGCCGAACTGGTGGAGCATTTCGTGGAGTCGATCTGCGCCGCCCAGGGGCTGGCGCGCCGGCGAATCGCCGAGGACGCGGTGGCGGTGATGCAGGTCAACGCCTGGCCCGGCAACGTGCGGCAGTTGAGGAACAACGTCGAGCGGCTGCTGATCCTGGCGACGGGCGAGGCGGACCAGCCGATCACGGCGGACATGCTGCCCCAGGAGGGCGGCGGGTCGAGCGGCGGCGGCCTGGGCACCGACCGGATCATCGCCCTGCCGCTGCGCGAGGCGCGCGAGGTGTTCGAGCGGGAGTATCTGGCGGCGCAGATCATGCGCTTCGGCGGCAACATCAGCCGCACCGCCGGCTTCATCGGCATGGAGCGGTCGGCCCTGCACCGGAAGCTGAAGTCGCTGGGGGTGTCGCCCTCGCGCGGCGGGGACGACGATCTGGACGACGCGGCGGAGGGCGAGGCCTGATGTCGCGCGTCGCCTACGTCAACGGCGTGTATCGCCCGCACCGCGACGCCGTGGTCCATGTGGAGGACCGGGGATACCAGTTCGCCGACGGGGTCTATGAGGTCTGGTCCGTGTTCGACGGCCGGCTGGCGGACTTCGACGCGCACATGACGCGGCTGCACCGCAGCCTGGGCGAGCTGAAGATCCGCATTCCGATGACGCGCGAGGCGCTGACGCAGGTTCTGCGCGAGACGGTGCGGCGCAACCGGGTGCGCGACGGCCTGGTCTACATCCAGGTGACGCGCGGCACGGCGCGGCGGGATCACGTGTTTCCGGTCGAGACGACCGCGCCCAGCGTCGTGGTGACCGCGCGGCCGATGGACCTGCGCAAGGCCGACGCCACGGCCAGGAAGGGCGTGGCGGTGATCACCCAGCCGGACATCCGGTGGGGCCGATGCGACATCAAGACGGTCGGCCTGTTGCCCAACGTGCTGGCCAAGCAGGCGGCGCGCGAGGCGGGCGCGGCGGAGGCCTGGATGGTCGACGAGATGGGGCTGGTGACCGAAGGCGGGTCGACCAACGCCTGGATCGTGGACGAGCAAGGCGTCCTGAGAACGCGCGACGTGCAGGCCAACATCCTGCGCGGCTGCACGCGCGCGGCGCTGCTGGACCTGGTGCGCGAGACGGGCATCACCTTCGACGAGCGCGCCTTCACCGTCGAGGAAGCGAAGAAGGCGAGGGAGGCCTTCTACACCGCCGCCAGCGCCTGGGTGATGCCGGTGATCTCGGTCGACGGCGCCAGGATCGGCGACGGCAAGCCAGGCGACATCACGAAGCGGCTGCGGAAACTGTATCTTGAACGGGCGCGGGACGAGGCCATCTAGGCGTTGCCCCTCTGCGTCATCGGCCGCTAGGGTGCCCGAACCGCCCGACCGGACGGAAACAACAAGAACAGGGGCCAACCCGCCATGTCTCAGGACAAACGCCAGAACCTGCAGGACACCTTCCTGAACGCGGTCCGCAAGACCAAGACGCCGCTGACCATCTTTCTGGTCAACGGGGTCAAGCTGCAGGGCATCGTGACCTGGTTCGACAATTTCTGCGTGCTGCTGCGCCGGGACGGCCAGTCGCAGCTGGTCTACAAGCACGCCATCTCGACCATCATGCCGTCGGCGCCCGTGCAGCTGTACGAGCCCGACGCCGAAGAAGACTGATTGTCCAAACACATTGATCATGCCGTCCCGCTGATCCGGGCGGTCGTCGTCCACCCCGACCGGCGCGAAGGCGCGGACCGGGCTGCGGCCGAACGTCTGGAGGAGGCCGTCGGGCTGGCGCGCGCGCTGGATCTGGACGTCCGCGCCGAGGAGATCGTGCGCGTGCGCAAGCCCGTGCCCGCGACCCTGTTCGGGTCGGGCAAGGTCGAGGAGCTGGCGGCGCTGGTGCGGGCGGCGGAGGCCGAGGCCGTGGTCGTCGACGACCAGCTGAGCCCCGTGCAGCAGCGCAATCTGGAGAAGGCCTGGGACGCCAAGGTCATCGACCGGACCGGGCTGATCCTGGAGATCTTCGGCCGGCGCGCCCGCACGCGCGAGGGCAAGCTGCAGGTCGAGCTGGCGCGGCTGGAATACGAACGGTCGCGGCTGGTGCGAACCTGGACCCACCTGGAGCGCCAGCGCGGCGGCACCGGCTCGACCGGCGGTCCCGGCGAGACGCAGATCGAGATCGACCGCCGCCTGATCGCCGACCGGATCGTCAAGCTGAAGGCCGAGCTGGAGGAGGTGCGGCGCACGCGCGGCCTGCAGCGGAAACAGCGGGCCAAGGCCCCGCATCCGACCGTGGCGCTGGTCGGCTACACCAACGCCGGCAAGTCGACGCTGTTCAACCGGCTGACGGGGTCGGAGGTGCTGGCCAAGGACCTGCTGTTCGCCACGCTGGACACGACGCAGCGGACGCTGAAGCTGCCGCAGGGGCGGCCCGCGATCATCGCCGACACCGTGGGCTTCATCTCGGACCTGCCGCACGAACTGGTCGACAGCTTCCGCGCGACGCTGGAGGAGGTGGGCGAGGCCGACCTGATCCTGCATGTGCGCGACGTCGCGTCGGAGGACACCGAGGCTCAGGCGAAGGACGTCGAGGCGGTGCTGAAGCAGATCCCGCCGGTCGAGGGGAAGGCGCGGCGCGTGCTGGAGGTCTGGAACAAGATCGACCTGCTGACGCCCGAGGCGCGGGAGCTGGCCGAGGGGCAGGCCGCGCGGGCGGCCCATGATGCTGGGGGAGGCGGCGCCGTGCCGGTCTCGGCCTGGACCGGCGAGGGGATCGAGCGCCTGCGCCGCGCCATCGCCGACCGCATCGACGACGAGCCCGAGATGGAGCTGACGCTGGAGCCGTCACAGGGCGAGGCGCTGGCCTGGCTCTACGAGAACGGGCGCGTTACCGGGCGCGAGACGGACGCCGAGGGGCGGACGCGGGTCACGGTGCGCCTGCATCCGGCGGCGCTGGGGCGGTGGGAGCGGGCGTTCGGCGCCTAACGCGCGCCCTCAGGCCTGAAGAAATGCAGCAGGGACAGGTGGCTGACGGTGATGCCGTCCGGTCGGCTGTGGCGAAGTTCGGCGACGACCCATCGGTCCCGGCGATAGAAGCCGGGGTCGGTGACGACGACGAATCCGGGCTCGGAGGCGCCCTGCGGCTGGAACACCTTCCAGTTGGACGTCGCTCGAGCGGGAATCGCGGACCAGGCCAGCTGGACCCAACCGGGGTGCGTCGGGAAGACCGACGGCAAGAAGTCGAGATGCCGGCTGGTGCCGGCGCCCCCGAACAGCGCCGACATCCGCCTCTCCAGATCCTCCGGGTCGTGCGGGCCGACGATGGTCAGGGAACAGGCGTTGCGCTGGACGCGGTCGCGATCGGGATCGGGGCCCTCGACGATGTTGAGGACGATGGTCAGGTCGCCTTCGTCGAGGACGAACGTCTCGCCCGGCGGCAGACCCTGACCGTCGACCGCCGGGACCACAGCTCCCCGCCAGCGGGGATCGTCCGAAGGCCTCGTCGCGCGCTCGTCGAGCCGGTTCCCGTCGAAACACAGGGCCGCGAAGAAGGCGAAGGGATCGGGGCGCCGGGCCTGACCCTCGACCACGACGTCGTCGACGCGGGTGGCGGGCGGAGGCGGATCCTGAGCGGTCGAAGGCAGAAGCGCGAAGATCAGGGCCAGGAATGCGGACATCGGCAACTCCGTACTGCGCCCACGATTTCACATCGGGCGCACGCCGCCAACGGCGTTCAGCGTTCGGCATGCTCCGCCGCCTTCGCCGCATCCCACAGGGCGTCCATCTCGGCCAGATCGCTCTGATCCGGCGTGCGCCCGTCCTTGGCCAGCTCCGCCTCGATGAAGTGGAAACGCCGCACGAATTTGGCGTTGGCGCCGCGCAGGGCGTCCTCGGGTTCGACGCCCAGCTTGCGGGCCAGGTTGGCGACGACGAAGAGGAGGTCGCCCATCTCCTCGGCGGCCTTTTGCGCGTCGCCGGCGGCGATCTCGGCCTTCAGCTCTCCGATCTCCTCCTCCAGCTTGGCGAAGACCTCGTCGGTGGAGGGCCAGTCGAAGCCGACGCGGGCGGCGCGCTTGGTCAGCTTGGCGGCGCGGTGCAGGGCGGGCAGGCCGACGGGCACGTCGTCCAGCACGCCGTGCTGGGCCTTTTCGGCGCGCTCGGCGGCCTTGATGTCCTCCCACCGCAGCTTTTGGCTGGCGCCGTCGGGCCGCGCGGCCTCGTCCCCGAACACGTGGGGATGGCGGCGCTCCAGCTTGTCGGCGATGGCGGCGGTGACGTCGTCGAAGGCGAAAAGTCCTTTCTCTTCCGCCATGCGGGCGTGGAAGATGACCTGAAACAGGAGGTCGCCGAGCTCGGAGCGCAGGTCGTCGAAGTCGCCGCGGTCGATGGCGTCGGCGACCTCATAGGCCTCTTCCAAGGTGTAGGGGGCGATGGTGGCGAAGGTCTGCTCCACGTCCCACGGGCAGCCGCCGACGGGGTCGCGCAGGCGGACCATGATCGATTTCAGGCGCTCGATCGGGGCGGTCATGCCGGCTCTCCGTCGCGCGCGGCCAGTTTGGCGCGGACCTCGGCGTGGGCTTCCGGCGTCAGGGGATAGATGCGCAGCACCAGCGCCGAGACCAGCAGCAGGACCACCGGCGCGGCGATGAACAGCCATTGCAGGCCCAGGATCACGCCGGGCTCGTTCACCGCGCCGGGCGCCGGGTCGAAGCCGATCCATTCCAGCACGGCGAAGGCGCCGACCGAGACGGCATAGCCCAGCTTGGACGTGGCGTTCAGGATGGAGAACAGCAGGCCGGTGCGGTCCGCCCCGTCGTCCAGCCGCACGGCGTCCGACGCGTCGGCCATCATGGCGCGCAGAAGGAGGTCGGCCGCGCCGAAGGCCAGCCCCGTGCCGAAGATGGCGGCGAGCGCGGCGGGGAAGTTTCCGGCCGGAACCAGCAGCGTGGCGGCGGCGAAGCTGGCGGCGAAATAGACGCTGCCGACCGCCAGCGCCCGGTGCTTGCCCATGCGCGTGGCGAGCCAGGCCCAGACCGGGGCGCCGACCAGTCCGGCGACGAAATAGACCAGCAGCAGGATCGAGGTCTGGTCGCGCTCGAACCCGCGCGCCTGCTCGAAGAAGTAGAAGAACAGCACGCCGATCAGGCCGCGCGCGGCGCCCAGCAGCAGGTCCGACAGCAGCAGGCGGCGCAGGACCGGCTTGAGGATCAGCTTCAGCGTGGCGCCCACGCCGCCATGGGGCGGCGGCGCCACGTTGCGCGGTTCGGGCGTGAACAGGAAGGTGACGAGCAGGGCGATCGGCAGCAGGCCGACGATGAAGCCGCCCTGCATGCGCACGGCCTCGACATAGGTCTTGCCCATCATCTCCTGCGCCACGACCGGGATCAGGAGGACGGCCAGAACGCCGACGATGTTGGCGACCTGCCACCAGCCGTAGATGCGCGACCGCTGGTCGTAGTCGGGCGACAGGACGGCGGCCCAGCTCATCTGGCTGAGCAGGCTGATCGAATAGCCGAGGTACATGACCACCAGCCAGACCGCGAGGTGGGTCGCGTCGGCGCCCCGGCCGACGAAGAACAGCATGGCGACCGAGATCATCAGGATGGGCGCGCCGATCGCCATCCAGACGCGATAACGGCCCCACTTCGTCGAGGTGCGGTCGATGACCATGCCGAGGAAGGGGTCCACCACGATGTCGGCCAGCCGCACGATCAGGAAGATCAGGCTGACGGCCGCCAGCGGCACGCCGACGTGGCTGGCGTAGAACTCCGGCAGGGTGACGTAGACCGGCAGGCCCAGCGCCGCATAGGGCAGGCAGGAGGCGGCGAAGGCGGCGAGCGTGGCGTTCGAACGGCGCGGGGCGGCGGTCGTCATGGAGGGCTCCGGGCCAGCGAGTCGGCCGGGGGAAACTGTGCCAGTCTTTGTCGCGCGACGGGAGCGCGCACTTGATGCCGGGGCGGGAGTCGGGCCTTCTGCGGCGATGAGGCGGACCCTGCTCATCCTGGCGGCGACGGCGGGCCTGGCGACGGCCGGCGCGGCGGCGGCGCAGGACGTCTGCGACTCGTCGCATCCGGGCCTGTGGGGCGGATCGGCCCAGACCAACGGCGCCTCGCTGTGGGGGCTGCAGTGGTCGCCGTTCGGCACGGTGGAGTACGGCTGGGAGACCTATCTGCCGCTGGTGCAGAGGGAACTGGCGACGCCGTGCGGGCCCGGCACGCCGGCCTTCGCCGAGGCGCTGGCCCGGTTCCAGGAGGCGCACGACCTGCCGATGACCGGCCAGTTCGACGGCGCGACCTTCCAAGTGTTCCGGGGCATGTGGCAGGAGCGGCGCCCCTTCATCATGGCCCGTGTGCGGGGCGAGGACTGCCCCGACCCGCCGCACCAGCGCGACCTGGGCTATCTGCAGCTGGACGAGGAGCATGCCGACCGGCAGACGCGGCTGCTGCGCTATGACGTGCTGCACGCCTATCGCGCCCTGCGTGCGGCGGCGCGGCGCGAGGTTCCGGAAATCGCGGCCGATCCGGAGCTGCTTCAGATCTTCTCCGGCTGGCGGGACCCGGGGGCCGACGCGGCGCGTTGTGCGGCCGAGGGGAACTGCGACGGGCAGAGGCGCGCGGTCTGTTCGCCCCATCGCACCGGCACGGCGGTCGACCTTTACGTCGGTCACGTGGAGGGGCGGGGGGTGGACTCTACGAGCCCGGCCAGTCGCCAGCACATGAGCCGGGGCCCCGCCTACCGCTGGCTGGTCGGCAACGCCCACCGATTTGGATTCGTGCCCTATGTTTTCGAACCCTGGCACTGGGAATGGACCGGGCCCACGCCCGAGACCGAGGCCTATTCTCACCCCACTTACTGAGGGCGAGCGGGCGCTGGCGGCGCGGGTGTTCGGCGCGGCGCTGGACGTGAACCGCGTGCGGGTGCTGGCGACGCCGTTTCCGCGCGCCTTCGTGCCGGGACGGTGGTTCGGCGTGGACTGGATCTGCTGGCCGCGCGCGAACCTGGTCCCCGATCTGAGCGCGGCGCCGCTGTCGATCCGCGCCGTCTTCGTGCACGAGCTGGTGCACGTCCATCAGGCGCAGGCGGGGGTCAACCTGCTGATCGGCAAGCTGAAGGCCGGGGACGGCCCGGCCGCCTATGCCTATGCCGCCGTGCCGGAGTGCGTGTGGGACGGGCTGAACATCGAGCAGCAGGCCATGGTGGTGGAGCACCGCTATCGCCTGGAGGAGGGCGGAACCGCGCCGGGGGACCGCGCCTTCTACGACCGGGTCTGTCCTTTCTGACGCAGGGGGCTTGAAGCCCTAGGCCCGGGCGCCATATCCGTCACCGTATCGGTTGCGAATGGCGACCGCGATATCAGACGGAGGACGACATGCCGAAGATCCTGGTCCTTTACCACTCGACCTATGGCCACACCGAAATCATGGCCGAGGCCGTCGCCGAAGGCGCGCGGCAGGTCGAGGGCGCCTCGGTGGACATCCGCCGCGTGCCCGAACTGGTGCCGGAAGAGCTGGCCCGCGCCAGCGGCTACAAGCTGGATCAGGCGGCGCCGATCGCCACCATCGACGAGCTGGCTGGCTATGACGCCATCATCGTGGGCGCGGGCACGCGCTACGGCACGGCCGCCAGCCAGATGCGCAACTTCCTGGACCAGACCGGGCCGCTGTGGGCCAAGGGCGCCCTGGTCGGCAAGGTCGGCGCGGCCTTCACCTCGACCGCGACCCAGCACGGCGGTCAGGAGACGACGCTGATCGGCCTGATCCAGACCCTGCTGCACCACGGCATGGTGGTCGCGGGCCTGCCCTATGCCTGGCAGGGCCAGATGCGACTGGACGAAGTGACCGGCGGCAGCCCTTACGGCGCCTCGACCATCACCGGCGGCGACGGCTCGCGAATGCCGTCCGAAAACGAGCTGGACGGCGCCCGCTGGCAGGGCCGCTACGTCGCGGAGACGGCGAAGAAGCTGTTCGGCTGATGGCCGCCCCGGCCGTCTTCTTCGGTCACGGCAGTCCCATGAACGCGCTGGGCGGACCCTATGCGGCCGCCTGGCGCGAGCTGGGCCGAGAGATCGGCAAGCCCGCCGGCGTGGTCATGATTTCGGCGCATTGGGAAACCGACGGGCTGGGCGTGACGGCGCAGGCCCGGCCGGAGACGATCCACGACTTCGGCGGGTTTCCGGCCGAGCTGCAGGCCTATCAGTACCCCGCGCCGGGCTCGCCCGGACTGGCCGCGCGGGTCGCCGAGCTGACGGGGGCGACGCCGACGGAGACGTGGGGACTCGATCACGGCACGTGGTCGGTGCTGACGCACGTCTGGCCGGACGCCGATGTGCCGGTCGTGCAGCTGTCGCTGAACCGGCGACTGGACGGGGCGGGGCACGTCGACATGGCGCGGCGGCTGAACGCCCTGCGCGACGAAGGCGTGGTGATCGCCGGCTCCGGCGACTTCGTGCACAATCTTCGCACCTGGAAGCGGGCCGGCGGCGAGGCCTATCCGTGGGCGACCTCTTTCAACGAGGCGGTGAAGGCCGCGATCCTGCGCGACGACGTGGACGCCCTGGCGAACTGGGTCGACCTGGCCGAGGAGGCCCAGCTGAGCGTGCCCACCGACGAGCACTTCCTGCCGTTGCTGTACGTGGCGGCGCAGCGGCGGGCGGGGGATGAGGTGAGCTTCTTCAACGACGTGATCGAGGGTGGCTCGATCTCGATGACGGGCGTGCGGATCGGCTAGCCGAAGACGCGGCGCCCCGCGACCCAGGTCCCCGCGACCTTGCCCTGGAGACGGCGGCCGTCGAAGGGGGAGTTCTTGGATTTCGACCGCAGGGCGTCGGCGTCGACGACGACGGGCGCGTGCGGGTCGAACAGCACCAGATCGGCCGGAGCGCCGGCGGTCAGGCGACCGCCGTCCAGACCCAGCAGTTCGGCCGGACCGAGCGTCAGCGGGCGCAGGACCTCAAGCAGGGTCAGTTCATGCTCGTGGTGCAGGCTGAGTGCCGCGGGCAGCAGGGTCTCGAGCCCGACCGCGCCGGGCGCGGCCTGGGCGAAGGGGCGACGCTTGTCCTCCGCGGGAGCGGGAGAGTGAGCTGAGGTGATCACGTCGATGCGGCCGTCGCGCACGCCCTCGATCATCGCCAGCCTGTCGCTTTCGGCCCGGAGTGGCGGATCAAGACGGTAGAAGGTGCGCCAGTCGCCGGCGTCGAGATCGTTGAAGCAGAGGTGGTTGATCGAGACGCTGGCGGCGACGTCCAGCCCGCGCGCGCGGGCGCGGTCCAGCGACTCCAGCGCCGCCTCGGTCGAGATCAGGTCGATCAGCAGCCGCGCGCCGGTCAGCTCCGCCAGGGCCAGGTCGCGGTCGAGCTGGATGCGTTCGGCCAGCGCCGGGGCGGAAGCGAGGCCGGACCAGGCCGCTGCGTCGCCGGACGTGGCGACGGCGCCCTCGCACAACCACGGCTCGACCGGGCGGACGGCGATCAGGGCGTCGAAGGCGGCGGCGTAGCTCATGACCCGCTGCAGGGTCCGGCTGTTGACCACCGTGCGGTCGCCGTCGGTGAAATAGATCGCGCCGGTCTCGGACATCAGGCCGATCTCGGCCATCCGTTCGCCCGCGCAGCCGCGGGTCAGGGCGCCGGCGGCCAGCACGCGGACGAGGCCCAAAGCCGCTCCGCGACTGTGGATGAAATCCACCATGGCCGGATCGTCGACGGCGGGATCGCTGTCGGGCTGGATCACCATCGACGTGACGCCCCCAGCCGCGGCGGCGAGGCTGGCGGACTTCAACGTCTCCCTGGGCTCGGCGCCGGGTTCGCCGGTCTTGACCCGGACGTCGATCAGGCCGGGGGCCAGGCACAGGCCGTCGGCGTCGACGATATCGACTCCCGAAGGAGCCGCGCCGCCGGCGGCCACGTCGACGATGCGGCCGTTCTCGACCAGAACGGCGCCGGGGGCGTCCAGACCGGAGGCCGGGTCCAGCAGGCGGGCGTTCACGACGGCGAAGGCGGTCATCGGTCGCCTCCGTGACGGCGCTCGGTCAGGGCGGCCAGCACGGCCATGCGGGCGGCGACGCCCATCTCGACCTGCTGCTGGATCAGGGAGACGGACAGGTCGTCGGCCACGTCGGAATCGATCTCGACGCCCCGGTTCATGGGGCCGGGGTGCATGACTTTCGCGCCGGGCGCGGCCCAGGCCAGCTTCTCGCGGTCCAGACCCCAGAAGCGGAAGTATTCGCGGGTCGAGGGGATCAGGGCACCCTCCATCCGCTCCAGTTGGAGCCGCAGCATCATGACCACGTCGGCACCGGCAAGGCCCTCGCGCATGTGGTGGAAGACCTCGCAGCCCCAGCGGGCGGCCGCCGAGGGGATCAGGGTCGGCGGGCCGACCAGACGGACGCGGGCGCCGAGCATGGACAGAAGCGCGATGTTGGACCGCGCCACGCGGCTGTGGGCCACGTCGCCGCAGATGGCGACGGTCAGGCCGCCGATCTCACCGAACGCCCTGCGGATGGTCAGGGCGTCCAGCAGGGCCTGCGTCGGGTGCTGGTGCCGCCCGTCGCCGGCGTTGACGACGGCGCAGCCGACCTTCTGCGACAGCAGGTGCGCCGCGCCGGACGCGCCGTGACGGACGACCAGAATCTCCGGCGCCATGGCGTTGAGGGTCACAGCCGTGTCGATCAGGGTCTCGCCCTTGGCGACCGAAGAGGCCTGGACCGGCATGGTGACGACGTCGGCGCCCAGCCGCTTGGCCGCGATCTCGAACGAGGAGGAGGTACGGGTCGAGTTCTCGAAGAACAGGTTCACCACCGTGCGCCCGGCCATCAGGTCGAGCGGGCGGGGCGAGGGCGCGCGGTTGTGCTCGGCGAAGGCGTCCGCGAGGTCCAGCAGGGCGTGGGCGGCGGGAGGATTGAGGTCGGTCGCCGACAGGAAGTGGTCGGCCGGGAACGGCGTCAGCCGCTCTCGGATCGCGTCGGGGACGGCGGCTTCGGTCATCAAAGCGGCGTCATAGGCCGGATTCACGCCAGATGGAACAGCACCAGCAGGATGGGGATGACCGCTGCCGCCGCGACCGTCGTCAGGGCGACGATGCCGGCCATCAGCGGGGCGTCGCCGCCCATCTGGCGCGCGAGCATGTAGCTGGCCGCCGCGCCGGGGGCCGCGCCGCACATCAGGGCGATGCCCTGGGCCGTCGCGTCGCCGCCGTAGAGCACGCACAGGCCCCACATCAGCGGCGGGGTGACGATCAGCTTGACGAAGGTCACCGCCGCGATGGTGACCTTGCGCCGCGCCACTTCCGCGAAGCTGAGGCCGGCGCCCGCCACGATCAGGCCCAGCGGCAGGGCGGCGGCGCCCAGAAGCTCCAGCGTGTCGGACAGGCCGGGCAGGCGGGGCACGCCGGCCAGGTTCAGCGCAAGGCCGATAAGGCAGGCGACCAGAATAGGATTGGAGACGATCGCGCGGGCCAGCGAGACGACGGACAGCGGCTTGCGGTCGGCGCCCCAGCGCTCCAGCACCACGACGCACAGGATGTTGGTCACCGGGATCATGGCGCCGATGACGACGGCGGCCAGCGCCAGGCCGTCGGGGCCGTAGACCGACTGGATCACCGGCAGGAAGACGAAGCTGTTCCAGCGGATCACGCCCTGGAACACGCTGGTGTAGGCGGGACCGTCCAGCCGGATCAGCGGCTTCAGCAGGAGGGTGATCGAGGCGATGATCACCACGGACGTGACCGCCGCCAGCCCCGCCGCGCCCGCCCCGCCGCCGGAGATGTCGGCGCTCCAGATCGCCGGGATCAGGAAGCCGGGATAGAGCAGATTGATCGACAGCTTCTCGATCGGCCGCCACGTCGCGTCCGGCAGGAAGTCGGACTTGCGCAGGCCATAGCCGATCGCGATCAGGACGAAGACCGGCAGGACCCCGGCGAGCAGGGCGGCCATCAGCCCCTCAGCCGGTCCAGCGCGCCTTGGAGGATCCAGGCGGCGGCGGTGCGGTCGACGACCTGGGCCCGGCGTTTGCGGTTCAGGTCCAGACCCTGGATCAGGAAACGCTCCACCGCGCTGGTCGACAGGCGCTCGTCCTGAAAGGCCACCGCCACGGGGCGCAGGCGCTGAAGATTGCGGGCGAAGGCGCGGCAGGACTGGGCGCGCGGTCCCTCGCTGCCGTCCATGTTCAGCGGAAGGCCGATCACCAGGCCGGAGGCCGACCGACCGTCCATCAGCTTCAGCAGGGCGTGGGCGTCGTCGGTGAACTTTGTCTTGCGGATCAGCTGCAGCGGACTGGCGATCATGCGGCCGGGGTCGGACGTGGCGACGCCGATGGTCTTTTCGCCGAGGTCCAGACCGAACC
>VYKZ01000116.1_pt1 | contig 16879 bp, 17 predicted proteins | sample 5114421 | NCBI WGS metagenome assembly VYKZ01 (sample SAMN12291788, study PRJNA351875) | freshwater metagenome | isolation source: freshwater lake | place: USA: Michigan, Gull Lake | collected 2013-08-08 | reverse complement strand
GTCCTGACCCAGTTGCAGCTGCACGAAGGCCTGTCGGGCCTCGGCCGTCTTGCCGAATTGCAGGCGGACCATGGCAAGCGTCTCCTGCGCCATCACACGCATCGGGCGGCCTTCGCGGACCAGCGGCTCAAGTCGATCCTCCAGTTGCTCCAGCGTGCCGCCTTCATCCATGAGGATCCACACGGCCTTGAGCGCCGCCGGATCCGCCAGAATCGCATCCCGGTCGGCCCGAACGGCCTGGTCCAGCAACTCCACGGCCTCGGCCGGCTTGTTCTGCGCCAGGGCGACGCCGGCGCGCTGGTTCAGGGCCAGGGCCTTGTAGGCCGAGTTGCCGACGCGACCGGCCTCGGCGAAGGCCGCCTCGGCGCCGGCCAGATCGTTCGACTGAAGCGCTTCCAGCCCGCGATCATAGGCGACCGCGCCCTTCTCGCCCTGAGAGGTCTTGAACTGGTCCCAGCCCCAGAAGCCCAAAGCCACGACCAGCGCCAGCACCAGCACGCCGCCGACGACGGGGCCCCATTTGCGCGCCAAGCGCTTCCAGCGTTCGGAGCGAAGCTCCTCTTCGACCTGTTCGAAGACATCGACCACGGATGCGTCGCCCCCAGTAAGCGGAGCTCTGCGCCCGCCGAATTGAAACCGGCGCGACCCTAGAGCGTCGCCGTCACCCCCGCAACGCGGCCTCAGGCCGAAGCGGGCTTTTTGGTGAAGTAAGTCTCGACTTCGGCAGGAAAACGGCGGGCCTGGACGTCCGCGGCATAGCCGGCGACCGCCCGATCGATCTCTCCGCGCAGGTCGGCGTATCGGCGCACGAACTTCGGCGTCCAGTCGAACAGGCCCAGCATGTCCGACACCACCAGGATCTGCCCGTCGCAGGCCGCAGAGGCGCCGATTCCCACCGTCGGCTTGTCGATCGCCTCGGTCACCTCGCGCGCCAGCGCCTCGGCCACCCCCTCGACCACCACGGCGAAGGCGCCTGCGTCCGCCGTCGCCTCCGCCTCGGCCAGGACGCGCAGCCGCTCCTCCTCGGTCCGGCCCTTGGCCTTGAACGCGCCGTCCGTCAGCACCGCCTGCGGTCGCAGCCCCACATGCCCCATCACCGGAATGCCGCGCTGCACCAGATAACCGATGGTTTCCGGCACCGTGGGCCCGCTTTCCAGCTTCACCCCTTGGGCGCCGGTCTCCTTCATCACCCGCGCGCAGTTGTCGTATGCGACCTCCTTGCCGCCCTCATAGCTGCCGAACGGCATGTCGATGACGACCATGGCTCGCTTCGAGCCGCGCATCACCGCCTGTCCGTGCAGGATCATCATGTCCAGGGTGACGCCGACGGTGTTGGGCAGGCCGTGCACCACCATGCCAACGCTGTCCCCGACCAGCAGCAGGTCGCAATGCGGATCCAGAATCTCCGCCGTCGGCGCGTCATAGGCGGTCAGGCAGACCAGCGGCTCTCCGCCCTTGCGGGCCCGGATGTCCGGCGCGGCCAGGCGACGGACGACTTCCTGCTTCTGGGACGACATGGACGGTCTCCTTCGACCGCGACCCTACCCCACGTTCGGCAGCGGCAGCCACCCCGTGCCGATCAGCACCATGATGAAGGCCCAGACGATCACCGACACCCAGGTCGTGGTGATGAACTTCTTCTTCAGGTTCGGATTGGCCGGCGCGCCCCACTGACCGCCGTCGGTCGGGCGCTCCTGATCGCTCTGGTTCATACCCAGCGGCAGGACGGCGAACAGCACGGTCCACCAGCAGGTGATGTAGATCGCCGTCATGGTGATCGGACCGATGGGGAAGTCCATCAGTGCGCTCCGTCTTTCGGCGTTTCCATCAGTTCCACCAGCACGCCACCCATGTCCTTGGGGTGGACGAACAGGATCGGCGTGCCGTGCGCCCCGATCCGAGGTTCGCCCGTGCCCAGAATCGTCGCTCCCTTGGCCCGCAGGGCGTCTCGCGCGGCCAGGATGTCCTCGACCTCGAAACAGACGTGGTGCTGACCGCCCTTGGGGTTCTTGGCCAGGAAGCCGTGGATGGGGCTGTCGTCGCCCAATGGTTCGATCAGCTCGATCTGGCTGTTGGGCAGATCGACGAAGCAGACCCGCACGCCCTGCGCCGGCAGGTCGAAAGGCACATGCGCCTTCGTCGCGCCCAGCAGGTCGCGGTACAGGGCCACCGAGGCCTCGATGGACGGGGTCGCGACCCCGACGTGGTTCAAGCGTCCGATCATGCGGGGGGCCTAGCGCGCGGCGACGGCCCTGTCGATGCGACCGGTCAGTCCAGATCGCAGTCGGCGCCGAAGCCGGGCGCGCGCAGGGCCAGCAGCATGGTCGAGCGCCGGCGCTCCGACATCTCGCCGGCGGCCTGCAGGATGCAGCCGACCACGGTGTTCGAGTTGGGCGCCAGCAGGCCGTACTCCACGTCGGCCGCCTCCAGACGAAGACGGGCCCGGTCCAGCCGCCGCAGCATGCCGTCGACGTCCTCCTGCTCCGACGCGATCCGCGTCAGCTCATGCAGCGCCTGGCCCGATCCCGGAAAATCATAGGCCCCGGGCGCATAGGGCGTCAGCACGGCGCGCAGGCGGTTCCCGCCGCCGTCGGCGCCCAGTTTCGCGCCCGTGCTTGCGGAAAAGACCACGGCCGGCCCCGTCTCCGGCACGACCAGCACATAGGCGTGGCGCGGGAACAGCAGATAGTGCGCCAGATACTTGGTGACCGGCACGAAGGGCAGGCCGTCGGGCCCCAGCGCGTGTGCGCCGACGTAGACGCCGACCGGCAGGGTGCGGGCGTCCACCCTGCCCCACCGCCGCACGATGTGGTCGGCCAGAACATGGTCGAGCAGGAACTCGTCGTCCGCGGCCTGCGCCTCCAGATGCGCCCGGATCGCCGCCGCACCGGGCCGCTCGCCCAGCTCGGGCCAGGTCTGCGCCAGCGCCTGGTCGCCGGGCGCCCGCCCCGGTGGCGGGCTGTGCCACAGGGCCACCAGCTCATGCCGCATCCGTTCCACCGGCTCGTCGCCGCGAAACGTCGACAGGCTGAGCGCCAGGTTGGCGACGGCGAACAGTCCGATCAGCCCGGCCGTCGCCTGCCCGCCGATCACGGCGACGCGGCGCCAGCCGGTGAAGGGATGCTTGGCGTGGCGGACGCGCGCGACCAGCCGATCGGCCAGGTCCCGCGCGCGCCGCCCCAGGGTCACAGTCGCAGAACGATCGTTTCGACGATCGGCCGACGGTCCCAGACGTGCTGGCTGGCCTTCTTGAGCGTGCGCGCGACGGCCTGTTCGACGACCATCTCGTCCTCCAGTGCCTCGCCCTTCAGCTTGCGGACCGTCTGTTCGACGCGCTCGGCCATGTCGTCCAGGATGTCGCCCAGCGGCCGGTCGGCGTCGCCGGGCAGGCCCAGGCCACGGACGTCGATGTCGCTGACGATCTTGCCGCGCTTGTCCAGCGCGAAGCTGACGATCAGGACGCCGTTGTTAGACGCGTGCTTGCGCTCGCGCAGGGCTTCGCCGGCTTCCTCGACCAGCATGCCGCCGTCGACGAACAGGCGCGCGGACGGCACTTCGTCGATGATGGCCGCCGGCCCGGGCGCCAGGCGCACCAGGTCACCGTCGCGCGGCGTGATCGCCTGCGGCACCTGCATGTCCTTGGCCAGCAGGGCGTGCTCGGCGATATGTCGGCGCATGCCGTGGGTCGGCACGGCGATCTGGGGCCGCACCCACTGGTACATCAGCTTCAGTTCGTCGCGGCACGGGTGGCCGGACACATGGATGCCGGGGTGGTCCTTGTCGGTGTAGATGCGCACGCCGCGCTCCGACAGGCGGTCCTGCAGACGGCCGATCGGCACCTCGTTGCCGGGGATGATGCGCGACGAGAAAATGCAGTGGTCGCCGGGCCCCAGCTTGATGAAGGGGTGGCTGCCGTCCGCCACGCGGGACAGGGCGGCGCGCGGTTCGCCCTGGCTGCCGGTGCACAGATACAGGATCTGGTCGGCGGGCCAGATACGCGCCTCCTGCTCGGTCAGGAAGGGCTTCACGTCCGCCAGCATGCCGACCGATTTCGCCGCCGCCGTGATCCGGTGCATCGACCGTCCGGCCAACGCCACGCGCCGCCCGGCCTGTTCCGCGGCGTGGATCACGCTGTCCATCCGCGCCACGTTCGAGGCGAAGCAGCCCACGGCGACGCGGCCCTTCAGTTCGGAGATGAGCGCGGCCAGGGCAGTGCGGACCTCGCCCTCCGACCCCGCCACCCCGTCCTGGAAGACGTTGGTGGAATCGCAAACCATGGCCAGCACGCCGTCGTCGCCCAGCCGCTTCAGGCCTTCGATGTCGGTGTTCGACCCCAGCACGGGATCGTCGTCCAGCTTCCAGTCGCCCGTGTGGAAGACCGTGCCCAGCGGTGTCTTGATGGCGAGGCCGCTGGGTTCGGCGATCGAGTGGGTCATGGTGACCATCTCGATGTGGAACGGGCCCAGATCCACCGAGCCGCCGACGTCGACCAGATGGATCGGCGCGTCGTCGATGCCCGCGTCGCGCAGCTTCTCGCGCACCAGATAGGCAGTGAACGGCGTGGCGTAGATGGGCGCCTTCAGCCGCGGCCACAGCCAGGGCAGTCCGCCGATGTGATCCTCGTGCGCATGGGTGACCACGATGCCCAGGATGGTCTCGCCCTCGAGGGCGGTCGGGTCCGGCACGATGATGTCCACGCCCGGCGTCGTCAGGTCGCCGAAGGTCACGCCGACATCGACGATGATCCATTTGCGGTCGTGCGCCGGGCCGAAGCCGTAGGCGTTGAAATTCATTCCGATCTCGTTCGACCCGCCCAGCGGCAGGAAGACGAGCTCGTCGGTCTTTGTTTTCGTCATGTGCCCATGTGGGTGTTGCGTCGGTGAATTTCGAGGAGGCCGCGGATGGTCAGATCGGGATCGAACACGTCGATGGCCTCGGTCGCGCCCTCGAACAGGCTGGCGACGCCCCCGGTGCCGATGACGGTCATGGGCCGCGCCCATTCCTTCTTGATGCGCGCGACCAGCCCTTCGATCAGGGCGACGTAGCCCCAGAAGACGCCGGACTGCATGTTCGACACCGTGTCCTTGCCGATCACCTTGTCCGGCCTCTGGATGGCGATGCGCGGCAGCATGGCCGCCGCCTCATGCAGGGCCTGGAGGCTCAGGTTGATCCCGGGCGCGATGATCCCGCCCTCAAACGCTCCGTCCGCGGCGACCACGTCGAAGGTGGTGGCGGTGCCGCTGTCGATGACGATCAGGTCGCCGGGATACTTCAGGTGCGCGCCGACGGCGTTGACCAGTCGGTCGGCTCCCGCCTCGGTCGGCTTCAGGATGCGGGCCTGGATGCCCAGGTCGACGCCGGGATCGCCGATCACCAGCGGCTCGGCGTTCAGATAGCGTCGCGACAGATTGCGCAGGTTGAAGATCGACTGCGGCACGACCGACGAGATGATGCAGGACGACAGCGCCTTCAGCGCCAGCCCCCGCATAGACAGCAATTGCGCCAGCCAGACGGCGTATTCGTCGGCCGTGCGCGTGCTCTCGGTCGCCGTACGCCACTGGGCGATCCAGTCGGCGCCGTCATGCACCGCGAACAGGGTGTTGGTGTTGCCTTGCTCGATCGCCAGCAGCATCAGGCGCCCTCTCCGAAGAACACGTCGCCGGCAGATATCAGCCTCAGCGTCCCATCCGCCAGCCGCAGGCGCAGCGACCCGTCGTCGGCCAGTCCCTCGGCCACGCCCTCGACCGTTTCATGACCGAGCCGGGCGACCGCGCCCCCCCCCATCCCCTGCGCCCGCGCCGACCAGGCGTCGCGGATCGGCGCGAAGCCGTAGCGCTCCCACCTTTCCCACCAGGCGTCGAAAGCCAGGGCGAGCACGTCCAGCGCGGCCTGCGGCGACGGCGCATAGGCCAGATCGGACCTGAGCGCCTGCGCCACCGCGACGGCGGGCCGCTCCACGTCGTCGGGCGCATGGGCCAGGTTCACGCCGATCCCGACCGCCAGCCACAGGCCGCCCGCCGGATGCGCCCCGCTCTCCAGCAGGATGCCGCACGCCTTCCGCCCGTCGATCATGACGTCGTTGGGCCATTTGATGCGGACCCGGTCCGGCTCGACGAAGGCGGCGATCAGCTCATGCGCGGCCAGCGCCGCCACGAAGGTCACCTGCGCCGCCTCGGCCGGCGGACGGCGCGTCACGGCCAGCAGGGTGGCGGCCAGATTGCCGGTCTCGCTGGACCAGGCCCGGCCGCGGCGGCCCCTGCCCGCCGTCTGGCGGCGCGCGGTGATCCAGACGGGCGCCAGCCGCCCGGCCTCAGCCAGCCGCCGGGCCTCGGCATTGGTGGAGTCGACCTCGTCGAGACGCAGGATCTCGACCTGCGACGTCGTCATCCGGCCGCGCCGTAGCCCCCGGCCGCGATCCGGGTCAGCGGCTCAAGCCAGGTCAGGCCGACGATCACCAGCGGGAAGGCGAAGGCGGCGCTGGCCAAGGCGATCGTCTTCGCCTCGACCGGCGCGGCGTCCGTGGCCTCCACGCCTTCCGGCGCCGGATCGAACCACATCAGCTTGATGATGCGCAGATAGTAGAAGGCGGCCACCACCGAGGCGACCAGACCGGCCGCGGCGACCTGCCAGTAGCCCGCGTCGGCGGCCGCGCCGAAGACGTAGTACTTGCCCCAGAAGCCCGAGAACGGCGGCATGCCCAGCACCGACAGCGACAGCACCGTCAGGGCGATCGTCGTCACCGGCTTGTCCTTCTTCAGCCCCGCCAGATCGGAGATGCGCCGGATCGGACGCCCGCCGCGCGACAGGCTCAGCAGGATGGCGAAGAAGCCGAATTGGTCGATGACGTACAGCGTCATGAACATCAGCATGGCCTGCACGCCCGCCTCGGTGCCAGCGGTGATGCCCAGCAGGGCGTAGCCGATGTTGGCGATGGACGAATAGGCCAGCAGACGCTGCAGGTCCTTCTGCGCCAGACCGCCGAAGGCGCCGACCGCGAACGAGATCAGCGAGATCAGCACCAGAACCTGGGCCCACTGGTCGTGGATGCCGCCGAAGCCCTGGTCCAGGGCGCGCGCGATCAGCACCATGGCCGCCAGCTTGGGCGCCGTGGCGAACAGCGCCACGACCGGCGTCGGCGCGCCCTCATAGACGTCGGGCGTCCACATGTGGAACGGCGCGGCGGAGACCTTGAAGGCCAGACCGCAGATCAGGAACACCAGACCGAAGATGAGGCCCGGCCCCGGGTCGGCCGAGGCGATCGACGCGATGTCTTCGAACCGCATGGAGCCGGTGAAGCCGTAGACCAGGCTGGCGCCGTACAGCAGCAGGCCTGACGACAGGGCGCCCAGCACGAAATACTTCAGCCCCGCCTCCGACGCCTTCAGGTCGTCGCGGTGGAAGGCGGCCAGCACGTACAGCGCCAGCGAGTGCAGCTCGATGCCGACGTAGAGGCTGATCAGGTCGCCCGACGACGCCATCATGGCCATGCCGACGGAGGCCAGCACGATCAGGATCGGCAGCTCGAACCGGGCGATCCGCTGACGATGCATCCAGCCGTCGGCCAGCACGATGGCCACCGCCGAGCACAGGAAGATGGCGACCTTGGCGAACACGGCCAGCCGGTCCGACACGAAGGCGCCGTCGAAAGCCGCGCCCAACGGCGAGGTCGCCGCCACGGCCGAGGCGGCGATCAGCAGGCCGACCGACAGGATCGAGATCAGCCGCGCCGACTTCTCGCCCAGAAAGGCGCCCAGCATCAGCAGCACCATGGCCCCGATGGCCAGGGTCAGTTCGGAAGCCGCGATCTGAAGCGCGCCGTTAAGGTCCATCATCTCGGTCTCAGCCCCCGATCGCGGCGCGATAGGCGCTGGTCACGCCTTCGACCGACGCGGCGGTCACGTCCAGAACGAGGCCGGGCTGCACGCCCAGCCACAGGGTGCCGACGATCAGCGGCACGAACAGGATCAGCTCGCGCCGGTCGATGTCGGTGATCGCTTTCAGGGCGGGGTTGGTGATCTCGCCGAACATGACGTTGCGGTACAGCGTCAGGGCATATACCGCCGAGAAGATCACGCCCGAGGCCGCGACCAGCGCCGCCCAGGTCGAGACCTCATAGACCGCCGTCATGGTCAGGATTTCGCCGATGAAGCCCGAGGTGCCCGGCAGGCCCACGTTGGCCATGGTGAACATCAGGAAGATGGCCGCGAACCACGGCATCCGCGACGTCAGCCCGCCGTAGAAGGCGATCTCCCGCGTGTGCATCCGGTCGTAGACCACGCCCACGCACAGGAACAGCGCGCCCGAGATCAGACCGTGGCTCAGCATCTGGAACACGGCGCCCTGCACGCCCTGCTCGTTGCCGGCGAAGATGCCCATGGTCACGAAGCCCATGTGCGCGACCGACGAATAGGCGATCAGCTTCTTGATGTCCGTCTGCCGGAAGGCCACCAGCGAGGTGTAGACGATGGCGATCACCGACAGGGCGAAGACCAGCGGCGCGAACTGCTGCGACGCCTGCGGGAACATGGGCAGGTTGAACAGGATGAAGCCGTAGCCGCCCAGCTTCAGCAGGATGCCCGCCAGGATCACCGACCCCGCCGTCGGGGCCTGCACGTGGGCGTCCGGCAGCCAGGTGTGCACCGGCCACATCGGCATCTTCACCGCGAAGGAGGCGAAGAAGGCCAGCCACAGCAGCGTCTGCGCCTGCGCCCCGAAGGCGTATTCCTTCAGCGCCGGAATGCTGGTGGTGCCGGCCTCGAAGGCCATCCACAGCATGGCCAGCAGCATCAGCACCGACCCCAGCAGGGTGTAGAGGAAGAACTTGTACGCCGCGTAGATCCGGTTCTGCCCGCCCCACACCCCGATGATGATGAACATCGGCACCAGGGTGCCTTCGAAGAAGATGTAGAACAGGAAGAGGTCCAGCGCCGTGAACACGCCGATCACCAGCGTCTCCAGCACCAGGAACGCGATCATGTAGTCGACGACGCGGTCCTTGATCGTGGTCCAGCTGGCCAGAATGCAGATCGGCATCAGGAAGGCGGTCAGCAGGACGAACAGGATCGAGACCCCGTCCACGCCCAGATGATACTGGGCCGCGCGGAACCACTCGTACCGTTCCACGAACTGATAGCCGGCGTTCGACGGATCGAAGATGGCGGTCAGCCAGGCGGCGACGGCCAGCGTCGCCAGCGTCGTGCCCAGCGCGATCCAGCGGGCGGCGTTCGCGGCCCCTTCCCCCTTGGCGACGAAGCGCGCGAGCAGGATCAGGGCGGCGCCGACCAGCGGCAGGAAGGTGACGAGGCTGAGGATGTAGTCGGTCACGGCCATGGGCTCAGGCTCCGAAGGTCGCGATGACGAAGGCCAGCAGGCCCGCCACGCCCAGGAGCATCACGAAGGCATAGTGGTAGACGTAGCCGGACTGCACCTTGGCCAGCCGCGCCGCCGACTTCAGCGACGCCCAGGCCGCGCCGTTGGGGCCCAGGCCGTCGATGATGCGCACGTCGCCGACCTTCCAGAACAGATCGCCCAGGCCCTTGGCGCCCTTGACGAAGACGGCGTCGTACAGCTCGTCGAAGAACCACTTGTTGTAGAGGAAGGTCCACAGCGGCCCCTTCCGGTCGGCCAGCCGGCGGGCCAGGCCCTCCTTGATCACGTAGAACCAGACGGCGAAGGCGGTGCCGGTCAGGGTCACGACCAGCGGCGCCCACAGCACCCATTTGGGCACGTAGTGGCTGTCGTGCAGGACGTGGTTGGCCTCGGCCGTGAAGATGGCGCCGCGCCAGAACTCCTCCTCGTGGTGGCCCACGAAGAAGTCGTAGAAGACGAAGCCCGAGGCCACGGCGCCGACCGACAGCAGGATCAGCGGAACCAGCATGGTCCACGGGCTCTCGTGCGGCTTCAGCGGGCCGTGGTGGTGGTGGTGGTGGTCGTCGTGCGCGTGATCGTCGTGCGCGTCCGGCAGCGGCTCGGAATGCGTCTCAAGCTGCGCGGCCGAGGCGTGGTCGTCATGCCCGTGCGCGTGGGCGTGATCGTCGTGATGGGCGTCCTTCCACACGGGTTTGTTGTGGAAGGTCATGAAGATCAGACGCCACGAATAGTAGGCGGTCAGACCCGCGGCGAACAGGCCGATGAAGAAGACGAACAGGCCCGCCGGGCTGTAGTCGGCGGCCGCGAAGGCGCTCTCCAGGATCGAGTCCTTGGAATAAAAGCCGGCGAAGCCCCACTTCAGTTCCGGAATGCCCAGGCCGGTGATGGCGATCGTGCCGATCATCATGGCGGCATAGGTGATCGGCAGCAGCTTCATCAGCCCGCCCATCTTCCGCATGTCCTGCTCGTGGTGCATGCCGTGGATCACCGAGCCGGCGCCCAGGAACAGCAGGGCCTTGAAGAAGGCGTGGGTGAACAGGTGGAACATGGCGGCTTGATAGGCCCCGACGCCCGCCGCGAAGAACATGTAGCCCAGCTGCGAACAGGTCGAATAGGCGATGACCCGCTTGATGTCGTTCTGGGTCAGGCCGACGGTCGCGGCGAACAGGGCCGTGACCCCGCCCACGATCGCCACGACCAGCGACGCGGTCGGCGCATACTCGAAGATCGGCGACAGCAGACAGACCATGTAGACGCCCGCGGTCACCATGGTCGCCGCGTGGATCAGGGCCGACACCGGCGTCGGGCCCTCCATGGCGTCGGGCAGCCAGGTGTGCAGGAAGAACTGCGCCGACTTGCCCATGGCGCCGATGAACAGCAGCACCGCCGCCAGATCCAGCGCCGACCAGGTGTGGCCCAGGAACTCCCAGCCCGTGCCCGCGCGGTCCGCGATCATCGGGAACAGCTCGGCGAACTGGATCGTGCCGAACATCCAGAAGATGGTGATGATGCCCAGGGCGAAGCCGAAGTCGCCGACGCGGTTGACCACGAAGGCCTTGATGGCCGCGGCGCTGGCCGTGGGCTTCTTGTACCAGAATCCGATCAGCAGATAGGACGCCAGCCCCACCCCCTCCCAGCCGAAGAACAGCTGCATGAAGTCGGCGGCCGTCACCAGCGCCAGCATGGCGAAGGTGAACAGCGACAGATAAGCGAAGAAGCGCGGCCGGCTGTCGTCCTCGGCCATGTAGCCCCAGGAATACAGGTGGACCAGCGACGACACGCTGGTGACCACGATCAGCATCACCGCCGACAGGGCGTCGATGCGTATGGCCCAGTTCGACTGGAAGTCGCCCACGTTGATGAAGGGCGCGATCTGGACCGTGAAGGCCTCCATGTGCCCCCAGGCGTGCTGGACGAACACGGTCCACGCCACGAAGCACGAGAAGAACAGCAGGCCCGTGGTGACGGCCTGCGACGCGACGTTTCCGATCCGACGGCCGAACAGGCCCGCAATCATGGCGCCGAGCAGCGGGGCGAAGACGCCCAGGGTGACGAGAAGCTGGATGTCCACGGTCAGCCCTTCATCACCGAGGCGTCGTCCACGGCGATGTCGCCGCGGTTGCGGAAGAAGGTCACCAGGATGGCAAGGCCGACGGCGGCCTCGGCCGCGGCGACGGTCAGCACGAACATCGCCATGATCTGCCCGGACACCTCGTTCAGGTGGGTCGAGAAGGCGACGAAGTTGATGTTCACCGCCAGCAGGATCAGCTCGATCGACATCAGGATGATGATGATGTTCTTGCGGTTCACGAAAATGCCGAACACGCCGATCGTGAACAGGATGGCGGCGACCGCCAGATAGTGGGCCAGGGTCACGACCATCAGCGCAGATCCTCGGGGTTCAGGCCGGCGCCGGTCTGGATGGACTTCAGCTGCATGGCCCGCTTGGCGTCGCGGCCGACCTGACGGCCGACGTCCTGGCGCTTGATGCCCGGCTTGTGCCGCAGCGTCAGGGTGATGGCGCCGATCATGGCGATCAGCAGCACGATCCCGGCCGCCTGGAAGAAGTAGACGTAGTCCGTGTACAGGACCCGGCCGATGGCCTCGATGTTGGTGCGGTCGGCCGTCGCCACCGCCGGGCCCACCGCGTCCGCCGCCGCGCCGCCGTTGGCGACCGTCACGGTGATCACGATCATCTCGGCCAGCAGCACCGCCGCCACGATCGCCGCCAACGGGAAGTATTTGGCGAAGCCCTCGCGCAGTTTCACGAAGTCGACGTCCAGCATCATGACGACGAACAGGAACAGCACCGCCACCGCGCCGACGTAGACGACGACCAGCAGCATCGCCAGGAACTCGGCGCCCAGCAGCACGAACAGGCCGGCGGCCGAGAAGAAGCTGAGGATCAGCCACAGCACCGAGTGCACCGGGTTGCGCGCGGTCACGACCAGCAGGGCCGAGACCACGGTCACCGCGGCCAGCAGATAGAAGGCGATGCCGGCGATCACGTCCGAGCTCCAGGGTTCAGCGCGCGGCGCGAGTCGGCGCCCGGCGCGGTGCGGCGCCCTTCTAGCGCCGGGGTTCCGGCCGCGACAAGGCCGATCAGGCCCGCAATCACCGCCACGACGCGTCCAGTTCCAGGTTCTTGGCGATCTGCCGCTCCCAGCGGTCGCCGTTGTCCAGCAGACGGGCCTTGTCGTAGTACAGTTCCTCGCGAGTCTCGGTGGCGAACTCGCTGTTCGGGCCCTCGACGATGGCGTCCACCGGACAGGCCTCCTGGCACAGGCCGCAGTAGATGCACTTCACCATGTCGATGTCGTAGCGGGTCGTGCGGCGGCTGCCGTCCTCGCGTGGCTCGGCCTCAATGGTGATGGCCTGGGCCGGGCAGATTGCCTCGCACAGCTTGCAGGCGATGCAGCGCTCTTCCCCGTTCGGATATCGACGCAGGGCGTGCTCGCCGCGGAACCGCGGCGACTGCGGATTGCGCTCGAACGGATAGTTCACCGTCATCTTCGGACGCAGCAGGTGCTTGAACGTCAGGAAGAAGGCGCCGACGACGTCCACCAGCAGGGCACCGCGCAGGGTCTGGCTCACGCGGGCGATCATCGGACAGGGCCTTTGGACAGGGGGATCAGGGTCATCGTCATCAGTTCCGCGGACATCCGCGCAGGTCGCCGTTGCGGCGGTCTTCGTCGGGGCGGCGGTTGGAGGCCGCCTGGCAACGCCGCTCTTCCTCCGCCTCACGGTCGATCCGCTCGACGCGCTGCTGGGCCGTCTCGTTCGGATTGGGCACGATCGGCCGCGTCCAGTTGCAGGCGGCTGACGTCAGGGCCAGCGTCAGGATCACGACCGCGCGCATCACGCCCCCACCACGAACACGCGCCACGCCGAAACGCCGGCGACGGCGACCAGAGAGGTCGGCAGGAAGATCTTCCAGCCCAGCCGCATCAGCTGGTCGTAGCGATAGCGGGGCACGAAGGCCTTCACCATGGCGAACATGAAGAACCAGAAGACGATCTTGGCGGCGAAGACCAGCAGGTAGAACAGGTTGGCCAGCCACTGCGGCCAGTCCGGAAGGCCGATCAGGGCCACGTCGAAGCCCGGGTTCCAGCCGCCGAAGAACAGCAGGCTGATCATGGCGCACATGAAGACGATGTTGACGTACTCGCCCATCATGAACAGCAGGTACGGCGTCGACGAGTACTCGACCTGATAGCCGGCCACGAGCTCCGACTCCGCCTCAGGCAGGTCGAACGGCGGCCGGTTGGTCTCGGCCAGCGCCGAGATGAAGAAGATGATCGCCATCGGGAACATGATCAGGACGGTGGGCCATGTCCCCTCCCCGCCGCCGAAGGCGAACCAGTTCCAGATCCAGCCCGACTGCTCCGTGACGATGGTCGTCAGGTTCATGGTCCCGGCCAGAAGGATCACGTTGATGATCACCAGGCCGATCGAGACCTCGTAGGAGACCATCTGCGCCGCCGACCGCAGCGAGCCCAGGAACGGATACTTCGAGTTCGAAGCCCAGCCGCCCATGATGATGCCGTAGACGCCAAGCGAGCTGATGGCGAAGACGTACAGGATGCCGACGTTCAGGTCCGAGATGACCCAGCCTGGCGCGAACGGGATCACCGCCCAGGCCCCGAACGCCACGATCACCGTCAGCACCGGCGCCAGCAGGAACACCGCCTTGTCGGAGCCCGCCGGAACGACAACCTCCTTCAGCACGAATTTGAAGAAGTCGGCGAACGACTGAAGCAGGCCGAACGGCCCGACCACGTTCGGCCCTTTGCGCATCTGCACGCCTGCCCAGATCTTGCGGTCGGCCAGCAGCAGGAAGGCTACGGACAGCAGGACGCCGATCGTCACCAGCAGGATCGCGCCGACGGTGCCCAGGGTCCAGCCGAGGGGAGAAGTCCAGAAATCCATCACATCAGACCCAAGGCGTAGCCGAACATCGAAACAGTGAGCACGCCGCCGACCACGAAGAAGACTCTGGTCAGCCAGACCAGGCGAGACACCATCTGGTCGCCAAACTCCACATGCCGGGCGCTGAACACGAAGCCGAGAAAGCGCATGCCCTGCGCAGGCGAGTTCGAGAACAGCGGCGGAACCTCATAGCCCTTACGTCGCACTGAAGGAGAGGACACGCGCCGGTGAAGCAGGAACAGGCTGCCGATATAGACCGCGTTCGCCACGAACGCGGCGGCAAAGAGCGACAGGAACGACGCGGGGATTTCGGTCTCCGTCATTCCATCACTCCGCCGCCAGGGCCAGGCGGCCGCCGACGCGGCGCGCGGACAGGTCGGCCATGGTCGGGCTGGCCCGGCCGATGGGGTTGGCCAGATAGGGGTCCCGCACGTGGCTGCGGAACGGCACGTCCTCCACCTCGCCGGCGCGCCCCAGCTTCGCCGGGTCGAACGCGGCCGGCGTCGGCTTCCAGTCGATCTGGCCGAACGTCGGATGCTCGGCGATCAGCTTGTCGCGCAGCTGGGTCAGGCCGTCGTACGGCAGGGTCGCCCCCACCCGTTCGGACAGGGCGCGCAGGATGGCCCAGTCCTCCTTGGCCTCTCCCTTCGGGAACACCGCGCGCTCGGCGATCTGCACCCGGCCCTCGGTGTTGACGTACAGGCCCGACTTCTCGGTGAAGGCCGCCCCCGGCAGGATCACGTCCGCCCCGTGCGCGCCGCGGTCGCCGTGGCTGCCCAGATAGATCTTGAAGGCCTTGCTCGCCGAGGCGTCGATCTCGTCGGCGCCCAGAAGGAACAGCACGTCCAGAGCGCCCTTCTTCACCATGTCGACCGCAGACACACCGCCCTCGGCAGGCACGAAGCCCATGTCCAGCCCGCCCACGCGGGCCGCGGCATGGTGCAGGACGTTGAAGCCGTTCCAGCCGTCGCGAATAACGCCGACCTTGGCGGCCAACTTGCCGATCAGGTTCAGCACCGCGGCGCCGTCCGGTCCGGACACCGCGCCCGTGCCGACCACGACCGCCGGCCGCTCGGCGTTCGCCAGCGCCTCGACCGCCGCCTTGGGCACCCGCGTCAGGATGCGCGAAGTGTGGCCGATCAGGTCGTAGTCATAGGTCAGGTCCACGCGCTCGCCGATCAGGCCGATCCGCGTCGTGCCCGCCAGCCAGCCCTTGCGCAGACGCGCGTTCAGGATCGGCGCCTCGACGCGCGGGTCCGTGCCGATCAGCAGCACGGCGTCCGCCGCCTCGATCCCGGCGATGCCCGAATTGAACAGCCAGCCCTCGCGCGGTCCGTATCCCAGGGCCGAGCCGTCCTGACGGCAGTCCGTGTTGGCGGATCCCAGGGCGCGGAACAGGTCCAGCGCCGCCTTCATCGACTCCGCGTCCTGCAGGTCGCCGGCGATCACGCCGATGCGGTCGGCGGCGGCGGCCGTGATCGCCTGGGCCGCGGCGTCCAGCGCTTCGTCCCAGGTCGCGGCGACCAGCTTGCCGCCCTTGCGCACCCACGGGCGGTCCAGCCGGCGGTGCTTCAGCCCGTCGACGGCATAGCGCGAGGCGTCCGACAGCCACTCCTCGTTGATGCCCTCGTGCACGCGCGGCAGGGCGCGCATCACCTCGGCGCCCTTGGCGTCTATGCGGATGGCCGAGCCCAGACCGTCCATGACGTCCACCGTCTCGGTCTTGCGCAGTTCCCACGGGCGATAGTGGTACTGCCATGGCCGGTGCGTCAGGGCGCCGACGGGGCACAGGTCGTTGACGTTGCCCGACAGCTCGCTGTCGACGGCCTTTTCCAGATAGGTCGTGATCTCGGCGTCCTCTCCGCGCGAGATCATGCCGATGTCGGGAACCCCGGCCACCTCGGTGATGAACCTCACGCAGCGGGTGCACTGGATGCACCGCGTCATGAAGGTCTTGATGGTCGGGCCCATGTATTTCTCTTCGACGGCCCGCTTGTTCTCGGCATAGCGGGAGCCGTCGCGGCCATAGCCCATGGCTTGGTCCTGCAGGTCGCACTCGCCGCCCTGGTCGCAGATCGGGCAGTCCAGCGGGTGGTTGATGAGCAGGAACTCCATCACCCCTTCGCGCGCCTTCTTCACCATCGGCGTGTCGGTGAAGATTTCCTGTCCCTCGGCGGCCGGCAGGGCGCACGAAGCCTGCGGCTTGGGAGGTCCGGGCTTCACCTCGACCAGGCACATGCGGCAGTTGCCCGCGATGGACAGCCGCTCGTGGTAGCAGAAGCGCGGGATCTCGTGCCCGGCGCGCTCGGCGACCTGCAGCACGGTCATGCCGGGCTCGAACTCTGTCTCGATGCCATTGACCTTGGCGACGGGCATCAGGCGGCCTCTTCTTGTTCGACGGCGACCGGATAGGTCTCCGTGGACGTCGTTCCGTTCGGAAGCGTGGTGGTGATCGCGATCTCGGCGTCGCGCAGGACGAACCGCACCAGCGGATCGCCCGCCTCGTTCATCCAGCGGTTCTGCGCCTCGTCCGGCCGGTCCAGCGGCTTCCAGATGATCATGTCGCCGTCGACCCGGCACT